>Ga0187808_10000601_pt1 | contig 11611 bp, 11 predicted proteins | sample NC_wetland_sal_i_5_FD_132427 | JGI IMG/M metagenome (GOLD analysis project Ga0187808, IMG submission 132427) | Wetland sediment microbial communities from Neuse River Estuary, North Carolina, USA - ASW_3 | ecosystem: Environmental > Aquatic > Freshwater > Wetlands > Sediment | place: USA: North...
CCCTTGCGGGACGGGCGCTTGCCGCGCAGCGCGGCACCGAGGTCGCCGCTCGCCGCGTAGTCCTGCCAGCGAGCCAGCACCTCGCCGCGCAGCAGCTTGGCGTTCCGCGTGCCGGCTTCGAACTCGGTGAGCGCGGCCATGTACGCCGCCTCCGCCTCGCGGCGCAGCCTGCCACGGAGCACGACCTGCGCGTCAACGTGCTTGGCCAGCCCGGGAACCCGGGTCTTGAACGTGTCGAGCACGCCGGCCATCGTCTGGCTGAGCACCGCGACCCTGCGGTCGGAGCGCTGCGCGGTCTCGTTGAGCCAGTCCTTGATCGGCTTGAAGACGTCGGCCGGCAGCATGCCGTCGACGATGCCGGTCTCAGGGATGACGAACCTGTGCTCCGCGGTGATGCCGTTGGCATCGAGCATGGCGTTGAAGTGGCCGACGAGTTCGGCCCGGTGACCGGGCGGCACGCGGGACAGGACCACGCCGAGCGCCGCGCCGCGCTCCCTGGCGTGCTGGAGGATTTCCCACACCGGCGCGTCCGCGTACCGGTTGGCGCTCGTCATGAACAGCCACAGGTCGGAGGCGTCGAGGAACTGATAGGCGAAGTCGTAGTGCGCTCGCACCACCGAGTCGATGTCCGGCGTGTCGAGCAGCGCGACGCCCTTCGTCATCCCCTCGCAGGCGGCGAGCACGAGCAGCCCGTCCCGTCCCGGCCGGGCCAGGCCTTCCTGACGTACTCGCGGCAGCGTGGGCAGGAAAATGTTCTCAGCGAACCAGCCGATGTCGTCGGGGTGACAGGCGAGCACCGGCGAGTTCGTGGTGGGCCGCCTTACTCCCGTCAGGCTCACCTGGGTGCCGACGATGCTGTTGACCAGCGTGGACTTCCCGGCGCCCGTGGAGCCGACGAGCGCGACCAGGATCGGCGCCGCCGACTGGCGGACCCGCGGCAGCAGATAGTCGTCGATCTGGCTGAGCAGCTTCCCGCGCTCCATCGACACCTCGTCGGCGCCGGGGATGTCGAAGACAAGCGGAATGGCGGCGATCCGCTTCCTGAGGTTCAGCAGGGTCGCTTCAAGGAGCCGCGCATCGACCCGGACCCGCGACTGCTGCCACGCATCGGCCACGCGTGATTCATTCCCGTCATGGGGCGAACTCGCACCAGTCTCTGGCGCCGATTCACCGCCAGACTCTCCCATTTCGCCCTCGGGCGCCGCCATAGAATCGACCATATCCGCCGCGCCCGCGGCAACTGTAACGTTTCGCCGTTCCCGCCCGGGCGACGGCGATTCTTCCGCCGTCACGCCCTTTCCTTCCATCCTGCCGCCTGGTTATGTGCTCGTTAACTATCCTCCGCCAGCGGGGGTACTGGCGGGGGGGCCGAGCCTAGGTCCCGCGCGAGGCCGGCGAGTTCCGCCGCGATGGTAACCACCCTGCCGATAACCACCACGGCCGGGGGCCGGATCCGCTCGTCTGTGACTTGCCTCTCGACTTCTTCCAGCGTTGAGTAGATTGTGCGCTGAGTCGGCATGGTACCGTTCGCGATTACCGAAACCGGGCTGCTCCCCGGCCTTCCGTACCGGATCAGCGCGTGGGCCACCGCCCCGATCCTTTCCAGGCCCATCATCAGCACTAGCGTCCCATCGCCTTTCGCGAGTGCCTCCCAGTCCACCGTGGACCCCTCGTCACCCGGCGGGACGTGCACAGATATCACGTGAAAGTCCTGGGCGGCGCCGCGGTGCGTGACGGGCAGGCCCGCGGCCGTCGGCACCCCGACCGCGCTGGTCACGCCAGGCACTACCGTCACGGGTATCCCGGCGCGCAGGCAGGCGAGCATCTCCTCGCCGCCGCGGCCGAACACGAACGGGTCACCGCCCTTCAGCCTGACCACGAACTTGTCGTTTCTCGCGTGCTCGATGAGCGCCTCGTTGATGTCCTCCTGGGACATCGCGCGGCCGTACGGGACCTTCCCCGCGTCGATCACCAGCACGTCCGGTGGCAGTTCCGCGAGCAGTTCGCGCGGCGCGAGGCGGTCGGTGATGACGACGTCCGCCTCGGCGAGCAGTTGCCTGCCTCTTACTGTTATCAGCCCCGGGTCCCCCGGCCCGCCGCCGATCAGGGCCACGCCCGTGCGGCGCTTCCTGTAGTGCCGCGCGGCGATCGTCCCCGCCTGCAGGCCGCTGATGACGGCGTCCCTGATCGCGGCGCTGCGCCTCGGGTCGCCGCTGAGCACGCCGACGCTGGTGTCGGCGGCCGTGCCGGTAGCGGGCGTCCAGGCCGTCGACGCGGCCGCGTCGTCGGCGCGCACACACCAGATCCTGAGACGCTCGGCCTCGTCCGCCACGGTTGCGTTCACATGGTTCGGCCCGGCGCAGGCACAGACCAGCCACGCGCCCGCGCAGTCGCCAGGCTGGTACACCCGGCGCACCCACTGGATCGCGCCCGCCGTGGCGAGGTCCTCCAGGGAAGCGGTCACCTCGGGTGAGACGAGCACCACGTGCGCTCCCGCCGCGAGCAGCCTCGGCACCCGGCGGGCCGCGACGGTGCCGCCGCCGACGATGACGACCCGCTTGCCGGGCAGCCGCAGGCCCAGCAGGTACGCCCCTTCTTCTCCCTGTTGGCCCCAACCAGCCGGATCATGACTTACGCCCACATCATGATGTCCCGCCACGGCTGCCTCTCGGGTGGTGCCTGTTCTCGCGGCTTTCGCGACTTCCCGGACCGAAAGTACCCGAACAGGCGAACCATGACGCCAGCCGCGGTCGCGCTACGGTTCTAGCTCGCCGCGGGCCGCGCGTAGCAGCGCACCGAACGCGGCGGCCGCCACCACCGGGCCGCCCTTCTCCGACACGTTGCTCAGCGAGGGCAGTCCGCTGGCGCGCAGGTCGTCCTTGACCGCCGCCGCGCCGGCGAAGCCGGCCGGCACCCCGATCACCAGCGCGGGCTGCACGATCCGGCGCAGGATCTCGGCGAGCGCGTCCGGCGCGCCGCCGACCACCCACACCGCCCCAGGCCCCGCCTCGCCGAACCCAAGCCGCACCCCGGCGGCCGGCACCGTGATCCCCGTCGTCCTGGCCAGCCTGACCGCCAGCGGCTCGGCCGCCTTGCAGATCACCGGGCAGCCAGTGATCCCGACCGCCACCACCGGCGCGTCGGCCACCACGGGCGCGCCCGCCGCCATGGCCCTGATCCCCGCGGCCAGGCCCGACTCGTCGCAGACCAGATCGGTGACGTAGTCGAAGTCCGCGGTCGCGCAGAGAACCGCCTCGGTGACCGCACGGGTCAGCGGCGGCAGCCCGCTCAGGTCGATACGGGACCTGAGCACGCGATACGACTCGGCCGCCAGCGGGTCGACGGCGGCGGAGCTTGCCTCGTGTACTGGTTGGCGGGATGCGGTCGGGGTCATATCTGCTGAGCCAACCACCATGAGGTCCGTGCGGACAATCAGCCGCGCCGGCGTGTCCGCGACTACACACCGCGTCCCACGGTTACTTTCTGGTAACAGGTTGCGGGCCGGGATCGCGAAAGTGGCTTGTTTACCCGCGACCTGGGTAATCGCGGCGGTAACACATGGGGCACGTACCATGCAATCCCGCCACGCAATATCAGTCGGCCGATACACTTACGGCGCGCGGGCTTGTCCGGCGACGTGCGCTTGGGCCACTGTTGGCTACCGTCGCCACACAGGACGATCTTCAGCGAACTGTCAGGTATGGCGGGTAGCTTCCCGGCCGGCGCACCCAATCTCGCGTGGACCGCCGGTCCGCGAAGCGAACGGAGCATGAATGGCGAAGGAACCCCGTTCCATCGGCGGGATAGCCGTCGCGATGCCGGCTGGTCTGCGCCACCAGGTTGATGCTGTCCGCACCACCCGCACGCACGACACTGACGACCTCGGCTCCGGCCCCGTGACCGTCCGGCCCGAGTCCGACCCGCACCACGCGACGGAGGCATAAGCGTGTTCTACTCCAACCCGGCCGACGCGGCGATCGACGCCGACGCGCTAGAAGCGCTCACCGGAGCTTACGGAGAGCGCGCCACGAAGCTGCCTCCTGTCGCGCTCGTGATCGCCGCCTACAACGAGGAAGGCGCGGTCGGCCCCGTGGTGGAGGCACTGCCCCGCACGTTGTGCGGGTTGGCCGCCGAGGTGATCGTGGTGGCCGACGGCTGCGCCGACGCGACGGCCAAGGAAGCCGACGCGGCCGGCGCCGTCGTCGCCGACGTGCCTGTCAACCGCGGCCAGGGCGCCGCGCTCCGGCTCGGTTACCGGATCGCCCGCGAGGGCGGCGCGGCGTACATCGTCACCACCGACGCCGACGGCCAGTACAACCCGATGGAGATCGAGTCCATGCTCGCCCCGATCATCGCGGGCAAGGCGGATTTCGTCACCGGATCCCGCCGCATGGGCAGCGAGGAGACCCACGACCCGGTCCGCCGGGCGGGCGTGCGGTTCTTCGCCTTCCTGGTGACCCTGCTCACCGGGCAGCGGATCAGCGACACGACGTTCGGCCTGCGCGCCATGCGCGCGGAGGTGACCGGGGCGGTCCAGCTCGAGCAGCCGCAGTACCAGGCGTCAGAGCTGCTGATCGGCATCATCACGCACGGCTACAAGGTGCTCGAGGTGCCCGCCACCATCCACAAGCGGAAGGTCGGCGAGAGCAAGAAGGGCCAGAACCCCTTCTACAGCCTGCACATACCCGGCGTGAACAACGTCTTCTACGGCCTCAGGTTCGCCCGGGTGGTCCTGGGCACCTGGTGGCGCGAACGCCGCCGCCGCTCGTAACCGCGCACCCGCCGACGTCGGCCTGCCACCCCGTACCTCGCTCACCGGGAGGAAGGTACGGCCTAGGGCATATGAGCGCCCTCCGTATCGGACAAATCGGGCACATAAGGGTACGCCAGTTGCCCTAAGTCATCCCGCGACAGTTGGTTTCGTCGCGGCTGGAGGCGGCGGGTCGCGGCCCGGGGGCATCTGCCTGAGTATCGCGTCGTGAGCCGCTTACCTTCGGGCGCGGCCGGAGTGCAGGTTCTTCAGCGTTAACGCCTGCCCTGATGGCCCGCGCCGGTGGTTAGGCGAACTCGTCGTCCGCGGCGCGGTCGGTTGCGGCGGTCTTGTGCGGGTCGCCGTTGGAGACCTGCCTGGCGGAAGCACCGTTGGGGGACTGTGACACGACGGTGGCCTCGGCGGTGGCGGCGGGCGCCGCGGAGTGCGGGGCCTCGGCGGCGCCAGCGGCCTCACGGCTGCCCGGCGGGATCGTGTCGGGGCCGGTCGCGGCGGCGCGTGCCGCCGTCGTGCGCTCGGCGAACAGCACGTAGTGGAAGATCACGAAACGCAGGAGGAAGGTGACCAAGTTGGCAACCAGGTACACCAAGTCGACGAGCAGCACATGCTTGAAACCGTGCAGGCCCATCCACGACGCCAGGTGATAGCCGAACTTGGTGGCCAGGTAGAGGATGGCCCACACCATGGCGGAGATCACCCAGAACGGCACGGTTTCCCGTAGCACATCCGGCTTGCCCTTGCGCTCCCACGCCCACCGGCTCAGCACATAGCTGACGGCCGCGCCGGAAAAGGTGCTTATCAGCGCCGCCGGTCCCGCCGTCATGTGGAACACGCCATTGCAGATGGACAGCGCGATCTCGCTTGTCGCCAGTGCCGCTATCGCGACGCCCGCGAAACGAGTGAAACGAACCCCTACCTTGGTACGGAGCTTGCCCCAGAGTGCACCAACCAGCCGATTCTGCGCGAGTGCCATGTACTTCCTCAGGTTAGGGACCGATGATGCTTTAAGTAACCACAAAACCAGTACGGAAACCGCAGGCCCCACGACTCATCCCCCGGCGCCATGTGCCGCAGCGCACGTGCCGGGGATGCTTCGGTAACGCGCACTGGTAGCACGTTACCCGGTCGGGCCTGGCGCCGCTGCCAAGACCTGCCGGCTCGACGGTGATCTATTCGAAGAGTAACTACCCGCTCATGGCCGACTCACGGCGCATCGATCGGGCAGGATAGCGTCAATGGCGTAACTGGTGTAACGCGGGAGGAGTGGCGGATGAAGATCCTGGTTCTGGGCGGTGACGGGTACCTGGGCTGGCCGACGGCTCTGCACCTATCTGAGCACGGCCACCAGGTCGCCGTCGCCGACAACTTCGCGCGCAGGCACTACGACGACGAACTCGGCGTGGAGAGCCTGGTGCCGATCGAGCCGCTGCGCGTGCGGATCGCCGCGTGGAAAGAGCTCACCGGCAGGGAGATCGGCTGCTACGTGGGCGACCTCACCGACCCGGTGTTCACCTACCGGATGATCAGCGAGTTCCGCCCGGACGCCGTGGTGCATTACGCGGAGCAACGCGCGGCGCCGTACTCCATGATCGACCGCAGGCACGCCATCTACACGCAGTCCAACAACGTGCTGGGCACGCTGAACCTGCTCTACGCGATCGCCGAGATCGACCCCCGGATCCACCTGGTCAAACTCGGCTCGATCGGCGTGTACGGCACGCCGAACATCGACATCGAAGAAGGCTGGCTCGACATCGAGTACAACGGGCGCAGGGATCGCGTCATGTTCCCCAAGCGGCCCGGCTCGTTCTACCACCTGTCCAAGGTGCACGACGCGCACAACATCGAGTTCGCCTGCCGGATCTGGGACCTGCGCGCGACCGACCTGAACCAGGGCGTGGTGTACGGCCAGCAGACCCCGCAGACCGCGCGCGACGACCGGCTGGCCACCAGGTTCGACTACGACGCGGTGTTCGGCACCGTGCTGAACAGGTTCGTGATCGAAGCGGTGATGGGCCACCCGCTCACCGTCTACGGCACCGGGGGTCAGACCCGCGGCCTGATCGATATCAGGGACACCGTTCGGTGCATCCAGATCGCCTGCGAGAACCCGGCAAACAAGGGCGAGTTCCGCGTCTTCAACCAGATGACCGAGTCCATGTCGGTCCGCGAGATCGCCGACACGGTGGCGCGGGCGTACCCCGGCGAGGTCACGATCGAGAACCTGGAGAACCCCCGGGTCGAGGCGCCCGAGCACTACTACAAGGTGGCGCACACCAAGCTGGTCGACCTGGGCCTGCGGCCGCACCTGCTGTCCGACACGCTGATCGAGTCGCTGTTCGAGGTCACCAAGCGGTACGCGCACCGCGTGCGCCCCGAGGCGCTGCGTCCCACGGTCAACTGGCGCTCCCCGAGCTCTTGACCCCGATCGAAACGGTTCCGTACACTTTCACTTAGGTGTACGGTACGGTTTCGTTTCGATCGGAGTCCGGGATGGCGGGAACAGTCGGTCGCGGCGCGCTCCGCGAGGAGGCGATCTTGCGCGCCACGCTCGACCTGCTGGCCGAATCCGGCTACGACCAGCTGACCATCGACGCGGTAGCCGCCCGGGCCCGCTGCAGTAAGGCCACCATCTACCGCAGGTGGCAGGGGAAGACCGTCCTGGTGACCACGGCTGTCCGGCGCTACGCTGGGCAACCGGGGACCGCCGCCTCCGATGCGGGCAGCCTGCGTTTGGACCTGCTCGCGTCGCTCCAGGCCATGCGCTCCAGCCTGCTGGGCCAGGATGCCGCGCTTATCCTCGGCCTCCTCGTCGCGATGCGCCGTGACCCCGAACTCGCCAGCGCGGTACGGGATCAGGTCCTCGCGGCCAAGCGTGAGGCATTCGGCACGGCCATCGCCCGGGCGATCGTCCGGGGGGACATCCCGGCGACGACTGACACGGCTCTGCTCGCGGAGATCTGCTCGGCCGTGCTGCTCTCCCGGCTGCTCGTGACCGGCGAACCGCTGGACGACGCCTTCGTGGAGCACCTCGTGGACGGGGTTCTGCTGCCGGTGCTCCGGCAGCCTCCGAAGCTGACGACAGGGGAGTTACCCGAATGTGGCAGGCGATCGTTTTCAGTTTCCGGGGGTGGTGTGCTGGCGGCGAATGGCTTCCCGCACTTCTCGCGCGGCATCACGAAACGGAGTTATCCCTGCGGACTCGGTAACGGGCCCGTGCCGAACTTCATCGCGGGCTGGACGGCATTTGTCGTGGCGGGGCTGCCATCGGACGCCGGCCGCTGACGGGTCAGTCCGCCGGGAACGGCCGCAGTTCCATGGCGCCCCGCTTGGCGAGCGGGTGCTTGGACGCCACCTCGATCGCCTCGTCGAGGTTCGCGCAGTCGAGGAGGTCGTACCCGACCATGATCTCCTTCGTCTCGGCGAACGGCCCGTCCGAGACCAGCACCTCGCCGCCCCGCACCCGGACCGTGGTGGCGTCCTCTGGGGAGAGCGCTTCCCCCTCCAGACGGACCCCGCGGCCGTCCATCTCGCCGACCCAGGAGTCGATGTCGTTGTCGTCGTCGACTTCCTCGATCGCCGGGTCGTAGTAGACGATCATCATGTACTTCATGGCCTCTCCTCTCTCATACCTTCACTACGCCTATCGTGGCTCGCACGGTCATCCCGCATGGGGGTCCCCGCCGAGCCAGGTCGTCCCGTCGATCAACTCACGGACCGCGTCCAGGTGCCCGGCGTGGCATGCCATCTCGGTGATCGCATGCAACAGGATGTGCCGCAGGTCCGGCAGCCGCCAATTCGGCCATATCTGCTCGGGCCACGCGGCAGGCTCCTGCTCGGGTGCGCCAGCTCGCTGCCCGGCCGCGGCGAGCACGGAGTTCGAGCGGTCGATCGCCGCGCGATATTCGGTGAACACGTCCTCGGCGCTCGTGCCATCCGGCACCCGCCAGTGCGTCCCCTCGTCCGCCGCGAGTTGGCCAGCCACATCGAGCTCACCCGCGAAGACGCCTGAGAACCAGAAGAGTTCCACATCCAGGGCGAGGTGCCGCACCAAGCCCAGGCAACTCCAGCCGGTGGGCAGCACCGGCCGCCGAAGCTGGTCCTCCGAGAGCCCGTCGAGGATGCCGAGCACGTGCTGGCGCTGACCGTCGAGGTAATCTCTGAGCGTTTCGAGTTCCCCGCTGACCACCAGCGGGAACGCCGCGCCGCCCATTACCGCTCCCCGAACGGGGCGGGCTCCGCGGCCGTCTATCTCGCTGACCCAGGTGTCGATGTCCGTTCCTCCATCGTCCTTGACCGACTCCAGCGTCGGTTCGAAGCTGACGATCATCATGCCTCTCCCTCTGTCTCACTGGCCCTTTCACACTGACGACGAACGGGTTCGCGCCACATCGACACCCCTCCGTATTGCCATACGCTGGCCGGGTCCAATGAGGAGGCAAGTGTGACGGCTGATGCTGACGCCGAGGTCGCGGCCGCGGTCGACGCCTCGTTCCGTACGGAGTGGGGCCGGATCGTCGCCACGTTGATCGGCGTGACCGGCGATTGGGATCTGGCCGAGGAGAGCGCGCAGGACGCGTTCACCCGCGCGCTGCAGACGTGGACGCGCGACGGCGTGCCCGACCGGCCAGGGGCATGGCTCACCACGACCGCCCGCAACCGGGCCGTCGACGTGCTGCGCCGGCGGGCCAACGAGGCCGTCAAGCTCGAGCAGGCGGCCAGGCTCGACCCGAACGGGCTCGACCCGGATGGGCTCGACGATTCCGGCGCCGGCACGGGGGCGTCAGACGACGACCTGAGCGGCATACCCGATGACCGGCTGCGGCTCATCTTCACGTGCTGCCACCCAGCGCTCCCGCTGGAGGCGCGGGTGGCGCTGACGCTGCGCACGCTGGCCGGGCTGACCACGGCCGAGATCGCCCGCGCGCTCCTTGTCGCCGAGCCGACCATGGCCCAGCGACTGGTCCGCGCCAAGCGGAAGATCCGTAACGCGGGGATCCCGTACCGGGTGCCGCCCGCCCGCCTGCTCCCGGAACGCACCGCAGGCGTGCTCGCCGTGCTGTACCTGCTCTTCAACGAGGGATACAGCGCGACCTCCGGTGCGGACATGCTCCGCCCTGACTTGTGCGCCGAGGGCATCCGGCTGGCGCGGCTGCTGGCCCGGCTGCTGCCGGGCGAACCGGAGGCGTCCGGCCTGCTGGCGCTGATGCTGCTGCAGGATTCCCGGCGCGGTGCCCGCGTCGATGACGCCGGGGAACTGGTGACCCTGGAGGACCAGGACAGGACCCTTTGGGACCGTGCCGAGATCGACGAAGGGTGCCGGGTCCTAGAGACCGCCGCCAAGGCCGGCGCCACCGGCCCGTACCAGTTGCAAGCGGCGATCGCCGCCTGCCACGCGACCGCCGAGCAGGCTTGCGACACCGACTGGGGAGCAATCGCCCGGCTGTACGCACGGCTCGGCCGCATGACGCCGTCGCCGGTGGTCGAGCTGAACCGGGCGGTCGCCGTCGGCATGGCGGACGGGCCGGAGGCGGGCCTGCTCCTCGTGGACGGCCTGGCCGCGACCGGGGCGCTGAACGGGTATCGCCTACTCCCGGCGACGCGCGCGGATCTGCTGCGCCGCCTTGGCCGCAAGGCCGAGGCGGCGCAGGCCTACCGCGAGGCGCTAGCGCTAGCGGGCACCGGCGCCGAGCAGCGCTTCCTGACCCGCCGCCTAGCCGAAGTAGGCGGCCACGACCGGCCATAAGCGGTCATGACCTCAGATGAATGGGACATTCATCTTGTGATAGCAAGCTGGATGGGCCATTGATCTGGGTGCTGGCCTCGGTAAGCCTGAACTGCCGGGGCTGGCGTGCCAGAAGGTGCGGAGGTTCTTCGGGGCGGGGCCGGGGCCGCCGGTTTCCGCGTACGGGGACAGGGTGAAGCCGTTGGCGAAGACCACTGGGCGTGTCTCACCGCTGTGGGCTGGCTGCTTCCCGGCACCGTCGGCGGCTGCCATCGCGGCGTGCACCGCGGGCAGGCCGCCGGATTGACGGACTTCCTCTAGCGCCGGGATGTCCCAGCACTCGGTCGCGTTGACGGTGACGGCCATCGGGCCGGCGCCCGCGCGGCGCACCCGGCCGCGGACGAGAAGCAGCCAGGAGCCGAACAGCCGGGCCGCGCACCGGTCCTGCACCGACTCGAAGAACGCCAGGTCCACCAAGCCGACCGCGTCGTCGAGCGAGGCGAAGATGATCCGCTGCCCGGACCGCACCGCCGGGGTCTGCGTCGCCACCTTCACTCCGGCGACACAGATCGTCGCACCGCTGCGGCAGTCGTCCAGGCGGTTGGAGCGGACGACGTTGAGCCCGTCGAGCAGTTCGGCGTAGAAGCTGAGCACGTGGCGGCTGATGTCGAAGCCGAGGATCTCGAGTTCGGCGGCGACGCGCTCGGCCGGGTCGAGCTCGCGAAGTTCGCCCGCGGGAACGATCTCCGCCATGCCGTCGGCCGCCTCCGCATCGTCGAACAGGTCCATGGCCGGAGCCGTCCGCGCGTGGGCAGCCCGCCGAAACAGCACGCCAACACGCGCCAACAGGTCCCGCCGGGTCGGGGTCTGGGGGGACTGGCCGGGGGCCAGGGACCGCGCGGGGCCGGGAGACGCGGAGGCCGGGGGCAGGGCGGGAGACGCGGAGGCCGGGGGTCGCGCGGGGCCGGGAGACGCCGGGGCCAGGGGCCGCGCGGGGCCGGGAGACGCCGGGGCCGGGGACCGCGCGGGGCCGGGAGACGCCGGGGCCGGGGACCGCGCGGGGCCGGGAGACGCCGGGGCCGGGGACCGCGCGGGGCCGGGAGACGCCGGGGCCA
>Ga0187808_10000602_pt1 | contig 11605 bp, 6 predicted proteins | sample NC_wetland_sal_i_5_FD_132427 | JGI IMG/M metagenome (GOLD analysis project Ga0187808, IMG submission 132427) | Wetland sediment microbial communities from Neuse River Estuary, North Carolina, USA - ASW_3 | ecosystem: Environmental > Aquatic > Freshwater > Wetlands > Sediment | place: USA: North...
CATCGAGGCTATAGGGCATCTCGGAGTGGGCCACATCGGGGGCGCGATGTCAATCGTCGACCTCTTAGCCTTACTGTACTTCCGCGTGATGGATATCGATCCGTCAAATCCGAGGCGGCCTGACCGCGACCAGCTCGTCCTGTCCAAGGGGCACGCCGGGCCGGCTCTGTACTCGACCCTCGCGCTTAGGGGCTACTTCCCCCATAAGTGGCTGAATACCCTCAACGTCGGCGGCACGGCGCTGCCGAGCCACTGCGACCGCAACAGGACCCCCGGCGTGGACATGACTACCGGCTCGCTTGGGCAGGGCATATCGGCGGCCTGCGGGATCGCGCTGGGCAACAGATTAGTCGGCATCGGATCGAGGGTGTACTGCGTGGTAGGGGACGGGGAGTGCGATGAGGGGCAGGTGTGGGAGGCGGCCATGTTCGCCGCCCACTACAAGCTAGAGAACCTCATCGCCTTCGTGGACTACAACAAGATGCAGATCGACGGCACGACCGACCAGGTGATGAGCCTCGGCTCGCTCAAGGCGAAGTGGGAGGCCTTCGGCTGGTTCACGCAGGAAGTGAGCGGGCACGACATGCTCGCGATGGACGACGCGATTGCGCGCGCCCGCGCGACGAAGGGTGCGCCCTCGATGATCATCCTCGACACCGTGAAGGGCAAGGGCTTCTGCCTCGGCGAGGGACAAGTTGCGAGCCATAGCATGAGCTTCAACAGCGCGGACGCGAAGAAAGCCATCGCGGCCTTGGAAGGGCGATAACATGGAGAAGAGAGAAATGCGGGCAGTCTATGCCGAGACTCTAATAGCCCTTGCGAGGGAGAATTCCGACATCGTCGTTCTCGACGCTGACCTCATGAAGGCGAACGGCACCGGAGCCTTCGCGAAGGTCTTTCCCGACAGGGCCTTCAACGCCGGCGTCGCCGAGGCGAACATGGTGGGCGTCGCCTCGGGGCTCTCGGCTGCTGGACGGATCCCTTTCGCGTCGACCTTCGGATGCTTCGCCTCGAGGAGGGATTACGACCAGTTCTTCCTCTCCGCGAACTACGCCCAGCTGAACGTCAAGCTCGTGGGGACCGACCCCGGCGTCACTGCCAAGTACAACGGCGGCACCCACATGCCGTTTGAGGACCTGGTCCTGATGCGCGCGGTGCCGAAGCTTGTCATCCTCGAGCCCTCCGACCCAACGAGCCTCGCCGCCTTCGTCCGCCTTGCCGGCGAGCTCTACGGCTGTGTCTACCTACGTATGCCTCGCGGCGCCGTGGACGTCCTGTATCCCGCGGACGAAAGCTTCGAGATCGGCAAGTCCAAGATCCTCAGGCAGGGCGGTGACGCAGCGATCGTGGCCCTCGGCGCCCTGATGGTGGGCGAGGCACTCAGAGCGGCCGACGCACTCGCCGAGAACGGCGTCAAAGCGACCGTCATCGACGTCCTCTCCTTGAAGCCCCTCGACCTCGACACCCTCTTCGCCGCGGCCCGTGAGACGGGGCGGGTCGTCACCTGCGAGAACGGCCAGGCCTCGGGCGGCCTCGGCGGAGCGGTGGCCGAGGCCCTGCTCGAGTCAGGCATCCCGGTCAAGTTCGCGCGCATCGGCGTCAAGGACGAGTTTGGCGAAGTGGGAACCCAGGAGTACCTTCAGGAGCGCTTCGGGCTGACCGCCGGGCAGATAGGGAAGGTTGTGCTCGGTCTGATGAAATGATGACGGCAAATTAGCGCTCCAACGGGGAACAACCAATTGCAGGGTCAAACATCGCTTTAGAGCTCACTATCGATTTGACAATAATGTGGAGAGCAATCGTGGCAGGCATTTGCAAAGGATGCGCCAAACAGCTATCGAGGGAATCTGGGCAGAAGCAAAGGAGCATCACTGTCTGAATCCTCGCGCCGGTACATGAGAGTCCCCGATGAGGTTGAGTTCGCGGTCTTCCATTTCGCGCTCATTTTGCCGTGTCCTGACAGGCTGTCAAGGCCTTTCTCAGAAGGCCCCGACTCGCGGGCCATAGAATCAGAGCACGAAGCGGCCGCCACGGATCAGCGGGATCTCCCGCGAGGCTGCGTCGACGCCGGTCACCTCGATCGCCTCCGAGCCGATCATGAGATCTTCGTGCACGAAGGACACATTGAAGCCTCGCGCCTCCTTCTCGTCGTTGCTTATTGACGCGGCCCCGGCGAAGGCCGCGTCGTAGCCGCAGCCGAGGGCGATGTGGCAGCTCGCGTTTTCGTCGAGAAGCATCGAATCGAAGACAAGGCCGGAGCGCCAGATGGGGCTCGACGCGTCGACGAGCGCCACCTCGCCCAACCGTCTGGAGCCAACATCGGTGTCGAGAAAGGCGCCGAAAGCGGCGGCGCCGCGGTCCGCGGAGTAGTCGACGACCTGGCCGCGACGAAACACGAGGCGGCCGCCCTCGATGAGTGTGCCGCGGACTCTGACTGGTCGGGTCAAGGCAACGACTCCCTCGGTGGCTCGGAAGTCGGGCGTGGTGAAGACTTCCTCCGTAGGAATATTGGGCATGAAGACCTTGCCCCCCGGCGTCCTATCCGACCCGCCCTGCCAGAGCGAGGCGGGCGACAGCGCGATCCTGAGGTCGGTGCCGGGGCCGTTGAAACGCAGCGAGCGGAGTCCGAGCCCCCCGAGCGCCGCGGCCCTCGCCTCGAGAGCCCCCATGTGCTCGCGGAGCTCCTCCACGGGCCGGGGACAATCGAGGCGGAGTATCGGAGCCAGGGCGCGCCAGAGGTCGGCGACGCCGGCGGAGGGGCCGAGCACGGAGCGCGCCCAGGCCTCCGTCGGGCCGGGCATGACGCACCATGGCAGGCGGCTCGACATCTGCGCCTCACGGTAGGCCCGGACTGCGTGGCCGCGGACACGTTGCATGCGAACGAGCCGTTCCTGGTCGACGCCCTCCATCGCCGCAGGGTCCTCATATCCTTCTATCCGAAGATAGCTCCAGCCCTCGTCGACATAGGTTTCGCTGTCTTTCTCGACCATCGCGCTGAGCGAGTCCACGTATTCGTCGCGGGAATGGTCCGCGCGTATTCGCGCGAGCCCCACGTCCTCATAATCTATCTTCACGAAGCGGGCTCCCCGATCGTAGGCGGCCCGCGCGACCGCATACATGAGCTCTCTGTGAGGAAACTCGCCCGCGATTCTCAGCATGGTCCCCGGCGTCAAGCCGAGGCCCGCGTCGAGGGCCACGGAAGCAAAATCGCGCATCGCGTCGCCGTCCATTCGATCCTCCTGCCGTCCGGGTCTGGTCAAGTATCTGCGGCTTTGGGAGTGGCAGTCAAGCGGAGGAGGAGAGTCCGAAGGCCAGTTCGTCGACCAAAAGCAGGGGAGGACATTCGGGAATGCCCCTCCATGACTCATCGTTGCCGAGGATCGCCGAAACACTCAGGACTCGAGCGGTCGCGACGTGGACCGCGTCGGCGAGCTGCAGCCCCCTGAGGGCCCGCAGGCGCGCCGCCTCGTCGGCGATGGCGACGTCGACGGGCACGAGAACGACGCGGCTGGAATCGGCGAGTATGCCGCGGTAGCGGTCGGCCAGCTTGGTCGCGCCCGAGCGCAGCGGTTTGTGCAGAAGCTCCGTCCAGACGAGGACGGAGGCGAAGAGGCGAAGATCGGCCTCCGCCGCCAGAGCGAAGAAGGACTCGACGCTTCTGCGCCGGCCCTCCGATCCTTCCACGAGATAGATGAACGGGCTCGCGTCGACGAGAATCGAGTTCCCGCGCCGCAGGCCGAGCTCGGAGGCCGTCATGGAGTCTCCTTCGATCCGAATGCAGTATAGAGCGGATCGCGCCGTCGGAGCCAGCTGGCGCATCAAGACCATCTGCCCAAAGGCTTCTCGCGCTTCTTGAATAGCCGTCCGTGTTATATTGTACCCATGATCGAGACTCGCGCCTTTATCGTGTCCGCCTGGGACGAGAGCTCGCGGGATCAGGCGGCCAGCGCGGATGGACGAAGAGCGCCGAGGACCTTTCTTACGGGGCGGCTCGAGGATGGCCGAAGTTTCGCTGCCGCGCTCCCGGCGGCGCCATCGGCGATCTTCGTCGATGCCGAACAGGGTGAGCGAGCGGCGGCCGAGCTGGCCAGGGCCTTTGGCCAGGCCATGTTTCCGGAGGCCTGGACCGATTTTTCCGGGAACGCGATCGCGCGGATCGAGCTTCCTCAGGGCGCGCTGGGCCGCGCAGAGCGGATCATCCGGGCCGCCGATATACGGATCGCCGCCCTCGATCGTCCTCGCGCCCAGGACCTGCTTTCGCGGCTCGGCATACGCGGACCGGTGACGCTCCGCGGCGAGTCGCGTCCGGGCAGGCGCGTCGATCTCGTCTTCAATGAGCCTCGACTTGAGGCCTGCAATTCCAGCAGGGAGCTCGGGCCGCGATGGATGGCCCTCGATATCGAAACTGACAGAGAGAACCGCGTGGTCGCCGTATCCCTCGCCGGACATGGCGGCCAGGGCGAGGTGCTCTTTTGGGGCCCGAGCCTCGACTCGCCGACGATACGGTCCTTCTACGACGAGGGCGAGCTCCTGACTGCACTCGCCCGCCGCATCGTGGAGCGCGATCCGGATGTCGTCACGGGATGGAACGTCATAGACTTCGATTTCCGCGTGTTAGTCGCGCGCTTCGCGGCCCTCGGTCGACCCTTCGACATAGGGCGAAGCGAAGTCCCCGCTTCCTTCGTGGAGCTCTCGGGCCGGAGGTCGATGTTCGACCTCCCCGGTCGCGTCGCGCTCGATGGTATGCGCTTGGTCCGCGCCTCCGGCCGCAGATTCGAGGACCTGTCTCTCGAGGCAGTGGCTCGAGAGGTGCTGGGGGAGGGGAAGTCGGTCGCGACGCGCGGCACTGCCAAGATCGAAGAGCTCGAACGGCTCCGCCGCGAAGAGCCCGAGTCCTTCTGCGAATACTGCCTGCGCGATTCAGAGCTCGTCCTCGGGATACTGGGAGCAACCGGCCTCGACTCGCTCACCGCGAAGCGCGCGGAGCTCACGGGAGTCTCTCTCGATCTGGCTTGGACGAGCATTCCCTCGTTTGAGCGCGTGTATGCCGCCGAGCTTAGGCTGCGGCGCGTCCTCCCTCCGGGCAAGGCCGAACGACGCGTCTCCGGCGCCGCGGGAGGGACGGTGCTCGATCCTGCTACGGGAATTTTTTCGAACGTCATAGTGTTTGACTTTCGCAGCCTCTATCCCTCCATCATGAGGACCTTCAACATCGATCCCCTGGCCTACGAACGGGCACACGCGCCGGGGTCTGAGCGATCTGCGGCTATCGGCTCGCGCAGCGAGGGACCTGGGCAGATCGCGGCGCCCAACGGCGCTCGGTTCGAGCGCTCTCCCGGGATAATGCCGACGCTGATCGAGCGTTATGCGCGAGAGCGCGAGCGGGCCATCGCGGCTAAAGACGAAACCGCTGCCTACGTTTACAAGATCCTCATGAATTCGTTCTACGGAGTGTTGGGCGCAGAGGGCTGTCGTTATTCGCGCACCGAGCTCGCGGGAGCCATAACCTCGTTCGGCAAGAAATACCTGACGCGGGCGAGGGATTTCTTCGAGGCTCGAGGCCATCGCGTCCTGTACGGAGACACAGACTCGGTGTTCGTGCTCTCCGGCATGGGCGACGAGGCCGATGGAGCCGACCTCATGCGTCTTGGAGCGGCCGCCGCCGATGAGCTCAATGACGTGTTGGCCCGGGAGATATCCGAGGAGTATGGCCTGGATTCGTATCTCAAGATCCGCTGCGAGAAGACCTACCGCCGCTTCTTCATCCCGCGTCTCCGAGCCGTCACGAGGGCGGGCGCATCCGGCTCCGTCCAGGTTTCAGCGACCAGGGGAAGAGCCAAGGGCTACGCCGGCCTTCTCCTCTCCGAGGGCGGAGAAGAGCGGGTCGAGGTGAAGGGCATGGAGGCGGCCCGCAGCGATTTTACGGCTCTCGCTCGACGCTTCCAGGTGGACCTTCTCGCTTTGGTATTTGCCGGGGCGTCCGAGGACAAGTTGCGCGAATTCTGCAAGGACGTATCGCTTTCATTGAGAAGGGGCGAGCTCGACGATCGCCTGGTCTATCGGCGATCTTTGCGGCGCCCCGCAGAAGAGTACGCCACTCTGACCCCTCCCGTTCGAGCGGCGCGAATGCTCGGTTGGGGTTCTCGCCGCGGTCGCGTCTCCTATGTTATGACTATGGCGGGCGCGGAGCCCACTGCGCTGCGGAGCGGGGCGGCCCTGGACTACGAGCACTACGTGGAGCGGCAGCTTCTTCCAATAGCCCTGTCCGTCGCCGATGCCCTCTCTTCCTCGATGGGCGTGGTCTATGACGCCGGCTCGTGGTTCGCCGACCGACCGCAGATGGAGTTCGCTTTCCGTTAAAAGACGGTGCGAAAGAAACTCTTAAGAGACGCACTTAGTGTGTCTGAGTATACTAAGGAACGATGAAAAAGAAGCATCTGGTAGGATCAGTCTTCTGCCTCCTCGGAATGGCCCTCGTCGCTCAGCAGGCGATGCAGGCTACGACCCCTGTGCAGGCCGCAACTCCTACACAGGCAACGACTCCCGCAGAGACTGCAACTCCCGCGGCGGCCCCCGGTTCGGCCGCGGCGACTGAAGCCGTCTCCGCGCAAAACACGACGGTGATTACGCTGCAGCAGGCCATAGACGCCGCTGTCGCACACGGGCCCGACATGCAGGTCGTGCGCGCCACGCTCGATGTGGCCCGTGCGCAGCACGCTCTCGACGCCACAAAAGGGGCTTTGAGCCTCTCCGCCACCGGCGGGTACGGTGCGATCGACGGCGTTGGTTCAACCTATACAGATCCTGCGTTCTCGAGCTACAAGTCTACGTTGGGGAGCCTTCTCGGCACGACGAGCGCCGACGCGACGCAGAGCCTGAGCGGCGGTCTCGCGCTCTCCGGACCCTCAACCAAGCTGGGCCTTTCGCTCAGCCAGACCATTCCGCCTGTGGATGCCTCGCCGAATGCCCAAATAACCGGAGCGCAGCTCTCGCTCACTCAGACGTTGTGGGACGGATACCCGGGTGGCCAGGTCAAGGCGACGATCGACAAGAGCCTACTTGTCCTCCAGGGAAAGGAGCTCGCCTCGATTCAGGGTCAATCGACGGCCATCGCGAAGGTCAAGCAGGCCTACGTCACCATGCTCACGGATCAGCGGGCCTTGATCGTCAAGCGGCAGATTCTCGACAATCAGAACAGCCTGCTTGCCCAGATCCAGGCAGTTTACAATTTGAAGCAAGCGAGCACCGTGGACCTCATGACTGCCCAGGTCAACGCACGCAGCGCAGAGCTCGATGTCGCGCAGGGGGATCACGACCTGCGTCTCGCCAGACAGCGCCTCGCCATCCTATTGGGGCTTTCGCCAGACAGTCAATTCACCGTTGCCGAAACTGAGGATCCCCCCTTGCCTGCCGCGAGCCTGGACGAGGCGATCGCGGTGGGGCTCCAGAAGCGCGCCGACCTCGCGCAATTGGACCTGAGCAAGAGGTCGAGCGGTATCGACCTTCTCCTTGCCAAGGGCTCTGCCGAGCCGAACGTGAGCATGACCGGAGGGTACGATCTCGCATTCGCCTGGCCGAGCGACTCCGTCCTGAGCGCCGCATCCGTGAGCGCCGGCGTGAAGGTCGCTCTGCCGGTCGTCGACGCCGGGGCCGCCAGGGACCAGATGTCCGCGGCCTCTCAACAAATTGCCGTGTACGACGCCCAGCGGTCGCAGCTCGCCCTCGGGATCGCCGCGGACATTAGAGACGCTTATGAGAACGCGCTCATACTGAAGGATCGGGTCGATCTGGCCCAAAGGAACATGGCTGTCCTCGATGCCTTGTTCGTTGTCACCAAGACGCAGAATCAGTACGGCACGGCCACGACCCAAGACGTGCTGACGGCGTCGGTCAACGCGGCGAATGCGGAGACCGCCTACCAGAGCGCGCGCAACGCGTATCTCCTCGGGGTGCTCAACCTCGAGACCGCCATGGGACTGTAGGAGCGCTATCATGAAGATTAGGCGATATCGGTCGACCAGAATGGCGATTGCCATTATAGCTTCCGCCGTTTCGGTCGTACTCATCGGTGCCTGCACCAAGCCCGCGGCCCCCGAAGCCCAGGGCGGGGCTTCCCAGCCCGCGGCCGCCCGTGGCAGCGGAGGCCAATCCGGCGGTCAATATGGCAGGCGGCAGTCGGTGATACCCGTCGAGGTCGCCACCGTCCAGGTGGGGCTCCTCAGCGCGGACAGGGAAACCGCGGGTGTCGTTTCCCCGGTGACACAGAGCCAAGTAGCGGCGCAGGTCGCCGGTGTCGTGCAGAAGCTGTTTCATCTTTCCGGAGATTGGGTCAAGACGGGCGACCCGATAGTCCAGCTCGACGATTCCCAGCTGCGACTCGGCGTCGCGAACGCGGATGCCGCGTTGGAAAACGCGAAGATCAACTTGGCCGTGGGAGAGGATAATGCCAATCAGGCGAATCCCAAGCTCAGCCTGCAGGTCCAGTCGGCGCAGTCGGCCCTCGATTCGGCGCAAAAGTACTACGATTCGCAGAAGGCCCTCTACGCGCTCGGCGGCATCTCCGCCTCGCAGCTCGATTCCGCGTCGAGTCAGTTGACCGCCGCCCAGGCCAACCTCGAGGGAGCCAAGACGGCCCTGGATCAGAACCAGAAGTCCGGCGACTGGAACATCGCTCAGCTCAAACTGGCCGTGACGCAGGCTCAGAACGCCCTTCAGCAGGCCCGTCTCAACCTCCAGTACGCGTCGATTCGCGCTCCCTTCTCGGGACAGATAGCGGCCATAAATGTCCAGCCGGGAATGTACGTAGGGCTCAATACCTCGGTGCTCACGCTCGTGAGCGCGGCTCGGGAGATTGCTTTCAGCGTCGCTCCGCCGGACGCGCCGGCGGTGCCCGTCGGAACCCGGCTCACGTTTGATTTCAACGGGAAGGATTATCCCATTCGAGTCTCGCAGGCCCCGTCGGCGCCGGTGAGCGGCGTGATCCCGCTGGTCGCCACCGCGATCGGACCCTTCGATCTGCCATTCGGGGCTGTCGGAAATGTGACCTATCGCGTGGGAGTGGCGCGAGGGGCCATGCTCCCCATCGCCGCTCTCGCAACGCTCGAGAATCAGAACTTCGTCTTTCTCGTGGAGAACGGGAAGGCCGTCGTTCAGAACGTATCCATCGTGGGAGAGGCTGGCATCACCGCGGTGGTCGATGGGCTCGTCGATGGCTCTCAGGTCATCGTGAGCCCACCGCCCGGCATGCTTCAAGGCTCTCCCGTCCAGATCGTCACGGCGGGCCAAAGCTCCGTGACTTCTGGGGCCGGGACCGCGGCTGGAGCGCCCCCCGCTGCGCCCGCCGGGGCGCGGACCAGGACCAAGGGCGGACAATCCGGCGGCGCCGGCTCCTTGCAGGGACAGGGGGCGCCGCAGGGCGGGACATCGACATCGTCGTCGGCAGGAAAGCCATGAGCAAGATACGCGAGCTGGAAACGCAGGTCTTCAATAAGGTCAACCCTGCGGTCAAATTTTCGGTAACCCGATACGTCCTCGCGATAGGCATTTTCGTGGCCATCTTCGCCTTTGGCGTCGTCAGCACCCTCAGCCTCGGCGTCGATCTCCTGCCTGCGATCAATATCCCCGTTGTCAATGTCAGCACCTTGTATACGGGCTCGAGCCCCGAAGTCATCGACGAGCAAGTCACGCAGATCATCGAAAATTCCGTATCGACGATCTCGGGCATCACGGACATCAACTCCTCGAGCTCGCTCGGCGTCAGCCGTGTGACCGTTTCCTTTGACCCGAACACCGACAAAAACGTCGTGCTCCAGCAGGTGGCGGCCCTTGTCAACGCGGCCACGAGGAAGTTGCCCACGGGCATTCAGGCGCCTGTCGTACGCACGTTCGATATCAACTCGCAGCCCGTTATCCAATTCGGCGTTTCGGGCGGCGGCAGACCGCTCACCGAGGTCAACGACTATGTGCAGAACAGCCTGGCGCCGATGCTCGAACGCGTTGACGGCGTCGCCAACATAACCTTCAACGGCGCCCCTGCGCGCGAGTTCCAGGTCCTGCTCAATCCCGCCAAGCTTCGATACTATGATCTCTCTTCGACTCAGGTGGTGACGGCCATCACCAACAACGCCATCGATCAGCCAATAGGCACCATCACCACCCACAACAACTCGCTCACCTTCTCGACGCAGAACGTCCCCTCGAGCCTCGACCCCATACGGTCGACGCTGGTGGATACGGCCCGCGGCATCGCGGTCTCCGACCTCGGCGTCGTGCGCGACGTGGCCTCGGACCAGGACTACGCCCGCGTCAACGGCCTGCCCGTCGTCCTCGTCTCCATCCAGCGGACCTCGGACTCCAACTCGGTGGCGGTCGTCGATGGGGTCAAGAAACTCCTTGCGACGTCCCAGTTCCCGACGGGGTACAAGATAGTCCTCAGCAACGACACGACGGGCTCGATCCGGGCTTCGATCGCCTCGACCTTCCACGAGCTCATCATGACCCTCATCGTGGTCGCGATCATCATCCTCCTCTTCCTCGGCAAGCCCAACACCGCCTTCTCGGTCATCCTCGCCGTGCCCATCGCGCTTTCGGCCTCTCCCGTCCTGTACGGGCTGGCAGGTTTTTCCTTCAACCTCGTGTCCATGCTCGCCATGGTCATAGCGATCGGCATAGTCGTCGACGACTCGATCGTCGTCGCAGAGAACGTTGAGCGATACAGAGCGATGGGCTTCTCCCTCAAGGAATCGGTCCTGAAGGGAGCAAGCGAGGTGTTCAGCGCCGTCGTGGCCGCCTCTCTCTCGCTCCTTTCCGTTCTCCTTCCTGTGAGCTTCATGGGCGGTTTCATCGGCAGATACCTCATGCAATTCTCGCTCGGGCTCGCGGCCGCGGTCGCGTTCTCGCTCTTGGAGGCCGTGCTCTTCCTCACCGTCCGTCTGGCCTACACGCCCGATACGAGCGACCTTCACTGGAAGGATTTTCTCCGAAGCTTCGGCCGCCTGCCCGAGGCCATGAAGTGGGGTCTGCGCGTCTGGAGAAAGGGACCCGCGATCGTCCTTGGGATCGTGATAGCGGTCGGGCTCCTCATACTGAGGCGCTGGATGTTCCTGCCCGCCCTCGTCCTCTACCCGCTGGCGCTCGGGGTTTTGAACTACTTCATCTTCATGGGCTTGAGTCTCTTCGAGTCCCTCACCGAGCTCCTGCACGGCTGGACCGAGTGGCTGGTGGAGAAGGTCCGCAACGGCTATGTCCGCGTCCTCGGGAAACTCCTCCCGCGAAGCGCGGCGATCCTGCTTGCGGCCGCCGCATTCCTTGCAATCGTCGCCATCATCGTGGCGCCTCACATCCCCTTCAATTTCGTGCCCAACTCGGATTCGGGCACCATGCAGGTGGCTGTGCGCTTCCCGCCTGGCACTTCCCAGGATTATATGAACCAGATCGCCGCCCGGATCGAGTCGTTCCTCGACTCGCGGCCCGAAGTGGTCACCATGCAATCCGTCGTGAGCGACGACATAGTCGAGACTTTACAGCTAATCCCGATCGAGAAGCGCCCGAACGTATTCCAACTGTCGCAGACCTATCGAGTCGCGCTCATGAAGGTGCTCCAGGG
>Ga0187808_10000604_pt1 | contig 11567 bp, 9 predicted proteins | sample NC_wetland_sal_i_5_FD_132427 | JGI IMG/M metagenome (GOLD analysis project Ga0187808, IMG submission 132427) | Wetland sediment microbial communities from Neuse River Estuary, North Carolina, USA - ASW_3 | ecosystem: Environmental > Aquatic > Freshwater > Wetlands > Sediment | place: USA: North...
CGAAACTGACCAGGGCAACGCCCGATTTCGCGGGCTTGAGTCTCAGGCGCGCGATGGAGCTGGCGCGAGTCTCGCGCGTCGACGTCGATGTGCATGGCGGCGGTTACGTGGTCGCGCAGCAACCGCTAGCCGGCGCCCCGCTCAATCATTCGACGGTTAAACTGACGCTAGCGCCGATTGTCGCGGAAAGCGACGGCGCCACGCCAACGCAGGCGCGCTCCGGCGTCGTCCCCGCGTCCTATTCCAGTGTGGTGTCCCACAAATGACTCTGCACCGAACCAATCTGCCATTCCCGCGCGTGTCTGGCGCGCGCGAGGAATCCCGGTACGGTTCCCCTTCCCACATGCACAGGGCGGATTCCCTGCGTCGCCGCCGCAGCGGCTCGCCAATCATCATTCACCCGGCGGATTCACTGGCCGCCGTGCCAACGGCGTGAAACTCGGTGAACTGCTCCATGGACTCGACGTCCGCCGTATCGACGGCGGCCTGAACGTGGAAATCACGGGCCTCAGCTACGACTCCCGTCAGACCAGGCCCGGCTATCTGTACTTCTCGATGGCCCGCGATCCGATTCGGAACCGGGCCAACATTGACGATGCATTAAGCCGCGGGGCGCGTGCGGTGGTGGTTGCGGGGTGGGATAGTGGATCGGCGCGCCCGGCGGTGACCGTGGTGGAGAGCGAGCGGCCGCGCCTGCTGATGGGCGCGGCCGCCTCGCGGTTTTTCCACGCGCCCAGCGAGCGCGTCGATTTGATCGGCATCACCGGCACCAGCGGCAAGACCACCACCAGCTATCTCCTGGCGTCGATTTTCGAGGCGGCCGGCATGCCTACCGGCATCATCGGAACTATCGGCATCTTCATCGCTGGCAAAAAAATCTACCACGGCCTTACCACCCCCGAGTCGATCGACTTCGAATCCGCCCTGGCCCAGATGGAGCGCGAGGGCGTGCGCCACGCGGCGGCGGAAGTATCGTCGATCGGAATCGCCGAGGGACGGGTCGATGCGCTCAGCTTTCGCGCCTGCATGTTCACCAACCTCGGCCGCGACCATCTCGACTATCACGCGACGATCGAGGACTACTTCGCGGCCAAGCTGCGCCTGTTCACCCAGATATTGCCGCGCAGCCGCCGCCCGGAGACGGTCGCGGTCGTGCGCGGCGACGATCCCTTCGGCCGCCGCGTGCTCGAATCGGTCAAGGGCCCGAAAATAAGTTTCGGCCTGGATCGCTCGCTCGACGCGTATCCCGAGAAATTCGACGCGGACCTAAGCGGGTTTCGCGCGACGCTGTCGGTGCTCGGCAAAAAGATCGAAGTCTCTTCGCCGCTGATCGGCGAAATAAATTTGCTCAACATCCTGGGCGCGTCGGCTCTGTCGGTGGCCGTAGGCATCAAACCGGAAGCGGTGGCGGATGGGGTGCGGCGATGCGCGCCGGCCCCCGGCAGACTCGAAGCGATCCCGGCGAAACCGGGGGTCACGGTGCTGGTCGATTACGCGCACAAGCCCGATGCGCTGCAGGCGGTGCTGACCGCGCTGCGGCGCATCGGCGCGCGCAGGATCGTCTGCGTCTTCGGATGCGGCGGAGATCGCGACCGCGGCAAGCGGCCGATCATGGGTGAAATCGCCGCTCGCCTCTCCGATCTCCCGGTGCTGACCTCGGACAATCCGCGCAGCGAAGACCCGATGGCGATAATCGCCGAGGTCGAGCAGGGTTTGATCGCGGCGGGACGTGCGCGAATCGTCAATCCGAAAAAGTTTGCAGGTGCGCCGGCAATTGGCGGATATATCGTGGAGCCCGATCGGCGCGCCGCGATCGCCCTCGCGCTCGCGCTCGCAAGCGCTGGCGACGCGGTCTTGATCGCCGGCAAGGGACACGAAGACTATCAGCTCGTGGCAGGGCGCGTACTCCCGTTCGACGATCGGGTCGTGGTCCGGGAGATTGCGGCGGAACTCGGCGGCGGGCAGAGTTGATATTCGGCGAGGGGCGCGATGCTCTACCTGCTGCTCTACCCCCTGCACAAATATTATTCCGGCTTCAATGCGCTGAGGTACGAGACGCTGCGCTCGGTGCTGGCCGGGCTGGCGGCGCTGGCGCTGTCGTTGGCACTGGGACCGATTCTGATCGACCGGTTCCGCGCCCTGCGCATCGGCCAGACGATTCGCGAAGTCGTCCCGCAGGCCCATCAGAAGAAAGCCGGCACGCCGACGATGGGCGGCCTGCTGATCGTGGCGTCGATGCTGTCGGCGACGCTGCTGCTCGCCAACATCCTCAATCCCTACGTCTGGATCGCGATCTTCGTCACCCTGGGCTTCGGCGCGATCGGTTTCAGCGACGACTACTTCAAGCTCACGCGCGGCTCAGGCCTGGGACTGAGCGGCCCCACCAAGCTGGCCTGGTCCTTTTCCTGCGCGTTCATCGCGGCGGCGTGGCTGTTCCTGTATCTCGGCTTCGACACGCATCTGACGGTGCCGTTCCTGAAGAACGTCAATCCCGATCTGCACCGATGGTTTTATATCCCGTTCGCGATGCTCGTGATCGTGGGATGCTCGCATGCGGTGAACCTGACCGACGGCCTCGACGGGCTGGCGATTGGACCCGTGATGACTGTCGCGCTCACCTACTGGGTGTTCAGCTACGTCGCCGGCAACATCAAGCTCGCGACCTACCTGCAGATACCGCATATCGCCAACGTCGGCGAGGTTGCGATTTTCTGCGTCTCGGTGTTCGCCGCATCGCTCGGCTTTCTGTGGTTCAACGCGTACCCGGCTTCGATGATGATGGGCGACGTCGGCGCGCTCGCCCTGGGCGGGGCGCTCGGCACGGTCGCGGTGCTGTGCAAGCAGGAACTCGCGCTGATAATCGCCGGCGGGGTGTTCGTCGCGGAAGCGGCGTCAACCATCATTCAGCGATATTATTTCAAGGCCACGGGGGGCAAGCGGTTTTTCCTGATGGCGCCGCTGCACCATCATTTTGAGCTCAAGGGCATTCCCGAAACCGTGGTCGTGATCAGATTCTGGATCGTATCGATCGTCTGCGCGCTGGTCGCGCTCAGCACGCTCAAGCTGCGTTGATGGAACTTAGGGACAAGCGCGTGATGGTGGTGGGACTGGGAGTCAGCGGAGTCGCCGCGGCGCGGTTCCTTGCCTCGCGCGGCGCCAGGCTCGTGATGACGGATCGGCGCGTCGACGTCGAGCGCGGCAACCTGCCCGCAGGGGCGCTGAAACTGGGAGCCGAAGATCCGCGCTGGATGGACGGCGTCGACCTGGTCGTCACGAGCCCGGGGGTCTCGCGCGATTCACTGCTGTTGCGGACTGCCACTGAAAAAAGAATTCCGGTAATCGGAGAAATCGAGCTGGCCGGCCGCTTCCTTAAGCCGCCGATAGCAGCGGTCACCGGCACCAACGGCAAGAGCACGGTCGTGGTGATCCTCGGCGAGATTTTGAAGGCGTCGGGACGGCGCACGTTCGTCGGCGGCAACCTCGGCACGCCGCTCGTCGACGCGGTCGGCGGCCCGTGGGAAGTTGCAGTCGCCGAAGTCTCGAGTTTCCAGCTCGAATGGATCGAGAAATTCCGCCCGCACGTCGGCGTGCATCTCAATCTGAGCGACGATCACTTCGATCGCTATCGTGATCTCGCCGACTACGGACGCGCCAAGGCCCGCTTGTTCGAAAACCAGAATGCTTCGGACTACGCGATTCTCAATCGCGACGATCCCAATGTGTGGCAGCTCGCCAAGCGCGTGCGCTCGCGCGTGATCGGCTTCGGCCACGCGCGCGGCAGCGGCGGTGCGTCAGTCTGGTTCGACGATCGGTCAAACGCGATCGCCTTCGATTTGGACTCAGGCGGCGCGCGCCGCGGGCGAATCAGCCTTGAAGGATTTCGTCTTCGCGGGCGGCACAACATATCCAATGCGATGGCGGCGTCGGCGGCGGCGCTCGCGCTTGGTGTGGAAATGGAGGAAATGGAACGCGCGCTCGCGTCATTTCCCGGACTTCCGCATCGAATTCAAGTCGTTCATGCCCATGGCGGGGTGACCTATGTCGACGACTCGAAGGGAACCAACGTCGGCGCGGTGGTCGAGGCGATCGACGCGCTGGCGGCGCCGATAATTCTGATCGCGGGCGGTCTCGACAAGGGCGGAGATTACGCGCCGCTGAGAGGGCCGCTCAGCGAGAAGGTCAAGCTGGCGATTTTGAACGGCGCGGCGCGGGACAAGATGGCGGCGGCGCTTAAAGGCGCGACGCGGATCGAGTTGGTGGCGACTCTAAGCGAGGCGGTCGAGCATGCGGCGCGCCAGGCGCGCCCGGGTGACACGGTGCTGCTGTCGCCGGCGTGCTCGAGCTTCGATCAGTTCAAGGACTATGCGGAACGCGGCAACGTATATAAAGAGCTGGTTCGGGCGCTTTGACGCGGTAACGTATCGGCGTCCCGACCCGTGGCTGTGGCTGCCGGCGGCGGTGCTGCTGTTGCTCGGGCTGCTGATGGTGCTGAACACGACCTACTTTCTCGGCATCGAGAAAAAAGGCGACGCGTTCCATTTCTTCAAGCTTCACCTGGCGCATATCGCGGCCGGCTTGGTCATTTTGATCCTGCTGTCGCAATTCTCGCTGGCGGGTCTGCGCCGAATCGTGATGCCGCTGTTCGTCGTGTCAGTCGTAATGCTGGCGCTGCTCTACGTCCCGGGTCTCGGGGTGATGAAGGGGGGCGCGCGGCGATGGCTCAAGCTGGGTCCGGTGGTCGCGGAACCGTCGGAACTGGTGAAATTCGCGCTGGTGTTTTTCCTCGCCGAGTTCCTGAGCAAGCGGCAGGAACGGATCCGCGAGTTCAAGCATGGACCGCTGGCGGTTTTTCTGATCGTCGGACCGATCACGCTGATGATTCTGAAGCAACCGGACTTCGGCAGCACCGTGATGATCGCGCTGATCCTGTTTGCGATGCTGTGGGCGGCGGGTGCGCGCTGGCAGCATCTTGCGGCCGCCGGCAGCGGAGCGGTCGGCCTGTTGGTATTCCAGGCGGCAGCGAAGTCCTACCGCATGAAGCGGCTGACGACGTTCCTCGATCCGTGGTCGGTCGCGCGCGGCGCCGGCTTCCAGCTGGTGCAATCGTTTATCGCGCTCGGCGAAGGCGGCAAATGGGGCGTAGGTCTGGGCGCCGGACGCCAGAAGATGTTCTATCTGCCGGAGGCGCATACCGATTTTGTTTTTGCGGTGGTGGGCGAGGAGTTCGGTCTGATTGGGGCGGCCGTGGTGGTCGCGCTCTTCGGGGTAATTCTGTTTCGGGGGATGCGAATCGCGCACGACGAGCCCGATCCGTTCGCGAGCTTGCTGGCCGTGGGATTGACCGCGCTGCTGTCGATTCAGGCTTTGATCAACATATCGGTGGTGATTGGCCTTATCCCGACCAAGGGGCTGCCGCTGCCGTTGGTAAGTTACGGCGGCACTTCGATCATCATCGCGATGGCGGCGTTGGGTGCGCTACTCGCGCTCGGGCGCCGGCCGGCGGTGCGATGAAGGTGATAATCGCAGGCGGAGGCACGGGAGGACATCTTTTCCCAGCGGTTGCGCTAGGCGAGGAACTGATTCGCGAGCGTCCCGGTATCGACGTGCTGTTCGTCGGCACGAGCGCGGGGCTCGAGGCCAAGTGGTTGCCCGGCAGCGGGCATAGTTACGAATTATTCCAGATGCATGGAATTCGCGGTCATAGCGTGATCGAGCGAGTGCGCGCGTCGGTGGAATTCATTCGCGCGATTGGCCTTGCGCTGTCGCTGGTCAGGCGGTTTCGTCCGAGCCTGGTGGTGAGCGCAGGTGGATATGCGTCGGCGTCGATGGGGGCGGCGGCGGTCCTGACGCGAACACCGCTGGTGTTGATGGAACAGAACACGCGGCCGGGTCTGGCGAATCGGATGCTGTGGAGATTCGCCGACAAAATCTGTGTCGGCTTCAACGACGGTGCCGCTTATTTCAGTTCTTCTAAAGTGGCGGTCACGGGCAATCCGACCCGGTTTCAATACCATCCTGACCGATCGCCGCGGGAGGGCAGCCAATTACAAATCCTTGTTTTAGGCGGCTCGTCGGGAGCGCATCGCCTGAACATTGGTGTCGTAGAGGCTTTCAAAATCTGCGGAAAAAGTGTTATAAATTTGAAAGTCGTCCACCAGACTGGGGAGGCGGATGAGGAGTTGGTGAGGAGCGCATACCGCGAAATCGGGTTCGCGGCAGAGGTCGTGCCGTTTATCGACGACGTTGCCCACGCGCTGTATCGCGCCGATCTGGTTATCGCGCGCTCAGGCGCGATGACGGTCACGGATATTGCTCTTGGCGCGCGCGCGGCCATTTTTGTGCCTTATCCGTTCCATAAGGATTTGCAACAACTGCACAACGCGCGCGTGATTGAAAAGCGCGGCGGGGCGACAATAGTGCGCGACGACGAGCAGCTTGCGTCCAATCTCGCGCGCGAACTTAAGACGCTGATCGCCAATCCCGCACGGCTGGAGGAGATGGGCCTTCGAGCGCATCAGGCGGCGCATCCGGACGCGGCTCGCCAAGTAGCCAGAATTTGTTTCGAAGTTGCGGAGCAAGCGGCGCCATGAGTGAACTGCTCGCAAATGGTCTTTTGACGCGTCAGCGGCGGCTGCATTTCGTCGGAATCGGCGGCGCGGGCATGAGCGGAATCGCCGAGCTGTGCCTGAAGCTCGGGATGCGGGTCAGCGGATGCGATATAAAACCTTCGGCGACGATCGAGCGGCTTGCCTCGCTCGGTGCGGAAATCAGCCAGGGGCATCATCCGGCGCATGTGAAGGACGAGGCCGGCATCGACGCGGTGGTAATCTCGTCGGCGATAAAATTTTCCAATCCTGAGGTCGCGCGCGCCCGCGAGATGAAGATTCCAGTAATCGCGCGCGCCGAGATGCTCGGTGAGCTGCTGCGGATGGCCAAGCTTGGCGTGGCGGTGGCGGGGACCCACGGCAAGACGACCACCACCGGCCTGATCGCGCTCATCATGGAAGAGGCGAATCTTGATCCCACGGTCGCGGTGGGCGGAAATATTCGCAATACAGGCACCAATGTCCGGCTGGGGCGCGGCGATTTCATGGTCGCCGAGGCCGACGAGAGCGACGCGTCGTTTTTGCTGCTGTTGCCGACGATCGCGGTGGTGACGAACATCGATCCCGAGCATCTCGATCATTACGGCACGATGGATCGAGTACGGCAGGCGTTTACGGACTTTATCAACCGGGTGCCGTTCTACGGCGTTGCCGTGCTCGGCATCGACAGTCTGAACGTGCGCGGCCTGATGGCTTCGATTCGCAAGCCGATGGTGACCTACGGCGTCGCGCAGGACGCGGATCTGCGCGCCGAGAAAATCGTAATCGACGGCCTTTCGACTCGCTTCGAGGTGATTCACAAGGGCCAACCGCTCGGCACGGTGACTTTGCCGACGCCGGGCGCGCATGTGGCGACGAACTCGCTGGCGGCGATCGCGGTCGCGATGGAAGTTGGAATCAGTTTCGAGCGTGCGGCGTCGGCGCTGGCCAAGTTCGGCGGAATCAGCCGGAGATTCGAGATCAAAGGCGAAGCGGCGGGACGAATCGTGCTCGACGACTATGCGCATCACCCGGCGGAGGTCCGCGCCACGCTGGCCGCGGTGCGGGCCTCGTTCAAGCGCCGGGTAGTGGCAGTCTTTCAGCCGCATCGCTACACGCGGCTGCGCGATTTGTTCGATGATTTCCTGTCGGCATTCGATGATGCCGACGTGCTTTACCTGTTCGACGTGTATCCGGCCGGCGAGGAGCCGATTGCCGATGTCTCAGCGCGGCGATTGTACGAGGCGCTCCGCGCGCGGGGACATCTCGAAGTGCATTACCTTGGCGCCGAGGAGAATCCCGCGGGCCGCATCGCGTCAGGCTCGCGCGCGGGCGACGTGATCGCGACTTTGGGCGCGGGCGATATCTACAAGACGGGCGGCGAAGTACTGGACGCGCTCAGCGCCGAGGTCAAAATCCATGAAGGCGCTTGAAGATCAGCTCCGCGCGAGATTTGGCCCGCGGCTGCGCGCCGCGATGCCGCTGGCGGAGTTGACCTCGTTTCGGATCGGCGGGCCGGCGGACTTGTTCGTCACCGTCGAGGACGAAACCGAACTGATGTGCGCGAAGGCGGCGGCGTATCGCGCGCGCGTGCCATGCTTCTGCCTCGGCGCTGGGACCAATCTGCTGGTGAGCGATCGCGGGATGCGCGGGCTGGTAGTGAGGCTCGGCGATGGCTTCGGGAAAATAGAAATTGACGGCGTGAAGGTCGTTGCGGGTGCTGCGGCCGCGTTCGGCGCCCTGGTCCAGGCGGTGGTGGATCGGGGTCTTGAGGGGCTCGAATTCGGCGAGGGAATTCCCGGCACGGTCGGCGGCGGATTGGTGATGAATGCGGGCGCGTTCGGCGGCGAAATAGCCAGGGTGGTCACTTTGGTGCATGGCGTCACCGTGGCCGGCGAAGCGATTGCGCTGACCCGCGACGAAGTGAAGTTCGCATACCGGCGCACCGAGTTGCCGCCGCACTTCATAATCACGTGCGTCGATTTCGAGCTTGCCCGTGGCGATCGCGCACAGCTGATGGGGCGGGTCGCGGAAATAAGGGCCAAGCGTGCGTTGCGCCAGCCGGGCGGCGTGCCGAATGCGGGATCGATCTTCAAGAATCCGCCGGGCAATTTCGCCGGAAGGCTGCTGGAAGGCGCGGGTCTGAAGGGAACGCGGCTGGGCGGCGCGGCTTTTTCGGATAAGCATGCAAATTTTATCGTGAATCTTGGCGGTGCTCAGGCTGCGGAGGTTCGCGCGCTGATCGAGATGGCGCGCAACAAGGTCAGGGAGCAGAGCGGCGTCTGGCTTGAACCGGAGGTTAAGCTGGTCGGCGATTGGTAACGCGGGATTGAGGTGGCGGGGTGGCGGTTCGCAGCGGTGGAAACAGGGCGGCGGCAGGATGGGGCCCGCGGTTGGGCGGGCTGGTAGTGTGCGCCTTTTTTGCGCTCGGCGTGATGACGGGCTTCAGCACGACCGGCCGCGCAGTCACGCTCAGGGCTTCCGCGGCGCTCAGCTCCTATCAGAATCAAATGATGGAATCGCTCGCGCCCGCGCGCGCCGCCGCGGCGAACTACTCTGCCGTGCTCACCGAATGGGCCGGGCGCGCTGGAATTTACCATCGCGCCAGCCACGGACCAGGCGCCGCGGCGCTGTCGGCCAGAGACATGCGTGAAGGCGCGATCGCAATCGTCGAGCGGCGCGACGGCTTCTACGACCTGTTCAGCGGCGGCGAGCTTCGCGGGCCGGTCTCGCCCGGCAAGCAGGGCGATCTGCCGGTGCTGAGCGGCCGAGCGCTGGACAACGCGCGCGGGCCGCAGATGGTCGATTATGCGGCGGTGCTGGTGCGCGCCGAGACGCAGCTCTCCGAAATTATCTCCGAGATGCGAATTAATGACGATGCGACCGCGTCGCTTTTTCTGGAACGCGAGCGTACCGAGGTGGTGATCGATCTCGATCGCGAGACGACGGAAATTCAGCGCGCAATCGAGGTGCGACAGCAATGGCATGGGCGCGAGAACCTGATCGCCGCGCTCGATTTGACCACCCCGGGGCAGGCTGTCGTGCGCCTGCATGCAGCCGAGGGTAGCCGTTCGAAACCTAAGGGCGGCGTTCGAAGAGTTGTGTTTCAGCCGCCCCAATCTGCTGCCGGGTCATCTTCCGAGAAACCGCGCGGCACACCGGAGTCGGTGACGCGATGAGAAATCTGCTCACCGGATTGGACGTCGGCACGAGCAAAGTGTGCGCAATCGTCGGCGAGTCGCTGCCCGACGGCCAATTGGCGACGCTTGGCTACGGAATCGCGCCATGCACGGGGTTGCGCAAGGGCGTGGTGGTCAATATCGAGGCGACGGTCGATGCGATCCGAGCGGCGGTCGAGGAAGCGGAGAAAACGTCGGGCGTGCGAGTGGGTTCGGCCGTGGTCGGGGTCGCGGGGCCGCATATCAAGGGCCTCAACAGCCATGGAATCGTTGCGGTGCGGGGCGGTGAAGTCGGCTCGCGCGATGTGGATCGAGTGATCGACGCGGCGCGCGCGGTTGCAATCCCGCTCGATCGGCAAGTGCTGCATATCCTGCCGCAGCAGTTTGCGGTCGATGAGCAGGAGGGCGTGCGCGAGCCGTACGGGATGGCTGGGGTGCGGCTGGAGGCGCGCATTCATATCGTGACCGCGGCGCAGAGCTACGGCCAGAATCTCACCAAGTGCTGCGAGCGCGCGGGCGTGACGCCGTCGGAGATGGTTTTCCAGCCGCTGGCGTCGGCGGATGCGGCGCTGTTTCCGGAGGAACGCGAGCTCGGGGTGGCGCTGATCGATCTGGGCGGCGGCACCACGGACATCATCGTGTTTCACGGCGGGGCGGTGATGCATACCGCGGTGCTGCCGATCGGCGGAAACCATCTTACCAGCGATATCGCCGCAGGATTGCGCACCCCGATTTCCGAAGCGGAGCGGCTCAAGGTCACGTTTGGCGTGGCGACCAACCAGGTCGTGCGCCGCGAAGAGGTGGTGCAGGTGCCGGGCGTCGGCGGGCGCGAGCCGCGGGTGATCGCGCGCCGGCTGCTTGGAGAAATAATCGAGCCGCGGATGGAAGAGATTTTCACCATGGTGCAGCGCGAGCTGCTGCGCTCGGGGGTGGCCGACGGCCTGGCCTCGGGCGTGGTGCTGGTCGGAGGGACCTCGCTGCTGGAAGGCACGCAGGAATTGGCTGAGCGCATCTTCGGCGTGCCGGTGCGGCGCGGACTTCCGATCAACGTGAAGGGCCTGCCCGAAGAACTGATGAAGCCGATGTTCACGACGGCGGCGGGATTGGTGCTGTACCAGAGCGCAGCCGGCGGAGTTGGCAACGGCGTGGGAAGAACCGGGCGGCTGGGGCGGCTGCGCTCGCGGCTCAGCGATTGGGTGAGGGACTTCTTTTGAGAAGTCGCCGAAACAGGAAATTAATTGGGCAACAAATTTTGCCGGTAGGTGGCGGAGGAGGATCTGTGATGATTGAGTTGGTGAGTAATCCCGACCCGGGCGCGAGGATCAAGGTAATCGGCGCTGGTGGATGCGGCGGCAATGCGGTCAACCACATGATCAATGTCGGGCTGCGCAACGTCGATTTCATCGCCGTGAATACGGACATCCAGGCGCTGCAGAATAATCATGCGCCCCTGCGCGTTCAGATCGGCGATGAAATCACGTGCGGACGCGGCACCGGCGGCAATCCTGAAATCGGAAAAAAGGCTGCGCTCGAAAACGAAGAGCGGATCCGCGAAATCCTGTCCGAAGCGGAGATGGTGTTCGTCACCGCCGGGATGGGCGGCGGCACCGGAACCGGCTCTGCGCCAGTGATTGCGCGCATCTCGCGCGAGATCGGAGCGCTGACCGTCGGCGTCGTAACCAAGCCGTTCCAGTTCGAAGGGCGCCGCCGCATGGCGCAGGCGGAAGAAGGACTGCGCGAGCTGAAGAACGCGGTCGACACGCTCATCACGATTCCCAATCAACGCCTGCTTTCGGTGGCGAAC
>Ga0187808_10000606_pt1 | contig 11537 bp, 11 predicted proteins | sample NC_wetland_sal_i_5_FD_132427 | JGI IMG/M metagenome (GOLD analysis project Ga0187808, IMG submission 132427) | Wetland sediment microbial communities from Neuse River Estuary, North Carolina, USA - ASW_3 | ecosystem: Environmental > Aquatic > Freshwater > Wetlands > Sediment | place: USA: North...
GCTTCGTAACGGCGCACAAATGCTCTGTCAAGGGTTGGGTGTCCAAGAACCCTGCGGGATTCTTGGACGGGCTGCTAGGTGACTTTTTTCGCGTAGAGCGGGGACGTGAGAAGCTCCCTGCCGTCCACGGTGAGCGTGATTCCCATGGTGCCCTCGTGCTCTATCGGCGTATTGAGGAGGGTGAAGACGCTGTGAACGACGCGCGAAGAGCCCGAGAAGTCCTGCACCAGCGTCTCGCCGTCTATGGCCTTCACGGGCTCGCCGCCGTTTGAGGCGGTGAATGTGATGTGGATGGTGTGGCGCCCGGCCTCGTGTATGAAGAAGCGGAGCCGGACGGCCAGGCACATGGACGGATGCATCGCGGGGAAGCGGCGCGCGTAGATGGTATCGAAGGCGCCGACCACGGTAAGCTTGCCGTCGCTCTCCTGAGCAAAATCGCACAACGTGAAAATGTCGGCGTTCATGCCGATTTGCCTTCGGACTTCGCGGAGGGCTGGTCTTGCTGCGCCTCCTCCTCGAGCGCATCGAGAAGATTCTGCCCAATGGAGAGCAGCGTGGCCTTCCGGCGGTAGAGATCCCGATCGGACTCGTCGAAAAGCTCGTCGAAATCCACCTCGCTCGACGTGTGCGCCCCGAGGGTCACGGAGTACGGCGGCGCGTGCTTTTCCCCGGCCCTGTCGAGGAGGGCCTGGATGCGCGCGCGGGCTATCTCGGCCTCCTCGGGACTCGTGGACGGCATGAGGACGAGGAATTCGTCGCCGCCGTACCTCGCGACGGAATCGACATGGCGGATGGCTTCAATGAGCACCTGCGCAACCGACCTGAGCACGTCATCGCCGGCCGCGTGACCGAATTTGTCGTTGATCGTCTTGAACTTGTCGACGTCGGCCATGATGACCGAGAGATCGCCTCCGTACCGCGCGATGCGCGTCGTCTCGCGCTCGATGGCCTTCGTCAGGCCCCGACGGTTGAGCGTCGACGTAAGCGGGTCGAGCTCGGAGAGACGGCGGGCCTCGGCGAGGTAGTAGGCTTTCTCTATGGCGATGGCAGTGAAATCGGCGATGGTCGAGAGCACGCGCATGTCATAGGCCGTGAAGGGCTTTCCGTCGAAGCGATTGAGCAGTTCTATGACGCCGAAGACCTTGTCGCCCGAGCGGAGCGGAACCGCGATGATCGACCTGGTGTCGAAGCCCGTGACCTTGTCGAGCCAGTTTGACCACCGGGAATCGGATGCCGCTTCCTCGACTATCGCCGGCATGCCGTTTTGCGCGACCCAGCCCGCCACGCCCTTGCCGACCGGTACCCTGACGCCGAGAAGGGTGTCGGCGGATTTTCCGACGACCACTTTGAACACGAGCTCCGACTTGGCCGCATCTACAAGGAGGAGCGACCAGTTGAGCGGACCGAAAAAGGAACCGATGTGCTCCATGACGCGATCCAGGACGCCTCGTATGGAGCGCTCAGCCACGATGCTCGTGCCTATCGAGGAGAATACCGAGAGCCGTATGAGGTCTTCCAAGTCGGGTTCGCGACCGTCATCGGGCATTGGCGCCTCCCTCTACTACTATGCCGCGCCGCCAAGGCGGATACAAGGGCGAATATCTTCTCTACCGCCCGCCTTGCCCGGGAATGCCCCAGTCGGTATCTTAACCCTGCCCACGCCCAAGCGGACTCGGAATATCGAAAGGAAACGCATGAAGGCTCTGGTTCGCCCTTCAGTGAAAAAGGAACGCAACCGCATCGGAACCGTCTCCCTCTCACTCGCAGCCGTCGGTTTCCTCTTCGTGACCTTTCAGCCGTGGATACCCCTCGACCGGGTCGCCCTGTTCTCGGGCCTGACCCTGAAACGCCTCCTCGCCGCTTTTTTTGACGCCGCCCTGGTCGGCTCGCTCGCCGATTGGTTCGCCGTGAGCGCCCTCTTCCGGGACCCTCTCGGCATTCGCCTTCCTCACACGAACATCCTCGCAAAGAAAAAGGACGTCATCGCCGAGGCGGTTCCGCGTTTCATCACGCTCTTCGTGAGCGACGAGCGCATCGGGCAGGAGCTGCGCCGGCTCGATTTCGCCGCGAAGGTCGAGGAAGGCCTTGCGGAGGGCGGCCTGCGCGACGAGCTCCACGAGTTCCTGCGCTCCCGCGCCTCCGCCGCCCTCGTCGAATACGCTGCGGCTGGGGGGCCGAAGCTCGATGCCCTGCGGAGCCTCGTCGCCCAGTTGGCCCAGTTCGCGGCCGATCGGCTCGATTCGGCTTCCGCCTTCGCCGCCTTTCTCCGCTGGGCGCGCGCTGAGAGCTTCGACGAGCGCGTCCTCGAGGCGGTCGCGGACTTCGCCAGGACGGAGATCGGCCGCAACCGGTATCGGTTGGCGGCCTCCATTACGCCGATCATCAAACGCAACGCCGGCTGGCAGGGGTTGTTCATAGGCCGAGGCACTATCGAGGGCCTGCTCCGCGGCGTCGAGGACGAGCTCGGCGAGCTCCGGTCCAATCGCAGCCACGACCTGCGCCGCTTTGTGATTTCGACCATCGAGCACTACGCCTCGCAGCTCGCCGGCGATGAGGCCGATCCTTCGGACGAGCGCGGCCGTTTCACGGCCATGGTGCGCGAGGCGATCCGCGAGCCCGGATTCCTGCGGGGGCTCTCCGACTGGGCCGCGAACCTGCTCGCGAGCCTCGGGGAAGACCTCGCCAGGCCCGAAAGCGGTTTCATCGGCGGCCTCGCGCGGATCGAAGACTCCCTGACTGCGCGGCTCGGCGGCGACGTCGAGTTCCGCTCGCGCTTCAACACGGCCTGCGCTGACCTCACCGCTACGCTCATCGCGCGCAGCAGGATCATCGACTCCCTGACCGACTACATCATCGGCCTGCTCAAGGCGACCGAGGCCGCGGAGTTCGTCGGCCGAGTGGAGGACGCGGTGTGGAACGACCTGCAGTACATCCGCGTGAACGGCGCGGTCGTCGGCGGGATCGTGGGGTTGGTCCTCGCGCTTATCGGAGCCATCCTGCCCCAATAGATCTTCGCGAGCTGCGGGTGAGCATCAGAGGCGGGAGGGCTCTCTGCCTAGCCTGCGTGCGAGACTGTCTCCGAACACGCTCGCCGACAATACGGTAAGAAAGACGGCGAACCCGGGGAATATCGAGAGCCACGGGGCGAGGGAAAGATAGTTCCGCGCGTCCTTGAGCATAAGCCCCCAGCTGGCGGTCGGAGGCTGGGCTCCCAAGCCGAGGTAGGAAAGCGAGGCCTCGACCGAGACTGCAAGGGCGAAGACCGTGCTCGCCTGGACTATAACCTTGCCGCCGATATTCGGAATGATGTGCCTGGCCATGACCCATGCCGTACCGAAGCCGAGCGCGCGTGAGGCCACGACATACCCTTCGGTCTTTACGATGAGAGTCTGTGTCCTCACGAGGCGTGCGAATACTGGACTGTACACGATCAAGAGCGCGATGGTCACGGGCGCGAGCCCGAAGCCGAGGACGGCGACGACGGTCAGTGCGGCAAGGATGGTCGGAAAGGCGAGCACGCCGTCCATGACGGTCATGACCAGGACGTCCGCCACCCCGCCCCACATGGCCGCGACGAGTCCGGCGAGTCCGCCCACGAGGGCCGAGCCGAAGGCGGAAAGCGTGCCGACAAGAAGGGCGCTGCGCGAACCGTAGATGATCCGCGACAGAACGTCGCGCCCGAGATCGTCCGTTCCCAGTGCGTGTCCGGCCCGACCCGGCGCGGCCAGGATCGCGTTCATGTCCTGCCGGACCGGATCGAAGGGGGAAACAAGGGGGGCCGCGAGGGCGAGAACGCCGAGAGCTGCCATGAACGCGGCAGCCAGAAAGAAGGCCACGGACCGCGCTCCCCCCCTGGTCTTATTCATGCTAGCGCGTCTCTACCCAACGAAAATCGAAGCTATCGAGCTTGGGTGTCTTTATGAACCCCGTGACCGAAGCGCGAAGTGCGACAAGGCTGTTCGCCGTGCCCACGTACACCTGGGGTACCTCGCGAGCCATGATGCCCAGGGCCTTGTCGTACAGGGCTTTGCGCGCGGGGAAGGAATTCTCGGTCCTGGCCTTGGCAATCAGATCGTTGGCCTCCCCGTTTACCCAATGCACGTAGGTCTTGTCGGTGCCGAAGCCGCCGAGACGGCCGTCGGGATCGAGCTTGCCGGTGTGACCGATCACGGTGAGGTCGTACTTGCCGCCCTTGTAGACGTCGCTGAGCCAGGTGGGCCAGTCTACCAGTCGGATCTTCGTCTTGACGCCGACGAGGGCTAGCATCTCCTGGTAGAGCTGGCCCGCCTTTACGTGCTGGTCATAATTCTCCGGGAGCACGAGGTCGAGAGTCGTTTCGGGATTCCAGCCGGCCTCTTGGAGGAGCTTCTTGGCTGCGCTCGAGTCGTGTGGGAGGACCTTCGAGTAGTCGCTGTAATAGGGGTCTCCGGCATCCATGAAAGAGCCGCCCACCACTCCGCCGCCGTAGACCATGTCGAGCACGCGCTTCTTATCGATAGCCATCGAAATGGCTTGCCGCACCCTTGCGTCCCTGAGCTCTGGCTTTGCGCAGTTGAAAGCGAGCACGAGGACCATCGAGGAGAGGTTCGTGTCGACGCGGACGTCCTTGTTCTTCGAAAGGGTCGCAATATCCGAGGGATCGACCCCGTCAACGATGTCAACGGCTCCCGTCATGAGACCCTGAATCTGGACTGCGCGTTCGGGGATGATCTGGAAGTTGACGCCCGAAACCTTGGGCAGGTTTTTCATCCAGTAAGAAGGATTGGCGTCGAGAGAGATGCGGGAGTCGCGTATCCACTCCTTGAACACGAAGGGCCCGGTGCCTACGGGTTTTGACGCGAAGTCCCACCCCGAATCGATGAGGCTCTTGGGCAGAATGGCGGACCAGCCCGAGGCCAATGTCGCGAGGAAGGGCGCCTGGGGGCTCGCAAGTTTTATTTCCACAATAAGAGGCGAGGGAGCGAAGAACTCGGCGGCTGCGTACTCCGAAGCCTTGGGAGAGGCGGTTGCCGCGTCCTTGAGGCGGTCGAAGGTCGCTTTGACGTCGGCTGAGGTCAAGGGATCGCCATTGTGGAAGCGCACTCCGGACCTGAGCTTGAAGGTCCACGTGAGGCCGTCCTTGGATACCTGCCAGGATTCGGCCAGGCCGGGGACTATCATGCCCTTGGCATCCGGTTCAACGAGCGTATCGTAGACGCTCTTCACGACCTGGAAGGTGAGCGTACCGGCGGTCTTCTGCGGATCGAGCGTATCCGGATTACCGGAGAGAGCGACCACGAGGCGCTTCGGCTCGGCGGTCGCGCTGATGGCGCACAATGCCGCCACGACGGCAAAGGCGAAAAGAAACTTCTTCTTGTTCATGGCCTTCTCCTTAGTGAAGATCGAACTATCATCCGGTCAAGCCGTTCCATGGATTCGTCTTCTATTCCCGCCCATCACGAGGCTGCGATCGCGAAGCTCTCTCGTATATTCGTGCGAAGCCGATTCGATGACCGCCCTCCCTTTCCCGGTCTCTACGATGCTTCCGCTTTTCATGACAGAGATGCGGTCGCAGATCGCCGCCACGAGGGCAAGATCGTGAGAAATCAATAGATAGGTGAGCTCCATCATCGATCTCAGATTCATGAGGAGATCGATGATGGACGCCTGTACGGACACGTCCAGACTCGAGACTGGCTCGTCGAGCGCCATGAAGCTGGGCGAAGTGGCGAGGGCCCTCGCTATGACGACGCGTTGCCGCTGCCCTCCGGAAAGCTCGTGGGGCCGGCGTTCCGCCAGATCGGGATCGAGCCGCACCAGGCCAAGGAGGCGCGCCACTTCCTTCTTGTGCTCGGCCCTCTTGACGCCCGCGGCGATGAGGGCTTCATGGAGGCTCGTGCCAATGCGATGGCGCGGATCGAGGGATCCATTGGGGTCCTGATACACCATCTGGTGGCGTCGCGCCGCGGTCTTCCTCTCTTTCGATCCCAGGCCCCACAGCTCCCGCCCTTCCAGAAGGACCGAACCCTTTGTGGCTCGATCGATGCCGACCAGCACGCGTGCGAGGCTGCTCTTCCCGCAACCCGACTCTCCTACGAGCCCGTAGACCGATCCCCGCGGTATGGCGATTGACACGTCCTCGAAGGCCACGATGCGCCTCGGCCCCGAAGAGAGGAGGCGGCGAGGGAAGACCTTGGACAGGTTGCGGGCCTCCACAACTGTGTCGCTCATCGCGGCGCTCCAGCCTTGATGCATCTCGCCTTTCGTCCCCTGGGGTGTGAAAAGAGCGGAGGAAGGGACGCGCGACAGGCGGATTCCGCAAGAGGGCAACGTCCCGAAAACGGGCAGCCGCCGGGAGCGGCGGGGGCCTCGTCCATCGGCCGCTTTCTGGACAGAAAGCCTTCGTCCGGAAGGGAGTCGAGGAGGAGGCGGGTATAGGGATGCAAAGGCGACGAGAGGACGTCGCTGCTCTTCCCCTCCTCCACGATGAGGCCGTCGAGCATGACGGCCACCGTGTCGGCCACGTAGTCCGCGGCTCTGAGATCATGGGTGACGAAAATCATCCCCATGCGCCGCTCCGTGACGGTATCGAGAAGGAGGTCGAGTATGGAGCGCTGAACGCTGGCGTCGAGGGCCGTTGTGGGTTCGTCGGCGATGAGGAGGGAGGGATCGCAGGAAATCGCGAGAGCTATTGAGGCGCGTTGGCACATGCCGCCCGAGAGCTCTTGAGGATAGGCGGAGGCGACTCGCGAGGCCCCGAGTCCCACGGATTCCAAGAGTACGGGGCAGCGGCGGGCCGCCTCTCGGCGGGATTGGCCGAGGTTAAAGCGAAGAATCTCCCTGATCTGGTCGCCGATCTTCATCGAAGGGTCGAGGTACGCTCGAGGCTCTTGGAAGACCATGGCGACGCGCCGTCTTCTGCGCTTCGCGAGATCCTCCTCGGAGAAATCCGCGAGTTTCTCTCCCGAAAGTCGCACGGAACCGGAGTGGCGGGCATTTTGGGGGAGCAGGCCGAGGATGGTCAGACAGCTCATGGTCTTGCCGGAGCCGGACTCGCCCACGAGGGCGAGCACCTTCCCCGATTCCAGACGGAGGGACAGACCCCTGACGACCGGCCTCTCGAATGACACGACGAGATCATCCACGGATAGAAGAAGCGGTTCGTCCATCGTTTGGCTACTCCAAAACGATTCGCGGATTGGCCGCAGCCGTGAGAACATCGGCGAGCCAACTGGAGAGGGAGAAGACGAAAGCGAAACAGATCACGCAGCCCTGAACCACGGGGAGGTCTCTCTGGGTTATCGCGGTGAGGGTAAGCCGGCCCATCCCCGGCAGGGAGAATACCTGCTCAAGGACGACCGCTCCGCCGAGCAGGCCTCCAAACTGGACTCCGGCCAAAGCGATGACGGGAGGCAGGGCATTGCGCAGTACGTGCACATAGAGGATGCGTCGCCGCGGCAGGCCCCGCGATCTCGCCGCGAGAACGTACCCGCGCGAAAGCTCCTCCTCCGTGGAGGCCCTGGTCATCCTGAGCAGGACGGCCGCATGGCCGAGGCCGAGCGCCATCGATGGCAGCACGAAGTGCAGCGCCGTGTCGGCGCCGAATAGGGGAAAGATCGGCAGTTTCACCGCAAAGAGGAGAAGCAGGATAATGCCGAGCCAGAACCCCGGTACGGCCATTCCAATCTGCGAGACCAACGTCGCGATCGCCGAGGCGATCCCGCCTTTTCGCCCGCAGGCTGCGCTAACGCCGAGAGGTATCGCAAGGGCGAGGGAGAAGAGCATGGCGAGGAGCGCCAGCGAGACCGTGATCGGAAGACGTGCAACGATCAGCCTGGTGACCTCTTCTCCGCTGGTCAGGGAGGTCCCCAGCCGGAGATTGACGAGGTCGCCGCACCACCGTAGCATCTGCTCTCCGAGAGGGCGGTCGCTGCCTATGGAGTGTCGTATCCTCCGCAGATCCTCCGGCTTCGCGTCCATGCCGGCGATCACGAGGGCGGGGTCGCCCGGCACCACGTGCATGGCCACGAACATGAGGACCACCGTTACGGCGATAGTGGCCGCAAGGCGAAGGGTTCTCCTTACGATAAACCGGCCCATTGCGGGAAGGATATACGGTGATAGATGAGAGTTCGGTTAATAGACTCTTTGATTCCAGTTTATTCCTCGAGCCGCGGGCTCATAGGCAAGCGCTTCGTTCTCTACTCGGCCAGGCGGCGCGGTCGGAAGTCCGCGAAGATCTCGAGGACACGGCGACGAGTCTCGAATCCCTCTACTCGAATCCGCCTCGTGCATACCATGTGCTTGGTCATGCGTTGGAGGTGGCCCGCCGCTGTCTCGTCTTCGCCGAATCCGTTGCGGAATCGACGGCCCTGGACCTGCCTGCCCTCATAGTTGCAGCCCTTTGCCACGACGCCGTATACGAGAAGGGAAGGTCGGACAACGAGCTGCGAAGCGCGGGAGTCGCCCGTGCCACGGCCCGCGTCCTGGGCCTTGCCGAGCGCACGGCCAATATGGCGGGAAATCTCGTTCTCGCAACCTTGCATCCTGCCCATTTCCCCGGCTCGATCGGCGAAGCAATCATCCGGGATGCCGATCTGGCGATCCTCGCCTCCCCGCCGCAGCGATATGCGAACTATGCCGCTCTCATTCGGGTCGAGGCCTCGGCTCTGGGGGATATGCGCTTCCACGAAGCGCGAGGGAGGTTTCTCAAAGAGTTTCTCGGCCGCGACAAGCTTTTTTATCTGGAAGGATGGGCCCCCCTCCTCGAAGAGAGGGCCCGCAAGAACCTCGCGGCGGAATTGGCCTCAATCGAGGGAAAAAATCGGAAGAATGAGCCTAAGGGCGGCATTGAGGGACTCGTCCGTTCCCCAGAGGCCTAGGCCCGAAAGGACGATGGCTCCATCGCTCGCGGCCCTCGGAAATCCTCGGAGTCTCCCTCTTGTGGCGGCAGGAGACGTGCGAGGGACAGAAATCGACGCAACGCGGTTCCGTCCGGCGGTTCGATGGCGCTCACCTGGACATCGTAGCGCAACCGACCCGGGCTGGCGACGACGACTCGGGCCGCCGCAGGAGGGAGGTTGACGCTTATGAAGCATCCCGCCGCAAACGGCCGCAGAAGCCGGTTAATGTTGCGCGCAACGAAGCGCGCCCCGGCCAGCGCATCCTCGCTCGCCGCATACCGTGCGGCCGAAACCGCGATCGCGGGTATTCCCATGAGCGCGGCTTGACGCGCGGCGCCTATCGTCCCCGAAAAGAGGGACTTCGCCCCGATGCGTACGCAGTCGGCCGGCGTTCCGCTGAGGGCCCAACGACCCGGTCCGACCGCCGACGCGTCGATGGCTCTGCCGGCGCTTATCGAGTGCGACGAGCCCGACCGATCGCGGTCCGGGGCGACGACGGTGAGCTGGTGCCGATCGCCCAGGGATGAGGAGAGCGCCTCGAGTCCCGGGGCGTCGATACCGTCGTCGTTCGTCAGCAGTATTCTCACGGGATTCCTTTTCGTTGGTTGCAGAGCATGAGACGATCGTAAGAAAAACACGAGAGAATTGAGCCTCTTGCAAAGGCCGTGTTCCTCTCATCGACCCGAACAAACGACGGTTGAACGCGCGAATGCGCACCTGAAGGATTGGCTCGTACCGACGCAGATATTTGCAAGAGGCTTAAAGAAACAAATAAATATTGATTTCTCCTGATATGTCAAATTCAAGTTGCATTCTACAAAAAGCGCGGCTAAACTTCACTGCAAGTTTACATCATTCAAAGGCGAGGGAATAATGTTACAAAATAATTCAAAGGGATTCGAATCTTGGAGCTTGGCGCTTTTGCTTATTCTCGGCTTGGCAGCCATGGGCTTGGCAGGCTGTCAGATGGCTGGTGGCGGTGGCTCGAATGAGAGCGCTACAATTACAAATGTTGGATGGGACATAGAGAACTGCCCATCTGACATGACAAGCAATATCTTATGTTACAACTTTTACCTTTACTATTCTGGTAACATAAGTGCATCCAGTGTCCAATATGCTCGGGTTTACTTGAGCGACGGGACATATTGGACGATCGATCCCGCAATATACCTAAACGCCACGCGTAACTATATTGGCGGTATCGAGCGCTGTTACTGGAACACTTCAGTTACAGACCTCCCCGTCTATGCTCTTAAAGCCGAGATCAAGCTTAATAACGGCAAGGACTCCACATACAGTTTTACGCCTCACATTCCGGGAAGCTTAACAAATGGCTCTTATTCATACGTTTATGCGCCAGAAGCAGGAACAGGTTACTATTCTGGCGAAGCTGCCGCTGTGGCCCGGCCTGTCGCAACCGGAATAATTGTTTCAAGCAACGTTACAGTTACCTTCACAACGAATGACACACATGTAAATAACGGTTGGGTCTGGTTTTACGACTCAGGCGATAATTACCTTGGTGGATTTTTCTATTTCAGGGATTCCACTACCGGTGCAACTAGTTCAAGACTCAACGGCGGTTCCCCAATCAACAAAAATGGAACCCAAAATACCGTTACGGTGAGCGCATCAGATATAAAGGACACAAATGGCAATCCATTATCGTCGGTAAGTGGAATTGCTCACTGTCGAGTGGTTGTAACGGACGGTTCGCAGTACGAGATCGAGGGTACCGGCCACTATGCTGACTACGACTATGAATCTATATCGGCAATGGATTAAGCGCTGACCCAATTAGGGTCGGGTATTAAGATAAGTTCTGCAGGCGCAGTTTCCATATCCACTTCAAGAAAATTGGGAAATGCTGAGAAGAATCTGGTTCGTTGCTCTTTAGCGGCCGTAGAAGGCGGTTGATGATGCGCACCACGAAGCCTTCGGCGACCAATGCGTGCGATATCACGAGGCCGGGCAGATCGTCACAGAGGGCCTACCGACTTTTGTGGTTAGCGCTCCGTGAAAACCATTCGTTTGCCCTCGCGCGACTCCGGGTTTACAATACGCCATGGAAGACAGACCCTCCCCTGTTAGGACTCCCCTTGGGGCCTCGCTGCCTCGGAAGGACGGCCCGGACAAGGTCGGCGGCACGACGCGCTACGCCGATGACGAGCGTCGGCCCGGTCTTCTCCACGCCGTCCTCCTCCATAGCCCGCACGCGCACGCGCGGATCGTCGCGATCGAGACCGCAGAGGCGCGAGCCATGCCAGGGGTCCGCGGCGTATTCACCGGGGCGGATTGGACTGTCCTCATCGGCCTCTATATGGGGGACAAGCCTCCCCTCGCGCGGGAGAGGGTGCGTTATCACGGAGAGCCGGTCGCCGCGGTCGTAGCGGACGACGAAGCCGCCGCGCTTCGCGCGCTCCGTCGCGTGAAGGTCGACTACGAGCCCCTGCCCGCGGTGGCGACGCCTCGCGAGGCGCTCGCCCCCGGCGCGCCCATCTTGCACCCCGACCTCGGCGCCTATCGTCGCATCCCGGCCATCCTGCCCGAGCCTGGGAGCAACGTCGCGAATCGGACGCGCATCAGGAAGGGCGACTCGGAGGGCGCGATGGCGAGCGCCGAGGTCAGGGTTACCGGCGAGTACTCGTTCCA
>Ga0187808_10000608_pt1 | contig 11522 bp, 8 predicted proteins | sample NC_wetland_sal_i_5_FD_132427 | JGI IMG/M metagenome (GOLD analysis project Ga0187808, IMG submission 132427) | Wetland sediment microbial communities from Neuse River Estuary, North Carolina, USA - ASW_3 | ecosystem: Environmental > Aquatic > Freshwater > Wetlands > Sediment | place: USA: North...
GGCAAGCTGATTTTCTGTGCAAGATTTCCTGACCACTCCATTAGGCAGGCGACCGTCCAGCCCACGTTGAGAATGAGCCCTCGGTATCCTTGAACTCCCGTGTATAAAGGTTGGAAGCGATCCCAAAACGCATTTACCGATCCGGAGATGTCCTTTTGTTCGAACCAATAGAGATCAATTTCCAGCCAGCGGTCGCCGGGGATTGGATAGGCTGATTTGACGGCGGGTTTTTGGACCTGGGCCTGAACCGTGCCAAAAGCAATTAGCAAAACCGCAAGCTGCGTTTGAACGGATTTTGAGATTCGTGTGTTGTTCATGCGCCCTCCGCTGTTAGCGCAAGAATTCGTTTATGTACGCAACGTCTTGAGCATCGCTGAAGTCCGTCGTGTCGCCGAGCACGTAGCGATACTGATAGCGCGGACCCAGTGCCACAACGCGACGCATCCAGGTGGTCGGATCCGTCTGTAGAACCGGCCGGTTTCCCATGGCTTTCACCAGATCGTCGAGGTCCCAACGAAGCACAAAACCGGGTATAACAACCTCGAACAGGTCTGTGTTCATCGAGTTCTGCATTGCAAGCCTCAGGCTGTAAGGGGTTCGGTCCAGCCATATCTTCCCGATGCGGTTGTCGGTGGCAGCCGCCAGTAAGAGCCAAATGCCTTTGACGCCCCGGGCCATAGCACGAATCGAGGCCGGATCGACATCGGAGCGCGATGCCAGCAGATCGACCCCGCGCAGAATGTCATGAGCCCGCATGGCTGGCAGATTGCGCCCGATCTGGTTAGCTCGAGTATTTGCAAGCCAATCTCCCAGGAACGGCCTGTCTGCTTCTTCCGGCACAGAGCCACGCGTCTCCATTTCCAGCACCACGCGCCCGGCCTTGAACATCCTTTCCGCAAACCAATCCATGGTGGGAGCCTGGAAGTACGGCGGCTTATCGGCCACCAGCAACACTGCCGATTTTCGCCCTGCGGAGTCGGGAAAGTAGAGTGTCGCCTCGATATCTATGCCCGGCTCGCTCGTAAACATGATGTGCTGTCGCCGCCCTATCGGGCTGCTGGTTTCACCCAGCACCTTCATCGCAGGGGCTGAGCCATCCGACGGAACACCGAGGTCGCGCAGTTCGGCGACCAACTCTTGTAGAGTTCCCTGCTTCTTCTTGGCATTGAAGTCGTCGCGAAGCAGTTGATAGAGCTTCCGGCTACCCGGTTCGTCGTCGACGTGGCCCGTGCGCATTGCCCACAGCTCCTGGTTGGCGTAAAGCTTGACGGGCAGCTCGTGTGGATCGCCTTGGCCGTCTTTCAGCCACCGGATCAACCACTCATAAACAGCTTCCCGGCTTACCAAGGGTGTCCCGTGGGGACCCGGTCCGACAAAAAACCGCACCCTGCCCTCCGCACCGTAAAGGCGGTACCAGCGCCGCGCTTCCTCATAAACCATTTTGCCGCCCGCTGGGCTGAAGTAGTCTTCCTCTGTGGCTTGGATCAGCCAGGGAGTAGGTGCGCTGAGTTCCACAAAATCCGCCACATCCAATCCCCGCGCCAGGAATGTCGGGAAAGCCATTTCCGTATCGGGGTCGGGGCCCGCGAACAACAGGCGATAGGAATTGGGATAGCAAGCTGGGATGACGACTTTAACCCTTGAATCCAGAGCGCCGAGGAAGGTCGTCAAGGCGCCTCCACCTGAGCACCCTGCGGCTCCAATTCGCGCCGCGTCAACGTCTGGCCGGCTGAGCAGATAATCCAGGGCGCGCATGGCATCCCAAATGAAGTAGCGGCTCGAGGCTTCGCCGATCATTATGCTCTGGGCGCCTGCCTGGATATGTTCCGGTACGGACCACCCTGCCAGGGGACCCTGGAGTTGAGGGTCATAAGTCTGTTCCCTTTCGCCTTGGCCGATAGGGTCGAAAGCCAATGCCACGAAACCTTTCAATGCCAGGTTTGCCGCAAGGCGCTGCGGCTCGGGCTTCCCCTCTTGGGTATGCCCTGACTGAAGAAGAACTGCTGGATAACGGCCCGATTGCGCCGGTCGATAAACATCAGCGGTAACGAAGAAGCCCGGCAAGCTCTCGAAAAGCACCTTTTCAATAACGAAACCCTCAGCTTGGATACGGCCCGTGATCCTCGCGTTCAAAGGGCCATGATAATCCGGCAAGCCACCGAGAATATCCAGGAGAGTTTCTCGAACATGCTTTTTGCGACGTTCCGCTTCCGCAAAGGTGTGGATTGCCGCAATGGCGCGCGCGCGTTGGTCCAGTTGCTGCTGCGCGATCCGATTCATCCATTGCAGGAAGGGGTCAGGGGGGTGCTGTTGACCGGCAGCGAGAGAAGAGCCGAAGAGAACTAAGCATGAAAGGACGAAAGCACCAATTCGCATGGCGCCTCAGTATAGGGTGACTCGTGCTCTCTTGTCGACCCCTGAGCCCTTCGCTGTCATCCTGAGCGCAGCGAAGGATCTCGCTCTGGTCCGTGATGAAGCGAAACGAAAAGATCAGAACGAGATTCTTCGCGGAGTTTACCCTGAGCCAAAAGCAGAGATTCTTCGCTTCGCTCAGAATGACAGGCGAAGGGCTCAGAATGACAGGGTTTCCATGCTTCCCCGGTGCCCCTCAGCCGACGGGCATGAGCGACCGCCTTCAAGTACGCGTACTGGCGTAACGGTACTCGCGTGCCCTTGAGCGCTCAGAGCGGGCAAGCGAGAATTGCGGTACTTATAGCGGCGTGCTCCCCTCCAGAGGGGGCAGAGGAGGTTGTGGCGTGAACAACCCGACTTACTTGAATCAGTACAGGCGGTCGTTACTGGCCAAGCAACAGGAGTTGCTCGCCGCCAACCGCGGCAGGCTGGTATTGCAAGCAGCGGGAGGGCTGGCAGGGGCTGACTTGATGGACCAGGCATGTGCCGAAAGCGAGGCGACAGTTGACGCCAGCCTGAGCCAAGCCAGAAGCAGTGAGCGGCGCGCCATCGAATGGGCACTGACCCGTCTCGCGAAGGGGAATTACGGAATCTGCGCTGTTTGCGGGGAACCTATCAGCCGGGCTCGACTAAAGGCCGTTCCTTGGGCTGATCGTTGCCGCGATTGCGCAGAACAAGGGGGCGCCTAGACCTGACACGGCTCTGCCTTCTGTGCTTCAAAAGCCTCAACACAGCGCGGCGCAGCCGCAACCAAATTCAGATTCCTCGCTTCGCTCAGAATGACATGTCATCCTGAGCGAAGCGAAGAATCTGCTTTTCTTCGCGCGCCGCGAAGAAACTCACCGAATCCTATTTGATAGCTAGCGCGGTGCCGATGGAGCGCTGGGCGTTCCGTCCGCGTTAAAGGCGATGACCCGGTATTTCACCCCGAGAAGCGTGGTTGCTGGTTTGGGATCGACCCAGGGAGAATCTGCGTCAGTGGCGCACCTGTTACATATCGTTTCCCAGTTGCCGGCCTCCCCCACTTGCCGCTGCACACTGTAATTGACGGCGCCCGCAGAGCCTCGCCATCCAATCACACCCAAGCCTACAGTCGTGATGACCGGCGGGGGTGGCGTCCTATGGGGAGGGACGGGCATTCCCGCCATGGCATAAGCGTGGTTCCTGAGTTGTTGAGCCCGCGCCCGCATGTCATCGCTAGTGTTCACGAGAGTGTTGATCCCACTGTAGTACAGGGCCCACCATTGGCCGCTTTCGCCGTTGTGAGCATACGCGGCATTAGCGACGTTCGCCGGGAGCGGCTGCCACCCAAAATTGTCGAGATGCGCCTGCAATGCCCAGAAACCGTCTCCGGAGATCTTCGGATCGCCCTCCAAACAGTGGAGCACCGCTTGAAAATCCTCTCGCGTCGGCCAGTCGGTGGTGTCCCAACCGAACTCGCTGACTGCGTAAACCTTGCCGTGCCCCGTGACCTCCGCCGCATCATGCGAGAAGGATTGAGCCGTGGTCTTCTGTCCCATCGCAAACAGCGCGTCCCAGTGCGGGTAATACTCAGAGGTAATTGCATCCGGCGATCTCGTGTCGAGAGCGCCCTTATCAAAGTGGAACAAGCCGCTGTTGTCGAAAAAGAGGTGACGCGCCTCGACTGATTTGATGAACTTCCCAATGGTGTCTACCCAGGCAACATAGGGTGCGAGGCTCCTTTGGGAAGAAGTGAACAGGGGCACAATTCCGCACATGTTGCAGTCTTCCCAGGCCAGGATCGTGGGGTCGTCTTTGTAGAGGACTCCGGTGAGCGCGTTCTTATGGTTCAATACGGCATCAATATGCTGCTCGAACGCCGCAATCGTGGCGGGTTCTGTGAAGAAGGCGCCGAGGTCCTTCTGATGGGTCCACTCCAGATACTTCCCCAGGCCGCCCCAATAACACGTTGCGCAGTCTCCCACCAGGGGCATCACCAGACGGATTCCGTGGTCGTGCGCGGCCTTGATCGCGTAATCCGTGGAGTCGAATGCCTTCGGGTTGAATACTCCCAGCCGCGGCTCAATGCACAAATCACAGCCCACCGAGTCAGCCAGGGTCTGTGACCGGATTACCCTTGCGCCCATCTCCTTAGCCGTGTCGAGCACGTCATCCACTTCGAAGTGCGACGGGTAACGGGGGCCCAGCGGATCGAGGGGGCCATAGGCCTCGAGACCCAGCCACTCGACATTGGGGCCGCTGTAACGGAATGGCTTGCCAGAGAGTTGGAGAGACGTCCCGTTGCGCACTACGAATTCCGCGCCCTCAGGCGGCTTAGCTTGCTGACCAGGAGTCAGCGTGATCGAACTTGCAATCATGGCGACAAAAAAGGCGAAGTTTTTCGTGGTGCCGGTCATAGAACGGCCTCCGGAAGATTAACCGACGGCCATTTCTGGCCGGCGATTTATGAATGTGAGTCTTGCGGCCTCATCCGTGTGGAATGCAAAATCGCCCTCTCGAAGGGGGCGCTTGTCGCCACACAATGTGGCAGGTTGAATACTACTCCTGAAAACTCAGGCAAGCAACGCGTGAAGTGTCCATACGTACTCGCTGAGTCCGGCTTCCATAGCGGGGTGACTCGGATTGCGCTGTGGATTCCTAGACCTTCAACGCACCTTTAAAACACTACCCCTGATTGTGGTTGACTGCGGACGTGCGGAGCGTATAGTACGCTGTTCGAGAACGCGGTTTTCTTTTGATCTCTTTTCATGGTTCATATCTTCTCCTCGATCAGACGCATACATTCTATTAAAAGCTGTATTGTATGTCTCGGCAGCGGCTTGGCCGTGCTCGTGGCAACACACCCTTCGCTTGGCCAGGGACGATCTCGGGCCACTTACGTATATCCCGCAAGGCTGGACGTTCGGATTCCGGAACAACATCCGTATTTGGCACTTACTCCGGCGGATATTGCACTCGCGCAGGAGCGCACACGGCAGTTGGCCTGGGCGAAGCGAATCTACGACAGGCTCCTCAGCGAAGCGGATGCCGACATGGGGAGACCTTGGGATAAGTTGCCCAAGAAGGATGACCGTGAGCATTGGCAGGTCGCCAGCCGCCTCTTCTCGACTGGCTTGGCGTATGCCCTTTCCGGGGACAAGCGATATGCCCAGTGGAGCCGAGATGGATTGCTGGCCTATGCGAATCTATATCCGCGCCTCCCGCTGACCAACGGACGCTGCAAGGTGTATCAGGGCGAATCGCTTTACGAAGCGATGTGGGTCGTGAAGATCGCGCAGGCATATGACTTGGTCGCTGACAGCGGCGTCTTTACGGAGGAACAGAAAAGGCATGTGGAGAATGACCTGCTCCGTGCGGCGCTGATTTGTTTCAGGATCGAGGATTTTCACAACGATCCTCGCATTAAAGATCTGCACTATCGCTGCTACAACTTCCAGGCCTGGCACCTGGCAGCCATCGGGCTGATCGGTCTGGCCGTACGAGACCTTGATTCGATAGAGTACGCGGTGAATAGCCCCTACGGCTTCCGGCACTTGGTGGCGCACGACATCCGCGACGATGGCCTGTTCTGGGAGCGCTCGGTGGGCTATCACGAATTTGTGTTGGAGGCACTACTCCCCTTGGCCGAGGGGATGGCTCATTGCGGGATCGATTTGTTCCACATGACGGTTACCAACGACCGTTCGTTCGAGCCGGGCGCCCATTACTTAACTGACGTGAGCGATAAACCGAAATCGCTGCGGATGATGTTTGAGGCTCCCTTTTACCTGACCTTTCCCGATTTGAGCTACCCAGCTCTGGGCGATAGTGATCGCGGACCACTGCGCGGGACCTGGGAGCAGTTGGGGGGGTTCCATCACTATCGTGATCCCAAGCTGTCGTGGCTGATTGAACGGGAGATGCCTGACGAGACAGGCGGAGCGAGCCTCGTGACAACGGACCGAAAGCGGCCCATGGCTGACTGGCACTGGCTGGTGTACAGCCTGCCCGCTGCTCCCGGAGCGCGATCCTCCGCTCTGCCGCTCGAGGAGGGCGAGTTTGCGAACAGCGGGGCGTATCGCAACGGTTGCTCGTTATTCCCCTCCAGCGGCCTCGTGGTGCTTCGAGAGGCGAGCGGGGACTTCACCGAGCGCCCGGAGTCCACTGCCGTCTCCCTGAGTTACGGCCCGCACGGGGGCGGACACGCGCATCCCGACAAGTTGAATCTCGTTCTTTACACGCAAGGGCGGCAGTGGATCCCTGCTTTCGGCAGCATGCCTTATGAGACTCATTGGAAGGCTGAGTGGACAGCTCAAACCGTCAGTCATAATACGGTGGTTGTGGACGGCGTTTCGCAACGGCCTACCGGTCTTCGGAATATTCAATGGCCAACCGATGACGCGAGAGACCAAGTGATTGGCAAACTCCAGCGCTTCGCGCCCGAGGCAAAGCTCGCCAGCGCCTCGTGCGATCGCGCCTATCCCGGCATGACGCTGAGGCGTACCGTGCGCCTTGTCGGTCACGATGTGGTCGATGATTACTCCGTCGTCCCGGAGAGCTCCTCCTCAGAGCGAAAGCACCAGTTCGATTACGTGCTGCATATCGACGGCGAACTGACATACAGTTCTTTGCCCCTGGCCCAGCGATCGGGCAAGCTCGGTGAGATCTGTGGGTATCAGTACGTTGAACAAAAACAGATGGGCGCCACCGACAGTCTACTCTCTCTTATATTTGCCTCAGGAACGAAACAATTGCGTCTTTGGATCATCCCAACCGATGGTGCTCCAACCGACCTAATTATCGGCGAAGGCCTGACAAATTCGCCGGATGGGAAGATGGCAATGCTTATCTTGCGGCGCAAAGCAGCGCACGCCAGGTTCGTTACAGTGATCGAGCCGGTCGAGTCTCACGACCCAATCCGTGGAGCCCACGTCGAGAAGAACACCAAGGATAACGCCGACCTTTTGGTTTTGGAGCGATCGTCAGGCGTGCAACACGTTTCCCTCGGTGAATTACAGCGTTGAGTGTCTGCCGGTATCTGACCCGATCATGTGCCGGACACACGTAGAGGTTTCGGCTTTGGCGGCGTGCGTTTCTTCACCACGCTGACGGCGGCCAAGAGCAGGGAGTTCTGGGGAGCCGTCCGGCCGTCCACATTCCTGAAACCCTCCGAAGCTTTTAAACGAGCCTCTTTCACCCGGATGCCGCGGCGCGGGTTGATCCATTCGTAGGCGAAGAAAGTCAGAGGTTCTCCGCTCGAGTCACCGCAATCGACGAGTTCAGCTTCGTAACCAAGGTGGCTGGGGTCATGGCTCTTTCCCCATCCTGCTTCCAGAATGTTCACACCGTACCTCAGCGGAACGTTTTCCACGAACCCGTCATCGTAGGTCACCTCATACCAACCGAGCAGGTCCGCCGTGTCAGCGTAGTTCCAAGTGTAGTCGTCCGCATTGACGTTGCGCGCGGGTTTGGCCGCGGCATGCAGAAAGATAATGCTGCTGACGTCTTCGTTGATGGGAATGGCAGCCGGCTGGCCCCCGGCGGTCGCCAGCGCGACGGCCGGCTTGCCCTCCCGCCGCCCGAGTTGGAAGACCAGCCGGCCCGTTCCAACCGGACCGTTTTTCATGCCTTGCAGATTGACTCCCGGCAAAGTGGTGACTTGCAAGGCGGATTCCATGTTCAGCGGAACCACCGGGTCATAATCGCTGGGAAGCGGTTCGGCGCTCAAATTTCGCCGCACCTGGGGCAGCAACCTTTGAATCGTCTCGGACAATTCCTTGGAGGGAGGCTCGCGGCCGGACCACAGTAGCTGCTCGCAGCCTAGGAAATCAAACATCTGGTCCTTGCCGAAATTGAATTCGTTGGTTGCCGCCCAGGAAGACGGCACACCGCCGATGATACCCGGGCGCGCCGCACGCCTTTCGTAATCCTTGATATGGGGCTCCATGTTGTCGAAGACTTGTTGGAAACCCCACGTGTCCAGCGCCATTTCGTTTGCCTCGCCCTCCCCTTGCGCTTTGTTGCTGTCATCCCAGAACCAATTGTAGACAAGGATATCCTTCGGTATCAGGGTCCTGACCTGCTCGGGGGATAACGCGCCAGGTGTTTCATAAGGCTGGCCAGACGGCGTCGACGCCCTTTGAAGGCGCACACCGCGCAAGGGCTCGATGAGATGATCCCCATAGATCGACATCTTGATGCCGCGTTGTGCGAGGTGGTCGTGAATCTTGTTGATGTCCTGCGCATAGAGTTCACGCGGGTCTTTCCCTCGGCAAAGTGGGCAAACTCCCCACGGAATTCTCCACTCGTCATGCCCAACATGCACCACCCTGGGTTTCATGACATCGATATATTCATCGAGGACATCAAACAGCAGTTTATAGACCTCGGGATTCGAAGGGCAGTAAGTGTCGGGCCATTCGGCGTCAGGAATCTCCGCCAGTTCCCGGTGCCAAGTCAGCAAGTAGTAACTATGGGTGAGTGAAGGGACCTCCGGGATGACTTCCACATGGTACAGGCGCGCATAGTTGACCAAATCGGCGACTTCGGATTTTTCAAGAACTTCGCCATCCGCCGCGTCCGCGTTGGCGGAGTCCTGATATTGGCCGCCGGGGCCTGGCGAACGGTCGCGGCGTGTGGCATTCAGATCGCGGTGCAATTCCCACCAGCCTGCGTTCAGTTCCGGATGGCGATCGAGCCGCATCGCTCCATTCAACTCCACGATGACCCGGTTGTATTTATATAGAGCCATGAAGTCGCGCACAAAGCGTTTGAAATAGGGGATGTTCTCATGTCCGGGCAAGTAGAGTTTAATGCCCCGAAACGGCTTGGCCGGCCAGTCGCGCACGTGTATGCCCTGTATAGACGTAGGTCCGGCCCCATCTTGAATCAACTGGCGCAAAGACTGTAAACCGTAGAATGCGCCGGCAGCGTCGGCTCCCGCAATGACCACCCCGCGGGCGTCCACGTCCAAAAGGTATCCTTCCGGCTGGCGAACCACAACTTCTGCGGTGCGGGTCTGCAAGTATTCACGAACGAGAGGATTTTTTACGGTCCCCATTAGAATGAAGCGTCCAGTGGCAGGCAGCTTTGAAGCCGGGCGCGTTTGAAGTGCCAACCCGTGTTTGTCGACGAGGTTGGCTACGAGGAATCGGCCCAACTCCAAGTCCTCCGGTGAGGCCTGATCCGGTAACAGCACCGGTACGGAAGGATCGAGAGTGAAATGTCCGGCTCGCGCTTCGACCTCGCGCGGCTCGGGAAAGATCTTTGGCCCCAGTGCCGTTTGGCCTTGAGCGCAAAAACACGCGCATGACACCACCGCCGCTGAAAACGCGCCTCGAAATCCCCATATCCACCTTGTCATATTTTCACCTCACTCGGATTGGCCTTGCCGCCCCACCTTGCGGAAATCCCCGAAGGTGTGAAGGATTCGCCCCGTAGCGGCGGCCTATGGCCGGGCTTGTCCGAATTACGCTCAATTCTGGCATCGACGACCTGCGGCTCCGCCGCCTGACTTGCGGAAAGGCTTTGCCTTTCCGAAGGACCTGCGCCCCGAATAACCTCCTCCGCGCAGGCTGGAAGGCTCAGTCTTCCAGCCGGCGCGGAGGAGAGGGAATGGCGCAGCACTGGCCGGAAAGCCGCAGGCTTTCCGCAAGACGGGACGGCGCAGCCGCGCTAAGGACCCGGGTGAACTGCTAATTTGCACAGCCGTGGGCAAGCTCTACCCCTACACTCATGATACCCGAATCCTGAATGCTTGAAGAAGAGCCGCAGAACCGACGGCTGTGGGGGGACGGCTTGGTGTCCCCTGATGAGGGTAGGGCAAGCCCTACCCCTACACCGGCGATACCCAAATGCTCTATCCCGAATGCTGAATCCTGACTCCTGAATCCTACCCCTACCAGGCGCTGTACGGAGTGCCGTCCAGGGCGATCCTGTCCGAGCCGCTGTGCACGTCTATAATCACCAAATACTTTTGCGTCGGCGAGGGCGGCGACGTTTCCTGCACCTCCTGCCACCACAAGCCTTCAGCTTTCAGCTCTCAGCCTTCAGCACGCTCGCTGAAAACTGATTGCTGAGAGCTGACAGCTTCAATGAGGTGATCCGCCAAAACCGCCTCGCGCGCCCGCAACACGGCGGTTCTGTAAAAGGGCATAGAGATGGAAGCGTTCGCTTGCAGGATGACATCGTTCACGGGCGTCGAACCGGTGAGAGCTTTGAGCGACGAGGCAATCACTGTGAGCGCCTGCGGGTCGCGCGCAGGAGCAGTGGTCTGCGCGTTAATAGGCCCGAAAATCAGAATTGTGAGGGAGAAAAGAAGCACAAGGCGAGTCAGCATGCGGCGCCTCCCGGATTCTACGTGCAGCGCTCGGAGATTAATAAGGCAGGATTACTCCCGGATCAACAATAATCAGTTGGTTCAATCTGCTATTTGTTGGTTAAACCTGCTATTTGTTGGTGGAACCTGCTATCAGGCAGCAACTGCTTTGAGCGTACGATGCAGCCGTCTTGCATGCGCCACGTCACGGATAACACGAGGAGGTCTTCGTACTGGCGACGGCGACTGCCCGTAGCGCTTACGGAAGTGATGAGCAAACTCGGAAGCGTCTGCGTAGCCGACTGCGGCGGCCACTTCCTTCACCCCCAGCGTGTGGTCTTGCAGGAGATGCTTTGCCTTTTTCAAGCGGGCCGCTCGAACGTAAGCCTTGATCGTTTGGCCGGTCTCCTGCTTGAAGACATGCTCGAGGCGGGATGGGCCCAGGCGCAGTTGGGCGGCGAGGTCTTTGACAAAGTGTGGTTTGTCGAGGTTGCGCGCGACGGTCTCCATCACACTGAGAACCCTCGCGTCCACAGCGGTCACGGGTTTGCTGGTGTGCAAAGGCAGAGGCCCCGAGGCGGGTCGCGCATCAGATGCAAGACCAATTGCAGGCGCAGGCATTAGCCGCCCTGCACGGCTCACCACCGCGACACCCCCCGGAGGGAAATTGGAGGGTGAGGGAGAGCGATATCTGCCGCGTGAAGGCCGCACACGGCAATGTCTCCGGAACCAAAACCGGGGCCAAGTCCCCCCCCCCCGCTGTTTTGTCAAGAGAAATTATTCAACTGTGCAACATTTTTATCGTACAGAATGTCTGGAGACAAGATGTCCC
>Ga0187808_10000611_pt1 | contig 11513 bp, 9 predicted proteins | sample NC_wetland_sal_i_5_FD_132427 | JGI IMG/M metagenome (GOLD analysis project Ga0187808, IMG submission 132427) | Wetland sediment microbial communities from Neuse River Estuary, North Carolina, USA - ASW_3 | ecosystem: Environmental > Aquatic > Freshwater > Wetlands > Sediment | place: USA: North...
AAAACGCGCGCGGCGGGAGAAGAAGCGGGCAAGGCGTGGCGCTCCGCTGTGTCGGCGGAAACCAGGCGATTCAGGTCAATGAGCAGGATCAGGCTGCCGTCGGGCGCGATGGTGGTTCCGGGGAAAAGTTTCACGCGCCGCATGTAGTCGCCGAGATTCTTGATGACGATTTCGTCCTTGCCGAGCACTTCCTCGACCACGACGCCGACGTGCTTTCCAGCGACTTTTACGATGACCGTGTGGAAGTAGCCGTTCAGTGGCTCGAGCGGGGGCAGCGCGAGCTGAAGATCGAGCCGGATCACTTCCGTGACCACGTCGCGGACCCGCGTGAGCAGCCTGCCGCCGACATCTTCGATTTCATCAGGGCGCAGGCGGCGAATTTCCTCGACCACGGCGAGCGGCAGCGCAAAGACGGAGGTACCGCAGCGGACGAACAGCGCCTGCGAAATGATCAGCGTGAGCGGGACTTTCACGGTGAAGCAAGCGCCGCGCCCGAGCTCGGAGCGCACCTCGATTTCGCCGTTCAGCGCATGCACGTTCGAGCGCACCACGTCGAGGCCGACGCCACGCCCGGCAAGCTCGGTCATCGAGGAGGCGGTGGAGAATCCCGGGCGGAAGAGAAATTCGCGCAGCTCGCGCTCGCTCAGCTCCGCGGCCGCCACCGGAGACATGGCGCCGGATTCGATGACGCTCTGGCGGACTTTTTCGTAATTGATGCCGCGGCCGTCGTCTTCGACTTCGATGAAAATATGGTTGCCGCGATGATAGGCGCGGACGGTGATGTGGCCTTTTTCGGATTTGCCGGCCTCGCGGCGCGCGGCGGGCTCGTCGATGCCGTGCGCGACGGCGTTGCGCACAAGATGAATCAGCGGATCGGAGATGTGCTGAATGATGTTGTTGTCGAGTTCGGTTTCGGCGCCTTCGAGCGAGAGCTCCACGGGCTTCCCGGTGGCTTTGGCGGCATCGCGGACGGTGCGCGAGAGGCGTGTATAAAGGTTGCCGATGGGAACCATGCGCGCGGCGGTGATTTCGTCCTGGAGGTGGTGCGCGAGTTTGGTGAACTCGTCGATATCGGTATCCACGCGGCCCATGAAGCCTTCGAGCTGGGTGAGGACCTCGGTGACGTCCGCCGAAATTTCCGTGAGCGAGCGCGAGAGGATGTTGAAATCGTCGTAGCGGTCCATCTCGAGTTCGCTGAATTCGAGAAGATCGTTGGAAGTGATGGCCGGCATGGACTTGAAATTTCCGCGGAAGGTATCCATCTGTGGCGGCTGGCTGCCGGGAATCAGAGTGGCGCTGACGCGGCTGAATTCGTGCTTATCCTGAAATTCGGAAACTTTGCCGGAGAGCCGGCCCTTCGAAAAATTCAGCACTTCGACGAGCTTGGAAAGTTCGGAGAGGCGGCCGAGCATGCGCGTACGGTTGATGACGAGTTCGCCGACGGCGTTCATCATGCGGTCGAGCCGATCGAGCGAAATGCGCACGGATTTTGCCTGGGGCAACGCCGCGGCGGCAGCGGGCCGGGGCGCGGCGGCCGGACGAGCTGCTTCCGGCGAGGCTGATTCCACGTCCGGGGCGCTCGCGGCTTCGGCCGGGGCTTCCGCGGGTTCCTCGGGCGCCAGTTCGGAGATGCGCGCGAGCAGTGGATCGACGGCGGCAGCCATTTCCGCGGTGCTCGTCCACTGGCGGTGCAGGAATTTTTTCAGGACGTCCACAGCCTCGAGGCAAAGATCCACAATCTCCGCATTGGGCCGCAGCGCGCCATCGCGCAACTGGCCGAATAAATCTTCCACGCGGTGCGCGACAGCCGAGAGCCGATGCAGGCCCACCTGCGCCGCCGAGCCTTTCACGGTGTGCATGGAGCGGAAAAGGCGGTGGATTTCCTCGGGATTCGAATTCGATTCGAGCGCGAGGAGGCATTCCGTGACGGCCTGCAAATGCTCCTCGGCTTCGGGAATGAAAAATTCGAGAACTTCGTCGGGAACTTCGCCGTCTTCCGGCAGATGTTCGGCAAACGAAGCAGCCGGGAAAACGCCAGGGATCGGCTCGCCCTCGCCGACATCGGGCGAATCGGATTCAGACTCCGGCTCGGCGGATGGAGCAGCGGGAAACGCGAATGCGTAGCGCTGCTTGAAAGCGGCGATATCCTCGACAGTTTCGGATCCCGTGGAGCTGATTTGCAGGAGATCGAATTCGAGCACCGAAATAGCGTCGGAGAGAAATTCGGTGAGCGGGCCGTGCATATCCGCCGTGAGCGAGGCATTCATGGCGTAGTGGAAGATGTGCGCCATTTTCGCGGCGACTTCGGAAAAATTCGGGAAGCCGTAACTTGCGCTGGTTCCGCCGAGCGTGTGCGCGGCGATATAAAGCTTTTCCAAATCTTCGGGCCGGGTCTGCGGCTCCTGCAACAGGCCGGAATACTCCCGCAGATACTGGAGGTTTTCGGAGGCCTCCTGGAGGAAGAGCTCGACCGATTCTTGGTTGGGGGCGCTCACAGGCCTCCCTCCACGAGAGCCGGAGTGCGCGGCGCGGCGGCCGGGGCCGGCTTGCGATAAATCCTGCAGTCGCCGAGAACGATGGCTTCGAATTTCATGGGCACGTTCGAGAGCGTCTCCGAATGGCCCAGCAGGAAATAACCGCCGGGCTCGAGCGCGTCATAGAAGCGGCGCAGAATCGCGATCCTCCGGTCGGCGGAGAAATACATGAGCACGTTCATGCAAAAAATACAGTCGAGCTTGCCGACGTAGACCGACTCGACCAAATTCATTTGCGCGAACGAAATCATGCGCCGGATGCGCGGCTTCACCTGGTAGCCGTGCTTCGTCGCGCTGAAATAGGCGTCCACCTGCCCGAGCGAAACATCCTGCAAGCTGCGCTTGGAATAGACGCCGCGCTCGGCGTGGCGCAGGGCGCGACGGCTGATATCCGTGGCCAGAATCTCGATTTCCCAGGCTTCGGCGAATTTCAGCGATTCGCACAGCGTGACGGCGATCGAGTACGGCTCTTCGCCGGTGGAGCATCCCGCGCTCCAGATGCGCAGCGTGCGCGGGCTCTCCCAAAATTTTCGCTCCTGCACCTCCGGCAGAATTTTTTTCTCGAGCGCTTCGTACACCGCCGGATAGCGGAAGAACGAAGTCTCCTGCGTGAGCAGGCGCTCGAGCAGCGCTTCGTACTCGATGCTCGAGGCGCGCACGTGGCGGAGCAGCTCGGTGCCGCTTTCGAGCTCCTTCTCCTCGAAAAACTCGCGCACACGCGTGGAGAAAAAGCGCTCGCGCGAGGAATCGAAGAGAATCGCGGAACGCTGTTCGATCAGCGCCCGGATCTCATCGAGTTCTTGCTCGGTGAGCTTCGCGGTCATGGCTGGATGCGCCTTCATCTTCGGCACGCGTCAGCGGCCGGCCTGCCGCGCCGGCAGCGCAGATCCGCCCACACTTACCGGCTTGCTCCCACGGGCGCCGCCGGCCGCGAATCTTCCGTTGATTCGGCGGCGCGCGATGATTGCGAGGAGCGGAATTGCGCCAGCGCTTCATTGAGCTGCTCGGAGAGCTTCACCATGTTGCCGACGGTCGAGGCCGTCTGCCGGGCGCCCTGCGTGGTCTGGCGCGTGATGCCGGAAATGATCTGCATGGCGTTTGCCACGCCCTCCGTTCCGCGCACCTGCTGCTTCGAGGCCAGGGAAATTTCCTGGACGAGCTCGGCCGACTGGCGCACGACGCTCGAAATCGCTTCGAGCGCTTTCCCGGCTTGATCGGCGAGGCCGGCGCCGACTTCCACTTCGCGCGTGCCTTCCTCCATGACGACGACCGCTTCGTTCGTCTCCGCCTGAATGGCCTTGATGAGCGCGGCAATGTCTTTCGTGGCGCTGCGGGAGTGCTCGGCCAGCTTGCGGACTTCGTCGGCCACAACCGCGAAACCGCGGCCAGCTTCGCCGGCGCGGGCGGCTTCGATGGCGGCGTTGAGCGCGAGCAGGTTGGTCTGTTCGGTGATGTCGTTAATCACGTTGATGATTTCTGAAATTTCGAGCGAACGGTCGCCGAGCGATTTGATTTTCTTTGCCGTGGCCTGCACGGAGGCGCGAATGCGCTGCATGCCTTCGAGCGTGTCGCGGACGGCGCGGTTGCCCTGCTCGGCGGCGTCGAGGGCGCGGCGGGCCGCTTCGGCGCTGGCTTCCGCGTTGTTCGAAACCTGTTTCATCGAAACGGTCAGCTCTTCGACGGCTGAAGACGTGTTGGTGATTTCCTGGTCCTGCTGGGTGGCGCCGGCGGTCATATCGTCCGCGGCTTCGAGAATCTGATTGGCGCTGGCGCTGACGTCGATGGCGGCCTTGCGGACGCGCTCGAGCACTTTCGTGAAGTTGTCGAGCATGAAGTTGACGGAGTCGACCACGTTGCCGAGGGCGTCGTTGGTCACCTTGCCGCGGATGGTCAAATCGCCGCGGGCGACTTCCTTGATCGTGTTGAGCAGGTCGGTGATGCTGCGCTGGAGAGAATCCTGCGCCTGCTGGTTCGTGACGGCATGCGCGACTTTGGCGGCGCTGCGATTGAAATTTTCGGCGATGAATTCGAACTCGTCGCCGGACTCGAGCTCCAGGCGCGCGCGCGAATCCCCGGCCACCAGGCGCTCGGAAAATTTCGCGAGCTCATCCACCGGCTTCAGCACGCGCTTGCTCAGCACGTACACGATAGAGAGCGCGCCGATCACCGCCAGCACGCCCGCGCCGAAAAGCGCGCCCTGCGCGCCGCCCGGAACGGATGAGGCTTCGGCAGCCTGGCCGCTTGCATGCGCGCCGGCGTAATACGCGAGGCCAAGGACGCCGAAGAGCGTCGCGCCGATCCACAGGACCAGCAACCAGATCGTGGAACTCAAACGAGCTTTCATGACTTCCTCCCAAGAACTTTTCCGCGCACCCGCGCAGGCCTAGAAATCGTTTCTCCGATTGCCAATAAGTATGCGCCGGCGCGGCCTTAAATGACGGGCACCGGAAAAACGTCGGTCAGGCGCCGCAGATCAACCACGAGCGCCAGCCGGTCGTCGTGCCGCAACATTCCGCGGCAATGCGGCACGTCGCTCGGCGCCTGATCGAGCAGCGCGTCTTCGGTGGCCGAAAACGTGCCGATCACTTCATCGGCGGCGATGCCGAGCCGCAAATCTTCGCGCTGCGCGTCACCGGCGAGCGCAGCGACCACCACATGCTTCGGCAGCAGCCCGGGACGGCGGCCTTCGGTGAACGCGATATCCACGAGCGGCACGATCGTCCCGCGGAGATTGAAAACTCCCATCAGGAATGCCGGCGCCAGCGGGACGCGCGTCACGATCGGCCAATCCACCACTTCCTCGACCTCCAGCACGTTGAGGCAAAAACGCTCGCGGCCGGCGCGAAAAACGCAGTACTGCCGCTCGGGCAGGCGCTCCTCGGAAAGCGATTCGCTTTCAAGAAAAGCGCCGCCATCGAGCTCGACGGGCAGGGCTGAGTTTTCCTGCTCATTCGGCATCAGGCAAACCTCTTCACCGCATCGAGCAATTCTTCCGAAGTAAAAGGCTTCGCCACGTAGCCGTTTGCGCCTTGCTGCTCACCCCAGTAGCGGTCACTGGGAGTAGCCCGCGAGGTGACGAGGATGACCGGAATTTTCGAGTACGGGTCCTGGCTCTTCAGCTCGCGGCAAGCCTGAAAGCCATTGCGCTGCGGCATCACCACATCGAGCAGAATCACGCTGGGCCGCTCTTCCTCGATGGCTTCCTCGATTTTCGTGGGATCGGAAATTCCCACCGAGTGAAAGCCCCCTTGCTGCAAGAAAGATTGAATCAGCCGAACTTCTGCTTGTGAATCATCCACCACCAGCACTTTCTTCATCATGCCCACACCTCCCCGGATTTACCCCCCGAAATAATTGCAACTGCACAGCCACCCTTGGCGGCGCTTTCGCGTCCTGCGACTACTTTGCAATCCCCTTTGCCATGTATCGCTTACGCAGCATGGCCCGGCTCTTCACAACCGCGTGACCAGGCCCTGAGACATGGCTTCCGTCTCAGCTTGAGACTCTTTCTCACCCGCGCGCATTTCGATGGCGAGGGATGAGAATCGCTGGATAATTTCGTTGAGCCGCAGCGCCATGGTGTGGATGGTGCGGATTTGATCGCGGCACTCGGCGGAAATTTGGCCCGGCTCGAGCAGCAGCAAGTCAGCATTTCCGAGAACGGAGGTGAGCGCGTTATTCACGCTGGGACGCATTTCGAGCATGTAGCGCCCGAGTGTGGCATGGCGCTGGCTATCGAGCGCGAGTCTTTCGGCGCGCTGAGCCCGGCCGACCGCTTCGACGCGCCGCAGCGCCTCATTCGAAAGCAGAATCAGTGTCCCGGTCCAGCCATCCTGGCGCGGCACGACGAGCAGATGGGGATGCTCCGATTGCAGAGTGGAAACATCTTTCGTGTCGTCGGTGACGTACACGGCGGCCGTCGCGGGCAATGCGTCGAGGGAAGAAAGAATTGCGGAGGGTTTTCCCGCGCGGACGGGGCCGACAATCACCAGGTCATGGCCTGGCGCCGTTGAGGCGTGCCAGACATCGCTCGTGACCAGGGTGATTTCCGGGACGTGGCGCTCGGCCTGCCAGCGCGCCGCAACGGTGCGCGCGAATTCCGTGTCGTCCGAAACAATCAGGACGCTGGGTTGTTTCAAGGGATGCCCACTCATCTGCCCGCCTCAGGGCTGGAGCTTTTCCGCTTCTTCGATATTCGAAAGCAGCCGTTTTGTGCTGATCCCCAAATTCACGGCGGCTTCGGTGTTTTTCGCGCGCTTGGCCTGCTCCACGCGGCCCTGGAAATAGGAAACCTCGCTGCGCGCGTGAACGATGGCGGAGGCGAGCGCGCTTTCGTCGCCCGAACGCTTCCGCTGGTCGCCGGCGACAGCCAGCAACGCGCGGGCCACAACGGCGCGGCGCAAATCTTCCGCTTCTTGATCGCCTTCGGCCACGAACGCGGCCACTTCCCAGGAAGACAGGAGAACTTTCGTATCCTGCAAGACGACGGTGGACATCGAACGGCCGCGAGAGGGCGGCGCAGCAATCAATTGTTCCCAGATGGCTTCGAGGCACTTTTCGGCTTCCGCGGCGGCTGTGGGCACGACCGGGTCGTTCGCTGCGGACTTCGCCGGCTTATTCGCCGCGGGCGAAGCGGATGGCGTTTTCGGAGCGGCTTCGCTCGAGGGTCGCGTTTCTGCATTCTTGGGTGCCGGAGCCGATGGCGGAGTCACCTGCACGGCAGCGGCAGGCGGCGGAGTAAACGGAACAGGAGCCTTCGCCGGTTTATCCGCCGGGGCAGTTCGTTTCTGCGTTGTCGCAGGAGTCGCGGGGGATGCCGCCCGCGGGTGGCCGCCACCGAGCGCTTCCTCGAGATCGGCGCGCAGAGCCAGGAGTTGTTCGAAAGAGTGCGTGACGGAGCTTTCCGTGTAGTCCTTGTGAAACGGCTGGCGCCAGTTTTCGCACCAGTGACGGAGTTGCGCCGTCGATTCAGCGGCGGAGAAACCGGCGCGGCGGCAATCCACCGATTTCACGCCGCGCGCATCGAGCGCTTCGACGGCCTGCTGGACGGCGCTCCAGTCCGCGTGCAGCATGCGAATGAAAGCTCGCCGGAGGGAAAAATTGAAACGGCAAAAAGCCACGAGCGCGGCGGGATCGTAGAACATGCAGCCGGCGGATTCCTTTACGAGCCGGCCTTGTTCCAGCAGGCCGTGCTCCATCATGTCGCGCAGGCTGTGGCAATGCTCGAGCGTTTCGAGAATTTTTTCGAGCGGCTCGCACCATTCGAGCGGCGTGGCATCGGCTTCGGCCAGCACGGGCTGAAGGACGCGCGCGACGTCTTCGAGCTTGATCGCTTCGCGATAGAGCTCCACCGGAGCGCACAGCGCGAAATATTGGACCAGCAGCAAATCGATTTTGTCGCGGTCCACGGTGGTCTTATCCGGCTTCTTCAGTTGCCGATGGATGAAGGAGCGCAGGGCTTCCTCGCTGGCGTTCAAAATTTCCGAGGGAAGCTGGCGGATCTGGTAGGCGCGGACTTTTTCGTCAATTTCGGCGAACCAATGGAGATCGCGGTCGAAGACCTCGCGCGTGGGCCGCGCGGGCGGCAATGCGCCGGCCGGATAATTCAAAGGCGTGAGATTGAACTGCGTGGCGAGCGCCGCATAGAGCGGATAGGCGAGCCGCGCTTCGGTCCATTGCGCGGCAAATTCCGCGGACCCGGAGGCGCCGGATTTCTGGGCGCCAGCCGGAGGCTTCATGGTTGTAACCGGTGTTTTTGGGGTCATGGTTTTATGATCCAGTTGCCGACTTCGGCGAGGAAGCGCGCCGCGACCGCCTTGCGCCCGTCGTGATACCGCACGGCGACGACGGTGGCGCGGGCATCGAGCGAGCCATCCGAATTGAGCACGCGAACGCAATCTTCGAATTCCAGCGGCAATGTGGAGGCGAACAGTATCTCGTGAGCGGTTCCAAATTCGATGATGGTCTGCTCCTGGAGCCGCCGCCGGCCGTTGCCCAGAGTGATAACGCGCACGGGAATGCGCACGGGCGAAGCGCTGGGAAAAAGGTGCGCCAGCTTCACGACGCACGTCTCTTCGGAAGAAACGAATGCGACTCCTGCTTCACGCGACACGAAAAACCCCCTAACTTTGCACGGACTTCTCTGCTTGCTGCACGTCCGGGCCGCCATGAATGCGAGCCACACGGCGCACGGATATACCGATAGAGACCTCTAGCCACAGGGGCGTTTGCAAGACCGCAGCCAAAGATTCAAGAGCGCCGCCATTCGTAAGGCGTTTTACATGAGAGGGATAGCAGCAGGGGGGGCGTGGGAATTTCTCGACGGCGTCTCAGACTGACACGAAAGCGTCTCATGCTTGCGGCTGGAAATCTCGCCGAGCTTCCGCACGGGAAGGAGGAAATGCGAGTCTCAATATTATTGCGAGACAGTCTCGAGCACTGGTTTTTCCGTGGAGCCCTTCGTGATTTGATACTGCTTCAGCTTGCGATAAAGCGTGGCGCGGCTGATTCCGAGCATTCTCCCGGCGAGCGCTTTGTCGCCGCCGGCCTGTTCGAAGACACGCAGGATGGTCATGCGTTCCAGATCCGCGAGCGCTGTGGTGGAAAGCGCGGCCACATCACCGGCAGCCGTCGCGGTGATATCCGCGCCGCCAATCGCGTGCGGCAAATCGCTCTGGTCGATGACGCGGTGATCGCCCAGCGCGATGGCGCGAGCGATGCAATTTTCGAGCTCGCGTACATTTCCGGGCCAATCGTATTGCAGGAAGCTTTTCATGGCCGCGGGCGTCACCTGAATATTTTCGCCGGGCGCATAGCGGTCGAGAAACGAATGCACGAGTTGGGGAATGTCCGAGCGGCGTTCACGCAAGGCCGGAAGGTGGACGGTGACCACGTTCAACCGAAAATACAGGTCCTTGCGAAACGTGCCGGCGCGATAGGCGGCCTCGAGGTCGCGGTTCGTTGCGGCGATCACGCGCACATCCACCGGATCTTTTTCATTGCTGCCCACCGGGCGGACTTCCTTCTCCTGAAGCACGCGCAGAAGCTTGGCCTGCATTTCAAGCGGCAACTCGCCGATTTCATCGAGGAAAATCGTCCCGCTGTTCGCGGCGTGAAAGAGGCCACGCTTGGCCTTGAGCGCGCCGGTGAACGCGCCTTTCTCGTGGCCGAAGAGTTCGCTTTCCATCAGCGTGGGAACGAGCGCGCCGCAATCCACGGCGATGAACGGCATCTGCGCGAGCGGGCCGCGAAAATGAATGGCGCGCGCCACCAGCTCTTTTCCCGTACCGCTCTCGCCGGCAATCAACACGGGCGTGCGCGTATCTTTCAGCCGCGAGACCATGCGCATCACATCTTGAATTTTTGCCGAAGTGCCGGTGATTCCGTCGAGCTGCGTATCCGTGTTCACACGCTCGCGCAAAAACTGGTTTTCCGTCACCAGGCGCACTTTTTCAGCCATGCGTTGCAGGAGCTGGCGCAATTTTTCTACGCGGAACGGCTTCTCGATGTAGTCGTACGCGCCCTGGCGCATGGCGTCCACCGCCGATTCGATCGAGCCGTGACCGGTCATGATGGCGATTTCCGTGCGCGGCAATTGTTCCTTGATTTTGCGAAGCAAATCCGAGCCGGAGAGGCTCGGGAGCTTCAAATCGGTGACCACGATATCGGGCGGGCCCGTCTCGAGCGATTCGAGCGCTGCTTCGGCTGATTCCGCCTCGGTGCACACGAAGCCGAGACCCTGGCCGACAGTCATGCAAAGCCGGCGGATACTCTGTTCATCATCCACAATCAGGAACCGAAGCCGCTGTTCGTCTTTCATGGCCTTCCGATCGTTTTTTCGACCGCATACATCAGCTGATGGACGCGGAACGGTTTTTCGACACACGGCGTGCCGGTCTGCGCCAGCAGGACAGCGGTTTCGACGCTGGCCGTATCGCCGGTGATGAAAATGATTTTGGACGCCAGCTCGGGACGATGGCGGCGAAGCCAATCCTGCACGTCCGCGCCGGAAATCCCTCCCGGCGTGCGAAAGTCGGAAATCACGCCGCGGAAATCTCCCGTGGCCAGCATCTGCAATCCCTCGGCCGCCGAGGAGGACGGCACAATTTCATATCCACGGCGCTCGAGCGCAATGCGCAGAAAGGCGGCGACGGATGGCTCGTCCTCGATGAGCAGGATGCGCGTCCGCGCGGCCGTGGCGGCGCCGATGGTGGCCGTCATTGCACGGCTCCGGCGGCAAGGAGCTCGGCCGCATTGGCGGCTACCGGCAATCGAACGCTGAATGTGCAGCCGATGCCGTCCGCATTGTTCCGCGCGGAAATTTCGCCGCGATGCGCGCGCACGATGCCATAGCAGATGCTCAACCCGAGGCCCGTTCCCTTGCCGACTTCCTTGGTGGTGAAGAAAGGATCGAAGATGCGGTCGGGCTGCGAGATGCCCGGGCCATTATCGCGAAAGAGGATTTCGAGCCGGCCATTGCGGTGCCAGGTTTCGATCTCGATTTTCCCGCGGCGCCGGGTGTCCTGGACGGCGTCGTAGGCGTTGTTCAGGATGTTGAGAAACACCTGCTGGAGCTGATGCGGGTCGCCCACGACCACCGGGAGATCTTCCTGGTAGCGTTCCGTGAGCTCGACGCCGTGATTCGAAAAATCATACGCGCGGAGCTTCAGCGTCTGGCGCAAGACGGAATTCACCTGCACCGGCTCGCGCTGGGCCGGCATCTGGCGCGCAAAACTCAGGAGATTCTGCACGATCATGCGCGTGCGCTGCGCTTCCTGGAGAATTACGCGCAATTCTTCTTTCGATGGATCAGGAATTTTGGGGCTCTCGAGAAGCAAATCGGTGAAGCCGACGATGGCCGCGAGCGGATTATTCACTTCGTGCGCGACGCCGGAAACTAGTTGGCCCAGCGCGGCCATTTTTTCGGTGTGCATTAATTTCGCTTGGAGGTCGGCCGCATCGGTAATGTCCGTCATCACC
>Ga0187808_10000613_pt1 | contig 11502 bp, 9 predicted proteins | sample NC_wetland_sal_i_5_FD_132427 | JGI IMG/M metagenome (GOLD analysis project Ga0187808, IMG submission 132427) | Wetland sediment microbial communities from Neuse River Estuary, North Carolina, USA - ASW_3 | ecosystem: Environmental > Aquatic > Freshwater > Wetlands > Sediment | place: USA: North...
ATTTTCACTCTCTCTTCACTCTGAAGAGGCGCCCGAGTCGCGGGCTCGGCTCAGCATAACCGCGATCTAACCGGTTCCATCGGCTCAAGCGGCGTAACCTTACGCAAGCATAGCCACATATTTATCAGAAACTTGCGAATAGAAGTTACGTTATTGCGTTATAACGAGCTCGATGTTATTGTCCGCTTGATGATAGCTCGGCGCTGATCTATCCCCTCAGCGCTTGCCGCGGCAGCCAACTGGCCGTCGCCGCCACGCGGCGGTCACACCGGCCCCTGCCCAGGACCGGCCCAGCGACCTGTTCTGCCGTGCCGCCGTTCAGGTCGTCGTCAACAAACGGCCCACAGACCGCCCGTCTGCACTGAAAGGCGCACACTCTCATGTCCATACGTTCCAGATCGCGACACCGTCGTCCCGTCGGGGCTGGTTCCCGCAAGCGACTTACCGCCGCGGCAGTTCTCACGGCGTTCTTTACCCTGCTCGGACTGGTTGCCGGAACGTCCGCGTTCGCTCAGAGCAGCCCGGGCACTCCGCCTTACTGGGCCCAGTCGCCCTTCAGCGTCCCCGCTGGCGTAGGAGCGAACGTCCCGTTCACCGAGTACGAGGCGGAAAACGCGGCCACGAACGGCACGATCATCGGCCCTGACTTCACGCAAGGCGCCCTGGCCACCGAGGCTTCCGGGCGCGAGGCGGTGCAGCTGAGCGCGCAGGGTCAGTATGTGCAGTTCACGCTCACCCAGGCGGCCAACGCTTTTGACGTGCACTACGCGGTTCCCCAGGGCGCGTCAGGCACGCTGTCCGTTTACGTCAACGGCACCAAGCTCAGCCAGGAGCTTTCGCTGACATCGGCCTACAGCTACATCACCACCTCGGACATCACCGGCAGCATGACGCATAAGTTCTATGACGACACGCGGATGATGTTCGGCCAGACGCTGGCGGTGGGCAGCACGGTGAAGCTGCAAGTCGGCTCCACCGATACCGCCGTCCCGTACACGATCGACGTCGCCGACTTCTACAACGTCCCGGCCGCCGCCAGCCAGCCCGCCAACTCGGTCTCCGTGACCAGTTACGGCGCGGACCCGACCGGCGTGAACGACTCGACCTCCGCGTTCAACCAGGCGATCTCCGCGGCGAACGCGGCTGGGGAGTCGGTGTGGATCCCGCAGGGCACCTTCCTCATTAGCTCGCCGCTCCAGATCAGCGCGGGGACTATCGAAGGCGCGGGCGACTGGTACTCGCAGATCAAGACCAATGAGCTCATCGATAACACGTCGGCCGTGGCCGGCCCGATCAACCTCAGCGGCTTCGCGATCCTCGGCTCCACCGTCGGCCGGAACGACTCGAGCACCGAGAACGCGATCGACGGGTCGCTTGGCAGCGGGTGGACCGTGAACGGGCTGTGGATCCAGGACACCAACGTCGGCTTTTGGCTGCAGTACGGCAACAGCAATTGCACCGTAGAGAACAGCGTGATCGAGTCGACCGACGCCGACGGGCTGAACTTCAACGGCAATGCCACCAACTGCACGGTGAAGAACAACTTCATCAGGAACACCGGCGACGACGGCCTGGCGATCTGGTCCTATCCCGCCGCGGACTCTGGGATCACGTTCAGCAACAACACGATCGTTCAGCCGACCCTGGCCAACGGCATCGCCGATTACGGCGGTTCTAACAACACCATCTCCAACAACGTGGTGGCCGACACGAACGCCCTCGGCAGCGGCATCGACATCTCGAACGAGCAGTTCCTGTCGCCCGGCTTCGTCCCGCTGTCCGGGACGATAACGGTCTCGGGCAACTACCTGATCCGGGCGGGCGCTTATAACCCGAACTGGGATCACCCGATGAGTGCGGTCCAGTTCGACGCCTACGATTACGCGTTCAGCGGCGTGACCGTGAACTACAGCGGCGGCGCCATTCTGGACAGCCCGTGGAGCGCGTTCGAGTTCGTCAGCGGTGACGGCGACGGGAACGAACTCACCGGCGTCAACATCTCGAACGTCCAGGTCCAGAACGTCGGCACCGTCGTCATGCAGGCCGAGACCTCGGGCTCGGCCAGCGTCAGCGGCGTAACCGCCAGCGGGATTGGCGTGCCAGGCGCGTACAACTACACGTACCCGGGAGACGTCGCGGGCGGCTTCACCTTCAACCTCGGCAGCGGCAACTCCGGCTGGAGCACCACGCCAGTGCTCACGTCGTTCCCCCAGCCCGCGCAGCCGGGCGCGCTGTCGGCGTCGCCGACGAGCCTGTCGTTCGGTGACGTGGCGGCCGATTCGACCAGCGCCGCGCAGACCGTCACGGTGTCCAACCCCGGGAGCACCGCCGCGTCTGTCTCGTCGATCAGCACCAGTAGTCCGTTCGCCGAGACCAACACGTGCGGCAGTTCTATCCCCGCGGGCGGGTCCTGCACGGTCAGCGTCACGTTCGCCCCGACCAGCGGTGGCGCGGCCAGCGGAACCCTATCGGTGGCGACCAGCGCCCCGGGCAGCCCGCTGACCGTTGCCCTTTCAGGGACAGGCGTCACCTCGACGACGAACCTGGCCCTAGGGCAGCCAGTCACCGCGAGCAGCGACTACGAGACCTACGTGCCGGCGAACGTCGTCGACGGCAACACCAGCACCTACTGGGAGAGCACCGACGGCGCGGGCTATCCGCAGACGATCACGGTAGACCTGGGTTCGGTCCAGTCCATCGGATCGATCACGCTGGACCTGCCACCGTCGAGCGCGTGGAACACCCGGACTGAGACGCTGTCGGTCCTCGGCAGCACCAACGACTCCACCTTCAACCAGATCGTCGCCTCGGCCGGGTACACGTTCAACCCCGCGACGGGCAACACGGTCACGATCAGCCTGCCGTCAGGAACGAGCGCCCGGTACGTGCAGCTGAGCTTCACCGGCAACACCGGCTGGGACGCCGCCCAACTCTCCGAGTTCGAGGTCTTCCCCGGCGGAGCGACTAACGGCAGCGCCTTGACAGCGTCGCCGTCGAGCCTCTCGTTCGGCAATGTGGCGACCGGGTCGACCAGCAGCGCGCAGACCGTCACGGTGTCCAACCCGGGCAGCACCGCCGCTTCGGTCTCCTCGATCAGCACTAGCGGTCCGTTCGCCGAGACCAACACGTGCGGGGGATCGATCGCCGCGGGCGGGTCCTGTACGGTCAGCGTCACGTTCGCGCCGACAGGGACCGGCTCGGCCAGCGGAACCCTGTCGGTCGCGAGCAGCGCCCCCGGCAGCCCGCTGACCGTCGCGCTTTCCGGTACGGGAGTCAACTCGAGCGTCAACCTTGCTCTCAACCAGCCAGTCACCGCCAGCGGCTACACCCAGACCTACGTGCCAGCCAACGCGGTCGACGGCAACACGAGCACCTACTGGGAAAGCACGGACAATGACTTCCCGCAATGGTTCCAGGTGGACCTGGGCTCGGCGACCAGCATCAGCAGGATAGTGATGTACCTGCCGCCGTCCAGTGCGTGGAACACCCGCACTCAGACCATCACGATCCAGGGCAGCACTGACGGCACCAACTACACCACGCTGGTGCCATCGCAGGGGTACACCTTCAACCCCTCGACTGGTAACACGGCCAGCATCACCTTCACGGCCGCCACGGTGCGGTACGTGAAGCTCACGTTCACCGCCAACACCGGGTGGCCGGCTGGGCAGCTTTCTGAACTGCAGGTCTACAGCAGCTGAGATGAGCAACGGCTGGGAGGGAGGGTGGCTGGCCACCCTCCCTCCCAGCCGTTCAGCCGATTCCCGCCTAACCGCGTTCGTCAGCGGGGCGTTCTGACGGCGGCGGCACCCGCGGCGCGGGCGGGGAGATCTGGTCGGGGGTCCGCGGCGCGTGGCCCGGCGCATCTCCGAGCTGGCGGTCGCTGAACGTGACCTCCACCCGCTGCTCGACGCGCCGCTGGTTCTGCAGCGCCTGCAGAGCGAGGCTTACCCGGTCCGCCTCGGTCAGCGGCGGCTGGACGATCGCGCGCGGCCACAGCCGCCGGGCGAGGACCACGTTGATCTCCGCCGAGTAGACCGTGATCTCGGCCGCGAGGTACAGCCACGCGACCAGGCCGAGCACGGTGGCGAACACCCCGTACACCGAGTCGCTGTGCAGGTAGTGGTGCACCAGGATAGTGCCGGCTACCTGCAGCGCCGTCCACAGAATCCCGGCCACGACTGCGCCGCGTACCAGGTCCCACGACGGGACTCCCTTGGGGGTGAGCACACGGAACGCGGCGAAGTACAGGCCCGCGTTCACGGTGGCCTCAACCGCCAGCGCGAACGCGACCAGCGGCATCGGCCGGTTGCCGTAGCTCGACAGGCTGGCGAGCAGTGTCGTCGCGACCACGCCGCCACCGAGCAGCACGAGGAACAGCATGGCGCGGCCCAGCCGCGGCACGTACCCCGGCCGGGCCGGCCCCGGCAGGTTCCACACCTGCTCCATCGTGAACAGGCCAGCCTGCGCCAGCCCGGTCGAGCCCCAGATGAGGGCGGCTACGCCCACGATCAGGCCGATCACGCTCGACCTGCGGAGCTGATGCACGTTGCCGGTCAGTTCGTGCCCGATCAGCGGAACCTGACCGGCCACCGCGTTGATCGCCGCCTGCCGGAACCCCGGGTCGACGGCGGCCACTAGACCAAGGACGGTCGTCAGCACCAGCAGCAGCGGGAAGAGGGAGACGAAACCGGTATACGTCAAGTTGGCGACGAGCACGCCCCCGTTGTCGTCGCCGTACTTCTTGATGACGCCGAAGACGAACGCGAGCGGTGAGTGCCGCTGCTGTGTCGAGTCAGCCTGGCGGATCACGCGCTCGACCGGATTCATGACGCACGGTTACCCCGGCCAAGGCGATATATGCGCCTGAGCCCGCTAAATCGGCCTCTGGCCCGGCGCGGCCTAGGGGAGCGACCAGTGCTGGTCGGCCGTGTTCCTGCAGGTCGCGAGCGTTACGCGGGTGCCGTTACGAGTTGAGGGCTCGGTCAGGCACTTCCCGCTCGCGCGCAGAACATACTCGCCGTTGCTCAGCCGGGTCCACACCTGGCTCGTCCTGCCCGTGCAGGGCTCGAGGTACGCCACGCTGGTCGCGGTGATGCACTTGCCGACCAGCTGGAGTTCCCCGTTGGACGTGAACGTGATGCGCTGCGGCGTCTTGCCGGTGCAGGCGAAGGTGTCGATCGCGTTGCCGCTGGCCGCGGACCCATGAGAGTCGTCTACGCACTGGGCCGCGTCGCCCTTTATCTGCCCGGGCGGCGAGCTAACGCGCCAGGTGAAGGTGAACCCGAACGCGCCGTCGTAGTACGCCACGCTCACCTTGGTCGTGAAGGTGCCCGCGGTGACGTTGGGAGTGCCGTGGATCACCCCGGAGAAAAGACTGATCGACAGCCCGCCGGGGAGGCCGGATGCCCGGAAGGTGAGCGTCGACGCCGGCGAGGTCCGCGCCTGCACGTGCAGGCTGACCGCCTTCCCGGTCGTGCTCACCTGGTTGCCAAGCCGCGTGACGCTGAGCGGGAGCTTGCCTGATGACATGACACAGCCGCCCGCTATGTCGCTCCACAGGCTCTGCATCGCGAACCTCCCAGTGGAGAGGGAGACGTCGCCGTCCGGGTCGGGTGTGCCCCAGATCACGCCGCCCCAGGCGCACTTGTCGGCTACCTCGCCGCCGCTTTGGGTGTCGTTCGGATCGATCCAGGCGTTCCCCAGCGGATCGGTGGCCGACTCGCTGAACTCATGGCCGCCCACGATGCTGAAGCCGTCGTAGAGGCCGGCCGATCCGGTGTTAATGAAGTTCTCACCGCATTCGGACTTGGCGTCGAGCTGGTAGGGCAGGTTGGTGAAAGTCAGGTAGCTCTTCCCAGTCGCAGTGGCGCTGTGCCAGCCGCAGTACGTGTCCGACGACGCCTGCGGGGATCCGCAGTTGCCGGCGAAAGTTACCGAGACGCCGCCGCCCTCGGCAATGGGGGTGAAGCAGGTGCCTGACTGTGCCGCGACCACTACCTGTGCGTTCGGCGTGTTCCCGATTCTGAAATGCGCGGCGGCCTTCGTCGCCTCGGCGGCGAGATCATTGAAGGTGACCGACTTCTCCGGCTTCGCCGCGTCGACGTAGGATCCGCCGAACACCGAGCTGCTGACCGTCGCGTGGCCACCTGAGTTGTCGAAATACTGCGACGCGGTCAGCGCCCAGGTGTCCGAGGCTTCCCCGAGCCCCTTGTACAGCTTTGTCAGGTAGCTCATCGCACCTTGCGCTGTCTTGTTGCTCCAGGCCGGCCCCCAGAAGACGACGTACACGCGAGGGTTGTGCTGCACAGGACCGCCGTTGTAGGTCACCGGGCAATTCGGCTCGCTGGTCTGGGGGCAGCTAGCGGCCTGAGCGTGCGGCGTGGCGGCGCTGGCCGCGGGTCGCGCCCCGCGCGCCGGGACCACCCCCAAGATCACACCGGGAGCCGGGAGCCCCGACCCGGACGCCGACGCCGCCGGACGCGCCGCCGCCGGTGTAGCGGCGCTCGCCGCCGCCGATCCCGCGATCGCCCCCGCCGCCCCCGCCGCCGTCGCGGCCGCCGCCGCGCCGATCGCCAGCCAACCCCGTATGTTCAATTTCGTCCCCTTATGGAGCTATTTCTCGTGAAATAGACAAGGGGCAGACTTTCACAGCACGCGCCGATTCGCAATCGGGTAATCGCCGTCGGCGCCGTTAGTTTTAAAGGCGTGCTCCGCACCGTACCGATCGATAGCGCGGACGACCCGAGGCTCGCCGATTACACGCGGCTGACCGACGTCGGGCTGCGGACCAGCCTCGAGGCCGCCCACGGTCTCTTCATGGCCGAGGGCACGAAGGTCATCGTGCGGGCCGTGGCCGCGGGGTACCCGGTGCGGTCGATACTGCTGACGCGGAGTCGCCTGGTCGACCTGCCCGCCCTGGAGACCGCCGCCGCCGGCGACGCGCCGGTGTACGTGGTCCCCGACGAGGTCGCCGAACGGCTCACCGGTTACTGGGTACACCGCGGTGCGCTCGCGTCGCTTGGCCGCACGGAACTGCCGGCGGTCTCCGCCGTCCTGCGGGACGCCAGCAGGATCGTCGTCCTGGAAGACCTCGTCGACCACGGGAACGTCGGGGCGATCTTCCGCTGCGCCGCGGCACTGGGGGTGGACGCGGTGCTGTTGTCGCCGCGATGCGCGGATCCCCTGTACCGGCGGTCGGTCAAGGTCTCAATGGGAGCCGTGTTCGCGATCCCTTATGCCCGGATGACCGAATGGTTCGAAGGGCTCGCGGAGCTCAAGCGCAACGGGTTCAAGGTGCTCGCGCTCACCCCGGACGAGAACGCGACGCCGATCACCGCGGCGAGCATCGGCGCCAAAGCCGCGCTGCTGCTCGGCACGGAAGGCGACGGCCTGTCGGCACGCTGGCGGCACGAGGCCGACGAAGCGGTCCGCATCCCGATGCACCCGGTGGCGCGCGACAAAGGCGTGGACTCGCTCAACGTCGTCGCCGCCGCGGCTATCGCCTGCCACCTGCTGGCGTCGCGCGACTAAATTTATTCACGGAAGCCACCGCGCGCTTACAACTACCTAAGGTAGTCTCTCGGTCACTGCGCCGTATCGGGCCCGGCCCAGTGGCCCGGACGGGGGCGGCGCAGACCCTCGTGGCCGGCGAACGCGGAACGACGCGTGCGCCGGCAAGAATGGCAAGAGTGCGGTACATCATCATCGGAGCGGGCGCCGTCGGCGGAACGATCGGCGGCTGCCTATTCCAGGCCGGGCACGACGTCGTCCTAGTCGCCAGGGGAGCGCACCTGGACGCGCTGCGGGCCCGGGGGCTGCGGCTGGTCACCCCGCTTGGCCCATCCATGCTGGGCATCCCGGCGGTGGGCGGTCCGGCCGAGGCGGGGCTGCGGCCCGGCGACACGCTGATCCTCACCGCGAAAACCCAGGACGCCGCCGCGCTGCTGGACGAATGGGCCTGGCAGCCGGTGTCCGGGGGCACCGTCGCGGCGGAGACGCTGCCCGTGGTCTGCGCGCAAAACGGGGTGGCGAGCGAGCGTTTCGCGCTGCGCCGGTTCCGGCACGTGTACGGCATGCACGTCTGGCTGCCGGCCACGCACCTGGAGCCGGGTGAGGTGGCGTCGCAAGGCGTGCCGCTGGCCGGCCTGCTGCACATCGGCCGTTACCCGTCCGGCGCCGACGCGACGAGCGAGCGCATCGCCGAGGACCTGGGAAAGAGCCGCTTCCTCGCCCCGGTCAGCCAGAACGTGATGCGCTGGAAATACGGCAAGCTGCTCGACAACCTGAACAACGCGATCGAGGCGCTGTGCGGCCGCGGCGCGTCGGGCTTCGGCGCCGCGGCGCAGGCCGGTGACGCCGCCGAACTGCGGCGCCTGGTCCGCGACGAAGGGACCGCCGTCCTCGACATCGCCGGCTTCGACTACTCGAGCGCCGCCGAGCTCGCGGACGTGCGCCGCGACAGCATCCGCATCGAGCCGGTCAACGGCTCGGCGCGCGCCGGCGGCTCGTCGTGGCAGAGCCTGACCCGGCAGACCGGGACGATCGAGGCGAACTTCCTGAATGGCGAGATCGTGCTGCTCGGCCGGCAGTATGACGTTCCGACGCCGGTCAACGAGGCTTTGCAGCGCCTCGCCAACCAGGCCGCCAGAGAGCGCAGGCCGCCCGGCTCCATGACCCCGGCCCAGATCCTCGCCGCCGCGGGAGTCGCGGAGGGACCCGGAGGCACCCCGGTCCGTTCCGGATAAATCGCTTTTTATCTTTCAAAACACACCGTTCGCTAGACGCGGCAGCTTGTTTAGGTAAGGTTTTTTGGCGCGCATCGGGTCGAACACTGGGAGGGAACGGGTGAGTGTCGGCGGGTCGCGGGATTCCGGGTGGATGCATGAGACCCGGCCCGAGCTGGCACACACGACAACGCAGCCTGGGACAGCAGGGACGCCCGGGGCAGCAGAGCCGCCGAATAAGCCCGGCTCGGGCAAGATGTGGGCCGCCGGGATCGTCGCGCTGACGCTCGTCTTCGTCGGCCTTGGCGGCTACGACCTCTTCACCAATCGCCACCTGCTGAGCGTCCAGCCCGTCGCGCGGGCCGTCGCGTCGCCGTCACGGAGCGTGATCTCCTCCGCTACCGGCTCGCCGTTGGCGAGCACGACGGGCAGTGCGAGCGCGTCGGCATCGGCGTCCGCGACGGCCCAGGGGTCACCGAGTGCCAGTTCCTCGCCCACGGTGGCGCCGGTGCGGTTGCTTTCGGCGGTGAGCGTGGTGGCGTTCGGACCGGACGGAACGTCTGATGGCGACAATCCGGGCATCGCCTCCGGTGTCCTAGTGGACAACGGTGTGGATGCCTGGCAGAGCGCGTGGTACAAGTCGGCGGCGTTCGGGAACCTGCAGGCAGGTACCGGGCTGCTGGTCGACATGGGTCGCCGGGTGTCGATCAGCAGCGTGCACCTGGTCCTTGGCGCCGCGCTGGGCGCCGACGTCCAGGTGCGTCTAGGCGACACACCGGAGCCGGGTGACCTGTCCACGGCGGCGAGCGCGGACGACGTCGGCGGCGCCGTGCGTCTGGCGCCGCCGGAACCGGTACGCGCCCGGTACGTGCTCGTCTGGTTCACGCTGCTGCCGCCGGACGGGGCGGGCACCTACCAGATCAGCGTCTACGGCATCACGGTCGACGGCCGGTCGTAGTTCGCTCGGCGTCAGGGGGCGCGGAGCCTGTCCACGAGCGCGTCGGCCTGCGCGAGCGTGACCGGCATCTGGATCTCGGATATCGGCACGACGCGGCTGCCGCCCTCGAGAAACACGACCTGGTCATGCATGCAGCCGCGCAGGTCAGGGTACTTCGCGACGATCGCCGCCTGGTCGGTCCTGGACTGCTGCCACTGTTGCTGCGCCTGGGCCGCCCTGGCCTGCATCGCCGGGACGACGCGCTCCTGGATCTTCTTTTGCACGCGCTTGCCGATCGCCCGGCCGACGAACCGGAAGGCCGTCCCCATCACCGCGTCCGTGATGTCGCCCCCGATGTCGCCTCCGGCGCCGAGGAGAGGGTTGTCGAAGTTGCCCGAACGGCCGGACCGCGTGCCGGCGGGCCCGTAATCCGAGTAACCCTCGCCGGCGAACTCGTATCCCTGGCCGTCGCCGTATGGCCCTTGCTGCTGAGCTTGCTGCCCCCGCTGCATGGCCTGATCCTGCGTGCCGTTGAGCATGTCGAAGAATTCAGCGACAGTGCGCACCTGCGCGCCGCTGCCGCACTGCGGGCATACTGCCTGCTGCGTGCCATAATCCACGGCTTAATTGTGCTCCCGGTTGAGGCGGCCGGATAGCCGCAGCGACAATTCGCCGTCATCGCTTTAATTAAAAATTGTCCCGAACGATTAGTTGCGTCTCTCCATCCCCAGATTCCACCGGGATCGGGGCCGGCGCTCGCGGCGGTTTGACTTTCCAGCGGCTGGAAGGTGCAGAGTCGTTGGCGTGCCGAAGGAGATGTACACCATAGGGCAGGTCGCCCGCAGGATCGGCGTGCCCGCGCGGACGATCCGGTTCTGGTGCGACGCCGGCATCTTGCCGCCCACGGACCGTTCGGCGGGCGGATACCGGCAGTTCGACGCGGCGGCCGTGGCCCGCCTGGACCTGGTTCGCACGCTGCGCGAGCTGGGCCTGGGACTGGACGACATCAGGCAGGTACTGCACGGCGGCACGACCGTAGCCGAGCTGGCCCGCGTGCACGCGGCGGCGCTGGACGCGCAGATCCGCGTACTCCGGCTTCGCCGTGCGGTGCTGCGCGCCGTCGCCGCCCGCGGCAGTGACATCGAGGAGACGAAACAAATGAACGACCTGGCCAGGCTGTCCGCTCGAGAGCGGCAGCAGATCATCGACGACTTCGTGGACCGCACCTTCGCTGGCGTCCCGCCGACCACCATCGCGCAGAGCATGCGCACCATGCCCGCCGAACTCCCCGACGACCCCACCCCTGAGCAGGTCGATGCCTGGATCGAGCTAGCTGGCCTGGTCGCGGACGAGGGATTCCGGCGGCGCACCCGCGCGATGGTGCTGGCCGGTCCAGTCCGCGGCGGGCCCGACCACGGTGCCGTCACAGAACACGCCGGCCGCGCACTGGCCGACGGCATCGACCCCGCGTCGCCCGAAGGCAAGCAGGTCCTCGACCAGATCATCCCGCCCGGTACGCCCCCCGCCGAGCGTGAGCGCATCGCAGATCAGCTGGAGACGTTCACCGACGAAGCGGTAGAGCGCTATTGGCAGCTCACCGGCATCCTCAACGCCCGCCCGCCCTTCACCCCCACGGTCCCCGCCTACCGCTGGCTGATAACCGCCTTGCGCGCTCACGGCTGAGGCCGCACCGTTCGACGGTTGTGCGGCCTCACGCCTCACGCCTCACGCCTCACATCATGGGGCATCCGGCCAACTTGGCACCATTGGTCGGTGGTCCTAGCTGGGCCCGTGTCAGCCGGCGCGGAGGGTGGGTGGTGAGTGGCTGTGCAGGACCTG
>Ga0187808_10000616_pt1 | contig 11478 bp, 6 predicted proteins | sample NC_wetland_sal_i_5_FD_132427 | JGI IMG/M metagenome (GOLD analysis project Ga0187808, IMG submission 132427) | Wetland sediment microbial communities from Neuse River Estuary, North Carolina, USA - ASW_3 | ecosystem: Environmental > Aquatic > Freshwater > Wetlands > Sediment | place: USA: North...
GAGGCCGCGCCGAGCCGCTCCCCGAGGACGGCGAAGCCGAGGATCGCGGTGAGGGCGGGCGCGCTCGCATAGACCAGCATGGAGACGCGCGAGCCGACATCGATGAAGGCCTGGAAGAGGAGGAGGTCCCCGACCACGAGCCCGACTATGCCCGAGGCGGAGAGCCAGAGCCAGGCGCTGGCTGGGGCATTCAGGGGGAGGAAGGAACCCGCGGTCGCGAGGCCCCAGATGCCCAGGAACAGAAAACCGACCGCGAGCCTCAGCAGATTGAGGGCAAGCGCCCCGATGCGCTTGGCCGCGTGCTCGAAGGCGAGGGCCGTAATCGTCCACGCGACCGCTGTCGCGAGGGCTGCGATCTGGCCTATGCTGCCGTTCGTCATGTTTGTCCTTGTGCTTTGTTGATGCGGAGAGCCCGACTACGCCGGATACCTCAATCGACTCTCCGGGTAGTTCGCGAGGATCGGGGCGAAGCGCCGCGCCTCTTCCCGCGCGGCCGGGAGGTCGTGGTCGGTCCAGTTTCCGCACTCGCGGGCCGAGGCGCCTGGAATAGGTCCGTCGTAGCTGGCCAGAAAAACGAAGGCGGCCTCGGCCAGATCGATGCTCTCACGGTGCGAGAGCCCGCTGGCGAGGAAGTAGAAGCCCGTCCGACAGCCCATGGGGCCGAAGTAGATGACGTGGTCGGACAGGGGCGAGCTGCGGAGGTAGGTCGCCACGATGTGTTCGATGCTGTGGAGCGCGCCGTTGGCCAGGACCGGCTCCGCGTTCGGCTTCTTCATTCGGATGTCATAGGTGAGGACAGCGCCATCCTGGCGCGAGAGATACATGCCGGGCTCCAGTTTTGCGTGATCGACCTGGAAGCTGGCGATCTTCTGCAACTCCACTGCTGTCCTCCTTGGGTCCTTGGGCTGCGCATGAACGAGTGATCCTACTCAGACGCCGAGGGAAGTTCAATGCCGACCGGACCTAGACGGGAGGGAAGCCTCCTATCCAAAGCACGGAGTTCGGCCGCGCGGCAGGACCCGCGCCATATTCCGCCTTTTGACCCGTGCGCCCCTCCCATCGGGGTAGATTCGGATCGAGGTCCCACGAAGCCGAGGGGGGCTCGCTTCCGGCGTTTGGGTGGGAAACAAAGGATACTAAAGAAAAGAAGTGAGTCATTTTGGACGACTTCATAATTACATCTCCTTGTAATTACTCAATTACGTAATAATAGTCTACTCGTAGAGACTTTCAGAGTCAAGCAAAGACTCACGAAATCAGTCTGTCCCGAGGAAGTTCTGCAGCTGTCCGAAGAGCTTGTCGACCGCGGAACGCTCAAGACGGACGAGCTTGACATTATTGGTGTCCGCCCTTTCCTCGAGGACGAGCCCGGCGGACTTGAGCTGGTCCAACTGCCGCGACACGGTGGCGGTCGTGAGCCCTAGGCGTCCGGCGAGCTCCTTCCCGTAGCTCGGGCCCTCGCTCAGCATGCGCAGTATGTCCAGACGAGTCCGGTCGCCGAGAACGCGAAGGAGTTCGGACAGGACCTTGGATTCCTCCCTGTCGCTCTCGGGCAGCTCGGCGATATTGAAGACGTACTCGAAGTTGCCGCCACCGTAGGAATAAAGATGTTTTTTACCAACAAAGTACGATGGGACGAAGGAATAGCTGCGAAACTCGCGCGGGTAGGGACAGGGTTTCCTGCTCAGCTCTTCGGCGAAGGCGATCGGGTCCTTTCCCTTGAGCCGCTCTCCGATGCTCTCCATGCGGCTCTTGAAGCGGGGCAGCAGCTCGGCCATTTTGGCGGCAAATGCCTCGGTTCGATTGGCTTCCACGAAGGCGAGGAGGCGCTCCCTGAAGCCTTTAGGATCGGCGAAGACGGCGACTGCGCGTTCGGGCTTCATTCTCGAGAAGCAGGAGAGCCGGTCGGCCCAGTCCGCAGCCTTGTCCGGCTGGCTGAACAATCGCTCCATCTCCTCGCCCGGTATGTCGCCGTTCAGGACGACGGAGACGAAATCTTCGATGGGTTTGCCCAGGACGAAGGCTGCGAGCTCCTCCCAATCATCGTGGATGTCGCTCGCCGTTACGTAGTCGCAGAGCGACAGGGTCGCCCAGTCGAGCCCCTCTTCGGCGAACTCCATGTACGGACGCGCAGACTCGGGAAGCTGGCGCCGCTGCTCTGCGCGCCACTCGGGATCGAAGCCGGCGAAGGCCTGGTCGTGGGAGAGCGCAAAGTTCGAGGCGAAGATCAACTCGGAGACAGGCGAGAGGATGACGCGTGCCGCCATCACGGGCGGAGCATCGAGGTCGTGAGCCATAATTACATAATAGCGTAATAACGAAAAAGCCGGTAGCGCCGAGACACCCAGGCGCCGCGCCGACTTTTGAGCGACAGCGCCGCGCTCGCGTCGCCTGTCCGAGAAATCGGGGAAGGCCACGGGGATTTCAGTTTCGATCTGCGATCGCTCTCTTCCCCCTCCCCCGGTGGCCTCCCGCGGCGCTATACTCGGTCTTACGTATGGCTCAGTTCGTCCACCTCCACAACCACTCTGACTATTCCCTCCTCGACGGCGCCGCCTCGATCGGCTCCATGGTCGCCAAGGCCGCGGCCCTGGGCATGCCGGCCCTGGCCCTTACCGATCACGGCAACATGTTCGGCGCGGTGAAGTTCTACCGGGCCTGCATGGAGGCGGGGATCAAGCCGATAGTGGGCTGCGAGTTCTACATGGCCGGCGGCTCGCGCAAGGAGCGCACCGGAACCGAGACGGGCAACAAGTACTGGCACCTCGTTCTCCTGGCCGAGAACGAGGAGGGCTACCGCAACCTCCTTAAGCTATCCTCGGCCTCATTCACCGAGGGCTATTACTACAAGCCGCGCATAGACGACGAAATCCTCGCTACGCACGCCAAGGGGCTCATCGCGAGCACCGCCTGCCTCGGCGGGGAGATCCCGACCCTCCTGGCCGCGGGAAAGACGGCGGAGGCGGAGCGCAAGGCGCGCTTCTACGCGGAGCTCTTCGGGCCGGAGCATTTCTATCTCGAGCTCCAGGATCACGGCATGCCCGAGCAGAAGCCGGTGAACAAGGCGATGCTGGAGCTGGCCCGCCGCACTGGCCTGCCCCTCATCGCCACCAACGACATACACTACCTGGATCGAGAGGACGCCGGCGCCCACGACGTCTTGCTCTGCATCGGCACCAACAAGAAACGCGCCGACTCCGGGCGCATGCGCTTCCCGGGCCCCGAGTTCTACATGAAGAGCCCGGACGAGATGGCCGCGCTCTTCGCGGAGGTCCCCGAGGCCGTCGAGAACACCCTCAAGATCGGCGAGATGGTGAACCTGAAGCTCACCTTCCCCGGCCCCCTCCTTCCCGACTACGAAGTCCCATCCGGCTTCTCGAGCCCGGACGAGTACCTGCGGCACCTGACCCGCGAGGGGCTAAAGAAGCGTTATGCGAACCTGACTGAGGAGATGGTCCGGCGCGCGGAGTACGAGCTGGATATCATCATAAAGATGAAGTTCACCGGCTACTTCCTTATCGTGTGGGACTTCATCGACTGGGCGAAGGCCCATGGCATCCCGGTGGGACCGGGCCGAGGCTCAGGAGCGGGGTCCATTGTCGCGTACTCGTTGCGCATAACCGACATCGACCCCCTGCGCTACGAGCTCCTCTTCGAGCGCTTCCTGAACCCCGAGCGCATCTCCATGCCGGACTTCGACGTGGACTTCTGCTACGAGCGGCGCGGCGAGGTCATCGACTACGTTACGCGCAAGTACGGCGCCGACCGCACCGGCCAGATCATCACCTTTGGGACGCTCAAGGCGAAGGCAGTCATCAAGGACGTGGCCCGGGCCCTCGACATTTCGTTCGAGGAATCGAACAACATAGCCAAGCTCGTGCCCGAAGACCCCAAGATGACGCTGAAGAAGGCCTTCGAGCAGGAGCCCAAGCTGCGGGAGCTGGCCGGCCAGGAGCGGTACCGCGAGCTCTTCGCGATCGCCGCCAAGCTCGAGAACAAGAATCGGCACACGAGCTTCCACGCCGCGGGCATCGTGATCGGCAAGACCGCGCTCACCGACTACGTCCCGTTGTTCAGGGACGCGAAGACGGGCATCGTGTCCACACAGTTCACGATGGACCTCCTCGAGGACTGCGGCCTCGTCAAGATGGACTTCCTCGGCCTCAAGACCCTCACCCTCATCAAGAACACCATCGATCTCATACGCCGCCGCGGGATCGACATATCCGAGGACAGCATACCCGAGGACGACAAGAAAACCTTCGAGCTCCTCGGCGAGGGGAAGTCAACCTCCATCTTCCAGTTCGAGTCGAGCGGCATGCAGGCCGTCCTCAAACAGGCCAAGCCGACGAGCATCGAAGACCTCATAGCATTGAACGCCCTCTACCGACCGGGCCCCATGGACAACATCCCCCAGTTCATCGACTCGAAGTGGGGGCGCACGCCGATCACCTATCCCCACCCCTCGCTCGAGAAGTACCTCAAGGAGACCTACGGCGTCATCGTCTATCAAGAGCAGGTCATGCAGGTCGCCCAGGAGGTGGCCGGCTACTCGCTCGGCCGAGCGGACCTCCTCCGGCGCGCGATGGGAAAGAAGAAGAAGGATGTCCTCGAGAAGGAGGAGGCTCCCTTCATCGAGGGCGCAGTGGCGCGAGGCTACACCGAGGAGAAGGCCAAGGAGATCTTCGACATCCTTGTGCCCTTCGCAGGCTACGGCTTCAACAAGTCGCACGCCGCGGCTTACTCCGTCGTCGCCTATCGCACCGCCTACCTCAAGGCCAACTACCCGGCCGAGTTCATGGCCGCCAACCTCACGAACGAGATCACCAACACGGACAAGCTCACCGAGTATATCGGCGAGGCGCGGTCGATGGGCCTCGAGGTGCTGCCGCCGGACGTCAATAGATCGGAGGCCTATTTTTCGGTCGTCGACGGCAAGATCGTCTACGGCCTCCTCGGGATCAAGGGCGTGGGGGACGGCCTGGCCAGGGCGGTCGTGGACGAGCGGAACAAGGGGGGACAGTTCGCCTCCTTCATCGACTTCGTCGAGCGTCTCGGCACCCAGGCGATGAACAAGAAGACGCTCGAGTGCCTCGCCATGGCGGGCTGCTTCGATTCAATGGGCTGCGCGCGGCGCACCCTCGTGCTCGAGATCGAGCGCGCGGTCGACTACATAGCGGTCAAAGAAGAGGCCGGGCGCTTCGGTCAGGCGAGCCTCTTCGAGGGCTCGGGCGAGGAGGAGTACCCGCCCTTCGAGCTGCAGTGCGCCGACGAGTATCCGCGCTCGGAGATCCTGCGCATCGAGAAGGAGCTGCTCGGCTTTTACTTCTCGGGCCATCCGATGGACGAATGGCGCAAGATATGGAATCGCAGCTGCGATCTCGATCTCGCCCACCCCGAACGGTCGAGCCCCGACAGGATCTACACTCTCGTGGCCATGCTCAAGGAATGGCGCGAGATCGTCACGAAGACGGGACGCAAGATGGCTTTCGGCGCGGTCGAAGACTACGTCGGGTCGATCGAGATAGTCGTCTTCGCCGATACTCTCGAGCGCTTCCGCGATCGTTTCGTCGTCGACAGCGTGCTCTGTTTGCGGGGCAAGGTGGACCTCTCGCGGGGCAACCCTTCTTTTAAGGTTGAGGACTTCGCGGATCCCGCGTCGCTCAAGGAGCGTTCCTGGAAAGAGGTGCATCTGCGGCTGGCCGAGGGCATAGCCGAGGAGGAAGACCTCTATGGGCTGCGCGACGCCATCCTCGACGAGCCCGGTTCGTGCAACGTCTACTTCCACGTGCCCTGCGTCGAGGGAGAGGCGGTGGTGAAGGCCAACGTCCAGATCACCTGCTCCGCCTCCGAGCTCTGTCTCGAGCGCCTGCGCGAGGTGCCGGTCGTGACCGAGGTGTGGCGGGACTGAAGACTCTCAGCGTCGGCCGAGGGCGAAGTCGACGAGCTTTTGCCAATCGGAGAAGCTGATGTCGGCGCCAGCAATCGGCCGCCGCGAGAGCATGGCGACGGGCATGCCCGCGGCCTTCGCCCCAACGAGGTCGTAGCGCGCCGAATTGCCGACGTAGAGGATCTCCGCCGCTTTTAGATTGAGCGCCGAACAAAGCATGGCGAAGGGCTCGGGCGCCGGTTTCAGGAATCCCGAATCTTCGGAACAGAGCGCGATCTCGAAGCTGTCGCCCATCTTCATGAGCTCGAGCTTGCGCCGCGGCGGAAAGTCCGAAAGGACAGCGGTCCGGAGCCCCTCGGCGCGTAGCCGCCGCAGGGCCTCGACGAGCCCGCGGTAGGGCCGAATCCCGGCAAAGCACTCCGCGAGGCGCACGTAGAGCGCTTCATCGATGAGCGCGGCCGTGTGTTCGACGCTCCAGCCGAGCCGCTCGGCGGTGACCGCTGCTTGCAAGCGCCGGAGCTCCGCTCCGCAGGCCGCGCCCGACGACCTGCAGGCTTCGGTCGTCGCCGCGCTGCGTACGGCCCGCCGCGTCTTATTGAAGGCCTGCGCGAGCTTGATGTGCCGCAGAGCGATCGGCCACGCGCGCACGTAGAGCGCGGCCGAGGGATAGAGGGTTCCGTCAACGTCGAACGCGACTGCCTTGAATGCCATGGTGGCTGTATAGCGGAAAGCCCGGCTCCTGTCTAGCCGCGCCGGATCGTCCCTCCGGTCTCGCCGCGGACAACCGCTGCCGACAACCGCCGCCGCGCGGCGATTGTCCATGGCGAGACAGGCTCAAGATGGTCCAGGCTGCGCCTCGTGGGCGGGTGGTAAAAGAACGACCCCGGAGCGGCGCTCCAGGGTCGTTCATCCCGGGATAGACCAGGTCGAGCTCAGATTTCTCGCCGTGTGTACTCCGTGTGCAAAAGCTCGTGCGACAGGTGCCCGAGCGGCTCGCCCAGGAACTCCGCGTAGAGCGCCTTGACGCTCGGGTTGTCGTGCGACTTGCGCAGCTCCAGGCGCAGGTCCTCGGCGTACATCGCCTTGTTGCGCGCGATGCGTTTCTCCATGTCGATGTGCACGGGCTGGCCGCCGCCGCCGATGCAGCCGCCCGGGCAGGTCATCACTTCGATGAAGTGATAGGGACTCTTGCCTGCGGCTATCTCGTCGAGGAGGATGCGCGCGTTGCGGAGCGTGTGCGCGACCGCGACGCGGACTTTCGTGCCGGCGAGGTCCACCTCCGCGTGCTTGATCCCGTCGAGCCCGCGAACGGCCTCGAAATCGAGACTCGGCAGAGTCTTGCCTGTGACTATTTCGTACACCGTGCGCAGGGCCGCCTCCATGACACCGCCCGTCGTGCCGAAGATCGTGGCGGCCCCGGTCGAGCGGCCGAGGGGATCGTCGAAGTCCTCTTCGGGCAGTGTTGCGATGTCGATCCCTGCGCGCTTGATCATGCGCGCGAGCTCGCGGGTGGTGAGCGCCCAATCGACGTCGTAATAGCTCTGGCCCGGGACCGCGTTCCCCTTGGCCTTCCAGTACTCGTAGGCGCCCCTCATCTCTGGCCTGCGCGCCTCGTGCTTCTTGGCAGTGCAGGGCATGATCGAGGCGACGCGCATCGTCTCGGGCGCGATCCCGGCCTTCTCGGCGTAGAAGCTCTTCGCGACGGCGCCGAACATCTGCTGCGGGCTCTTGCAGGTGGAGAGGTGCCCGAGGAGGGTGGGGTAGAAGGTCTCTATGAAATTGATCCATCCAGGCGAGCAGCTCGTGATCATGGGCAGGGTGCCGCCCTGGGTGAGGCGCCGGATGAGCTCGCTGCCTTCCTCCATGATGGTGAGGTCTGCGGTGAACTGCGTGTCGAAGACGCGACCGAAGCCGAGCCGCCTCAGCGCCGCGACCATCTTGCCGGTGACGAGGCTGCCGGGAGGCATGCCGAGGGCCTCGCCGAGCGAGGCGCGGATCGCGGGCGCGGTCTGCACGACGGTCGTCGAGCCGCTCTGGGCGAGCGCCTTCCACACGTCATCGGTCTCGTCGCGCTCCGTGATGGCTCCCGTCGGACAGACGACCGAGCACTGGCCGCACTGAACGCAGGGGCTTTTGCCCAGGCCCCGGTCCATGAAGGTCGCGACATGGGTCCTGATGCCCCGGCCGGCGAGCTGTATGGCGGAGACCGACTGGACCTCGGAGCAGACCGCGACGCAGCGGCCGCAGAGTATGCACTTGTCGTTGTCCCGCACGATGCCGTCGGTCGAACTGTCGATCTCGGGAGCCTTCCGCGTCCGCGGGAAGCGCACCCTTCTGATGCCCAGCGTCTCGGCCATGGCCTGCAGCTCGCAGCTGCCGTTGCGCGCGCAGACGAGGCAGTCGGCCGGATGGTTCGCGAGGAGTAGCTCGACCGCGTTCTTCCTCGCCCTCATGACTCGGGGGCTCGAGGTCCTAATCTTCATGCCCTCGCCCACGCGGCCCACGCAGGAGCGGACGAGGGACTTCGCGCCCTCCACCTCCACCACGCAGACGCCGCAGGACGCGTTGGCCGAAACGTCTTTGAGATAACACAGCGTCGGGATATTCGCCCCCGCCTCGGCGCAGGCCTCTAGGAGGTTGCGCGAGGGATCGACGAGAGTCGCCGCGCCGTCAACGAATATGGTGACCATCTTGTCGCTCATTGCTCCCTCCTGCCTTTAGCGCGTGGTTTTCTCGGCATGGCGGCCGCTCTGTCCGGTGACCTCGGTCTCGCCATCCTCGGAGAGGCCAAATGGCCTCCTCGCATGCTCGCGCACGTCGCAGCGCAGGCAGCGCTCGGCCTCCACGCGGGCCTGCTCGCCGGTGAACCCGAGCGATATTTCCACGAAATTGCCGCGCCGATCCTCGGGGGCGACCTTCTTAGCCCTGCTCATGCGGGCCTTCGAGGGCTCGAGCGGCACCTCCATGGCGTAGTCGAATTTCTTGAAGAGCTGCTCGAAGCGGTGGCCGAGCCCGACCTCCGTTCCGCCCATCAGGACCCGGTCCATCGCCGCGGCGGCGAGCTTGGCCTGACCCATGGCTTCGGCGGCCGTCGCAGGTCCGCTGACCGCGTCTCCGGCCGCGAAGAACTTCGGGTTGGCCGTGCGGAAGGTGAAGGGATCGGCCACGATGCGGCCGTCGCGCTCCGAATCGACCCCCACCGAGTTCAGGCCCGAGCTTTCCACGCGCTCACCCACTGCGACGACCAGAGTGTCGCAGGGTATCTCGTAGCTCTCGCCCGTGGCGACCGGCGAAGGACGGCCGCTCTTGTCCACCGGCCCGGCCTTCATCTTCATCACCTTCAGCGCGCGGACCACTCCGTCCGGTCCCGACACCGCCTCCAGAGGCTGCACCATGCAGCAGAGCTCCACGCCCTCTTCGAGCGCGCCTTCGAGCTCCTCCTGATTGGCCGGCATGTCGCCGCGGGCGCGGCGGTAGACGATCGTGACGCGCGAGCCGCCGCGAAGGGCGGAGCGGGCGACGTCGATCGCGGAGTTGCCTCCGCCGACCACGACGACCTCGGTGCCGACCTCCGGTTTGCGGCCCGAGTTGATCTCCTCGAGCAGGTGGTAGCCGGGGACGACCCCGCGCAGATTCTCTCCGGGTATGCCCAGAGCCATGTCCTTGAGCGCGCCGACGCAGACGAGCACGGCGTCGTGCGTCTCCGCGAGGTGGGCCCAGGCGATGTCCCTGCCCGCGCGCGCGTTGAACACGAAGCGCACCCCGAGCTTGCGGATGAAACCGACCTCTTTTCGCAGGACGTCCTTGGGGAGCCGGTAGGCGGGAATGCCCCAGCGGGGTATGCCGCCCGCCTCGCTCTGGGCGTCGTAGACCGTGACGTCGTGCCCCAGCCGCACGAGGTAGAAGGCCGCGGCGAGACCCGCGGGGCCGGCGCCGACGATGGCGATCTTCTTGCCGGTGGAGGGCAGTTTCTCCTTTATGAGCTTGTTGTAAACCGCGCGCTCGCGGCCCATCTTGTACATCGTGTCGGCGAGGTAGCGGTGTATCTCGCCCTGGGATACGGACTCGTCGAGCTGTTCGCGGCGGCAGCGCATGCGGCAATGGAAGTGGCAGATGCGGCCCACGGTCCCGGGCAGGGGATTGTCGCGCAGCGTGAGCTCGAAGGCCTCCTCGATGCGGTTTTCCTTGAGAAGCTGCAGATAGCCCGGGATGTTCATGTGCATCGGACAGGAGTTCTCGCAGAGGGCGAGGTAGAGGCTTTCGCAGACTCCGGCCTCGCAGCGCTTCTCCCGTATGTGCCGCTCGTACTCGTCGCGGAAGTAATTCAGGGTGGTCAGCACGGGATTGCCCGCGCCTTGGCCGAGGGCGCAGAGCGACGAGTCCTTCGTCGTCTCGGCGAGTTCCTTCAATAGCTCGAGGTCCTCGGCCGTGGCCTCGCCCCGCGAGACCGACCCGAGAATTCGCAGCATCTGGCCGGTGCCCTCGCGGCAGGGCGTGCACTTGCCGCAGGACTCGCTGGCGGTGAAGCTCACGAAGTAGCGAGCGACATCCACCATGCAGTTGTCCTCGTCCATGACGACCATGCCGCCCGAGCCCATTATCGCGCCGAGCTTGGCCAGCTCTTCGTAATCGATGGGCGTCTTGAAGAGCCGGGCCGGGATGCAGCCTCCGGAGGGGCCGCCCGACTGGATCGCCTTGATGGCCTTCCGCGGACCTGCGCCCTCGCCCATCCCGTAGACCATGGTTTCGAGCGTGGAGCCGAGGGGAAGCTCGACGAGGCCCGTGTTGCGCACCTTGCCGACCAACGAGAAGACTTTGGTGCCGGCGCTCGAGGCCGTGCCGAAGCTCCCGAACCAGTCTCCGCCGCGGGCGATGATCACCGGCACGTTGCACCAGGTCTCCACGTTGTTGATGTTCGAAGGAGCGCCGAAGAGGCCGCGCTGAGCGGGGAAGGGCGGGCGGGGCAGGGGCCTTCCGGCCTTGCCTTCGGCGCTCGCGATAAGGGCGGTCTCCTCCCCGCAGACAAAGGCTCCGGCTCCGGTGACGACCTCGATGTCGAAGGAGAAGCGGGTGCCGAGGATGTTGCGCCCGAGGAGTCCGGCGGCGCGCGCGTCGAGGAGAGCCTTCTTGAAGCGCTCGACTGCGAGGGGATACTCGGCTCGGATGTACACCACGCCTTCGGAGGCGCCCATCGCGTAGGCGCCTATCGCCATGCCCTCAAGGAGCATGTGGGGATCGGACTCGATCTCGTTGCGGTTCATGTAGGCGCCAGGATCGCCTTCGTCCGCGTTGCAGATGACGAACTTGCGGACCGCGTTCTCGCCCGAGCCGGACTCGCCGGCGCTCCCGCCCGCGGCGCGCATGATCTCCCATTTCTTGTAGGTGGGGAAGCCCGCCCCGCCGCGTCCGCGGAGCCGGGATTTTTTCATTTCCTCGATCACGACCTCCGGCTTCATGGAGGTGAGCGCCTTGATGAGGCCGCTGTATCCGCCTGCGCCGAGGTACTCCTCGAGGCTCTCGGGGTCGATCAGTCCGCAGTCGCGGAGCACGATCTTCTCCTGCCCCTTGAAGAAGGGAATCTCGTTCCA
>Ga0187808_10000618_pt1 | contig 11456 bp, 8 predicted proteins | sample NC_wetland_sal_i_5_FD_132427 | JGI IMG/M metagenome (GOLD analysis project Ga0187808, IMG submission 132427) | Wetland sediment microbial communities from Neuse River Estuary, North Carolina, USA - ASW_3 | ecosystem: Environmental > Aquatic > Freshwater > Wetlands > Sediment | place: USA: North...
GTCGACGTTTTCCTTTCCCAGCTTGGAAGCTTCCTTCGTTCTCTTGAGAAGGACAGAACAGGTCAGAGTTTCATCATGGATCGCAAAGGGTGCTTGATCGCGCAATCGAGCGGTGCCGTTCTCTATGGAACGGAGAGTCGCACAACACCGGCTCGCCGCCTTGCGGCAACGGAAAGCGCTGTGACGCTGGTGCGGGAGGCCGCAGTGGCTGCGCACAGGATTCCCGGCGGGCTCCGCGGCATCGACTCGGAGCGGCTCGTGGAACGCAGAATCGATGGCACTCGCCAGTTCATCAACATCTCGCCTTTTAGCGGAGGATCGGGACTGGATTGGCTCATCGTCACCGTCATCCCAGCGGCCCAATGCGTCGGAGCTATCGAGTCGAACAACCGGCTGACGTTCGTTGCAGTTCTTGGCGTTCTCGGGATGCTCGTGACGCTTGGCTGGTTGGCGGCGCGACACATTACGCTGGCGATCAGCCGTCTCACCGCCTCTGCGCAAGCTCTTTCAAGGATCGACTGGTCGCCGCTTCCCGTGGATGGCGGGTGGATACTGGAGACTAGCGAGCTCGCGTCCGCCTTCAATCTGATGCAGGGCAGGGTGAAGCAGGCGATTGAGAAGCTCGACACCTCCCGCGGGGACGTTGAATCAAGAAACCGCGAGCTCGCCGAGTTCAACGATAAGCTCCAGGCGATGGTGGAAGGCGCAAAGAGCCTGGCAGCCTATGAAGATGAGACTGATTTCGGACGTGAGTTGTTGACGGTGTTTTCGCGGATCGTAGGAGCTTCGGGCGGAAGCTACTATATTGCGGAGAAGAAGTCTCTGCAGCTTGCTAGCTCGCTAGATCCCGGCCACGCGCCGCCCACAATCCGGCTTCCTTTGCGGCCGAGCTGCTTGCTCGAGACGGCGATGAGAACGGGCCGGCCTGTCATTCTCAAGAAGGTGAGTAGCGCAGCCGAATACATGGGCAGCGGCTGGAGCGGGTATCGCAACGAGTCCGCGCTCGTCCTGCCGATTATCGACGAACACCTGGGATGCCTGGGGCTGGTCTGTCTCCACGACAAGCGTGTGCCGCCTTTCACGAAAATCGACCTTGATCTGGCAAGCATCCTTTCCTCCCTCGCCCTGGAGGCCATCAGGTCCATCCGGGCAAACGCGGCGCTTCGAGAAAGAGAAGCGATGTACCGCGAGGTCTTTGAAAAAACATCTGACGGACTGTTTGTTATCGATGTCACTCCAGAGCAGCGTTACCGGCTCGTCAGCATGAATCCGGCCCGGGAAAAGATGCTTGGCATTTCCGGCAGCGGTGCGGTGGGCAAGTTTCACGAGGAGATCTTCTCGGAGAACCTGCTCGACGGCATGAGGGAACGCAACCGCCAGGTCGTCGAGGCGAGGGAACCGGTGAGCTTCCAGTGGTCAGCCGACCTGCCCAAGGGACGATCGTTTTTCCACACGACCTTGGTGCCGATTCAGGACTCCTCCGGACGGATCCACCGGCTGATCGGCCTGGCCAGAGACATGACGGAAAACAAGAGGATTGAGGAGACTCTTCGACAGTCGGAGGAGAAGTTCTCCAAAGCATTCTACGGAAGCCCCGATTCCGCAACCATCAGCCGCTTGGATGACGGGATATTTCTCGACGTCAACAAGGAGTTCACCAATGTCTACGGATATACCCGTGAGGAGGCTTTGGGACACTCAAGCCTGCCAGGCGATCTGAACATCTGGGTAAACCCTGTCGATCGATTGCGGCTGATCGCCACGCTGCGGGAGAGAGGAGAAGCAGTTGATGATTGGATACCGATTCGTCGTAAAGATGGGCAAATACGCGATGTTCTCATATCCTGGAGAATAATCGCAATCGATAACCAGGCTCTTCTGCTTTCCATTTCGAGGGATATCACCAGTCAGAGGAAAATGGAAGCAGCACTGAAAGACAGCGAGGCACGCTTTCGACTTCTCGCGGAAAACTCCACCGACATGATCTCTCGTCATGCCCCCGACACGACGTACCTGTACGTTTCTCCAGCGTGCTTACTCCTGCTGGGCTATGCGCCTGAGCAGCTTGTCGGCAGGCCGGCGAAAGAGTTCTTCCATCCTGAAGACTTCGCCGAGGTCACGCGTTCCTACGTGTCGATCATGCAGGGAATCGGCCCCCAGGCGACAAAGTACCGCATCCGTCGAATCGACGGCACCTATGCCTGGTTTGAAACTGTCAGCAGGGCGATTCGCAATCACGAAGGAGATGTAGTGGAGATCCAGTGTGCGTCCAGGGACATCAGCGAACGGGTCAAGGCCCAGGAGCGCGAGCGTGAACAGGAGCGGCAGCTTTTTCAAGCGGCGAAGCTCTCCTCTCTGGGCACTCTTGTATCGGGGATCGCCCATGAGATCAACAATCCCAACAACTTCATCCGTCTCAATTCGCAGAGTTTTGCTGGCTTGTGGCGCGACGTAAGGGCGTTTCTCGACTGAAATGTCTCAGGAGGCAATGATTTCAAAGTTCAGGGTATTCCCTACCTCTCCGCACGCGGTATGGCGGAGGATCTCCTAAAAGGAATTGACGAGGGGTCACGGCGTATCGAGAAACTCATAGCGAGCCTCCGTGACTTCGTGCGCAGGGATGAAGGCGCCCTGGACGAGCAGGTGCAATTGAATGCAGTCGTCAGATCCGCCGTGATGATTGTCGAGAACCTCATCCGCAAGTCGACCGATTTCTTCTCGGTCAAAGAATGCTCTTCACTCCCTACCGTCAGCGGCAACTACCACCAGCTCGAACAGATCGTGATCAACCTTCTGACGAACGCTTGTCAGGCGCTTCCTTCCCGCGAGAAGGGGATCAGGATCGAGACCATATCGGAGGAAAGCGAAGGAACGGTCGCACTAACGGTGACCGATGATGGGGTCGGCATCCCGCCGAAGGACATCGGACGCATCATGGACCCATTCTTCACGACCAAGATGGATAGCGGCGGAACAGGACTTGGCCTGTCAGTCTCTCAGCGGATCATCCAGAATCATGGGGGATCTATAAGCGTTTCCTCAGAAGTCGGCAAAGGTACCGCCGTGACAGTGCGGCTGCGGAGAGAGACTAATCCGCCGCGGACCCCAATTCGGCCTCGACCCTTGTGACATTTTGCACGCGGTCCCTGCTGCCGTAGACAGATTTGAGGTCGAACCGGTGGATCCCTTCAGCTTTGTTTTCTAAGCGTTTTACAGGAAAAGAAATAGGAATTGGAACTCACTTGGCATGTGGCTTGCTTAGGAATGACCGTGGAAACATTAACGCCTGTTTATCCGATACTGCTTGTCGACGACGAGTCACAAACCCTCACAGCGATGAGGATTGCGCTGCTTTCGGCAGGTTTCAACAACCTAAGGACGTGTTCAGACAGCAGGGAAGTCGATGCCTTGCTGTCCGCGGAGACGTTCAGCCTCATGCTTCTCGATCTGAACATGCCGTACGTCTCGGGGCATCAGATCATTCATCGAGCTGCCGCCCTCAAGAATAGTCCTCCAATCATCGTCGTGACCGCCTCCTCCCAGGTCAAGGACTATGCTCAGGGAGCAGCGGCGGGCATCGTCGACTACCTGGTGAAGCCCGTTGACAGGGACAGGCTCATCGGGGCAGTCCGCAAGGCGCTCTCGCGCCCAGGCTCCCAGAAGGGGAAGTTTGCCAGGGACTACCTGGTCTCCGACCTCATCACGGCCGGCTCGGAATCTGCAGACTCAGCCGCTGCCGAGGGGATCATCGAATTGCTCGACCAGGCGCGGGGAGAATACCGCCGGCTTATCGGTAATTTGCCAATTCCTTACGCGGTTCTCGAACCGGACACGCTGCAGGTTCGCTACTGCAACAACGCGTTCCATCGCTTTTTGGGCGCCGACTCGGTCACTGTAGCTCGGCTCACGTCTTTTCTCGGCTTGCTGGAGGTTGAGTCGTGCGAGAGGACGGTCCGCGCACTGCGGGAGCACGGGGAGATTCGAGACCAGGAGCTGCGAGGTCAAACCCCTGCTGGAAGAGACTTTGTTATTGTGGGCTCCTTTCGGCAGTTGCAGGAAGACAGCTACGTCGAAGCAGGGTTTGTCGATGTGACAAGCCACAAGAAACTCGAGCAATTGCTTGCGCGCACAAGCAAGCTCGACACAGTGGGCCGCATGGCCGCCGGGCTTGCGCACGACTTCAACAATACTCTCACGGTCGTCTCTGGATTCGCGGACATGATCGCCCAGGAGTTGGGGGCGTCGGAAACGATAGGGGGGTACACAAAAGAAATCGCGGTGGCCGTCGACAAAGCGAAGCGAATGGTGCAGCAGCTTTTCAACCTGGGCAACTCCGCTCGCAAAGAAAATGTGAGCGTTGATCTAAATCGGACTATTCGAGAGATGGAGCCTAGCCTCTGCCAGCACCTGCGCAAAGGTCAGTCTCTTGGTCTCTCGCTCGCCGCCGCTCAGCCGGACGTGGATATCTCGGTTGACCAGATCGACCATGTCGTTCGCAACCTCGTCCTGAACGCTCGGGATGCAATGCCGCTCGGCGGTACGATTACGATTGCCACAAGGACAGAAAACGAAGGGGCTGCGCACGGATCAGCACGGGTCGTGCTCGAGATACGCGACACCGGCATCGGAATGGATCTCGCCACACGTACTCGGATTTTCGAACCTTTCTTCACGACGAAGCCAAAAGATGAAGGCACGGGGCTAGGACTTTCGATGGTGCAGCTCATCATCGAGGCGGCGGGCGGAAACATCCGCGTGGACAGCGAGCCCGGAAAAGGAACGACTTTTCAGATACGGCTGCCCACGGCAGCAGGTGCGACAACTCAAGCGAGGTAGACATTTCCAGGGCCGAGCGGCTGTCGCGGCTCGGCAATAGAGTCGCATAGTCCCGCGCTTTTCCGAGGTTTCCAGTACACCCCACTACGCCAATTGCAAAATGACAAATCCGGTGGAATGACAGTCCAGATCCCTTTCAAAGCATCTCCCTGTGACTTTTTGCACTTTTTCCTGGAACAAGCCATTCAAAGGCTTAGGGTTTGCTGATGATCCTCCAATTCTGGCGAAAAATAACAAGAGCAAATGTATATGGTTGAAGAAGTTACAATTAATACCTCTGATTGGCATGCCAATTGCTTACCTCCGGGCATGGCGCGGGAGCTGACAGCAGCTTCCGGCCCAGTTCAAGGATGCTGAGGAGTAGGAAGCATGGCAAAGAGAGTTCTGGTGGTCGACGACGCGAACTTCATGCGCATGGTCGTCAAAGATTCCCTGGAGCCAAAGGGATTCGAAATCGTGGGCGAAGCTACAAACGGAGCGGAGGCGGTGACCAAGTTCGGCGAGCTTAAACCTGACCTGGTCACCATGGACATAACGATGAAGGTGAAGGACGGAGTAGAAGCAGCGAAGGAAATCCTTACCGCGGACCCCAACGCTCGAATCGTCATGGTCACAGCACTCGGGCAGGAGAAAATGCTTATGGATTGTATCGCTATGGGGGTGCGGGACTTCGTGGTGAAGCCGTTCACTTCCGAGCGGATCCTGTCCGCGGTCCAAAAGGCGCTTGTATGATGAAGTTCAACGCGCGACACGTCAACCCGTTCGTCGAAGCGGCCATGAAGGTCGTGAACCAGATAACGGGAATCGAGGTTCGCCGCGGGCACCTGTCCTACAAGCCCAAGGTGGAGCCGTCCTTCGGGGTCTCGATCATCATCGGGATCTACGGTTTTCTAACCGGCCAGATCGTGTACAGCCTCGACGGGAAGCTGGCGGATCGACTGGTGGACAAGCTGCTGGAGGGCAAGTCCCCGCAGCAGAGGAAGATCATGTTCCTGGACTCTCTGGGAGAGGTGGCCAACATGATTACGGGCAATGCGACAGCACTTCTGAACCAGGGAAACGATTCCGTGCTGAACATCACGACCCCTGCCATCGCCGCAGGGGACAACCTGAGCGTCCACCTGATTCCCAAGCCGGCTCTCGTCCTTGGTCTCATTACCATGTATGGTCCGATCGAGGTCAGCATTGCAGTCGAGGAGAAGGAAACCCTCCAGGAAACGGAATCCTTCGACGCGATGCTGTCCGAGGCATAGCACCCGCCTGGCAACCAAAGGAACGACACCCCCATGGAAATCAAAGCAGAGTACTTAGCGATGTTCAACGAAGAGGCGGCCGATCAGCTTCGGGAGTGGGAAGAATGCCTCCTGGCGCTGGAGAAGAGCCCTCGCGATACTGAGCCGCTGCACGGCATGTTCCGGGCCATTCATACCCTCAAGGGCTCCGCGGGCTTCATCGGCTTTGATCGCCTGCAGAAAGTCACCCATGACCTCGAGTCCTCCCTCTCAGATGCTCGTGACGGAAATACCGCCTACAACCAGCGTCTTGGCGAGATCCTGTTCAAAGGTCTGGATCTCTGCAGGGGGATGATCGGCGCATTTGCAGCCGGGAAGGCAGACGTTGAAGGCGCCGAGGAGTTCCAGGAAATGCTGGCACGGGTCGCCCGAAACGAAGGTCCTGGAGCAAAGGAAGCAGTGCCACCGGCGAGTCAGACCGCGGCGGCACCAGCTGCTGTCTCGACCTCGTCTGCTTCCGCCAGTGCTTCCCCTGCTCGTTCTCTTTCGATTCGTATCGAGGGGCAGCCGCGCGAGGCCTACCTGCGGTCATTCTTGGTCAAGGCACGCCTGGAGGGGCTCGGGAAGATCGTGGCCGCGGAGCCTTCTCCTGAGGCGCTACGCCAAGGGGATGGACCCTTCGTCTATACGGTGACCATTGGGACAGGCCGTACTGCTGAGGAGATCGTTTCCGAGGTGGCCATCGATCAGGTCTCCATCACCGCCGCGACCCCTGCCCCGGTGGCTACGACGGTAGCGGCCGAAGAGACCGTTACGCAGGCCGCACGGGACGCGCACAGCCAGTTCTCCCGTGGTGCCAGGTCCGATGAAGTGGTGCGCGTGTCGGTGCAGAAGTTGGATTCGCTTCTGAACCTCGTCGGCGAGCTCGTGGTCCACAACTCGGGCTTCATCGTTACCACGCAGCAGCTGGGCGAACAGTACGGAAAGACGCGCTTCATCCGTGATCTGGAGGAGAAAACGGAGGCGTTGTCGGCCATTACGCATGCGCTGCAGGACAGCATCATGAAAGCGCGCATGCTTCCCATAGCCACCGTGTTCGCCAGATTCCGCAGGGTGGTGCGGGACCTCGCGAAGGCGAGCGGAAAGAGTGTCGCCCTGGACCTGTTCGGTGAGGAAACCGAGATCGACAAGAAGGTCATCGACCGGATCGGGGAACCGCTTGTGCACTTGGTCCGTAATGCCGTCGATCATGGCCTGGAGCCTTCAGATGAACGTGTGAAGCGCGGCAAGAACGCCCAGGGCACGATCCGCCTCGGCGCCTATCAGGACGGGGACCACATCTGTTTAGAACTGTCGGACGACGGGCGCGGCCTTGATCGCGAAGCCATTCTTCGTAAGGCTCTGGAAAAAGGCCTCATCAAGCGGGAGGAGGTCGCTTCAGCCAGCACGGAGCGGGTCCTCGGTTTCATCTTTCTTCCGGGATTCAGCACGGCGCGCAGAGTGACCGACATCTCGGGACGAGGGGTCGGCATGGACGCGGTGAAGCGCGCCGTCGAGGAGCTGGGCGGGACGGTGCGTATACGGTCCGCCGTCGGCGTGGGCACCACGGTGACCATTTCCCTCCCTCTCACCATGGCCATCATCACCGCGGTTCTCGTGGAGGTAGACGGTTCCATCTTTGCCATCCCGTTATCCGCGGTCCGTGAGATCCTCAAAGAGAAGGACGCGATCCTGAGGACAGTCGGAAGCCGGCGTGTGATCATGCTCCGTGACGAGGTGCTGGCGCTGGTGAATCTTGGCGACGCACTGAGGGACACCCGCGATCGGGCACCTGAGGACAGGGAAACAAGGCTGCCGGTGGTCGTGGTCGATTTCGAGGGAAAAAAAATCGGCCTGGAGGTAGAGAAGGTACTTGGAACGCGCGAAGTCGTCATCAAAAGCCTGAGCCGGCATTACCGGGAGGTGGAAGGTCTGGTAGGCGCCTCCATCCTGGGCAACGGGAAGATTGCATTGATCGTGGACGTGGAAACGCTCATCGGCTTGCACTGCCACCACGACAGCGGCAAATCCGTGACGATGCGCGCGGCCGCGTTTGACTCGACTGACGCCCCGGAACCCGTCCAGCTGTCCGCTGAGCCTGCAAGGCCCCAGAGGGAGCCCGTTCCCGTCGTGGAGCATTCGGCGGCTGCCACCGCCGCCCCTGCAGTTGAGGAGCTCGCCCGCATGGTTTCTGCGGACGCGGGGAAGATGCTGGAGGTGGTGCACAACACAGGCGCCATTCAGGCGTCCATCAGCCTCTCGCAGCTGGTGGGTCAAGAAATCCGTGTGAGCTTTCCCGAGTCTCGGATAGTCCCGCTGGGGGACGTGGCCGAGTTGATGGGAGGCGATGAGGCCACGGTAGGGGGCATCTATGTCGGTGTCGGCGGCGACATTACCGGAGGCATTCTTCTTGTCTTCCCTGAGAAGAACCTGCTTGCCATAGACGACATGCTCCATGGCCGGCCTGCCGGCACCAGCTCCGCGCCTCAGCTGGACTTGTCGGGACTCTCCGAGGTAGGCAATATCCTGGCCTGCTGCTTCATCAACGCCTTCGCGGATGCCGATGGCCTCATGGTCCATGCCGAAGTTCCCGAGATCAGCATCGACATGTGCCTCCCTGTGGTCGACTCGGTGCTTGCGCGCTTCAACCAGCCTGGTGAGAAAATCCTGCTGACCGAAGCGGTTGTCTACGCTGGAGATATGCAGAAGGTGGTGTGCCACCAGCTTTTGTTCCTGGAGCCGCAGTCACTTACGCGGCTCATGGCTGCCCTTTCGGCGAAGCCTCGAGCCGCCGTCGCGGCGGCGCGGTAAGGGGCGCGTCATGGCAGATCAGACCGTTACGGTGAAGATGGCAGAGATGGGCGTGGTCAGCGATGATCGACGCTTGAAGACGATCCTTGGGTCCTGCGTGGGCATCATCCTTCGCGATCCCGAGAAACGGGTGAGCGGGCTGGCCCACATCATGCTGCCTGAGCGCCACCGCTCGGACACCACGGAGGGAAAGTACGCCGACACTGCCATTCCCGGGCTCGTCGCACGCGTTGCCAGTCAGGGCGGGCGCGCGGGCTCCCTGCAGGCGCTTGTGATCGGCGGGGCGAAGATGTTTCCTCTCGGCAACGAGAGGATAGCGTCCGTCGGTGATCAGAACGTGGCCGCCTCGCGAGCCATCCTTGCCCAATGCCGGATCCCCATCGTTTTTGAGGACACGGGAGGGACGTCTGGCCGCTCCGTGACCTTCGACAACATGACCGGCGCAGTTTCTGTGAGGACGCTGCAAGCGATGAAAGGAGCGGGAGCATGAGCGCCGACGATACGCGGCTTGCGACATTCGGCATTCCGACGCTGGCTGATGAGACGTTCCAGAGGTTTCGCGAGCTGATCTACCAAAAGACAGGCATCCACATGCGCGAGGGGAAGCAGATCCTGGTGTCCAACCGCCTGCGCAGGCGCCTCGTGCAGCTGAGCCTGAGCTCATACGAGGAGTACTACGAACTTCTGACTTCGGGAAGGGTGCCGCAGAAGGAAATTGCGCATTTCATCGATGCTGTCAGCACGAATGAGACGTACTTCTTTCGCGAAGGCAATCACTTCGCCGCTCTCGAGCACACGGTGCTGCCCGAGTTGTTCCGCCGGGGGCGACCGGTGAAGATCTGGAGCGCAGGGTGCTCCACCGGGGAAGAGGTCTACACGCTGCGCATGGTAGCCGACCAGGCCGCGAAAGCCAGTAACGCGCGCGAGGTGCAGATCGTCGGCACCGACATCAGCACAACGGTCATTGATCGGGCGCGGCAGGGCATCTACCGCGACCGGACGCTGCGGCTCGTCTCTCCGACCCTGCTTGCCCAGTACTTCCGATCTTCGGGGGACGGCGGCTACCAGGTCTGCGAGGAGGCGCGGCGGCGGGTGGAGTTTCGGGTTCATAACCTCTTTGCCGATCCGGCCCCGGATGAGAACATCGACGTGATCTTCTGCCGTAACGTGATGATCTATTTCGACCGGGCCACCCAGACGAAGCTGGTCGACGGAGTCTTTGCCCGCGCGATCGCGCCCGATGGCTACTTGTTCATTGGACACTCCGAGTCGTTGAGCGGGTTCACAAGGGCCTTCCAGTACGCGTCGCTGTCGAAGGCCCCGATCTATCGGCGAAAGAAGGAGGCTGCGGCATGATCCGGGTGATGGTTGTGGACGATTCGGCGCTCGTACGCAAGATCGCGACAGATATCCTGAGCGCTGATGCGGGCATTTCCGTTGTGGCAACCGCGTCCCAGGGAGAGTTCGCATTGCAGAAGCTCACCCGGGAGGTCCCCGATGTCATTACGCTGGACATGGAGATGCCCGGCATGGGAGGGCTGGAGACGATTCGCCAGATCATGGCGGTGCAGCCGACCCCCATCATTGTGCTCAGCGCGCATGCGGCGCGCGGGGCCAATTTGACACTGCAGGCGCTGGAGCTCGGAGCGGTGGACTTCGTTCTGAAGCCGTCTACCTCGCTTTCCGGAGGGATTCCCGCCATTGCCCGCGAGCTTGTGGAGAAGGTGAGAGGGGCAGCGCGCGTTGATGTGCATCCACAGCAGACGCAGTCGATGCCGCGGGTGCGCCTGGCTTCCGCTGTTCCACCGCAGATTGTGCGGTCCGACTGGACTGACGGCTACGATCTGGTGGCCATCGGCACCTCCACCGGAGGGCCGGTAGCGCTGAAGACTGTGCTCACCGAGCTGCCGGCGGACCTGCCGGTTGGAGTGGTCGTGGTGCAGCACATGCCCCCGGTGTTCACAAAGGCGTTCGCCGAGAGGCTGGACAGCTGTTGCCAGGTGCGCGTGAAAGAGGCTGAAAATGGCGATGCCATTCTGCCCGGCCGGGTGCTGCTGGCGCCGGGGAACTGGCACATGACCGTGAGCCGCTTCGGCGGGGAGCCGCACGTGGAGCTCAATCAAGACGGCAGTGTGAACGGCCACCGGCCGTCGGTAGATGTCCTGATGCGCTCGGTGGCGATGGAGTACGGCGCCCAGGCGATAGGCGTGATAATGACAGGAATGGGCAAAGACGGAGCGGAAGGCCTGCGCGAGCTGCACAAAAGGGGCGGGTACATAATAGCTCAGGACAAGGAAAGCTCCGTGATCTATGGAATGAACAGAGAGGTCGTGCAGACCGGGAATGCCAACATGGTCGTGTCGGTGGAGGCAATCGCGGGGCGGATCCAAGAGCGTCTGTGCGTATCACTTCGAGGGAGTCGAAATGAAACCTATGCAAAGCGATAATCTCTTGCGGCCACATAAGGCACTTGTACTTGAAGACCAAGATTCGATCCAGGCGTTGGTCACGGCCATGGTGAAAATACGGAACCTTGAA
>Ga0187808_10000619_pt1 | contig 11447 bp, 10 predicted proteins | sample NC_wetland_sal_i_5_FD_132427 | JGI IMG/M metagenome (GOLD analysis project Ga0187808, IMG submission 132427) | Wetland sediment microbial communities from Neuse River Estuary, North Carolina, USA - ASW_3 | ecosystem: Environmental > Aquatic > Freshwater > Wetlands > Sediment | place: USA: North...
CAAGGATTTCAGCTCAGCGCCCTCCAACTCTCGCGACGTGCGACTCGACCTCCAGTACCCCATATTCGCCGGCTTTCGACTGCGCGAGGCCGCCGAGATAGCCAAGCTCCAGTCTCTCGGCAAGGCCGACGCGCTGGAGCTCGCCAAGCGCGCCCTCGTCTTCGAGACGAAGCGCGCCTACTGGGAGGCGGTCCGCGCGACGGCCAACGTGGATTCGCTCGGCACGAGCCTCGAACTCGAAAACCTCGTGCGCGACGAGACGAACAGCCTCGCGGATCAGGGCATGGCCACGACGGCGGACCAGCTCGACGAGGAAGCTCGCTACGATCAGACGGAACTCTCTCTCGACGAGGCGAAGTCCATGAAGGCGATGGCCTTTCTCGGCCTCTCTTCGCTCACCGGCGACCAGAGCGCCGTGGATGGCGGGGCCGTCGATGACTACACTCTGACCACGGTGCCGAGCGAATCCAATCTGGCCATGCTCGGCGACTCCTCGCTCGACGAGGCGAAGCTGATCGATGAGGCGCTGGCCAACCGCCCCGAGTCCCGTGCGGCAGCTGTTGCGCTCAACGCGTCACTCCACGCGCAGACCGCCGCGAAGGGCGATCTTCTGCCCTCCGTCATGCTCAGCGGCTCAGTCGCCTACCAGGACCCCGATCCGCGGGTGATTCCCCCCGTCGACGCCTTCGACCTGACCTGGAGCGTAGGCATCAGGGTCAGATACGATATCGGCGGCGTGCCCGGGGCGCTGGAGCGCGGCAAGGCCGCGGCGGCCGACGTGGAAAAGGCGCGCGCGGATCTGCAGCGGCAGCGCAACGGAATCGCGCTCGACGTGCGCAGGTGCCTCCTCTCCCTCAATAGAGCGCGCACCTCGCTCGATCTGACCAGGGGAATGGTCAAGCAGTCCGAAGAGAATCTGCGAGTGACACAGGCGAAATATGACAACGGGCTCGCGAAGCGCTCCGACCTCCTGCGGTCCCAGATAGCCGTGCTTCGCGCGAATTTCGCGGTCGAAAACAAGCTCATTGACGTAGATATTGCGCAGGCCGATCTGGCCCGAGCTGCGGCCTTGGAGCCGATACAGTAAGGGAGCCGCGATCGATCGCAGAGGAACCACCGGGACGCAGAGAAACGAAAGACAAGCGCGGGCAATGAATATCATGCAAACGATCGGGTAGAATCTTCTGCCATTTTCTGCGTCTCGGCGGTTATGCTGAGGAATTCGGCAGTGCATTTGAATTATTCAGGGTTCAAGGCATTTCTGCATAGCTACGCTACTTATCGAAGCTTCTTGAGACGATTGCCGGAACCGACCGATCTTGACGTTGCGGACTCATGAGGCCATTATAGGGACCCGGAGGGAGATGTTGCCCAAGAAGCGTTCTTCTGCGTCTTCTGTAATCCTCTTAAGCGCCGTAGTGCGGGTGTTTTCCATCCTCGATCGGCTATCGCGAGAATCTTCCGTCAGTCTCGAGGAACTCTCCCGTGAAGTGGGGCTCGCCAAGCCGACAGTTTATAGATTTCTTCAGACTTTACAGGAGCTTGGTTACGTCCGGCGCGACGAGAAGGACCACTGGGCCATTACGTTTAAGCTTTTTACAATGGGATCGAGGGCGCTCGCGCACCTAGACCTCTATGTGGCGGCGAGGCCGGTGGCCGAGGCTCTTGCGGAAGAGCTTGGCGAAACTGTTCACATGGGTGTCATGGAAAGCAATGCTGCCGTGTATGTACTCAAGATCGAATCGAAATACACGATCCGAATGTTTTCCCGGGTCGGCCGTCGGATACCTCTTTACTGCACCGCCATTGGAAAGGCCCTGCTCGCGTTTACGGAACCCGTTGAACGGTCGGCGGTCATAAAGGATCTCCACCTCATAGCCCTTACTCCGAAGACTCTCTCTTGTCGGTCCAAGCTCGAAGTGGAAATCGAAAAAATTCGCAGACAAGGTTATGCCGTCGACGATGAAGAACACGAGATCGGCATCCATTGCATAGCTGCACCGGTCTTCGACAACACGGGCGACGTCGTAGCTGCTCTTTCGGTCTCCTGGCCCGTCTTCCGCTTCGCTACGGGCAGTACGGCCGCGATGGCCGCTCGTGTCCGCGACGCGGCAGACCGCATTTCATCCATCCTTGGATGGTCGGCCCCTGATTTGAGTGGCCATGCGCGTTCCCGGGCGGCTCAAAAGCAGGCCGCCTTGCAGAGCGCTCCGCTCCGCCCCCCCAAGTCTTCTTCGTCTCTATGATCTCCAGGCGCGACATCCTCACCAACTAAGTCATAAGCTTTTTTGGCATCTTTTCGTGAATGCCATAGGGCGCCGATCTCGCCATGTGCCAGCGGGCCGCTGCAAAAGAGCTTGTTCATCTCGTTGAGAGAGTCCCTTTCCCATTCAGCGATCTTTTGCACATTTCGGTCAATCGGTCGCTTCACTGGTCGCTGTCAGCCTCATCCGAAGTCTTGGAGAATCCTCCAGACATGGCTCTCGTGGTAGGGATGACTTTGAACTTCAGTTTGACCAACTCAACTATGCTTGTCAGTGTCCAGAAACGGATTTCACACCATATCATGACTAATACTGTCATGCGCTTGTTGCTATGCCGACCGCGGTAATTCATTTTTTGAAATATGGTTCCAAATTATCTTGACAGATCAATGAAACGGAGTTGTAATGAATAATCAAGCAATCACAGGTGGTTGAAAATGCTAGCCTGTTACTATGTTTGCGTTGATCCTGCATTTCCAAGAGCATTGAAAATGGACATTACGGCCGATGTGTTGCCTCTCCAATCTTTAAGGACACCATAATCATATTGCCACGCTTGGCGTCAGTACGTTGGCCGCCCCGTTAACAATGGATTTGGCTCGGGTATATCTCTGCGCCTCGGAGATGACTTTACTCAAGCTCGATGTCCGCCTTGGGCAGCATGAGGTTTGGCCGTAACGGAGCCATTTTGGCAACCGTGATTTGCATTCTTGTTTATAAGGAGGTATCCACTCATCACCGACATGTAATCTATATAAGGTGAACAAGAACGCGAAGAAACGGCACGCCATTTCCGAGTCTGATTCTGTTAAGGAGGAAAACGTCATGAATATCGTTCTCGGTGTGATCCTGCTCATAACGTATTTCGTTTTCATTTTCTACGCAGCAAAAGGCGGCAACCTTTTGCTTGGGCTGTTCATAATGGCAATATTGTGGAGCGGTATCAGCCTAATTGGCGGCACCGTCACATTGAAGGACATCAATATAACGATATTTCAGGCCGGTCCCGAAAGTTTCGGCCCGACAGCGATCAACATCATTTTCGGAAGTTGGTTTGGTCGCATACTCATTGAAACCGGTATTGCACGCACAATCATCCGCAAGGCGGTTGAGTTGGGTGGTGACAGGCGGAGCCTGACCGTCATTCTGCTTTCAATCGTTGTAACCGCCATCTTTACCACGGCTTATGGCGTGGGTGCCGTGGTTGCCATTGGTGTTATTGTGTTTCCGATTATGCTTTCTCTTGGAGTTTCAAAACCACTCGCAACGGCGGCATATTCAATGGCAGTCGGAGCTGGTCTTTGGCTGAATAGCGCTCTGCTAAGCCAAGCGGCCGGTACGATGGTAATAGGGAACTCGGCGAAGTACGTGATCGGACCAGCTTGGTATAGTTTTGCGGGCATAGCCGTCGGTGTCGCAGTCCTGACGTACATTATCATGGTTCTTGTCAGCAACCGTAAGTTAAACAAGGTTCACGCCTGGGCGGCTCCGAATGCTGACGAAGGTGCAGAGGGACAGACCAAAAATGTCAATCTTTGGGCTGCTCTTACACCTATAATCCCGGTCACAATCGCGATTGCCTTGGGGATTAGCTCCATTCCCGCGATCATTATCGCGGCCATTTGGGGTCTGGCTTGGACTGGATACTTCAGCAAGGGATGGAGCAAGATAGCTGAAGTCGTCGAGAAAACTTTTTTCGATGGCGTAAGAGATGTCGGTTTGGTCCTTGGATTTCTTCTGTTCCTGCAGATGTTCATACGATCTGCCGGAAGCGCCAAGACCCTGCTGGGGCCGATCGTGTCACCTATCCTGCCAACCAATCTTTTCTCGCTGTTCCTGGTATTTGGCATTCTTGCAATATTAGCTCTGTTCCGTGGCCCTCTAACGATCTGGGGCGCCGGTGCAGCGACGTTTGCGATTATCGCAAGCCAGGGCGTGTATCCGATTGCAGTTCTGTTTCCACTGTTCTACGTTGCCGCGACTGCAATTACAACCAATATTTGTCCTACACAATCCTGGAATATGTGGGGTATTGGCTATACGAAGATTTCGGTGAGGGATTACTTGAGACAGACGCTTCCCTATGCTCTGCCCATGGCGCTTGTCCTTGAATTGATTGCTTATTTCATGTTTGCGGCTTAGCTGAGTTTTATCCGCCACCGGCGCGGGCATATCCGCCGGTGGCGACGCATGGAAGAGCGGGATAGCCGCTCTTTCGCCTTCAATCATCGCAGGGAACGATAATCATTGGCACATTCAAAATAGCCAGATGTCTTGAGACATATTTGAAGGGATTGATCATGAGCGGAAAGAAGATTCGTGTTGGAATTGATGTGGGCGGGACTCATACCAAGGCGGTTGCCCTTGACAATGAAACCCATGAAATTGTGGGCCAGTCAGTTGTGATGACTACGCACGATCATGCGATGGGGGTAGCGGCGGGAGTCATCGAATGCTTTGAAGACGTTCTGAAAATGAACAAACTCGACCCCGCAGACATAGTGTTTATCGGCCATAGCACGACTCAAGCGACAAACGCCCTATTGGAGGGCGATGTCGCAAAGATCGGCTTGATCGGCATGGGCAAGGGAGGTCTTGAGGGAATACTGGCAAAGAAACAGTCCAATGTACCGGATATTGATCTTGGTACCGGCCGAAAGATTCATACTTGCCACACATACCTAAAACTCAAGGATGTCAATGAGAAGAATATAGAGGCAGCAATATCCGAACTCACCGGTCAGGGGGCAGCTGTCATCGTTGCCTCAAAGGCCTTCGGTGTGGACAGCATCACGGAAGAGAATATTGTCCGGGAGGTAGCCGAAAAACATGGCATGTTGGTCTGTGCTGCTTCAGATATAAGCAAGTTGTATGGCCTGAGTCGCAGAACTCGCACGGCCGCAATCAATGGAAGCATTCTCCCGAAGATGATGGACACTGCCAACAGCACAGAAATGAGTGTTCGGCAGGCGAATATTCATGCGCCCCTGATGATTATGCGTGGTGATGGCGGTGTCATGAATATTTCGGAAATGAAAAAGAGACCTGTATTGACCATGCTTTCGGGGCCGGCGGCAAGCGTAATGGGTGCGCTTCTGTATCTACGCGCTTCAAACGGGATTTATTTTGAAGTTGGGGGAACGTCTACCAATATTGGTGTAATCAAGAACGGTCGGCCCGCCGTGGAATATACGGTTGTGGGGGGGCATCGGACTTATATAAGTTCCTTGGATGTTCGGGTATTGGGTGTTGCTGGTGGGAGCATGGTACGAGCCGAAAATCATAAGCTGGTCGACGTGGGCCCCCGCTCTGCCCACATCGCTGGTCTCAAATATGCAGTCTATACACCTCTGGAAGAGGTCGTGGAACCACAGCTTGAATTTTTCGCGCCCAAAAAGGGGGATCCCTCTGACTATGTGTGCATCAGGCTGGCTAGCGGCAAGAGGATCACGCTTACAAATAGCTGTGCGGCGAACGTCCTGGGCCTGGTGAATGAAAAGGATTATTCCTATGGCATTGTCGAATCGGCTCGACTTTGCATGAAGCCATTGGCGGAATATCTCGGTGTGACGGTTGAAGAAGCGGCTCGTCAAATCTTGCAAAAAGCCTATGAAAAAATTTCGCCGGTTATCGAGGAATTTGCCGAAAAGTACCACCTTGAACATGATCAGATTTCTCTCGTCGGCGTTGGAGGCGGCGCTGCGGCGCTCATACCATACACGGCTCAATCCATGAACCTCAGCTACAGAATCCCTGAGTATGCCGAGATTATCTCGTCCATAGGTGTTGCACTTGCACTGATTAGGGATGTAGTCGAACGAATCATCCCTCACCCATCGACCGAAGACATTTCTCTCATCAAGAAGGAAGCGACAGCTCTTGTCATCAAGAATGGAGCCGTCCCCGATACCGTCGAAGTCCATATCGAGGTTGACCCCCAAACCTCGAAGGTGACGGCAATTGCCTTGGGTTCCAATGCGGTGCAGGCAACGAATCTTTTGCTCGTTTGCACGGAAGCGGAAGCAAATTTGCTTGCGGCTGACTCAATGCATACAGATCCCGCGGAGATCAAGACACTACTGATGAATGATGCATTCTACGTCTTCGGACGGAAAACCGAAAATAGACAACAAATTCGCCTTATCGACCGAAGAGGCTTCATCAAGGTTCAATGCAGCGATGCAATTGTTGTGTCCTGCAGGGTAGCCGAATGGGAACAAGAGGTGGCCAAGCTTTGGGATGCCATGCTGGGCTACAAATATGAAATGGTTCAAACGCCGGATATCTATCTATGCATCGGCGGAAAATTCCTAGACTTCTCAAACATCTTGAGTCTGGAGGACCTTGTGACCATCATGCGTAGTGAGTTCCTCGAGGTCACCGAAGACGAACAGATTATCCTCATCAGTTCTCGCGCCGCAACCCTATGATAAAGGACTGGGTTGGTGACCTCATGACTCTAACCGATGAGGATTGGAGTCGATACGCTTTCAATCGTGACCCCTTTGTGGCCAGAATACCTCGGGCCGGACAATTGGAATACTGTCAAAAGGCCATGAGCTGTGGCGTAGAGCAGGCCCAGAGACTTCGGAAAGAAGATAAAACCGCCAGCCCAGAAAGCCTGGCTAGGCAGATGGACCTCAATCTATTGTTCAAAGAAGGGTGGAGCGACAGCGGATATACGTTGTTTGCCTGCTATGAAGAACCTCGTACGATCACCATTTTTGTGGACAATTCCGATGCAACAGATGAGCTAGTTGCGGAGAATGGACTTAACGAACTAATAGGCAATGCAAAAGCCGCTGATCTGCTCATTGCGCATGAATTGTATCACTATCTCGAGCAGAGCCTGCCCAATGTCTACACCGCTCAGAAGCGAATCGCCCTTTGGAAGCTGGGGCCCTTTGAAAACCGCAGCAAGATACTCTGTCTTGCGGAGATTGGTGCGATGGCGTTCACTAAAGAGCTGGTGGGTCTTGAATGTTCACCCTATCTCTTCAATGTGCTCATGTTGTTGCCCGGGAATCCGCAAAAGGCGAAAAAGCTGTATGAAACCATCATGCGCTTCAAAGATCGAGAGAAGGTGCAGCCATGACTGTACTCTTGGCCTCTGCCGCAATCTGCTGCCTGCTGGTTCTGGCAACCATACTGCGACTCGCTCAAATGGTGACGCAAAGAAAAGATGGCGAATTATTGCGACTGTCCGAGACGATATACACGGCCGCTTTTGCCGTCTTACTCATCGCGATGGCGGGGTTTATTTTGTGGATGAAATACAGCCACACCGAAATCGCAGGCAAAGATCCGACCTCCTATTTTTCTGTAGGAGTGTTTGCAGTGATGTGCGCAGCAGTTGGGTGCGGGGTATTGTTTTACACCTTCCTCAGGAAAGTCATTGTCTATGAAGAGGGGGTTGTCTTCATCAACCTGCTTGGTGCCAAGAAACAAATACAATGGAACGAAATTACCGAAATCAAGATATCTCCCTTGACCAACAAGATCGGCCTTATCAGTGGAAGTTCGCATTTTTCTGTGGGGGGTGAAGCCAAGGCATACAAAGAATTTCTGAGAATCGCCCAACAGAAGGTTAAGCCTAATGTTGGCGGTCCTATTCTGGATAAACTTAGGCAATAGTCGGACAGCCCGAGGAGGCCGAATATAGCGGAGTGGCCTTTCCAAAGCGTTGGAAGGAGAAGTCAGGTAGAGGATCTAGCGTGTACACGAGCTATGTGCTAAGGAGTTCAAGGCAACGGACGCCCCGAGGCGATCTACAGCAAGGAGGCGCCCTGGCAAATAGTGGCCATGTCATGTCCATCATCTTCGGTGGCACCGCGGATCGACCACTCAAAATGCTCGGCACGGCTTTTTATTATTGACTCTTATGACGTAAGAAATCGCGCGCGATCTCCGGAACCGAGTAGAAACTGCGCTCTTTGCTCGGCTGCAGTCCGTCGCGGGAAAAAGGAGGCGAGATAGTCAACATCTGAATGAATAATCGAGTCGATTGTAGCATCGAAAGGGAGCGCGTGGACATGATTGGTTTTAGTGTAGATGAAACATGAAGCGACGCATCATGAATGTGTTGATTCATCCATAGCGGAATTGGCGTCTTAGGGAATGAGAAGGAGGATCCAATGCGAGAGTGGAAAGACGACGAAGAATTGTTTGCAGTAATGAAGAAAGAGATATACACCGGAGTTTTGTGCGATATGCTTGATACCATAGGTTACAGTCATCAATATCTGCCGCACCAGATTCAAGCTCTACGTCCCACCGACGTAATGGTTGGCAGGGCGTTTCCCACAATCATCTGCGACGTTTATGGAGAACAAGAAAAACCTTTAGGACTTTTGGCGGAAGCAACGGATCACATCGGGAAGAACGAAATTTATATCGTTACGGGCGGCGATCGACGGTGCAGCTATTTTGGAGAGATCATGACTGCTACAATTCGAAAAAATGGTGGCGTCGGCGCCGTGATCGATGGATACATCCGAGATACTCGTCAAGTACTTGAACAAAATTTCCCAGTTTTTTCCATGGGGCATGATGCCCAAGGATCCATCTACCGCAATCAAGTCATACGGTACGGCTGCCCTGTTGAAATTGGGAACATTAGGGTCAAGCCGGGTGATTTGATCTTTGGGGATATCGACGGTGTTGTAGTAATTCCCCAAGAGATAGAAGAGAAGGCGATTTCCGTCACTCTGGCGAAGGTTCGAGGTGAAAAGGACACGCGCTCTGCGATTGAAAAGGGGATGTCCGCCGTCGAAGCAATCAAGCAATTCGGGGTTTTCTAGCGAGTGATTCATTCAATATGAATTACAAGGGCCAAATAGAATGAATGGGAAGAGGGCTTGAAAGCAATGTATTGGAGCTCTCTTCCCCGGGAATTGCCACGATATGTAACAGGAGGCCTCTATGGATATCCTTGAAAAGATAGGTAACGCCGGACTGGTTCCGGTCGTAGTCATTGAAAATGCCACCGATGCGGTGCCCGCCGGCAGAGCGCTGATTGAGGGCGGAGTGGACGTGATGGAGATTACGATGCGCACCGCCGAAGGAATTCAGGCGATAAAAAATATACGAAAAGAGATTCCGAACATGCTGGTTGGTGCAGGGACAATACTCACAATAGAGAAATGCAAGGAGGCCGTCGCGGCCGGGGCACAGTTTATCGTGTCACCGGGAATAAATACTGAGATTGTACGGTGGTGTGTCGAAAATGGCCGGGCGGTTATGCCCGGATGTGTAACGCCCACGGAGATAGATACCGCATTATCTTTTGGGATCAAGATTGTAAAGTTCTTCCCAGCTGAGGCATTCGGTGGCGTCAAGGGATGTGCCGCCCTTTATGGCCCATATCAATCTGCAGGCATTAAATTCATTCCTACAGGCGGAGTTAACAACGATAATCTTGCTGATTTCGCAGATAAACCCTTTATCCACGCGGTCGGCGGTGGATGGCTGTGCAAAACATCCGACATCACGAACCATAACTTTGCGACCATAACAGAAACTTCAAGGAAAGCGATTGAAGTGTTGTTGGGCTTTGAAATTGCACATGTCGGCATCAATCAGGATTCCCAGAACGATTCATATGATGTTGCTCAAAGCATCAAAAAGGCCTTCGGGTTTTCCATTGAGGAAGGGAAAAGTTCGAACTTTGTAAGCAGGTCAATAGAAATTACCAAGTCCAGATATCTTGGCACCAATGGACACCTGGCGGTAAGGACTAACAGTATCCCTCGTGCAATGTACTATTTGCGGCAAAGAGGGTTTGAAGTCGACATGGAGACGGCAAAGCACAAAGGAGACAAACTCATTTCTGTTTACTTGAAAGATGAATTCGGCGGCTTTGCTGTGCATCTCTTGCAGAAATAGGGAGCGAACGCAATGAAATTCTTAACTTTCGGAGAAATCATGCTTAGGCTTAGATCGCCGTGGCATGAGCGTTTATTGCAAAGTACGACCCTGGAGGCAACCTTTGGGGGCGGTGAGGCAAATGTTGCAGTCTCGTTAGCAAACTTTGGCCAAGACGTCGATTTTATGACCGTCTTGCCGCGGAACTCTATTGCTGATGCATGTGTGCAGGAGTTGCGAAAATTCGGTGTTGGTACGGAGAAGATCCAACGCGGTGAAGGTAGAATGGGAATTTATTTTCTTGAGAATGGCGCGAACCAACTTCCCAGCAAAGTTGTCTATGACCGAGACTACTCATCGATTGCACTTGCAAAACCCGGCGATATAGATTGGGACGAGGTATTTGATCGTGTGAATTGGTTTCATATAACAGGAATTACACCCGCAATCTCCAAGAATACTATGGAACTTTCAATGCAAGCTGTCAGAATTGCCCAGAAAAAGGGCATAACTGTTTCATGCGACCTGAACTATCGCAAGAACCTTTGGAATTACGGGGAAAAAGCGACAAAGGTAATGAATGAGTTGGTAAAGTATGTTGACGTTGCAATTGCAAATGAGGAGGATTGCCAAAAATCTCTCGGTATCAAGGTCGATGTGGCTGTAGAGAGCGGAAAACTTGACACGGCCAAATATGAGATGCTTACCAATACAATGCTCGGAGCATTCCCTGACATGAAGCTTATCGCGATCACTCTTCGCGAAAGCCAAAGCGCGGATATCAACGGTTGGGCAGCTTGTCTTAATGACAGGAAGCGCTTCCATGTTAGCAAAAAATATGAAATTAAGGATATTGTTGACCGGGTAGGCGGGGGCGACGCATTTGCAGGTGGTCTGATTTATGGGCTCAATACTTATGATGACAAACATGAAGCCCTGGAGTTTGCTGTTGCGGCCAGCTGCCTCAAACATTCCATAATTGGGGACTTCAACAGGGTCGGAGTATCAGATGTTTTGAGATTGAAGGATGGCGACGCTACGGGACGGGTACAAAGATGATTACAAATCGCGCTTGCCGCAGTTGTCCTCGAGCAGAGGTCTTCATAATGAAATGTCCTCGAGTTGTTAGCGAAGGCTAATATTTATGCGGCAATGAATTATCGATAATATCGAACTTGACACAGGAGCCGCGGCTCGGTGTAATTCTTCGCAGCATGCCGCCGAATCGGAGTGCGAAGGAGATTGCAATGAAGCGAGCCGCCAAGACCGCCCGCCTTTCCATAATTTCCAATGCCGCTCTTATCGCCATGAAGCTCGCGG
>Ga0187808_10000622_pt1 | contig 11438 bp, 14 predicted proteins | sample NC_wetland_sal_i_5_FD_132427 | JGI IMG/M metagenome (GOLD analysis project Ga0187808, IMG submission 132427) | Wetland sediment microbial communities from Neuse River Estuary, North Carolina, USA - ASW_3 | ecosystem: Environmental > Aquatic > Freshwater > Wetlands > Sediment | place: USA: North...
ACCCCTTCCCGTTCGGCGTCCTCGGCTTCCTCGGCATGGGCCGGCATCTGCGCGCGGGTCCGGCGGTAGACGATGAGCGCGTCGTTCGCGCCCAGGCGGCGGGCCACCCGTGCGGCGTCCATCGCGGTGTTACCGCCGCCGTAGACGGCGACGCGCCGCCCGATTACCGGCCGCTCCCCCGAGGCGACACTGCGCAGGAACGTCACCGCGTCCACGATCCGTCCCGCGTCCTTGGCCGGAATGTCGACCCGCTTGGACAAATGCGCGCCAACCGCCACGAAGACCGCGTCGAAGCCGCCTTCCCGCCGCTCGGCGTCCAGGTCCGTCACCCAGTGCCCGCAGGTGACCCGAACGCCCAGCGCGGCGATCCGGTCCAACTCGCCATCCAGGACATCGCGTGGCATCCGGTAAGCGGGTATGCCGTACCGCATCATCCCGCCGGGCTGCTCCCCGGCGTCCCTTATCTCCACCTCATGCCCCAGCCGGGCGAGGTGGTAGGCGGCCGAAAGCCCGCTCGGCCCGGCGCCGATGACCAGCACCCGCTTACCGCTGCGCGTCGGCGGCGGGTCAAACAACCACCCCCGCTCAAGCGCGAGATCGCCGAGGAACCGCTCAACGCCGTGAATCGACACCGCGCTGTCAAGGCTGGCGCGGTTGCAGACGCTCTCACACGGGTGGTAGCACACCCGGCCGTGGATCGCCGGCATCGGATTATCACTGACCAGCTGCCGCCACGCCCGTTCATGGTCACCTGCCTCGGCGTGGGCCAGCCAGGCCTGAATGTTCTCCCCGGCCGGGCAGCCCGCATTGCACGGTGGCAGCAAGTCAACGTAAACCGGGCGCTGCTGTCGCACCGGTCCGGCACGGGACCGCCCGTGCAGCAGATCCGGCAACGGCGTGACGTCCCGTCGCTCTGGTCGCAAAGCCATACCCGCCACGCTACGCCCGGGAGCGTCTCCATCATTAGGGACGTTCGGCCTTGCTTGTGCTCGTCCCCGGTCCGCGCTCGCAGTCAGGACAGCGGCTGCGGTGAGCAGGGATCGGCCGCAAACTCGCGGACCGGGTCCGGCGTGCCTTCAGTCGACATCCCGACTGCGGAAGGCGCGCCGGGCGACGGCGGTCGTCCCGAGGAAGGCAAACAGCGCCACCATCACCGCCGACGGGATAATGGTTGGACCGCTTCCCGATTTGGAGAAGACCATGTCGCCGCCGAATACGCCGTCGAACAGAACCGCGAGCCACATCGCGACGATGCTCACCGCACCCCAGAACGCGGGCACCAGAAACCGTGTGGCGATGCCGTCGCGGGCCGGACCGCTAGTAGAAGGCTCATGCATGGTCGCAGTCATGACAACCCCCCCTTAACTACGGTTTTACCATTACTCCGCAGTCGGCCTCGCCGCCTAGGGGCGCTGGTCACCATTTTCCCGGCTTCGGCGGGCCACCCCTGGGACTTCGGGCCTGCGGCGACTCCTGCTGTTGCCGGACCTTCGACCCTGGTACGTGGGAACATGCCGCGCCACGCTGATCACATAAGCACTGGGGAGGCGGGCATGAAGGCTGAAGCAGGAGATGAGCTAACGGTACGGGGGATCCACGAGGGCGATGGGGACCGCCACGGAGTAATTGTCGAGGTGCGCGGTCCGGATGGTGCTCCGCCGTACCTGGTGCACTGGCGGGACGGGCACGAGAGCACATTTTTCCCTTCGTCGGGTACGAAGGTTGAGCATCGGCGACGCCAGACGCCGGTCGAGCGAGGTTAATGACTTTCTGGCGACATTTCGGGCTCCCGGCGACCTGTCCGGCCGCCACGCGGCGCGACGGCTGGAGGTCGCCGGGTCTTAGTCAGGCACCCGGTTGGTGGATGACGGCGACCGGGCAAGGCGCGCAGTCCATTACGCCCTGGGCGACGGAACCGAGGTTCATGCCGCGGACGCCGCCCCGGCCCCGACAGCCCACCACGAGGAGTTGCGCCTTCCTGGCAGCTTCCAGCAAAGCGGTGCGCGGCGAACCTTGCGCAACCTGCTGCAGCACGCTGAGGTCGGGATGCGTCTTCTCGAGCAGGGCCATGTCGTGGCTGAAGTCGGCTTCCAGCCGTTCGGCGCCGCCAAGGAGGGCCGGCGCGTCGCACAGGGCGCACACCGCCATCAGTGGCACCTTGTGTAGCCGGGCCTCCTGGACGGCGAACGCGATCGCGGCCTGCGAGCCTGGTGACTGATCCAGGCCGACCGCGACCGGGCGCGGGGCATGGTCGGCGACAGCCCACTCCCCGCGGACCACCACCACCGGGCCGTGTCCGCAGGCCGCGACCTCCGAGGCGACTGATCCCGTCCGCAGGCCGGGCATCCCGCCATTCCCGCGTGAGCCGACCGCCGTCACCTTAGCCCCAGCGGACCGCTCGCACAGCACCTGCGCCGCCTGACCTTGTGCCAGTACGGACCTGACCATTCCGGGTCCGAGCAGTGACTCGGCGTGCTTACAGCCCTGGGCGAGGACCTGCTCGCCTTTGCACCTCGCGAGATCGTAGACGGACGGCTCGCCGAGCACGGCAAGGTACTGCGGCGCCCACGCGAGGCAGATCGTGAGCTCCATCCGGCGCTCCCTTGCCTCCCGTACCGCCCAGCGCAGCGCCTGCTCGGCGCCAGGCGACCCGTCATATCCGGCGATGATCCCGTCACTTGCCCCCATCATTTGCGATCTCCCCCGGTTCTCTGCTCATGCGTCACATCAGTTATCAGCAGCATCACGTCCCTCGACGGACCTGGGACAGGGCGGAAAGTCCTGCCATCTGCCGGGCGCCCTGTCGGTCCGGGCGCGGGCCGTGCGATGGTTGTGCCTTAGGCCGCTGGAGCGGCCGTGGGCCTGTCGGTCGCCGAGCCGCTGTTCCGGGTAGGCCGCCCGCACGACGCCGTCCAGGGCCTGGTGCCGGAGCTGGCGGGCATGCACGATATCGACGACTACCCGCAGGCGAGGACGATCCCGGGACTGGTGGTCTACCGGTACGACGCGCCGCTGTTCTTCGCCAACGCCCAGAACTTCCGCCGCCGCGCACTCGACGACCTGCAGGCCTTCGGCCTGGTCCAGAAGATCGGCGAGCAGCGGATCTTCCCCACCCTGCCCACCGCGGTGGCCGCCCACCAGGGATGGGCCAGGCAGCACCCGCAGCAAGGACAAGACGCCGCGGCCTGAGAACGCGCGGCGGGTTTCAGGCCCGCTGCACCGCACCAGCAGGGCCCGCACGGCCGGTCAGGCTTTGCCGATGGCTATCTTCTTGGCCGGTTCGTGCTTCGGCTCCGGGATGCGGATCTCCAGGACCCCGGCCTTGTAGGTGGCGGTGATGTCGGCCCCGGTCACGCCTTCCGGCAGCGGCAGCGTCCGGGACAGCGACCCGTAGCGCAGCTCCTGGCGCACGTAGCCCTTCTCCTCCCGCTTTTGTTCCTCGCGGCGCTCGGCCTCGAGGTGCAGCATCCCGTCCGAGACGGTCAGCTCGACATCCTTGTCCGGGTCGATTCCGGGCAGATCGGCGCGTATCACCAGCGTTCCGTTCTCCCGGAACTCCTCCACCCGGATGAGTTCTCCGGCCTCCCGCCAGCGCGGGTGCGCCATCGCGCGGAACGGCATCATCCGCGCCCATTCCTCGAACAGCCGGTCGAAGCGGCTGAAGACATCGGCTGCTTCCCCGTGCGGCTCGCGCCTCGTCAGACCTCCCATGGTCCTCACCTCCTAGCCGCCAGGCAATGCCGGGCGCAGGTCACGCAACAGGGCCATTCGTCCCCTTTGGACACTCCCCTACGGTGACCGTGGTCCCTGGCGATACCGCCACGCCGCGCCGGCGGCGGAGGTCCCGCCGACCTGAGGCCATTCAGCCGTGGCCGCGGCGCGAGGCCGGCGGAAGACTGGAATTGACCAGGCAGATCCGGACGGTACCCCTGTCCGGAGACGTGACGGAAACGAGGGGGGAGCAGAGATGGCGCGTACCGACATTCACCTTGACGCGATGCTCCGCCACCTTGGCGGCGCGTACTACGAGTCCCTGCACGGCAGGGCCACGAGGGCCGATGTGACCCGTGCCTTGGAGACCGTCGAGGAACACCTGCGCGAGCGGGCACAATATCACCCGGCAGGCACCGCCCGTACCGCACAACATGCCGCCCGCGACCGGGACAGGCCGCGGCGCCCGGGCGGATGGTCCCGCAAGGTCAAAGACGTGATGACCACCTCCGTCGTGACCGTCGACCGGATCACCCCCTACAAAGAGATCGTCCGGCTGCTCGCCGAGCACCGCATCAGCGGCCTGCCCGTGCTGAAGATGGGCCGCCAGGTGGTCGGCGTGGTCACCGAGGCCAACTTGCTCGCCGCCGAAGTGCAAACCGCCCGGCGGCTGCACACGGCCGGCCCCCGCACCTGGTGGCCGCGCCGGGCACGGCACCCGGCGCTGACCGCCGGGCAGCTGATGACCACGCCCGCCATCACCATCGGCCCCGACGCGACGCTGCCCGCTGCCGCCCGGCTGATGGACACCCGCCACATCAGAAGGCTCCCGGTTACCGGCGATGACGGCGAGCTGCTCGGCATCATCAGCCGCCGCGATCTGCTCAGCGTGTTCCTGCGCCCTGACGAGGGCATCGCCGCCGACGCCTGCCGCGTCCTTGACGAATTCCTCCTCGCCGACGTCGACGCGACTGTCTCTAACGGCATCATCACCCTCACCGGCACCCCCGGCTTCGCCGCAGCCGAGCACGCCGACCTCATCCCGCTCGCCATCCGCCTCATGTGGGACGTCGAAGGCGTCGTCGACATCGTCGACCGGCTAGGCGAACCCCGGCCCTACATACCTGCACAGGCAACTTCGCCCGAGCAGGGTGACACATGAGCAACCCGGCGAGTGAACGATCGCGGTCTCGCCGCAGTTCACGCAGCAGGACGTTAGTCCCTGGCTCGCTGACATGAGACCGCAGTGGAATGAGAACCCCTGCACCCGGAGGGAGGCTGACTTGCCATGACTTTCGCCGACCAGATACGTGATCACCAGTCGCGCTGCCATCCGCACCTACTCATGCTGGGGTTGGCGGCCCGCAGCGAAGCCGGCACGACAGCCCCGTGGCAGATCGCCGCCGAGGTGCGCGACGCAACGAACGCAATCCTCGCCGAGGCGGAAGCCGCCATCCGCGCCGCGCTTGCGGTCTCGGCTGACAGGCACCGCCAACCCGCGAAAGAAACATTTCTGTGGGCACGGCTGGCCCGGCTCGCGGGTGCGGCCGACGAAGCGGTTAGCGCGGCACGCAGCGGACACGCTCCCAGCCTGCGCAGTCGCCTGCGCCGGTTCGACGCGCTCACGTCTGCCATCTGGACGGTGCAGCAGGCCGTGTACGGCCAGGTACCGCTGCCTCGGCCCGCCAGTCCCGCCGCGCAGGCAAAGGACGCCGTTGGGCACCATGCGGCAGTGATCGTTTTCCGTTAGGAAGTTTCGCCACTGCAAGGTCGCAGTCCATGCACAGTCCTATCTCCGCGAGAGGCCGCGCATCAGTCCGATTATGCGGCGATCCGCCGTCCGTGTACGAAGGTCAGCGAGATCCGGATGAAGTGATCGCGCTTTCCCGGTGCCCACGGCATAAGCGATGTCTGTTCCAGGCGGCGGATGTCCGCGCCGTCGGTTACAGCCCGGGATTGCCCGACGACGGTAACGCTCCAGCCCGTATGCCTGGCACAGTCCACACTGTCGGCCTCGAATGCCACCACGGCGCCGCGGGTCGCGGCGGCGAGCTTGCTTCCAGCATCAGTCCCGATGATGATGTCGCCGTCGTCCAGCGCGAAGTTGACAAGTTCCACCGCTGGCAGCGCCTGCCGGGTATAGACAATCCGGCCGACAGGCACCGATCCCATCAGCCGCATGCACTCACCCCGCGACAGGTGTTCCAGAACAGTGCCGTTGAAGTCCATATCACGCAGGATGCCCCCGACAGGAACATGCGCAGAGGGAACAAAGTCCCTAATGCGCGGGGCCTCCGCCGTGATTGACGCCCGGCCAGCGGGTCGGACTTTCGCGACTGGTCCCTCCGCTTGGCCATCAGCTCGCCGGCCGCGCGGGCGTCTAGCATCGACTGCCCCGAGGCCACGGTCCGCACCGCGCCGACCAGGTCGGTGCACCGGATCTGCTTGAGCACGTAACCGGCCGCCCCGGCCATGATGGCGTTGAACAGCGCCTCGTCGTCGCGTCCAGCCTAGGCAGTTCATCCCGGCGCGGCTGTGGACCCTTAGTCCCGGCGGGGCGAGCCGAACGCCCCGCAGGCGAGGGGACGTGCGCCACTGAACTGCGTCCCGGCGGGACGCCTAGCGTGAAAACGCAGGTCAGCACAAGGAGGAGATTAAGATGCCAGGAATCATCGTCGGCATCGACGGCTCCAGCCATTCCCGCCGAGCCCTTAGATGGGCCATCAAAGAGGCGACGACCAGCCGCACGCCGCTCATCGTGCTTACCGTCCAGCACGCAATGGCCGGGTACTGGGGCCCGGTCGTTTACCCGCAAGACCCGAACCTTACCGAGCAAGCTCGCAAGGTGGCCCAGGAGGAGACGGACATCGCGCTTGCCGAGCTTGGCGCCGGCTCCCGGCCGCCGTCGGTAACCGTCCAGGCCCGCTTCGGCCTGCCCGCCGAGGAAATCCTCAAGGCGGCCGCTGACGCGGACATGATCGTCGTCGGCTCGCGCGGCGCGGGCGGGTTCAAGAAGCTCCTGATGGGCTCGGTTAGCACCCAGGTCACCCATCACGCCCGCTGCCCCGTCGTCGTCATCCCGGGTGACAACAGGTGACCGCCCTCAGACGGCTCGGCCGATTCGCACCGCGCCCTTGAATGGGCCATGAACGAGGCGGCGATCCGGCGCGCACCGCTCACCGTCATCACAGTGGCCCGGCCGGAGCTAACGGACAGTACCACGACCGGCGCTGTCTAGATCGCCCGCGGCGTGGATGATCAGGCGGCGCCGCCAGTCTGTTGAATTCAGGGACCTAGGCCCCGGCCGCCGGGTGACGTTGATCCCTGCATGGGCGGGCCCGCCGCGGCACATCGTGAGACGCGCGGGCAAAGTGCCTCGCGGAATGCGCTGAGGAGAATCCGATGAGAGCAGCAGTAGTCCCTGGTTTCGGGCAGCCGCTGGTGATCGAGGACCGGCCGGTGCCTGACCCCGGCCCGGGCCAGGTCGTCGTCCGGATGGAAGCGTCCGGACTCTGCCACACCGATATTCACGCGGCGAACGGGGACTGGCCGGTCACCCCCACGGTTCCGTTCATCCCGGGACACGAGGGTGTCGGCATCGTGACATCGGTCGGCGAGGGAGTGACAAGCCCGCATGTCGGGCAGCGAGTCGCGGTGCCGTGGCTGGGCTACGCCTGCGGCACGTGCCAGTACTGCCTCACCGGCTGGGAGACGCTATGCCAGTCCCAGCGGAACACCGGCTACTCAGTAGACGGCTGCTACGCCGAGTACTTCCTGGCCGAGGCCGCCTTTGCCACGCCAGTCCCCGACGGGATCGATCCACGCGAGGCAGCACCGCTGACCTGCGCAGGCGTGACCACCTACAAGGCCGTGAAGGTCGCCAACGTCCGCCCGGGCAACCTGGTCGCCATCTCAGGCGTCGGCGGCCTCGGCCACATGGCGGTGCAGTACGCCAGGATCTTCGGGGGTACCGTGGCGGCGGTCGACATCACCGATGAGAAGCTCCAGCTGGCCAAGGACCTCGGCGCGGACATCGTGATCGACGCCCGCACGGAGGACCCGGCCGAGGTCCTGCAACGGAACGGCGGGGCCGACGTCGCGATCGGCCTGGCCGTCGACGACCGCTCCTTCGCCACCGCCTACGCCGGGCTGCGTCGCGGCGGCAGGCTAGTGCTCGTGGCCCTGCCCGCCTCGGGCACGCTCCGCATTCCGGTGTTTGACACCGTGCTCAACGGGATGTCGGTCATCGGATCGATCGTCGGCACCAGGGCCGACCTGAACGAGGTCTTCGCGCTGCACGCCGCCGGCCGCACCAGGGTCAGCTACGAGACCCGGCCCCTGGCCGACGTCAACCAGGCAATCTCGGACGTCCTGCACGGTAAGGCCAAGGCGCGGATCGTCCTCGAATCGTGAGCGTGCAAGAAGGCAAGAACAGGCCGCGTTTCCACGCCAGAGCGCTGGAAACGCGGCCTTTTGAGCTAGCCGGGCCGCGCACGCTCAGACCGGACCGGTCGGCCTGCTTGGTGGTGACAAAGGTCCCGGACACTCAGGCCAGTTAGCCGTAACCGTCCTGGAACCCGAAGCAGATGCTTGAACGGTAAAGGTAAATACGGAAAGCAGGGCCAGAAGGCCCGGCTGGTACTCAGGGAGATGCTCCAAATGCGCCGCACTACATTCGACAAGCTTCTTGGCTGGGCCGGGGTCTCACTCGGCGTCGTCCTGCTCGCGCTGGGCGGGCTGGTGCTGTGGGGGTCGGCGTACGTCCACAACACCGTGCAGAGCCAGCTGGCCGCCCAGCAGATCACGTTCCCGCCGGCGTCCGCGTTCGCGCACCCCAAGGCCGGCACCGAGATCACCCCGTCCATGATCCCGTCGGTTTCGCAGTACGCGGGCCAGCAGCTGCTCACCGGGCAGCAGGCCGAGGCCTACGCTGACCACTTCATCGCCGTGCACGTCGCCAACATGGGTGGCGGCAAGACCTACTCGCAGCTGTCCGCTGAGGCCATCGCGCAGCCGAACAACACCGCTCTGCAGAACACCGTTGCCACGGTCTTCAAGGGCGAGACGCTGCGGTCCATGCTGCTGAACGCCTACGGCTGGTGGAAGGTCTCCCAGATCACCTACATCGCCTCGCTGGCCCTGTTCGGCCTGGGCACCGTGTCCTTCCTCGCCGGGGTCTTCGGGTTCGCCAGGATCCGGCGCGAGCAGCCAGGCGCCACGGTGTCCGGCCCCACGATCGAGCAGATCAACCAGGCAGGCCACGAGGCAGGCACCTCGGCCTAACGGTCCCGGCCGTAGCCACGGCATGAGTCGGCGCTCTTCCAGCCCGCACCCGGTCTGGAAGAGCGCTCCGCATGCCGACCCCCAAAAGCGCCCGGCTTCGAGACGCTCATATTCCAATTCACGCAGCTTGTTGCGAAAAATCTTGTACTCCTCGCGCATGGCAAGCATCTCCGGTGTGATCGCTGCAAGCGGCGATGCCCGGTCGAGGATAAGTGCATTGTTCAGGTGCATTAGTGTCAGTCATGCAACCGCCGTGTTGTCATGGAGCCACACCACGGATTCGCCGTGTGCCTTGAATGCGGACACTGCGGCGCGGCCGTGGTCGAGCCGCCTTTCATCGTCACGGGTGCCTCCGTCTGGGAAAGACTGGCATGTTAGGCCCGCTCGGCCGGGGCTGGGGGTGTTATCGAGTGCTGAGAGAGACACCGTTACGGTGGCACCATGAACGGTATGCGTGCTTCCCGCGGCGACGACCCTACCGAACCTGAAGCCGTGTCGGCTCAGTCCGCCGCAAGCTCATCGGCGGGTGGCTCGTCCAGCCGGCAACGCGTACCCGCCGCCACACGCTCGATCTGGGTCCTCGAGCACGTGCAGGACTGGGTCACGGTCGCCGTCGGGGTCGTATTGATTGCACTGGCTGCCGCACTGCTGATCGCCGGGATCGTTGATTTCCTCGATGGGTCCTCTGGGCCGATCTCGGCGGGCGCCCCGATCCTGCTCGACCGCGTCCTGCTTGTCCTGATTCTGGTCGAGATCGTATATACGGTCGTGCTTTCCTTGCGCGCGCACCGTCTGGTGGCCCAGCCGTTCATTGTCGTCGGGCTGATCGCGGTCGTCCGCCGCATCCTGTTCGTGCTGACTCCCGGCACCACCACCACTGTCAGCACGGCGGAACTAGCGTTGCTCATCGCGATGGTGGCCGTGTTTATCGCCGGGCTTGTTGTGGTCAGCCGTTTCGAGAAGGGCGATGACTGAGCGAAATGCCCGACCGCAAAGCGACCTCAATTCGCCGTGTCAAGAATAGTAAGAACCCTGCAATGGCCACGCGCGGGCCCGCGGGGCTCCTCATCCATAGTGCCCCGTCGCGCTGACTCTTGAGACCAGATTGGTTCCCTTCCTCACCTCGGCAGAGGTGGGCGGTGCCGCACAGAGAGAGGTTATTGACCGGTGCGCTCGGATACAAGCCGCGGTGAGGGCGCCTTGGCCCGGCCGCCCCCACCCCCGCCGCAGAGGCCAACCTCAACCCCGGCCAGCTGCGCGCCCCGCCGAAGAAAGCCGGCCGCAGCCGCGGCATCGAGGCCGAAGCCGCCGGCTGCGCGAGGCACCCGGACGCCGGGATCATCACCAGCTTCCCAGGGCTCGGCGCTCTCACCGGCGCCCGGTTGTTCGCCGAGACCGGAGACGACCGGTCCCGCTCACCGATGCTAAAGGCCCGAAGGCCTACGCCGGCGCCGCCCCTATCACCCGCGCCAGCGGCAAGCACAAATCCATCACCCGCGGCCAACTCAGCGCTCGACCCGGCGGCATCCAGGTCGCTCATCCTCCAGATCGCAAAGTGCTGGTCAGGCACCCGGGTGCGCGCCGGACGAATGCTCACGGCAAAGCTCCCCCGCACAGCCGCAACCAGACGCATTACCCCCGCCCCGCAGCACCTGAACTGACCAGTGACGGGGCATCCGCCGCCCGTAGCATGAACCCGCAGTCCAGAAACCTGACTCCGGGAAACACAGGGCACATCACCTCCACCAAACCCGGTGCGGTTCACTTATCCACATGCAATCTGCGCCTGATGAAACCTTCAACGCGCAGCTGCGACATCGCTAAGAACAGACAGAATCCCTTGGTCCAGCTCATGCGACATCGGGGAACCGGGCCGCTGTGGCCAATCTGAGCTGAAGATTCTGGCGTTTCCCGGCATGTCTGTGCGTCGGCCAATCAAGCCGACCGTATACGATGGGATTAATTTTTGGGACGAGATATAGGAGTATGACATGGCCCAGCAGATTCAGACCCTCTTCATCGACGACATCGACGGCGGCGAGGCGGCAGGTACCGTTCGCTTTGCTCTCGATGGCGTCGACTACGAGATCGACCTGAGCACTGAGCACACCGACGACCTGCACACGGCGATCGGTAAGTACATTGGCCACGCCCGCAAGGTCGGCGGTACTCGCCGCGCTGCTCGCGGAGTAGGGCGCCGGAACGCGAGCGCCATCGACACGCACAAGGTCCGTGAGTGGGCCAGGGAACAGGGGATCGAGATCAAAGATCGTGGCCGGGTACCAGCGGATGTCCTAACCCGGTACCGGGAGACTGTGGGACAGTAAAGCACTCTCAGGCCCCATACCCGAGCCGGCACTAGGCGGATATCGCGCGTTGCCACTATCCCTCACTCACAACGGGTGACCGTGATTGCCGTCACCGGGCCGACCGTGACACGGCGA
>Ga0187808_10000624_pt1 | contig 11429 bp, 7 predicted proteins | sample NC_wetland_sal_i_5_FD_132427 | JGI IMG/M metagenome (GOLD analysis project Ga0187808, IMG submission 132427) | Wetland sediment microbial communities from Neuse River Estuary, North Carolina, USA - ASW_3 | ecosystem: Environmental > Aquatic > Freshwater > Wetlands > Sediment | place: USA: North...
CTCGAGGGCGGCCAGCCCGAACGTCTCCACCGGTCCGGGCGCGATGACCACGTCGGCGCTGGCGAGGAGCGTGGCGAGCTGCTTGGGATCGGTGACGAAGCCGGCGAAGTGGACCGGTAGCGAACGGCGCCGCGCCGAGTGCTCGAGACCGGGGCGCAGCGGCCCGTCCCCGGCGATCACGAGCACGGCGTCGACGCCCGCGGCCCGCAGCCCGGCGAGCGCGGCGACCGAGCGGTGCGGCTTCTTTTCCACCGACAGCCGCCCGCAGTGCACTAGCAGCGTCTGCCCCGGTGCGGCGTAGCCGTCCCTGGCCGTGTCGCTGTACCGCTCCGGGCTGAACAGTTCCAGGTCCACACCCAGCGGGAGGCGGGTCAGGTTGGGCGCGCCGATCTGCTCGAACTCGGCCGCGGCCCAGCGGGTGGTGCACACGATCCGCTGGTAGTCGCGGACGCTGCGGCGGTTGAGCGCGTCGGCCAGCGCGGTGGCCGTGTTGCTGAGCAGCCGGCTACGCCACCGGGACATGCCGGAGACGTCGGCCGGCAGGCTGAACAGGCCGGTCAGGCTCTCGTGCGAGACCATCACCGCGGGGACCCCGTGCTCGCGAGCCCACCGGCCGGTCCAGCGCAGCGTCGTCCGGTCGGACACCTCGAGCCGGTCCGGCCGCAGCTCGGCGAGCAGCGCCGCGATCCGCCGCCGCGACAGCAGGGCGCGGTAGCCGCCGGTGAAGGGCACGATCGGCCCGTACCGGGTGATTACCCGGCCCTGCGCGGTCTGTTCGTCGCCGCGGCGTCGGCCCGGTATGACGAGCACCGGGTCGTGCCCGGCCGCGAGGTACCCGGCGCCAAGCTCGCGCAGCGCGGTTCGCATCCCCCCGGACCGCGGCCCGACGTAGTTGGCCAGCCGAACGATCCGAAGCGCCTTGCCTGGCTCGCTCATGCGGCGATCCTGGTGGAGGTGGCTTCGGCGCCGAGGACGGCGGCGTAGTGGTCGATGAGCTCGTCGACGAGCACGGGCCAGGACCTGGTGAGCACCCGGCGCCTGGCCGCTTCGCCCATCGCCGACCGCAGCCCCGGGTCCGCGACGAGCTTGCCGACCGCCGCCGCGAGCGGGGCCCCGTCGCCGGGCGGGACCAGGTAGCCGGTCACGCCCTCGGCCACCAGGTCGAGCGGGCCGCCGGCGGCGGGCGCGATCACCGGCAGGCCGCTCGCCGCGGCCTCCTGAATCGTCTGGCCGAATGTCTCGAATGGCCCGGTGTGCACGAAGATGTCCAGGCTGGCGTAGATCCTCGCCAGGTCCTCGCCGTGCCGCGTGCCGAGAAAGACCGCCGACGGCAGGGCCTGCCGCAGTTCCTCGTGCATCGGGCCCCCGCCGGTGATAACGAGCCGCGCACCGGGCAGGCCGGCCACCGAGGCGAGCAGGTCGACGCGCTTCTCGGCCGCGAGCCGGCCCACGTAGCCGACGATCACCTCGCCGCCAGGCGCCAGGTCGGCGCGCAGCCGCTCGTCGCGACGGGCCGGGGCGAACCGCTCGGTGTCCACGCCCCGCCCCCACAGCCACACTCGTTCCATGCCGTGCTCGACCAGGTCCGCCGCCGTCACGCTGGACGGGGCGAGGGTCCGGCCGGCCGCGTTGTGGATGTCGCGCAGCCAGCGCCACGCGAACGTTTCTGTGAACGCGCCTAGCCGGTAGGCGCGTGCGTAGTTGGGGAGGTCGGTCTGGTAGACGGCGACCGTCGGCAGGTTCATCGCCTTGGCCACGCGGCTGCCCCACGCGCCGAGCGCCACTGGGCTGGCCAGGTGCACCACCTCGGTGCGGTGCCTGGCAATGGCGCGGCGGGTCTTGGGCGTGGGCAGGCCGATCCGGAAGGTCGGGTATCCGGGCAGCGGGACCGAAGGGACCCGCTCCACTGGGTAGGGGAAGTGGGCATCCGCGCGGGATGCGGCGCGCGCCGACTCTGGGGCGATGACGAGGGGCTGGTGGCCCTTGCGGACGAGGTTCTCCGCCACTCGCACTACGCAGTGTGCGACGCCGTTGACATCGGGCGGGAACGACTCCGTAATGATCGCGATCCTCATGCCATCAAGTTCGCCGATGTGGTGTTGGGATTCCGCCACGACACCGTTACGCAAGGACGAACTGTCGATGACAATTAATGACTGGCCGGCGCCCGCCGATATGTTCGGGAGGACAATTTCCCTCGGCCACCGGACTCTCTCGCGGAAGAACTCCAGGCCTGCCGCTGTTGTCGCGTTGCGTGGCCAGTGCAAACGCTTCCCTGAACCTCGCGGGTGTCCCGCTTTCCGTGCTCGACCTGGCGCCGATCCCGGCGGGCGGCACCGCGGGCCCGGCGCTTCGCGCGACGATCGAACTCGCCCGGGAGACCGAGCGGCTCGGCTTCACCCGGTTCTGGGTGGCCGAGCATCACGGCATGCCGGGCATCGCCAGTTCGTCGCCGCCGGTGCTGATCGCGCACATCGCCGAGGCGACCGAGCGGATCAGGGTGGGGTCAGGCGGCGTCATGCTGCCGAACCACACGTCCCTGGTGGTGGCCGAACAGTTCGGCATGCTGGAAGCGCTCCACCCGGGCCGCATCGACCTCGGCCTCGGCCGCGCGCCGGGCACCGATCAGGCCACCGCGGCCGCGCTGCGGCACGGCGGCCCCGACGAGTTCCCGCGCCAGCTGACTGACCTGCTCGGCTTCTTCAGCGGCCAGTGGCCGGCCGGTCACCCGTACGCGACGGTCCGGGCGGTGCCCGGCGAGGGCGACGGCCCGGAGATGTGGCTGCTCGGGTCGAGCGGCTACAGCGCACAGGTGGCCGGGGTGCTCGGCCTGCCGTTCGCCTTCGCGCACCACTTCATGCCCGCCAACACCCTCCCCGCGCTGGCCCTGTACCGCGAGTCGTTCCGGCCGTCGGCGACGCTCGACCGGCCGTACGCGATGGTCGCGGCCGCGGTGATCTGCGCCGACACCGATGAGCGCGCCCGCTACCTGGCCGGCCCGTCCGCGCTGTCGTTCCTGCGGCTGCGCCAGGGACACCCCGGCCAGATACCCAGCCCGGAAGAGGCCGCCGCCTACCCCTACAGCGACCTGGAGCAGGCGTTCATCGCGGACCGGCGTGCCACCCAGTGCATCGGAGCGCCGGACACGGTCCGCTCCGCCCTGGAGGACCTGCTCAAGCGCACCGAGGCCAACGAGCTGATGATCACCACCCAGACTCACGACCCCGCCGACCGCCTCCGCTCCTTCCAGCTCCTAGCCGAGGCCGCCACCGCCTAGCCCCGTCCCGTCCCGTCCCGTCCCGTCCCATCCTGTCCCGTCCGTTACGCGTCCCGGCGGGTGATGACAACGTAGGTAACAGCCAGCAGCCCAACGGCGAGCGCGACGAAGATGCCGAACTCGATGCCCTGGAACGCCCAGTACCGACTGGCGGGCTGGTAGCTGACGAACTGGCGGTAGCCGAGCTTCTGCATGCACGTGAGCACGCCGCCCTGGTTGTTTTGCGCCTGGGACGCCCCCGAGGCGCACACCGACGGAACCGTGCTTACCGACACGTTCGGCCCGATGTCCGCGCCGTTCTGCATCGGCAGCACGTGGCCGGACGGGTTGACCACCCCCGAGCCGAGCTGCCACACGGCACCGCTGGGGACCCAGTTCTGGGTCAGACCGTACAGGTGCATGACCGCGCTCATGTAGTGCGGGCGGATCCACTGGTCGATCAGCAGCCGCACGGCGAGGTACATGGCCAGCGTCAGCCCGATCGCGGGCACCGTCCGGCGCAACAGCAGGCCCGCGGCGATGCCGAGCGCCATCGCGAACAGCGTGTAGGCGACGGGGACGATGCCCATGATGTCGAACCGGCCGGGGCCGAACGCGTCGGCCTGCAGGGCGTTGTCCGGCCCTGACCACCAGGTGACAAGGCCGGAGACGACGCCGGCGAGGGCGGCGGCCGCGAGCAGCAGCCAGCCCGCCTTGACGAGCAGCCAGCGCCGCCGCGTGATGCTTTGCGTCCAGGAGAAGTCCCGCGTTCCCGTCTCGAACTCGTGCGCGACCAACGGCGCGCCGCACAGCACGCCGATCACGACCGGCACCCCCAGCGTCATGATGACGAGAAAGCCGACCGCGTGGCTGCCGAGGAAAAGCGTGTTCGACAGGTTGCCGCACCCGCCGTCCGTAGTGCACGTGGCCAGCGCGGAATGCCACTGCGAAGCCATCGAGAACCCCGTGGCGAGCAGCAGCGCGGAGAAGGCGGCGAGCAGCGCCAGGCCAATCACTGCCTGCGCGCGGTACAGCCGCCAGACCAGGAAGCTCATCGCGGTCACGCGTCCCTTCTGGTGACGACAACGTAGGTAACAGCGAGCAACACGAGGGCGAGGGCCACGTAGATGCCGGTCTCGATGCCCTGGAACGGCCAGTACCGGCTGGCGGGCTGGTAGGTCGCGAACCCGCGGACCCCGGACGACTGCAGGCACGACAGCACCGCGTGGCTCGGCCCTGCGACGTGCCCTCTGGCCACCCCATTCAGGGTCAGCCTCGCCGAGACGAGACGCTGGCACGAAGCCGAGAGCGAGCCGATGGGTACGCCGTTGATCATCTGGGTACCGGCCCCCACCTGGATGACCTGCCCGTTCTTCCCGACCAGTCCCTGCGAGATGACCCAGGCCGACCCCGGCGGCGTGAACGTGCTCAGCTTCGGGCTGAAGTAGGCGGTGACCGTGCCCAGGTAGTGCGGCCGGACCGCGTTGGCGATCAGCAGCCGAAGCCCGATGAAGCCGCCGAGGGTGACGGCGATCGCGGGCAGCGTTCGCCGCAGCAGCGCGCCCGCGGCGATGCCCAGCATGGTCGCGAACACCGCGTAGCCGATAGGGACGAGGCCCTGCTGGTCGAACGTGGTGGGCTGGAACGCGTTCTGGAGCAGGGCGTTGCGGGGGCCGGACCACCAGGTGACGAGCGAGGCGATCACCCCGCCCCAGACGGCGGCGGCGAGCACTGTCCAGCCGACCTTTACCAGCAGCCAGCGCATGCGGGTGACGCTCTGCGACCACGCGAAATCGGTCGTGCGGACCTCGAATTCGTGCGCCAGCAGCGGCGCGCCCACCAGCATCCCGAACGCGGCGGGCGCGGCCAGGCTCAAGAGGACGATGTCGTGCCCCGCGACGCTGCCCCCGAGCGACACGGTAGCCGCGAGGTCAGCGCAACTGCTGTTCGCGGTGCATCCCAGCAGCAAGGTGTGCCACTGCGAAGCCATCGACAGTCCGGTGACAACCAGCACGGCGGCGAACGCGGCGAGCACCAGAACCGCGATGGCCGCCTGCCCGCGGTACAGCCGCCACACGAGAACGCTCATCGCCGCGTCACGCGTCCCGGTTCCTGACTACGTAGAACGTGACGGCCAGCAGCACGAGGGCGAGCGCCACGAAGATGCCGGTCTCAATGCCCTGGAAGGCCCAGTACCGGCTGGCGGGCTGGTAGCTGAGGAAGTTGTGGTAGCCGGCCCTCGCCAGGCACTGGTTCGCGGCGTTCTGGGCACTGTTGGCGGCGTTCTGGGCGCTGTTGCTGGCCTGGGTGCTGAGGTTGCTGGCCTGGCTCGCGAGCGCCTGACAGGCGTGCGGCAGGCTGCTGATCGGCACGCCGTTGAACGTGTTGTCGCTGTTGAAGTTCTGCGCCAGCACCTGGCCGTTCGGCCCGGTCATGCCGCCCCCGACTAGTGGCGAACCCGTCGGCGGATTGAAGTTGCCCGTCATGCTGTAGGAGGTGGTGACGGGGGTCATGTAGTGGAGCCTGAGGTCCTGGGAGGTCCACAGCCGCAGCCCGATGAACCCGCCGACCACGATGGCGACGGCCGGCAGCGTCCGCCGGAAGACCGCGCCGGCGGCAATGCCGAGCGCTGTCGCGAACACCGAATACCCGATCGGGACGATGCCCTGCTGGTCGAAGTAGTTGGGCTGGAACCAGTTCTGGTAGGCGGCGTTGCGCGGGCCGGACCACCAGGTGACCAGCTCCGCGATCACGCCGCCCCAGACGGCCGCGGCGAGCAGCACCCAGCCGACCTTCACCAGCAGCCAGCGCGTGCGCGTGACGCTCTGCGACCACGCGAAATCGAAGGTGCGCGATTCGTATTCCCGGGCCAGCAGCGGCGCGCCCACCAGCATCCCGAACAGGGCCGGCGCCAGCATGCTGAGGATGGCGAAGTCGTGTCCGAGCACGCTGCCGAGCGACGCCCCACCCTGCTGCTGCAGGGAACCGCAGGTGCCGCTCGCGGTGCACGCGGAAAGAATAGTGTGCCACTGCGAGGCCATCTTGAGCCCGGTGATAAGCAGCACCGCGGCGAAAACGGCCAGCACCAAGGCGGCGAACGCCGCCTGGAGGCGGTACTGCCGCCAGATAAGAAAGCTCATTGGTCGTCTCCCACCGCGGCGAGGTGCGCGTACGCCGCCGGGGCGTCGGCGCCCATATACCCGAGCACCAGGTCTTCGAGGCTGACGTCCTCGGCCTCGTACGCCGGGTCGAAGACCGGGCCACTCAGCCGCACGAGCAGCCGAGCCTGCCGCGGCGTGCTCACCGTGTGCACCACCTTGTGCATCCGCTCCAGGGCCGCCGTGTCCTTGCGCGGCCCGACCAGCAGCTTGTGCTCGGCGAGCAGTTCGTCAGTGTCGCCGCATAGCTGCACGCGGGACGCCGACAGCAAGATCATGTGGTCGCTGACCCGTTCCAGGTCGGTGATGAGGTGCGAGGACAGCACGACGGTCAGCTCGCCGCCCGATTCCGCCACCGCCGCGGTCAGCGTGCCGAGGAAGTGCCGCCGCGCGAGCGGGTCAAGCGCCGCGACCGGCTCGTCGAGCAGCAGCACCCGCGGTTGCTTGGCCAGCGTCAGCGCGAGCGCGACCTGGGCGCGCTGGCCGCCGGACAGCTTGCCCACCGGCCGGTCGAGCGGGATGTTCAGGCCGGTGAGCCGGGTCCGCACGGACTCCGCGTCCCACCGCAGGTTCATGTGCGCGCCCACTTGGATGTGGTCCTGCGCGCTGAACCGCCGGTACAGCGGGATCTCCTGGGCCAGGAAACCGACCTCGGACAGGAACGCAGGGTCCTGGCGCGGGGTGCCGCCGAGGACCAGAGCAGACCCGCCGGTCGGCCGGGCCAGCCCGGCGAGCAGCCGCAGCAGCGTGGTTTTGCCCGCGCCGTTCGGCCCGACAAGCGCGCTGATCCTGCCCTCGGGCACGGTGACGGAGCAGTCGCTGAGCGCGGTGACGCGGTGGTACCGCTTCGACAGCCCCTGAGTCTCAATTGCGCACGTGTTCACGCGATCTCCTCCTCAGGAGAGTGGTGTGAATCCACAGCCGTTTCAGCGGACCGCAGCGTGACCCGCAGCAGCGACTCGATCGACTCGTCGTCAAGCCCGGCCTCGCGGGCTTCCCTGACCCAGTGCTCCAGGCTGCGGCCGAGCCGGGAATGGGTGCCGGGCGGCGGGCCGGGCGGGCGCCGCTTGACGAAGGTGCCCTGTCCGGCGCGCGCCTCCACGAGGCCCTCGCGTTCCAGGTCCCGATAGGCCTTGAGCACCGTGTTGGGGTTGATCGCGACGGCCGCGACAACCTCGCGCACGGTGGGTAGCTGGTCTCCCACGTCGAGCACTCCCATCCGCAGCGCTTGCCTTACCTGCTGGACGATCTGCAGGTAGGGCGGGACGCCCGACCGTCCGTCGACCCGGAAGGTGATCATCAATTCACTGCCTTAGTGTCTTAGTTGACTAGCACTTTAAGACGCGAGAGATCGGGTGTCAACTCGGCGGGTTTGTGTCCGTTCCGCCCGGGTAGCGGAATGCCCTCTCCTTAGGCAGCAGGGGGAGCAGGTGCGAGCGTGGAGGACCGCCGTGACCGAACCGAACGACGCTCGCCGTCTCGAGCTGACCCTCGCGGCGCAGCGGCAGTGGATCGACGCGCTTACCGACCTCGGCGGGCGCAACACCCTGCTCTACTACAAGGACCGCCGCGCCGGGACCCTTGATCTCGCCGACGCCGACCCGGAGGTTGTCGAGCGGTTCGAGAAGACCGGCGCGGTCCGCCTTTCCCGGCTGTTCCACGATGCCGACGCGCGCGCCGACGCGATCAGGCGCATGCAGACGATCTACCGCAAGTCGCGTGAGCTCGCCGAGGAACGCGGGATCAGGGCCGGCTACCTCGCCACCGGGCTAGCTCGCTGGGACGAGCTTTTCCTCGAGCCCGCGGCGCCTGTGCTGCTCAGAGCGCTGACGATCACCCCGACCAGAGCCCGGTACGACGACTTCGACCTGGCCCTGGACGACGAGGTCGAGGTCAACCCGGTGCTGCTGCACAAGCTGGCGAGCGTGTTCGGCGCGGTGGTGGAGAAGCCGAGCCCGGACCGGATCGCCGGGCAGCTGGCCAAGGCCGCCGCGCAGGCGGAGATCCCTGGCTTCGCCATCGAGCGGCGCAAGGTCATCGGCACGTTCACCTACGCCAAGCTGCCGATGGTCCGCGACCTGGAGGCGGCCGGTGACCTGCTCGCCGACAGCGACCTGGTGGCGGCGATCGCCGGGGACGCCGAGGCGCAGCAGGTCGTCGGCGCCGACCCCGGGCCGGTGCCCGCGACCGCCGACACGCCCGAGGGCGACTACTCGGTGCTCGACGCCGACTCCTCGCAGCGCAGCGCGATCGACGCGGTGGTGGCCGGCCGCAGCCTGGTGATCCACGGCCCGCCTGGCACTGGCAAGAGCCAGACGATCGCCAACCTCGTCGCCGCGATGGTGGCCCGCGGCCGCAAGGTGCTGTTCGTGGCGGAAAAACGCGCCGCGATCGACGCCGTGCTGTCCCGGCTGATCAGCGTCAACCTCGGCGACGTCGTGCTCGACATCCACGAGGGCACGCGCGACCGGCAGCGGATCGCCGCCGACCTCGGCGCCACGCTCGACCTCGCCGAGCACGCCACGGCGCCGGACACCACGGCGCTGCACCGCAGGCTGACCGACCGGCAGCGCCGGCTGACCAGGCACGCGGCCGCGCTGCACCGGTCGCACGAGCCGTGGGGCCTGTCGCCGTACCAGGTCCAGTCGGCGCTGCTCGGGGTGCCCACGGCCGCCCGGGTGACCGCCCGCCTCGCCGCCCCCGAGCGGATCACGCCGGACCTCGCCGACGAGATCCGCGACGACCTGCGCGAGTTCACCCGGCTCGGCGGCTTCGCCATGCGCCCGGGCAGCACCCCTTGGTTCGGTGCCGCGCTGCGCACCCGCGAACAGGCCCGCCAGGCCGCGGAGCTGGCCGTGACTGTCTCCGGCCGGACGCTGCCGCAGCTAGATGCAAGGCTGGCCGCCGCGTGCCGGGAAACCGGTCTGCAAGTTCCCTTCACTTATCCGGAACGATCGCGGCTTGCTGCCTACTTCGGCCTGCTCGCCGACGCGGGCGCACCTGGCCATGGGTTCCGCGAGCGGCGCGCGCTGCGCAAGCAGGCCCGCGCGGAGTGGGAGGCGCTGCGTTCGCCGGACGTCGCGGGCGGCGCCGCCGCGGACGCCGGCGAGCCGCGGCTGCCGTCCGGCTATCCGGCCCTGGTCCAGGCGTGGCAGGAGCTGTCCCGGCAGCTGTCGGCGCTGTCCGCGATGGCGCCGCTGTCCGGGCTCGACGAGGACCCGGTGGCGGCGTCGGCGGCGCTGGCGGCCGACGAGGAGACGCCGTGGCGGCTGCCCCGCCTGCACGAGCTCGCGCGCCGTTTCGGCGCGCTCGGCCTGGCGCCCGTCCTTGACGAGGTAGCCACGGAATCGGTCTCGCCGGATCAGGTCGCCAGCGCGTTCGACTACGCGTGGTACCGATCGATCCTGGATCAGATCCGGGTCAGCGACCCCGAATACGGCGCGGAATACGGGTCCGCCCTCGACGAGATCGCCGAGGAGTTCCGCCGCAGGGACACCGAGCACCTGGCCGCGAACCGGGCGCGGGTACGAAACGTATGGGCGCACCAGCTGCGCGAGACGGTGGACAAGCACCCCCTCCAGGCGCGGGTGATCCGCAAGCAGGCGGCGCTGCGCCGCGGGCACCTGCCGCTGCGCCGGCTGCTCGACCAGACGGGCGACGTGCTGTTCGCGCTGAAGCCGTGCTGGGCGATGTCCCCGCTGATGGTCAGCCAGGTGCTGCCCCTGACCCGGCTGTTCGACCTGGTCATCTTCGACGAGGCGAGCCAGATCGTGCCCGCCGACGCGATCGGCTCGATGATCCGGGCGCACCAGGTCGTGGTGGCGGGCGATGACCGGCAGCTGCCGCCGACGAACTTCTTCCGGCAGGCGGATTCCGGCGATCCCGGCGAGGAGGACGACCTTGACGAGGGCACGGTGTCGTTCGGCGCGGGGTTCGAGTCGGTGCTCGACGCGCTCCGGCCGCTGCTGCCGACCTGCCCGCTGAACTGGCACTACCGCAGCCGCGACGAGCGGCTCGTGGCGTTCTCCAACGACCGGATCTACGGCGGGGCGCTGACCACGTTCCCCGGCGTGACGCGCGACGACTGCCTGCGTCACGTGGTGGTGCAGCAGGACGCCAGACCCGGGCAGGACGCGTCCGTCTCGGCGGAGGTCACCGAGGTCGTCCGGCTGATCCTCGAGCACGCGCGCACCAGGCCGGGGGAGTCCCTCGGGGTGATCGCGCTGGGCATGCGGCACGCCGAGCGCGTGGACGCGGCGCTGCGCGCCGCGCTCAACTCCGACCCGGGCCCCCCCCCCACCCTCACGCCCGACGTGGAGTCGTTCTTCGCCGAGGACGTGCCCGAGCCGTTCTTCGTCAAGAACCTCGAGCGCGTGCAGGGCGACGAGCGGGACGCGATCATCTTGTCCGTCGGCTACGGCAAGCACCCCGACGGCCGGATGCGCTACCAGTGGGGCCCGCTGCTGCGCGACGGCGGCGAGCGCCGGCTGAACGTCGCGGCGACCCGCGCCAAGCGCCGCCTGACCGTGGTCAGCTCGTTCTCCAGCCACGACGTGGACCCGGGTCGCCTCACCAAGCCGGGCGCCCGGATGCTCGCGGAGTACCTGGAATACGCCGGCTCGGGCGGCACCCCGGTGGCCGCCTCCGGCGCCGCGTCGACCTCCGGTCCGTTCGAATCAGACGTCTCCGCCCGGCTGGCCGACCTCGGCATCACGGTCGTCCCGCAGTTCGGCGTCGGCGGCTACCGGGTCGACTTCGCCGCCGCCCACCCCGACGACCCGTCCCGGATGATCCTGGCGATCGAGGCCGACGGCGCGTCCTACCGCGACTCGGGCAGCGCCCGCGACCGCGACCGGCTGCGCAAGGAGCACCTGGAGCGCCTCGGCTGGCGCGTGCACCGCCTGTGGTCCACGAGCTGGTTCACCGACCCCGAATCCGAACTGGCCAAGCTCCGCGCCGCCTACGACTCCGCCGTCGAAGCCAACCCCCCCACCCCGCCCGCACCCCCCGTCCCA
>Ga0187808_10000626_pt1 | contig 11399 bp, 7 predicted proteins | sample NC_wetland_sal_i_5_FD_132427 | JGI IMG/M metagenome (GOLD analysis project Ga0187808, IMG submission 132427) | Wetland sediment microbial communities from Neuse River Estuary, North Carolina, USA - ASW_3 | ecosystem: Environmental > Aquatic > Freshwater > Wetlands > Sediment | place: USA: North...
GGGTTGCCTTGGCGCTCTCCGCTCTTCTGGTTCGCGAGCGCTTGAATCGCGGCCATGATCGGCGAGGAGACCGACGTCCCGCCGAATCCCGCCCATGCACTCGGCGGCACACCCGAGCAGGAATATCCGCCATTCCTCACGTCTGAATAGCAAACCACATAGTAGTGGTTCCAGATTCCGTTGGCAGCGAACAACGACACGTCGGGAATATCGCGCACGCTGTCGCTCGGGTTGCCGAGCACCGATTGCCAGCTAGGCTTGGGATATCCGGCGCACGTCCCGCTGACAACGCCGTTGCTCGACGGCGAGCCAGTGGCGCAGCCGCTGGGTCCGCCGCTGCCCGCAACGGTGGTCAGGAAGGCGTCGCCGCCGGTAGCGGTCGAGCTGTTGCAGAAGCCGCTCGAGCCGTAGGTATGAGCGTAGCTCTCGAAGTCGGCGATCAGCGCGCTCGCACAAGAATCGTTCCACGGGATTTCCGGAACGTAGGAAAGCGCCGAGCCATAAGTCGTCGCGTTCGAGCCACTCCAGTACGTGCTGTTCTTGCCCGCGTAAGTATCGCCGAAATCGGTGCCGCCCACCGACACGTTGTACGGCGTCGACGTGAATCCGCTGACTGCGATGCCGTGGGTCGCATTGTTTGCGCCGTAGTCGGAGCTGGCTGCGCCCTCGTCACCCGACGACACGAACACCGACACGCCCTCGCCAGCCGCCTGCTGATACAACGAATTGATTGACGCGTTTGCCGACGCGCCCAGCTGCGACTCGGACTCGCCATAGCTGATGCTCACGATCGCCGGTGGCGTGCCCGAGGCATTGAGCAGGTTCTGCAGCGCGATGAAGCCGCCGAAGTTGGTGGTGTTGGCGCAGGAGGCCAACTCGATCGTGGCACTTGGCGCCGCCGCGCTTGCCCATTCCACGTCGATGGCCACCTCAGCGTCGTCGCCATTGACCCCCGGGTCCCTGCAACCGCCGGGATGAACCTGGCTGAGCGAGCCACCCGGGTAGGCGCTCGCCAGACCAAACCTGGAACGGAACGTGTCCCAATCATTAGGGGAATTGGTGTAGCCGTACAGATCGCTGTCCTCGACGACTACGATCGTCTGGCCCTGGCCGGAATAACCCGCCTTAAACAGCGGGTTGAAGTTGTAAATCGTGGCCAGGTCCGCAGGCACCACCGCGTAACAATCGAAGCCGGTGATAAAGTTGCAGCCGGAGAAGGTGTACGAGGGGCGCGGCTTGTTCATCGGGCGGGGCCTGAAGTCGTTGAGCGACACGACCCCGGCCACCGCCGGCGCCAGCGCCGCCGGAATCTGCGGGTCGCTCATGTTGGCGATATGCGCCACGCCGTTGACCTCGAGATTGTGAATCTCGGTGTGGAAGGCTTCGCGCACCTCGCCGGCCGTGCCGGAAAAATCGATCACGACGCGATTGGGATACAGCGCATTGACGGTGAAGCCGTGCGATTGAAGCCAGCCCGTGATCTTCCCGAGATCCTGCTCGCCCAGCCCGTATCTCTGTCCGAACTCCTGCGCCGTCAACCAGTGATGGTAGATCGGCGACTTCGGGTCCTCGAGTTCATCGAGGTATTTTTCCAGCGCTTGCTCCTGCTCGGGAGCGCGCCGCAACTGGAGCATCATGTGCTCCAGCGCAAGGTCGTCAGCGACCGGGCCGCGATCGTTGGCCGCCGTCGCTTCGCGACGCGTATTGCCCGCCAGCGTGACCAGCCGGCTCTCGTCGATCTGCTGCGTGATCAGAACCCGCGCTTGTGAGCCGGCGGTGAAGGCGGGCCGACCGAACATCAGCAGTATCAGAGCGCAAATGGCGATGAGACCCGCGCGTTTCAAATGCTCTTTCGTTGAGTTGCACTCCATAACACGCGAGATCGAGCAGTAGACAAGGGCGAGCTATAGAGTCCTTATGACAGACGATGACGCAATTTCGGTTATGCCTGCGTTTGAGGCGGCCATTACTGTTCCGAACATTATAACTGCGCATAGGATCGCGGCAAAGATGAAGCCAGCGCTTTTCATGTGCATTCCTCGTAAATAGGCACCAAACGTGCCATCGGGTTAGTCCTTCTGATCGCTACATGCGCTGCAATATCTCCTAAGCTGACTGCGTACCGCCCGCTCATGAGACTGACAAAGAATACGCAGGGCGGAACCGTCGGTTACGCTAACGAGAGCCCGTATCAGTTGGACGATCAAGCGGCAGGATCAAGGACGTCGGCCCTGCCCAGCAGATCTTTGGCGTCGGCCCGGCTGGCTGCGCCCCCGCCATGTCGAACGTTGGTGGCGAGGCCGAGCTTCTCGAGCGCCAGAATGAACACGTAGCCGCCGTCGGGCTGGCGCCAGTTCCATCCGAGACGAGCAGAACCGGGGCGCGCGTGATGGTTGCGATGCCAGTTCTCGCCCTGGAACAGATGCATCAGCGCGAGCCATCTTACGTTGCGACTGGAATCCTGGCCCACCGTCACGCCCGGTTCGGTGTGGCACACGCTGTTGACGAAACATTGCGCGTGCAGTGCGAAGCACAGGCGGATCGCGCCCAGCCAGAAAAATGCAGCCGGACCGAAACACAAACCGCCGAGGTATGAGAGCGCGAGGATCGGCGTCTGAAACCATCGCCAGGCGCGATACGAAACTCCGCCGAGGTCGGGGCAGTAACGTTCAACAGGCAGCTCGCCAGCCTGCCAGAGCCATCGCAGATGCGCCCACCAAAACCCGCCCCAAATCGGGCTCGAGATGTCGTCGGGGGTGTCAGCCTTGGCGTGATGCAGGCGATGGCCGGCGGCCCAACTGATCGGCGCGCCGGAACCGTTGAACATGGCGAAGAAAATCAGCACTGCGCGCGCCCATGGGTTCAGCGTGAGCGAGCGATGCGCGATCGCGCGATGGTACGCGACCGTGGTGCCCAGTCCGCCGATGAACATGAGCGCGATCGCGCCGAGCATCACGCGCCATCCGGGAATCGGACAAAGCACAAGTCCAATCGCAGCGGTGATGTGAATGAGGCAAATCCAGAACAGGATCGAATAGTCGCGCACCGAGGAGGCTCGCCACCACGGCATCTTCCACGGCGCGCTGTTTGTGGTTTCTTCGGTTTTCGTTGTGCCTGTCGTCGTGAAAGCTGCTGCCATTCCTCTCTCCAGCGAATCGTGTTTGCCCGCACCATCGCACACGGATGATGATGCTGCGGGCAGCGGGCGCGCGTGCGTGCGCATTTCTGGCCGACCGCCAGTATCAGCACATTTTCACTTGTCACCGGGATGCCTTCGATTGTAAGGCGCAGAGCGGAATGTGCTTGCCGTCGCGGTCAAATACATTACAGGAGACTGACGCTGTGCGCCACATCAGATCGCATGAACTTGGCCAGGCGCGCGTTGTCGGCTTTCACAAATGGCCGCTGCGGCGGCGTCGCAGGAAATCCGCGGGGTGCATGATGAGAAGCGACCCATTCCTCCCGCACGCCAGACACGCGCGCGGGAATGACGGAAGGAAAACGATCGAATAGAGCATTCTGCCGGCGGCGCCGAAGCGTGCCTATTCGAGCGGCGGGGAGGCCGCCTTAGGCGATGCTCCCGGCTCCGAACCGATCTTGGGCGACATCGCCTGCACGGTGCTGATCCTGTCCTGAGCGTCGTAGCGGACCCGGTACAGAGTAAGCTGCTGCTCCTGCACCGTAGTGCGCGCCTTGCGCACCGCGAGCGACATGCCGCCGGTGAACACCGCGGCCGCGATGGTTGCTCCGGTGATTTCGGGGTCCTTGAACTTGGCGCCGTCCGGGTAGAATGCCCACACGTCCTCGCGCACGCCCGCCTCAGTTTTGGTTGCGTTCGGCTCGCCCAGCTTCGCGACCACCTCGCTGCGAGCGACGCCCGGGCTGAGCACGGCCGGGTCGTAGTGAATCGACTCGTCCTTGTCGGCCATGCGCTCCTTGAACCGCTCCAGACGGCCGCCGATCGGCCCGCCGCGCAGAAGCTGCGCCGATGAGACCGCGGGACCGAGGAATACCGCCAGCGTGGCGCAGGCGATCGCGATTTTCACGACCCCGATTCTCGATCGCGGCTGGAAGCGTTGCATCTCAGCAGTTCGACGTTCGATCAAGTTGCTCCTCCAGCGCGGCGGGTTCGGCGCCGCCGCTGCATTCTGCCGGCGGAGTGCGCAGCAACCCGTAGGCCGTTACCGCGAAGAACACGGCCAGGTTGATCGAAGCCGCCGCGATCAGCGCCGCGTTGGGATGGTCGGGGAAATATGACGAGGTGTCGCTGAGATGCTTGATGTAGGCGAGGTTGAACAGGAAGGTCGCGCTTACGGCGGCGAAGATCGAAGTGAGAAAGCCGCTCTCCAGCGCGATCGGAATCAGAAAGACCAGCGGATAGTACAGATATCGCTCATGCATCCGGGGCGCGAACATGAAGAATCCGAACAGCGCGACGAAAATCGCAAGCATCGCAGCGCCAGCCGAGCGCGCGCGCCAGATCAGATACAAGGCGATCAGGTAAACGGCGCAGGTCAGCGAAAGGCCCAATGCGCTGTACGGAACGGCGCCAAAGACTTTGTCGGTGTCGGGCGCGCTCATCCCGCCGATCAAGCCCATGAAATTGAACGCGCCTACCGAAGCTTCGCTGAATCGCGTGCCGAGATCTTTATATACGTCGAACATCCAATCCCACGAATGGCCGAGTTGATACGGCATGATTCCAATAGCAACCGTGCCCAAGAATGCGCCCGCGGACCATCCGCATTCGCCGACTCCCGCGTCGAGCAGCGTCCATAGCCCCAGCGGCGGCGTCAATGCGATCGCCTGCGGCTTGGCCAGGATCGCGATCGCGGCTGCACTCCATCCCAGCCGGTAGCGGCCCGTGAAGATCAGGATCGCCGCGGCAATCATCGGCAGTGCGACGACCGAATCGCTCTGGCCCCATACCACGGTATCGAAGATGAGCGCCGGGTTAAGCGCGAACAGCATCATCACCACGATGGCGCGCAAGCCGCGTCCGTCGCGCCACGCGGCAAAGTACAGCGTAAGACCGATAAGAAGATCAGCAATCAACGGCGGCGTCTCGACGATCACGCGGAAACCGTTTGCGCTCGGCTCGATCAGCCGGCCGATCCATCCTGAGAGCCACAGCAGGTACAGCGACCCGGGCGGATAGGCGTCAACCGGCAGGCCGGGATCGTAAATTCGTGAGGGGCCCAGAGCGGACGCCAACAGGGCGCGATTGGTCTTCGACCAGATGTCCCAGTAGAAGCCGGTGAAATGAAATAGCGCGGCAAACTTGATCGCGGTAATCGCGAGCATCAAGGCGGCAGGGAGCATCCACGCCGAGCGCCCGGCCGTCAGCGCCGGCCGCCACATTGCGGCGAGCGCCCATCCCAGCATCGCGAGCAGGATCAGGCCGGATATGACGCCGGTGGCACGGATCGAGCCTTTGCTATACGGAAGGTGCAGCTTTTCCTTATAGTGGTCGCGAACTGCGGCGATATCGAATCCGCGCGCGCCGCCCCGCGGTGGACTCGCGACAGCGATCACTTTGATATTGCGAAATGAGGCGCGGCCGGTATCCGGAAAACCCGCCACCCCAAGCTGGCAGAGCAATTCAGTCGAATCGCCCCAGCGATCCTCCTTGATATAGAACACGAGTTTCTGCCAGCCGGTCGTGCCATGCAGATGGGTCGAGATGAGTCTGATGCCGTCGTAGGTGTTGACAGCTATATTCGCGCCGCCTGCGTGCGGCAGCGCACCCTCGACGCGTACGTCGGCGCTGATTTGGTAAATCCCGGGCCGTAGTATCAGCGCCTGATGCCAGCTTGCATAGTTCGGATTCAGATTGGAGATTCCAAGCGTGCCGCCCTCGGCGGGCGTATAGGTCCACGAAAACTTGCTCAGCTTGCGGTCGGAGGACAGCGCGTACCAATCAGCCGGCGCGCCGTCGAAGCCGGCGGCAAGGTCGCCGTTGTTCACGAGATTGGTCTCGGCGAAGGCGCAGGCCGCCCCGCAGAGCCATGATGCGCACATTGCGAGTATCACAACTGCGATGAATCGCCACATTGTTCGATTGAATCCGATGCCGTGAGGGGTACCGACCCCAGCGCATCCAATCAAGTCTCAATATACAGATGCAAGACCTGATGCGTTTGGGCTGAGCGCCGACTACCATGTGCGCAACCGGGCTCGAAGCCGGGGGAGGGATCCACGATGGCAGGGAAACCACGCGGCGTGACTTTGACGATCTTCGCGCTGCTACTTGCGCTGATGGCGATTTCCAACTTCGCCAAGCCCTTCTCGCACAACCCCGGCGTCGGCTTCGTATTCCTCGGCACTCGGCTTTCTGGCATGCGCAACGCGATCGTGGCTCCGATTTTCGGGGTCATTCTCGCCCTGTACGCGTACGGAATCATCGCGATGCGCAAGTTTGCGCTGCCGGTCGGAATCTTTTATGCGGCGTACGTGATCATCAACATGCCCCTGTTCATCCTGAAGTACCACGGCACCGCGGTGATGCAGGAGCACTCGTGGGCTTACCTTATACCCTACCCTTTCGTCGCGATCGGCGTGTCGTCGGGGGCAGCAGTGCTTCTTTACCGCCGCAGAGGCGAGCTCAAATGAGCGAATGCGTCTCGCGTCTGCGATCGCCCGGCGTTAGAATTGGGCCTTAGCCGCAAACGGCCCAACCCGCGGCTCCGCGAGGTGCTCAAATGAAACGATCGCGCGAAGGATCGATCATTGGACGGCGCGAATTTCTGAAACGAGGCGTGCTTGCAGGCGTAGGCGTATCGATCCTGCCGCTGGCCCGCGCCGCCGGGGCATCGGTCGAGGCGGCTGCGCAAGTCCGCCGTTACTCGACGCTTGGCCGCACTGGGCTCAAGATTTCGGACATCTCGTTCGGCGCCAGCCGCCTGACCGCCGGAAACGAGGACCTGGTCCGTCACGCATTCGATTGCGGGATCAATTACTTCGACTCGGCCGAGACCTACACCGACGGCGAATCCGAAACGACCATCGGCAATGCGCTCAAGGGCAAGCGCGACAAGGTGTTCCTGACTTCGAAGACGATCACGCGCGCGGATCAAGACCGCGCATCGATGATGATCGCGCTCGAATCGAGTCTGCGCCGGCTGCAGACCGATCACGTCGACGTGTACTTCAACCATGCGGTCAACGATCTGGCGCGGCTCAAGAATCCCGAGTGGTACGAATTCGTCTCCCAGGCGCGCAGCCAGGGCAAAATTCGGTTCACGGGGATGTCGGGCCACGCGGGGAACCTGGCCGAATGCCTTGACTACGCGATCGACAGCGGTAAGTACGACGTAATTTTGTGCGCGCACAACTTCGGCCAGAACCCGCGCTTCTACCAGCGCTTCACGCGCAACTTCGATTTCGTCGCGATTCAGCCCGAGTTGCCGCGCCTGATGGAAAAGGCCAAACAACACGGCGTCGGCGTGGTGGTGATGAAGACCCTGATGGGCGCGCGCTTGAACGATATGCGCCCATATGAATCGGGCGGCGCCACCTTCTCGCAGGCCGCGTTTCGATGGGTATTGTCGAACCCGAACGTGGACGCGCTGGTCGTCTCGATGACGAGCCGACAGCTGATCGACGAATACCTGGGCGCATCGGGAGCGCGCGCGATGGCCGCGTATGACCTGCCGCTGCTCAATCGCTACGCGAGTCTCAACGGCGACTCGCAGTGCCGTCCCGCGTGCAACGAGTGCGCAAATGCATGCCCTTACGGCGTGCCGATCGGCGACGTGATGCGCACGCGGATGTACGCTAAAGACTACGGCGATATGCGCTTGGCGCGCAGCGAATACGCGATGCTCGCGGAGAACGCCGCGGCCTGTCTCAATTGCGATGCGAAGCCGTGCACGGGAGCGTGTCCGCATGGAATCGCGACCGAAGTGTTGCTAGCGCAAACACATCGCATGCTGGCATAAGCGTTCGGCCCCGCGGCTTTCGACGGACGAATGCCACGCTAGCCTTTCTCAATCATGACCTCCGTGGCCTTAATGACGGTGGCCAGCTCGTCGCCTTTCTTGAGGCGGGACCTCGATCGGTTTGTGGGCCGAGACCGGACTCTATCGCGGCGATCGATCGCCGCAAATCGCCCGGCAATCCTGCCGCCGAATGGTCAGAACGGAATCCGCGCGGTCAGGATGACATTGTGGTTGAATTTCTCATGATACGTCACCGCGACCTGGTAGCCGCCGCCGAACGTCAGGCCGACGCGGTCGTGAATCGGAATCCGCCCGATCAATAACCCAGGCGTGAGATAGAGCGTGCTGTGCCCGTTGTCGCTGCCGTAAGACTGCCAGGTGTAGCTGGTTTCAAACTCCGGCCAGAAATATTTGAAGAGGCGATACTGGAAAGTGGTATTCCAGGCCAGCGGCATCCCCAGCCGGTCCAGTGTGCGGTGACCGCCGGCGGGGAATGTGACACCGACCGTCGATTGGACGTCGAAGTCGCCGAAGCCCTTGCCGGCCGCCAGCGTCGGCGTGAAGAGCCCGTGGCCGTTGCCGTTGACGTTCGAGCCGGTCGGCACGCTGAACCCCATGAAGGCGGTGACGATGTAGTTGCCTTGCTCCTCGTTGGAGGAGAGCAGCCGCAATTTCACCAGGAACGGCCAGTCGCCGAAGCCGTCGGTGTTGCGCGGCATGTTGCGCTTCAGGAACGGGGGAATCCCGATTATGATTTCAGTACGTTCAAACGGGATGAGCTCCAGTCCCTTGCCGTTGCCGAAGTTGTCGGTCGCCAGCCCGTTTTTCGACGACTGGAACAACTGGTCGTAGCGCAGCTCTTCTTCGAGCCGCGGGGTGACGGTAACTATCGGAGTTACCCAATGCGGCTGCTCGTTCTGAATCTGAGTGACACGCGGAAACCAGCTTATGAAGTAGTCCTCGATCGCAGACCCAAACGACGAGCTTTGTGCTCGGCATGGCGTCGCCGCGGCGAGCGCAACGGCCAGAACGATTGCGGTGCAGAGCGCGCGGGGCCGGAGGATGGAGGTTGCAAGGCTTTTCATAGCGGCGGACTTTATGCCACATTAAGAGCGGATTGACAAGTATTATGGCATCAATTGGCAAGCGTCTGGCGCGCGCCCGAACGGCGCGGGATCTCACGCAGACGGAGCTTGCGCGGCGCGCGGGAATCTCGCGACAGGCATTGGGCGCGATCGAGTCAGGCGCCTACCATCCGAGCGTGGCGATCGCGATCCGGCTGGCGCGCGAGCTCGGCGCAAGCGTGGAGTCGCTGTTCGGCGAAATCAACGATGAGGCCTCAACGCTCGTCGAGGCCGGTTGGTTAGACGACGAGCGACGCCGCCATCCCCGCTCGCAGTCCCGTGTCGTGGTCGCGCTCGCGCGCGTGGGCGGAAAAGTCGTGGCCGTAGCGCGACCGGCGGCGCATCTCACGCTCGTGCCCGCGGCGGGCGTGTTACAGCGCGCCCGGCGGCATCGCGCAGACGTCGCCACGTTTCATTTGCCGGATGAAATTGACTCGACGCTCCTGATGTCGGGATGCGATCCGGCGGTCGCGATCCTGGCGGACTGGCTCGCGCGGCGGCGGTCGCCGGTTCACGCGGTGGCCCTTCCGTGCTCGAGTCGCGAAGCTTTGCGGGCATTGGTCGATGGCCGCGCGCACGTGGCGGGAGTGCATCTCCGCGATAGAAAGACCGGGGTCTACAACCTGGCGCCAATCAGCCGCGCCGTGGGCCATCGCCGTTCGATGGTCGTGAATTTTGCCCGGTGGGAATTGGGGCTTGCGACTGCGCCCGGCAATCCGCTGGCGATCCGCGGGTTCGCCGACCTGGCGAGACCGGGCCTGCGAATCGTGAACCGCGAAGACGGCTCTGGAGCCCGCTCAGCTCTCGACCAGGCGCTTGGCGAGCTCGGCCTCCCGTCCGAGCGCATCGCAGGATATCAGTTCGAGGTCGGCGGCCATCTCGAAGTCGCGGCCGCAGTCGCAGCGGGGCTGGCCGATGTCGGGGTCACTATCCGGCTGGGCGCCGATGCCTACGGACTGCATTTTCTTGCCCAACGGGACGAGCGCTACGACCTCGTGATCATGGGGGATGAGGCCGAATCGATAGCGGTCAAAGCGATGCTCGACGCTCTGAATTCGCGGCGCTTTGCCAACGAAATCAGCCAGCTATGCGCGTACGACACCGCGCAGATGGGACAGGTTGTCCCCGTTCGCTCCACTCCAGAAATGTGAGTTGTCGCTGGGTTCCTCGCAGCGTCAGAATTCGCGCGTTCGTAACAATCGACTCATCGTCTCGTAACGACAGCTCTCTAGGTTGCGCCCTGCCGCGGAGGGGGACGCCGGTTTACTGCAGTTAATGCAGCTATCGGCACCATAAACGTTCTCGCCACAAGCGGTTTGGCTGGCGAGCTGTTTTGCATCGTGGATACGAGTCTAGGGAGGACGATGATGAGACGAACGATACGAATGGTTGCGCTGTCGATGTTTGGCGCGGCGTTGACGCTCGGCGCCGTCGCGGTCACACCGGCGCCGGCGCGGAGCGCGGATCCGAGGGCGATCACGCTGTACACCGATCCCGCCAGCGGGCAGGTGTACACCAAGCGATGCAAGCACTGCGTCAAGCTCGGCGAGTACATTCCTGCCGGATCGACCGAAGAGATCGAGCGCAAGGTCGAGCATCGAGTCACCCAGCAGACCCAGGCTCAGCTGGACCAGGAACGCGCTGCGATGAAGGCGGACCAGGCGGCGAGAGAAGCACAGCAGCAGCAGTGGAACGCAGAGATGGCCAAGCAGGTTTCCGAGATTCAGCCTTTCGCGCGCGAGTTCGGCGACCGGTGGTTCAACAAGATCTCGATCGGCACGCTGGTGTACGCGGATTATCGCTACTATTCTCACACCGGATTTGGCCCGCAGTTCCTGACTCAGCAGGTCTGGCCCGGTCCCGGCAACAACGACTTCAACTCGTTCGATATCACGCGCACCTACCTGGACTTCAAATTCACGCCGGTTGACGACGTTTCGTTGCGCGTGACGCCCAACATGTACCTGATGATCAACACCGGGACCACATGCACGACGACCTCACCGACCAAGTGCACCGCGAGCAGCGGCGACAAGAGCGGCGTCAACACCGGATGGGCCCAGACCGTTGATGGAAACCTCGGATTTCGGGTGAAGTACGCGTATGTCGACTACAACACTTTCTTCAAAAAAGTGGCGGATATCGCTCCGATGCGCGACGACAGATTCACCTTTGGCCAGCAGCAGAATCCGCTCGTCGATTGGGAAGAGAATCTCTGGGGCTTCCGCTACACGGCCCTGACACCGTGGAACTATCTAAGCTTGGCCTCGTCGCAGGTCGGCGTCTCGATGAAGGGGCCGATCAAATTCCACGAGACGCAGTACGCTGACTACGA
>Ga0187808_10000627_pt1 | contig 11398 bp, 10 predicted proteins | sample NC_wetland_sal_i_5_FD_132427 | JGI IMG/M metagenome (GOLD analysis project Ga0187808, IMG submission 132427) | Wetland sediment microbial communities from Neuse River Estuary, North Carolina, USA - ASW_3 | ecosystem: Environmental > Aquatic > Freshwater > Wetlands > Sediment | place: USA: North...
GTCCCGGCGAGGTCACGGGCCATCACGCTCGCCGCGCCGCGAAGGAACGTGAACGGCGAAACGGACATGCGACCGTATCGGATGGGCAGAAGCCCGCGGGAGAGCCCCCGGTTGGCCGACCGGAGCATCTCCAGGACCGAGGGCCGGTCGGCGGGGGGTCGCCATGCCCCGTGGCTTGCCCTCGGTACCTTGAGCCGCAGGGCCTTCCCGTGGCGGCGACGTTCCGACCTGAGGTCGGAGATCGGCTGAACCTTCGGCATGGTGGCACGCTCGGCCGCCGCAGCGGCGACCCGAGGACGGACGTTCTACCCTAAGGTGGTTTGCGCGGCGATCCCGGACGACGCTTCCCCACGCGTGGGCAAAGGGAGATACGGGCCGGCCCCGGACCCGCGCCGAGCCCGCTCAGGATCGAGTCGAAGGTTGCAGGACGCGGGACCAGTCCTGCATCGCCGACCACTCTCGGAACGAGCGCCAGTGGACCTGAGGGTACTCTCGCTTCAGCCTTGCGATGTCTACGCTGTAGCCGACCCGGTTGAACCAGTCGTACATCTTGGCGAAGTCCTCGCTCTGCTTCCGTACCTCGTCCAGCGGAAGCGCGTGGTAGGCGAGCTTCCTTCCTGCCTTCTCCGAAAGGTCGCGCGCGATCTCGGTGGGTGTCGGTTCGTCCGAGGCGATGTTGACCCGCTTCCCCCGGAAGGCGTGCGGATCCTCCACGGCCAACGCCGTGAACTCGGCGATCTCGGGCAGCGAGATCACCTGCAGCTTTCGGTCCGGAAGGATGCCCGTGGCCAAGACTCCCTGGGCAAGACCCCCTGCGAGCCAGGGCGCCATCAGGTTCTCCGAGAAGAAGACCGGGGCGACGATGGAGTACTCGGTACCGAGGCCCTTGAGGTGCGCCTCGATCTCGGCCTTGCTGTCGAAGTGAGGGATGCCCGTCCTCCGGTCCGCGTCGCTGACGGACGAGTAGACCACGTACGGGACGCCGGCCGCGTGAACGGCGTCCAGCCCGGTCTTCCCGAAGCGGGTCTCGGCCGCGGCGCCCTGTTCGTAGGGTGTCGCCACCAGGTAGGCGACGTCCACCCCCTTCGCCGCCCGTTCGATCGAGGCACGATCCCCGAGATCCCCGGCGACGACCTCGGCCCCCAGCTTCCGGAGCTCGTTCGCGGCCGTGCTGTCCGGCTTGCGTGAAACGGCCCGCACGTGGTGGCCGCGCCGGAGCAGGAGCCGGGCCAGTCCGCCCCCTTGTTGCCCTGTCGCCCCGGTGACCAACACGCGCTTGGGTTCCATTGACCGACCCGTCAGCTCCTTCGAGGCTGGCATGAACGTACCTGCTCTGGTTCCCCGTGCCTGACCATAACCTCTGGCTGACGACAACGTAACCCCGTTCCCGCTCTGCCACTCCAGGACGTCCCGGTGGCTCCTCCCCCCGAGAGGGAACTCGTTACGCGCTGTCCCCTGGTGCCCCCAGGGGGCGGTTCGGCTGTCCGCGGGGTTGCGCGGTGATTCCCACCGGCGAGGGAGGCAACGCGGATTCGTGGAGGGAAAGGAATGTGTGGGGGGGTCCTAGGTGCTCGGAGAAGTTCCGCGGCGCGGCTTGCAGCCAATCGACCCGAAACTAGACCGTCCGAACCCCTGACCTGGCCGGGCCGAATCGCTCTACGGTGGCGAGCCTAACCTGTCGGGCCGTTACGGGGCGACCGCGGTGCACACGGCTCAGGCCGTTCGGCGCCGGACCCCAAACCGGGCCCAGAGGGCCGTGAGCATCGCCAAGATACCGACGAGGTACCAGAACAGGTCGGTGGCCCCTGCCCACAGGAACGGCTGTCCCACCTCGTTGGCGGGATCCCAGAACACTTCCTTGAGCGTAACAACGGCAACGAAGCACCCGATCACTACCGCCGGAACGCGAGGGTGAGGCCGAACCTGATCTCCGAGCCTACCCGGAGCGAAGGCGTAGGCCACAATGACGGTGAGCGCTCCGATCACGCCGTGGAGTTCGGGAAAGATGATAGCCGAGCTGAGCCAGTCGACCACGGGCGTGCAGGCACGCCGTACCGCGTAAGGTTGCTGGCCGCGCGTCCCTCGGGCTGCGCGGGTTCAAGGACCGCTGAACCCATTCGCGGGGGCGGCGGAGATCTCCGTGCCACGGCCGACCTACTTCGGTTCGCCGACTGTCCCTTGAAGTGCGAGTCGGACGCTGAGCCCGCCAGAAGGTGAACCGCGATGGTGTACCTGAAGGACGAAGGGAGCACGTTCGACGCGCCGATCGAGGTCCTATGGGAATACATCATGGGAGGCGAGGCGCACGACAGCGCCCACAAGACGACTCGGAAACCGAAGTTCGAGAAGGTCTCGGACGTTACGATCATCTACGGGTCGGAGAGGTACCTGCGCGGAACGTGGGCGCCGGATCGGATGCGGATCTCGATGTTCCCACCGGTCTCGGTGGTCACCGAGTGGCTCGAGGGAGTCCTCGCGGGCTCGAACCTCGTCTACGTTTACTCGCCCCAGGGAGGTAAGACTCGGATCGACGTGTACGGTGAGTTTACGTCCAAGACGCTGCCCCCCGCCGAGGTCGAGGCTGCCGCCCGCGAGTTCCTCGAGACCGAGTTCAGCGCCGATGCTCCCGCGGTCCGTGAGTACGCCTTGGAGGCCAAGGGATCCTCGCACAAGACGAGTGGCTGACGAGATGCGGGACACGCGGTCGCCGCCGCCCCAAGGCGAATCCATGGCCCGCTGAACGAGCCTCAAGAGTGGTTGAGCTCTGACTTGCGATCGCTGCCGACGATCTTCTCAACCGGGGCAAGACCTGCCTCTTTGCTCGAGTACCGTTGCGACCAGGTTGCGGGACCCCCCCGGGGGTTGCCACGGGGGCTGGATCCCGGCGATTCCGGGCATCGCCCGGAGGTTAGCCCTGACGCTGGCTGATGCGTCCCAGAACAACGCCGCGACGAACCACTCCGGTCTACAGGGGCAAGGCGACAGCTGGCCGGCCGACGGCTAACCCCGACGGTATTCGTGACGATAGGCGATCGGACCCAAGCCCGATCCGGCTCGCGCGCGAGAGTGACGCCCTCGAGACCCAGGCGAGGCAGCGAGAACCGCCCTGAGGGGGCTTGCGGGCCTCGAAAGGACTATTGGACCAGACGAGATGGACGAGACGCCGATAGGCCCGAGGGGTCGACGAGAAATCGGGGAGCTCCGAGATGCGGATCCTCCTCGTCGACGACGATGCGGCCTTCCGAGAGGAGCTCTCGGAGCTCCTCAGGGACCGTGACCACAGCCCCACGGCGGTAGCGACCCCGGCCGACGCTCTGTTGACGTTGGAGCGAAACGAGTTCGATGTCATGTTCACGGACCTCCGCATGGGCCGGCAGAGCGGCGTAGAACTCCTGGAGAGGACCAAGGAACGATGGCCACGGATGATCGTCGTGATGATCACCGGTAGGGCGACGGTGGAAACGGCTGTCCGATCCTTGCAGTTGGGTGCGTTCGACTATCTCCGAAAGCCGGTCACTCCCGAACAGGTCGGTCGAGTGCTCGCCCTGGTGAACCAACAGCTTGCGTTGACGCGGACGGGAGCGAAGCCTCTCGACCCGGGTCGGTACGCCAGCGCCCTTGCCGAGAAGGGGGGGTACGAGGTACTGTTGATCGCCCCTCCCTCGGTTCGGGTGGCCGCTGAGAAGGTCCGTCATCTGCCGCTCGACCCCGATAACCCGTCCCGAATCCAATCCGCCGTGACGGAATTCGTCGAACACCGGGAAAGGGCAGCGGTAGTTCTCGCGGCCGTGGAGCAGCTCCTGGAACGTCACCGCGAGGAGGAGATCGCGGCCCTCCTCGAAGCGATTCGGGCCATTCTCGAGGGCAAGGGACCGTTAGCGGTGGGATACGATCCGGACCGGATCACGGCGACCGGGGCGCTCGCCGTACGGGCCTCGATCGTCTCGGCGGATGCTCACACGACCCTCGAATCGTTGGCCAGCCCGATCCGACGGCTCGTCCTCTACCGGCTGGCAGATGGCCCCTGCAGCTTCACTCAGGCGATGCAGGCGGCCCACTTGGACGATACGTCGTTGATCGCGTTCCACCTCCGCAAGCTGACCGAGAGCGGACTGGTGACGCACCTCGCCCGGGAACGGTACCGGCTCTCCGCGAGGGGACGAGGCGCGATCAAGATCCTGAACTCGATCGACGAGCTCGACGCGAGGGAGGGCAGCGGAAACCGCGTCTTCCTGTCGAAACTGCCCAGGGTGGCTTCCCAGTAGCTCGAGCGTTCGCTCGAGCGGCTCCCAGGTGGGGCACCGAACGGCACCGGACCCCCGGGGGATCTCCGCAGCTTCGATCGGATTCGGTCCGTTGGGTACCCTCCAGAAATCCTCGGTACGGTCGCTTGAATTGGATTAAGGACGGCCTTATCTCTGGGGCGTGGCCGAACCGCGCGAGGCACTGGCGAACTATGGCGACCGTGAAGGCGCCGGTGACCATCCTGGAACAGGCAGCGATCACGGACTCGGTTACGACGGCCGCGGTCGCCCAGGAAGTGAGCGTTCTTCGATGGGGAGGCATCGCCGGGGTGATCGGGGCGGTGATCTTCGTCTGCAGCATCGTTTTCCAAGTGGCCTTCATCGGAACCAAGACCACGGCCGCTGGCGCCGGACCGGTGATCAACTTCCCCGGAATTCGCAACGAGATCATCGTGGGGCAAACTCTGTTCCTAGCGGGTACGGTCCTCTTGATGCCGCTCTTCCTGGCGCTCTACCGATCGCTCCGCAGGTCGAGCCTTGCCCCGGCGATCTTCGGCACCGGGCTGAGCTTCCTAGGCCTAGCCGTCCTGGCGGTCGAGAGCGAACCGAACGTCGCGATGGCCCCGATCTCTGACTCGTATCACGCAGCGGGCGCGACGGCGGCTCAGCAGGCCTCCGCCGTCCAGCTGTGGCAGGCGACGCAGGGGATGTTCAACCAGTTCGACACGTGCGCCTACATCTTCCTGTCGATCGGATTCATCTTCCTCGGATTGGCGATGCTGCGCTCCCCCTCGTTCCGGAATGTCTTTGGCTGGGCCATCGCGGCCTTCGGAGTGGCTGGGCTCATTGGGGTCGCCCTCTTCGCCGTAACTTCCGGCACGTTCGCGGTATTCGCCCTCCTGACGTTCGTCATCTTCCCCCTCCTCATCGGCTGGAAGGTCTACGGCCTTTCGAGAGCTTCTCCGCCTGGCGCACCGGCTACGGCTGCATAGTCCGACCCCTGTCCCCCGTGCGATCCTTCACGAGCGGCGGCCGAAACCCCGACTCGACCCGGGCCTCACCAGGGTGAGACTGTGACGCCGCATCACATCGGAATCCCACCCACCGACTAAGGGCCGTTCAAGGGTCTGCGATGACGCTCGATGCGTGGAGTTCGGGTTCCGTTGCGAGAGAACTCGACCTACACGGCTCGTCGCATGACCCGTAGCCGTCGTCCGCGGCGCCTCAAGAGCTAAACGGCGCGAACCCTAGCGCCACGAGGTGAGGTATCCGTGTCTCCAGCCCACATGACGGGGCAAGCACCACCGCCTGTGGGGAGTGCCGTTCGTGTGTTGGTGGACGGGCGCGCGATCGCCGTCTTCAACCTCGGGACCGCGCTCTACGCCATCGACGCGAACTGCACCCATGTCCGGGGCCCCCTCGAGAAGGGTCCGATCACAGGGGACCTGGTGACCTGCCCCTGGCACGGCTCCCAGTTCGATCTACGGACGGGGGAGGTGCGCCGGGGTCCGGCCACTCAGCCGGTCCGGTGCTACCCTGTACGGGTGGAGAATCAGAGACTGGTAGTCGAGATCCCGTAGGCCGCGAGAACCGTAGCCGTCCGCCGTACAACGTCACCTCGGGTGGGATGGCGAACTAATTTTCGGAAGCTTTTTACCGCAAGACATAGTCGGGCGACCGGCGAGGGGGTTCCGTGGACGGTCTCCGCGGGGTGGTAGTCCTGACCGCCGCGACCGCACTGCTTATAGGAACGATTCTGGGCGGCGCCCTTCCTTCTGCTTTGGCGGCCACGGGAACTTCGGCCGGGGCGGCCGCGGTTGCCTCCAGCTCGCATCCGGCGCCGGGAGCGACGACGGTCGGGTATCCTGCCGTCCCACGCCCCGTCGCGAACGACCCGCCTCGCCCGTCCATGCTAGGGCCGTTAGGAACGTACTACATGCAGGAGGGAGCGAACTTCTTGCAGGTCGCCGGATCCGCGTCGACCGTCTTCACTCACCTTTCGGAAACCTTCGTACTACCGGCGGGTTCGGTGCCGACCGGCTACGAGTTGAATGGGGTCACCTCCACGGGCGATTGGGTTCAGTTGGTCATCGGCGACGACTGGCCGTACGTGAACATCTGCCCGATCCCCACCTTCACGTTGGCCTACGAGCTGTGGGACAGCAGCAAGAACTCGGTCAGTACAGGGTTGGATTGGTGGGAGAACGGCCTCTGCTCCCAGTCCTTCACGCCCCACCTGGGCGATACCGTCCGGCTGGCGATGGACCTCAACTGCCCGGCGGGAGGGAGCGGGAGCGTCTGCATGACCTACACCGACCTGACCCAAGGGGTCAGCGCCGTGAACATCCAGCCCCAGCCGAGTTTCCACGAGCACGGGACGGTCGGGACCTTCTTCGTGAACGGCGGATCGTCCCTGGTGACCAGCAACAACTACTTCGTGGGGCCGGCGACCGAGAGCATCGTGCCGGTGGCCGGTTCGTGCCCGACCTTCCATCAGCCGTTGGTTTCCTACGTGATGGACTCCCCGGACAATCTTCCGATCACTCAGTATTCGGCGTGGTCGGACGAGTTCGAGTACTTCAGCGGGTTCAACTGCGCGCCCCCCGTCTCGACGACGGTCGTCGCAGGTTCGGATCCCACGACCACCTACTCGACCGTGTCGGGCCTCTCCGTTTTCGGAACCCACATTGTCGCCGGCCAGAACTGGACCGCCGCCGAACACCTGCTCGGGGGTTCGACGCCCGTGTTCGAGTACCGGTTCGAGACCGATCCGGTGCCCCTCAGCTTCTCCTTCGCGGTCAACCCGTCCACGGTCGACGCCTACCAAGGGTTCGAAGTCACCTCGTCCGCGACGGCGCCGGAGACGTGCTCGTGGACCGTCGCCGGCCCCGGCCCGGCGGTCTTCCACGGGTTGCCCGGGAGTTGCAGTTGGGGCGGTTACGCAACCCAGACCGCTCAGAATGCCGTCGCGGGCCTGGTCGTATCCGCGGACGACAACGTGGTTCAGCACTCCGTGCCGCTCTCGGTCTACCCGGATCCCGTCGTGAATCTTCACCCGAGCGTCTCTCCGACCAACGAGTACGCGCCGGTCACGATCACGACGACTGTCGTCCTTCAGCCGGGCGACCGAGTGGCCGGTTACGATTGGTCCGGACTCCCTAGGGGCTGCCGGGGCGACTCCAACAGCGGAATCCTGACCTGCACGCCGACCGCCACAGGGACGTTCAACGTCTCCGTCGATGTCACCGACTCGAACGGGTACAGCCACGGGAATGTCACGAACCTCACCGTCCAGAATCCCTGCGGAATGCCGGGAGGATGCTTCCGCGCGACGTTCACGGGTCCGGCCAACCTACCGTGGAGGGCATTGCTCCTGACGACCTGCAAGCTTTGCCCGGGAGAGGCGAGGATCTTTCCGACGAACGGGTCGAAGGCTGGCACGGTGTCGTTCCTCGTGCCGAACGGTACGTACCGTTACGTGCTCGTGGGATCCCCCGACTCGCGAATCCTCAAGATCGCTCCGTACGGTAACCTCACGGTCAGCGGCGCGAACGTATCGACCGGGGTCGAGCTGGGCAAGGGTTCGACGCCGACGTTGAAGTTCTCGGCGAAAGGGTTGACCAAGGGCGCCCCGTGGTGCGTAACGATAGGTTGGACGACGTGCACGCTCAACCGAACCCTCACGCTTCGGAACCTGACGCCCGGCATGTACCCCTACCAGCTGAGTTCACCGCCCGGCTTCGAGCTCTCTGCCTCCGAGGGGGGTTCGCCGATCGCTCTCTCGGGAACGCTGGACCTCGCCGCTCACGCCGCCCACCTGCTCCTAAAGTTCCAACCGAGCACTCAGACGGTCACCTTCAACGAAGCTGGGCTCCCGCCCGGCGGGAAATGGTGCCTCGACATCGTCGGAGCCAAGAATGACTGCTCGACCAAGCCCACGATCGGACTCTCTGAGCCGAACGGGACGTTCCTCTACAGCTGGACGACCACCGAGAAGGGGTACGACGGGGGTTCCGGAGCATTCGAGGTGGAGGGAGCCGCGCTCAATCGGACCGTGCTGTTCGACTCGTCGGCTGGCCTCTCCCCGGCATTAGCGGGCCTTGAGGCGAGCCCGAGCGCCAGTCGTACGCACACTCCGACGCCCTCGCCGCTCGCTGTCGCAGCGGGGCTCGTCTTCTCCGCGGCGATCTGTGTCGGCATGTTGGGTGCGGCCCGCGCCGTTCGAAAGCCCTCTCCCCGGGGTCGCGTCCGCCGTCCCTGACTTCAACCCCGTGCGGGTTCAATAGCAGTTGAACCGAGTGGGGTTCGTTACGCGTCAACCCCGGTCGCGTCCGGGGCGAGGGACCTCAGGCTGAGAGATATTCTCGGAGGGGTTCCCAGTAGGACTCCTTCCAACCGTCCGACAAGTGACCCGCGTGCTCTGCCGGAACAGCCGAGTGCGCGAACTTGACTCGGGTCCCTCGCGGACTCGGCGTGAGGTCGAAGCGTACCTTCGACAGATGCCCTTTCGGCCAGGTCTTGTCGCTCGGCACCCAGCTCTGGACGATCGTCTTGCCGGGAACGAGCTTCAGGTTCTTGCCGTGGATGTAGCCGCCCCACGCCATGAACGAGCCCCCCACCTTCGCACTGATGCGTGCGTCCGCCCCCGTGAATCCCTTGTGTCCTCGAGAGGTCATCAACGCGGTGTAGACGTCCATCGGCGTACCGGGAAGCACCAAGGTTTGTCGGATGGTCCGCAGTTTCACAGTCCTCCACCCTCCCCGTGGTGCTTCGGTCACGAGAGCTGTCGGGATAAAGGCTCTCGAGAGGCGGTGGTCGGGAGCGGGTTCGATCCTGTCGGAACGCGCGGCCTTGCGGCTCAATGCGTGATCGTTCTGCTACGGGGGAAGGAGTAGGGGAAACCGTCCAATTCGCGGGATACCAACGGCCCCATGGCCGCGGTAGGCGGTCTCCAAGGCCGACCGGCGTCCGTCGTCACCCCCAGAGGTGAATCCCGATCACGTGCGCCAGGGTCGTGTCCGCGACGACAACGGGGATCGCACAGGCAAGGGGGACGAAGTAGGCCAGGACGTAGTGATACCAACGCGGCGTCCGGGCCCGAGGTCGAGTCTGCAGGGTGTAGGCCGGTAGGTACACCATCAGCCCGTACACGAAGAACCAGAACCCTAGGATCAAAGCGGTCGGGTTCAGGCTGGCTTCCATCGTGGTACCCAGGAAACCGTAGAGCAGGAACACCTCGTTCGGAGAGAACGAGTACCGACCCAACAACAGCACCCAGCCGGCGAACTCCGGGACAAAGACGACGACGCTGCTGAACGCGATGACGATCAGGTAGTTGTTCGAGGCGGTGATGTACGCCACTCCAATCTGTGAACCGAATTCAGGGGCCAGGTTGGTCATGGTGGTGGTGATGGCCTCCTCGGTCAGCGAGAGCGCCGTAGCGAGGAGGAAGAACTTCCAACCCCAACCGAGGTGAATTCCCAAGATCCAGCGCCGGACCCGGTCACGGTACCGGAGCGTCAGCAGACCGCCGATGAGAACCCAGAGGATGGCCAGGCCCGCGGCCATCAGGAGAATCGCCCGGGTCCGCGAATCGTGGGACCCGAGGATCACGGCGGCGAAAATCAGCGAAACAACGATCGCCGAGTAGACGGCGAGAGCTTTGATCAGGAGGCGCGGAATCCGCTCCCGTAACGGTTCCCGAGGGGACGTTGTCCCCGGAAGGGAACCGTCCCGTTGGCCACGGGGGGGCTGAGGGTCCGTCACCGCTGCGGCGAGACCCTCCACCTCAGTTATGCTCCCGCACAGGGCAGTCGGACGTCGTGCCGCTTCTCCGACCTCGGCCTCGACGTCGAGTCGATCCTACGGGCTGATGACGCCGACAGCATCGAGTGGCGAGCGTCCCATCGACGGAGCGAGGTCAGGTTTCGTCCATCAGGAGGATATCGTTGCCGTCCGGATCGCGGATCATCGCGTCCCAGACTCCCCACGGCTGCTTCGTGGGCTCGTGTACGAACTCGACCCCGCGGGACTTCAACTGGGCACACGCGGTCTTGAGATCGTTCTCTACGATGACCAGAATACCGGTGTTTCCCGGCTCGAGCGGCAGCTCCTTCGACGCCTGGCACAGGTGGAGGGCCCCCCCTTCCCCTTGCGACCGACCGTGATCCAGTGTTCCCCATCCTGAAGCACCCTCAGGCCGAGCGTCTCCGTGTACCACTTCTTCGCTCTATCGACGTCGGAGACCATCACCGCAACACTCGCCACCCAAGGCGCCCCCGGCGCATGCTTCGTTTCTCCAGCCCGTTTCGAAGCCATACCCGTCTCCGAGATGCCGGTCGAAGAAAAGGCTCTCGCAGGAGACCTACGGCTGCTGGGAGCAACCTATCACGTTCTGCCCGCCCGTCCTCGCGTGCCCATCATGATGAAATAGGTCGAAACGAGTCCTCCCCCGAACCCGGCATGCCTTGGAAGTACACGGACGAGTACTACCGCGAGTACACTCGAGTCACCTGGAACGAGAGCGCCGAGGCCTACGTCGGCCTGATGCAGAACCTAGAACCCTTCCGTGCCGACCTCGTTGACCGAGCGGCCCCTCGTTCCGGAGAGCGCTTCCTAGATATGGGGACCGGACCCGGGGAACCGGCGATCACCATCGCCCGGCGCGTGGGCGAAACAGGGCGTGTCACCGGCATAGACCTTTCCGAGAACATGGTCTCGATCGCCCAACGGGTGGCAAAGGCCCGGGGGCTGCGCAACGTCGATTTTCAAACGATGGATTGCTCGCGGCTCGGCTTCCCGGACGGCTCCTTCGACGGGGTGGTGAGCAGCTTCGGATTCCAGATCTTTACCGACCCAGAGGCGGCCGCCAAAGAGGCTCACCGCGTGCTCCGACCCGGTGGCCGAATCGCGGTCAGCGTATGGAGCACCGGAGACAAGGTGCCGTGGATTCATGCGATCATCGAGCCCATGCTCGAGCATGCCGAGCCGGACGAGACCGGTTACATCCCGACTCCGTACGAGACCGGAGGGCCGGGAGAGATGGTCGCCTTTCTCGAGGACGCCGGTTTCCGGCAGGCCCGAGAGGAACGGAGGCAGTACTCGCTCCGGTTCGACGATGAGGACGCCTACTTCCGGTCGATCCTGAAAGCCAC
>Ga0187808_10000628_pt1 | contig 11398 bp, 6 predicted proteins | sample NC_wetland_sal_i_5_FD_132427 | JGI IMG/M metagenome (GOLD analysis project Ga0187808, IMG submission 132427) | Wetland sediment microbial communities from Neuse River Estuary, North Carolina, USA - ASW_3 | ecosystem: Environmental > Aquatic > Freshwater > Wetlands > Sediment | place: USA: North...
AATCGGCTTGTTGTAGTGGTATTCATAGTCCAGGCCCTTCATCCCTCCCATCTGCTCGCTATCCGCTTCTCCTCCCCACACGTACTGGCCGGTAATAATCGATAGAAGGGGACTTCCCGAGAAGTCAATAGGACCTCCTATCGGTCCTTCCACCATCTGCGCCACGAGGTGCTTCTTGGGCAGCTTGGCTTCGGTGTCATGCACTTTCTGCAACATGTGACCTACCCAGGGACCGGCTTCCGCGTGCGGAGTGAAATTGGACGGTTCGTCGCAAATCTCCAGAATCAGATTGTCATACGCATTCACTTCCTGAGTGATTTTGCTCACGTACTCACTCTCACGCTCGACCAAGTCGGCGTATTTCAGCGTCTGGGCGTCCTTGAAATCACACTTGCCTACGCCCTGGATATTGTTCTCATAATACAGGGGAGAGAGAGGCCACCGGTGTGTGTACTGCGAGTTGAAGAAACACACCTCAACCACAATGCCGCGCTCCGCCGCCCTAACGATGAAATCCTTTAAGCGGGCGAAAAAGTCGGGATTCCATTTATCGAGGTCGAACTTGTTACCCCCGTAGACGTACCCCGGCTCGTTGCTACGCGCCCAGGGCACAATAGTCCTTCCCGGCTTCGGCCCCATAGTGTTCCCTTTGACAAACTCCCCTACCATCTCGAGCACGGCGCCTGGCCAGATACGGGTGTAGTTGAGCCCGTAGGCTTTTAGCGCGTCGAGGTAACGAACGTAGTCAAAATCCAAGTTGATCACGGCGCCGTAATGCTCGGCCGAGGTGATCAGAATCGTAGGTTGGCCATCAAACAGGTAATAACGCGAGTTGGCGGGATGGAGCGTAATTGGCTCGGAGTAGGCAGGAGAGATGAACAGGAGCAGAATGAAACTGACAAGTCCTAGTTTTGTCGTCATGCCATCATTTTCCTTGGTTGGATTCGTGGAAGGAGAGCACTATGCGGTCTCCACCTGCAACTTGAAGGCATAAGCCTGCCGACACGGTTTGTGCTCAGCGACCTCCGGGGGGATGTCAACAACGAGAAGATCCCCGTTCTGCCGCCATTTCAACGGCTGACCCACCCCGAGCATGGACACCGGAGATCCCTTGATAGCCCGTACCGATCGAAGAGCCAACTGGTCGCCAGGCCATTTAAGGCTAATAGCGTAAACCGTGTGGCCATCTTTGCTGGATGTGAACCAAATATCGCTTCCCTCACGGTACACTTTGCGTGGTCGCGTATTGTAGATCGCCTCACCGTTTACCTTTAGCCAATCGCCGACGTATTCCAAGCGCTCTACAGCTTCCGACGCCCACTTCCCATTGGGCATTGGACCAAAGCCCACCTCGAAAACCCCGCCCTTGGCGCAAATGGTAATTAGACTTTCCAAGACCCATTCCGCTGACTTATACACATCACTCGGAACATACGAAAAGGAGGTCCCGCAGGGATATATGACTTTCCACAATCCTGGCGAGGGTCCGGCGGGGATTTCTCTTTCAGGCGTGTAATAATCTCCGTAAGCTCCGATGCCGCGGCTTCGCATGATCACGTCAGGTTGAAGTCTCCGAACCATCTTGGCAATCTCGGCGATGTCGTTTGCAGCTTCCTTCGGCCAACCGATATCGAAGTCGAGGACATCGATCTTGCCATACTCGGTCATCAGCTCCCGCACCTGCTCGCGCTCATGGTCAATGAACATCTGCCACCTTTGGGGATCAGTCTGCTTCGTGAACTTGGAGTCGTAGTGGCAATGAAAGGGGTCCCACGCGAAGGCCGGGTCGTGCCAGTCGACGTGGGAGTAATAGAGCCCCGTTTTAATGTCCTTCTTCCTCGCCGCCTCAACCACGGCGCGGACAATGTCCTTTTTGTATGGGCTATCCATGATGCTATACCTGTTCGTTACCGTGGTCGTGTACTCGCAGCCATGATTGAAGGCCTGGGCAGTAAGAAAAGTGGACGGTTGTGTTGTCTTTGTGGGCCACATGCAGAAACCGTCATGGTGTTTGGTCGTAAAGGTAAAAAACCTGATACCCGACCGGCGAAACAGGTCCATCCAGGCATCGGCATCGAAGTCCGTGGGATCAAAAAACTGATATAAAACATTGTAAATATCCCAAAACTCTTGGTTGGCACCCGCCAACCCCCAGGATTCGTGGCTGCCAATCAAGCAGTACAATCCCCAATGAATCCGAATGCCGAACTTAAGATCCTTGAAGGATTCAATGGCTGCTTGAGGGCAGTGATGATAATCAGGGCTTACAGTCTCAGCCCAACCCCGTTCCATTGCATGGCGGTCCAACGCCTTGCTAAGAACCGAATATTGGCTCTCCTTGCATGGCTCTCGAAGAGGATCAGCGGATTCAGCAACAGAAACCGACGGGATTGCTTTCCGATTCACTCCGCAAAGACCGGCCCCCACTCCCATCAACCTGCTCATGAAATTCCTTCGTAGCATCTTCGTGTGTCTCCTCATTATTCGTTGGCCTATACGATTTGCGACCTTGCGGGTGCAAGCGGGAATAGCTACACCGCCCAATGCGCGCCCATTCTGATATATCAAGTCTGTGAATCTGTCAAGCCCTTTCTCTAGCCGCCGACTAATTTGCGTTGCGATTTAACGAATTCAACAGCTTTGAACTCGCGCCTCGATTCTGTCTTCCAGAGGACCGGTGATCGCAAGCCTCGAAGAGCAGCGCGGGATGCGACGCTTCCGGCCGCGCCGTCTGGCAAGTGCTCAAGCCGGGCCTTAAGAGCCCGCAAACTAAAACAGGGCTTGACATCCGCGCTATGTTGATATATCAGAATGGGGCGTGTGGCGCCCTCGAACTCTTGCCGCTGGTACGCGCCACCGCATGTAGGGGCGACCCTCGCGGTCATCCGGAATCCCGAGACCCGGCGCCGGGCCGCCCCTAGGAGCCGATTTTCCGCCGAATGATCGCAAGCCGAATAGGCCAATAAACGAGGAGGCACGCAAAGATGTTAGGAAGGAATTTCATGAGCAGGTTGATTGGAGCGGCGGCCGTTCTGTGCGGAATGATTGCGATATCAATCCCCTCTTTTCCCGCCAACGCCCGGCCAGCCGCGGCGAGTTCACCGGAATATAAGGCGAATGCGAAGGGCATCGCGGTGAAATTGTCGGCCAAGGGTGAAATCGTCGGCGTGATTGCCGGCGGTCGCGAAATCAACGTCACGGGCCGGACAAGCCTCGACGGTTGCGCTCAAGTCGGCGCGGCGAAGACGGAAGAATTAGCGGGCGGCGCGGTCCAGTTCACACGGACGTTGCAGGACGGCGCCTCGGGACGGACGCTCACGGTGGTGGACCGCTTCAAGCCCGCGGGCGACAGCGTGCGCTGGGAAATCGCAGTTGTTTCCGAGGGCAAGCCGTGGACGAAGGTCATCACCACGGAACTGAATTATCCCGCCACTCCGGCGACGCGATTTTGGACGGCGTGGTCCGATCCCGTTTGGGCGGATCGGGCCGACCCTGATAAAAAGACCGGTGAGTGGCGCGATCCGATGGTGCTGCGGCCGTTGATCGACGCGACCTGGACGTACGGCGGGTGGAACACGAGCCCCGATCATATCGTGTTGCCGCTGGCGACCCTCGCGGAACCGGCCGAAGATTTTGGTCTGAGCCTCGTGTATTCGCCGGAGGACACCATCCTGTGCGCCCCGCAATTGACAACGACGGAGTCAGGTGCGATCCGATTTTCACGCTCGAATTACCGCCTTGGAGGCGGCAAACCCGTGCGTTTCGAAATGGATTTGATCGCCCACGAGGCGGACTGGCGCGGCGGGCTGCGGTGGATGACGGCGCGCTATTCCGACTTCTTCGAGCCGCCCAATCCCCGCGCCGATATGATGGCCGGCTGCGCCGCCTATTCCGGCGATGAAGAGCCGATTGACGTCGAAAAATATAAGAAGATGGCGTTTCGCGTCAATTGGAAATTGGATGACGATATGCCATACATGGGCATGTACATCCCCCCGGTGACGAATGCCGATGAAAGATGGGAGCGCGAGTGGGATAGAGAAGCGGAAACACCCGACAAGGCGCACTGGACGAGCGCCCGCCGGATGAATGACTACGCCCATTATCTGAAGAGCAATGGTTTTTATTTGCTGGATTATTTCAACGTCTACAACTTTGGTGGATGGCGGCGGAAACCCGGCGGTCCCTTGTGGAACAACCCGCCCGCCTTCCTCGCCGCGACCTTTCCTCACGCGCCGTTAACCACCGAGCGGGGCGTGGTCGATTGTGGCGACCCTGATTTTGAGAAATTCCTCTTGGAGCAGGCTGAGCGGGACGTCCGATGGATCCCCGATTCTGCCGGCATCTGCATCGATAATACGTATTTTGCGATGTTAAACAACAATCAGGCCGACGACGGTGTGAGTTGGGTCGACGGCAAGGCCGTGCGTTCGCTGTGCATTTCCTGGAATAATCTGTTTTCCAAGCTTAGCCCGATAATGCACGGCGCGGGCAAAGTGGTTTTTGCGAGTCCGCTTTTCGCGCGTCTTGATGTGTACCGACTCCTTGACGGCTTCTACGATGAATACGGTTATGACGGCCGCGGGCTGAACGGCAGCGCATTCATGGGACTCGACAAACCGGTGCTGGTGTGGACCTACAACGAGTCGCTTTTCCGGCCCGATCCGGATTCGTTTTTCCAGCGGCATCTGCTGATGGGCGCCTATCCGACCGCACCGTATCCCTGGAACAACCACTGCATTCTTCCCGATATGAGTTGGGACGATTTTTATTTCAAATTTGGCTCGTTGTTCGAGCGGGACACCGGGCACCTGTGGATGAAGCCGGAACAATATTATCTCGCTTACGGCCCGCTGCTGGACGCGATGCGCGGGAAGAAATGGGTGCTCGCGCCGCATTGCGTCGAGGTTGCCGGCGGCGCCGCAAAGGCCAACTTGTTCAAGGTCCCCGGCGGCTACGCCATGCCGGTCTGCTTCGGTGGGAAAGCTGAATTTGCGGAGGTTATTATCAGAAATATCCCGGGCCTCGACAACTTGAAGTACTCCGTGATCCATCCTGGCGCCGAGACTGCCGTTCCTGCCACTATCCTCTCCAAGGGCAAGGATGGCGCGACCAGGCTGCGTATCCCGCTTGTGCGGGGCTGCGCGATGGTGACTTTGCGAAGCTAAAGGGAAAAAGGGCGACGGGTCGGAGGTTGACGTCGCCGATTAAAGCAACTTACAATGCCTTGCTGACTGATATGTCAAACGCCGACCACAACAAATAGAAAGCAAAACATTGCCTGTTCTCCTGGAGACTTTCCCATGACGACAATGGCAGCGCGACGAAAGCAGGCGGGTTTGCGGGAAGGCTTGTCGGAACTTAGCCTGGCCGAAAAAGCTTATCATTTAGTTCTTGACCAAATCCTCCGAGGGTCTCTTTCCGTTGGCTCCTCCGTCTCGCGTCGCAAATTGGCCAAGCAGTTTGGAATGAGCCTTGTGCCCGTGGCAGAAGCGCTACAACGTTTGGAACTCGAAGGTCTGGTGGAAAGCCGCCCACGTGCAGGGACACGCGTTCGAGTGCCAACCGCTGAGGAGGTACGCGAGCGGTTCGAGTTGCGCGAGGCGCTGGAATGCGAATCCGCTCGCCTCTGCGCCGAGCGTGTGACTTTTCAAGAAGTTCTGCAGTTCAAAAGACTGGCCGAATATGTGGATACTTTGTTCGCGACAGGAGCTACGAAAGGGCTGGATAAGGACCTTCTCTTTGCCGTGCAGAAGTATCATATTGACCTCCACATGAAGATCGCGGAATGTGCTCGGTCCGAGTCTTTGAGATCCGCAATTGAGAAGAGCCACATCCTGACATTCAACTGGCTTTATGACACAACCTCGGGTCGCCAAAGTCTGCCTGCCAATTTTCATCAAGAGCTCGTTGCGCGCATTGTAGAGGGATCGCCCCAAGAAGCAGAAGACGCGATGCGCGCCCATGTCCGGTACGGCTTAGAAGACGTAGAGCGCGCAATAGGCCAACTCGAGACCAAGAGTTGGCGAGTGAAGGGTCCGAGGAAAACAAAGGTGGGGAAAAGCGAGGGTGTGTTAGCGAGGACAGCGGGAAGATCCTCATCCAGATAGCGGCCTGCCGGATTACCCTTGCGTCCGTCAGATGCGAATTCTCATCACATTTCGAATTACCGGCGCAGCCCGCCATTAGGGCTGAACGCAAACAATCCCGACTGGGCGACGCGCCCCGCGACCGCGGCCTGACCCAACGTCAGGTACGTCCCGCCGGGCTAAGGACGTGTCTAAGCCATCCTTCTCACTGCCTGGGCCGCTTGCGGTATTGTTCGTAGAGCCTCGATTGCTTATTGTCCGTCGAAGTCAACTGCCCATTGATGAAGAGATAACGAATCTGCGTCGGGATGTCGAGTGGATCGCCATCCGTGACGATGAGGTCTGCTATCTTCCCGGGCTCAATGGTGCCAAGCTGGTCGGCGAGGCCGAGGATTTGCGCGGGATAGAGCGTGATGGCTTTCAAAGCCTCCTCATATGGAAGTCCATAGGCAACGGCATTGGCGGCTTGGTAAGGCAGGCGGCGCGCGAAAGACGCGTCGTCAAAGCTGGCAAAGGCGATTTTGATTCCGGCAGCGTGCAGTTGGCCGGGAGTGGCGTAGGACTGATCGTAGGGCGCGTCTTCATCTAGGGGCAAAGACTGCGTGGGCCCGAGAATCACCGGCACGTGCTTGGAGGCCAAGAGGTCTTTGACCTTGTAGGATTCTGACCCGCCGCCCAGCACCATCCTGAGCTTCTGCTTGGCGCAGAACTCCACCGCATCGCGAATGGCGTGCTTCTGATTGGCCACCACCAGCACCGGCAGCTTGCCTTGTACGACGGGCACGAGAGCCTCGAGCCTCAGGTCGCGATCGTAATTCTGGTTCGAGCCTTTTTGCATGGCTTGGGCGTAATGGCGCGCTCGGTCCAGCATGTCCGTCAGCTCGAAAATTCGTCTGTCGTACTCCTGCTTCACTTCCGTGAACGGGCGCTCCCGAACGCTAAACGTGGTGATGTCAAAAGAGCGGGTCTGCAACGTGGGCCAATTCACCACCATCGCGACGGAGCGGCGAATGAGCATCTCCTCGACCGTCCAGCCCGCCAGATTGATGGCCGAAGCCTGGCCTGCGATCACGGTGCCTCCTCCGCCACGGAACCCTCCGCCACCGCCGAGGGGCGTCGCCACGGCGTGCGTGATACCATTGGCGCGCGCCACCGGGATCAGTTCGCTGGCGGGGTGGACGGCCGTCATGGCCACTAATTGCGGGTTATAGTTCCCCACGTCGGGGGTGTCCACCGTGGCGGGCACGCCTTCGATTTCCTGCAAGCCGAGAGTGGTGACGGAGTCGAAGATGCCGGGATAAACCTCCAGGCCCTTGGCGTCGATCACCTCAGCATCGCCGGGAACGTCTACGTTCTGGCCCACCGCGGCGATCCTGCCGTCGCGAACCACCACGGTGGCGTTCTCCACCGGGGGCCCGGCCAGCGTGTAGACCTTCGCGCCACGCAGGGCGTAAACGTGCGTGGGTGCGGCCGGCCCAGGCATGGCATTGGTGCGAAGCGCCGAAGTAACGAGCAGCACGGTCACCATCGTGGCCGTGAAAGCAAGCAGTATCCGTCGGAGACTCATCGTCGTCGATCTCCTTCTGTGCAGTAGCGCCGACCTTCAGGTCGGCATCGGTCGTGCTGACCTAAAGGTCAGCGCTACGCGATGGCTTCGGAGGCGCGGGGCCCGGCGTGGCCGCTCTGGGGGGTGCGCCAGGCCGCCGTCCCCTTCTCCCGGCCTCGGCCGCTTTCGTTTCCTTTTCGAGCAGCGCTTTCTTTTCCTTCTCCAGCGCAGGGCGGCGGGCAATGTCCTGCTGGCGGTCGAAGTAAACCTGGCCATCAATCAGAACTTTCTGCGGCACGGCGTATACGCTGAGCGGGTCCTTGTTATAGAGGGCAATGTCAGCATCCTTGCCCGGTTCGATCGAGCCCACGCGATCCGCGATGTGTAACTGGATTGCCGGGTTTATCGTTACCAGCTTCAGCGCCTCATCGTGCGAAAGCCCGCCCCATTTCATGCTCTTGGCGGCCTCCTGGTTCAGGTGCCGGGCCTCCTCACCGCTATCGGAGTTGATTGAGACCACAATGCCGCGTTCGGTCATGAGAGCGGCATTGTACGGGATGGCGTCGTAAGCCTCTTCCTTGTAAGCCCACCAGTCGGAAAATGTGGATGCGCCCGCACCGCTTTTGGCGATTTCATCCGCCACTTTGTAGCCCTCCAGCACGTGCTGGAAGGTCGCGATCTTGAAGTGGAACTCTTCCGCCACGCGGATCATCTGCAATATCTCGTCCTCGCGGTAGCAGTGAATGTGCACCAACCGCTTGCCTTCGAGTATCTCCAGGAGCGGTTCGAGTTTCAGGTCACGCCGCGGAGGAATCAAGTTCGCTTCACCGTTTGCCTTCTTGCGATTGTAGTCGTCCCAGGCTTTCTTGTAATCCACTGCCTCCGAGAAGGCCTCGCGGTATACGTCCATCACGCCCATGCGCGTGGAGGGATAGCGCGGCGATGTTCCGGAAATCGAGAAGCCGGAGCGCTTGGGGTTTTCTCCCAGGGCGAACTTGATGCCTGGCAACGCGCCTTCGAAGGGAAGGTCCTTGGCTGGCTTTCCCCAACGCAGCTTGATCACGAGGGTCTGTCCTCCGATGGCGTTGGCGCTGCCGTGCAGAATGTTGGCGGTAGTGACGCCGCCGGCCAGGTCGCGATAGATATCGATGTCTTCCGGGTTCAAGACGTCGGCGATGTTCACCATGGAGGAGACGCTGACGCTGCCTTCGTTGACGCTCCCCGCCACCGCGATGTGCGAATGGCAGTCGATGATGCCCGGCATAACGAACAGACCCGTGGCGTCAATCACCTTGGCCCCCTCCGGAGCTTTCAGGCCCTTACCCACTTCGGCGATTTTGCCGTCACGGATCAGGACGTCACCATTTTCAATCGTCCCGTTAGTGACGGTAAGGATGGTGCCGGACTTGATTAACGTGACGTCTGCAGCCTTAGCCCCGAGGGCGCAAACAGGCAGGAGAGCTAGCATTGCCAGCACGCTTAGCAAACGAGATGCGCGTTTCATTTACTCGCCCTCCTGGTCGGTATTTACAGCCGGAGCCGTGCTGCCGGGGTGTGAGCCCGTAAAGTCCACGGAGACGCCGCCCCCGCTGGCTGTGCCTTTCATCTGCTCGCCTTCGAGCGTCCCGCTGAAGATCACGTCAGCGGGGTTGCCCGCCAAAGTGAGGTTGAGCGTGAAGCTGAACTGATTGCCGCTCACCCAGCCCTCGCTAATCGAAACCGTGCCCATTGATCCGAGCATGGAGCCGGACACGCCGGTGAGCGAGCCAGTGAGCGTCCCATCGGGCGCCATGCTGAGGTCCGCCGTGGCCTCCTCCGGCCCTTGCGGGCTCGTCAGGCTGATTTTCCACTTTCCGGTTAACCTGACGCTTGGGGGCGCCGTGGGACGTCCGGGCTCGCGTACTTCATAACGGCGGCCATCCACAAAGGTCATCTTCACCTTGGTCTTTTCGTTGAAAGGATCCCCGTCAGTCACGACGAGGTTAGCAATCTTGCCAGGCTGGATGGAGCCTAAGCGGTCGCCCACGCCCAGGATTTCCGCCGCGTTCAGGGTGAAGGCACGCAGGGCGGCATCGGCGGCGAGACCCGCGTCGACGGCCTTCTTCGCGTTCTTAAGCGCGTCCTTGGGAGCGCCGATCCCTTCAAAATAGAATGCGAATTTCACGCCTGCCTTCTGGAGCGCGGCCGGGGATGAGGGCGCGCGATCCCGAAAACGGAGTACGCGCAACGGCTCCTCCGCTTCCGGGTCTGCGTCTTTCTCCTTCTCCGGCCACTTCAGGTTTACTAGCACCGGAACCTTTGCGGCCGCGAGTTCATCGGCGTCCTCATAGCCTTGCTGGCCGCCGTAGATGACGGCGCGCGCGCCCAGGCGATCAGCCAGCATCAGCGCCCGATGCATTTCCTGCGCGGTGTTTCCAGGCAACAAGACCGGGCGAGCCGAGGTCAGAGTTTCGTTCACAACGATTTCCGTGCGGTCATAGGCCGGCCGCTCTAACCCCGCCGGATGCGCGCGATAAGTGGACTCGGATTGGTTGTACCAGTTGGCATCCAGAAAGACCTGACGGACGTAGGAGATCACGCCCATCAACGAGTCGGGGAAGTTTCCGAACCCCCGCACCGGCTGAAGTGTAATCAGAAGGGCGCTCGGACCGGCCACCACCATTTCGCTCGGCCGCTCGCCCGCGAGGTTTGCCACCGCGCCTTGGCCCGGGAAAATCCCCGTCATAGGGGCGGCCAGGGTGGTGGTGAAGCCGGCGTTGCGCCACGTTTCGACCCGCTTGTCATCGGGCTTGAGTTCGTCTGCTGCACTCGTCCAGGGCGTACTTGCCGGCCGATCCGCTGGCCCGTGTGAAGGTGGCTGCTGCGGCTGAGGCTGACCCCTGGCAGGGCCCCCGCCGCCTCCCGCTGGTCCGGCCGGAGCCGGGGGCCCAAGCCCGAGGTCACTGAGCGCGTTGATGAAGCCGGGGTATACCGTCAGGCCCTTCCCCTCGATTATCCAGGCTTCCGGCGGAATTTCTACATCCTCGCCCACCGCCACGATCAGGCCCTTGGCGATTACCACCGTGCCGCTCTTGATCTCAGGTCCCGAAACCGGCACGATGCGCGCATGGCGGATGGCAAAGTACCGTGGTTCTTCCGCCCCCGCACTGAGCGCCATGCCCAGCGCGAATACCGCCAGCAGCAACTTCCGCTGGAAAGTCGCCTCCAAAACTCTGCCTACCCATCTCACCATGAGGTGCTCCTTCGGCGTCTCTTCCCGCCGGATTCAGACTCAGTGCTTCCCGCTTTGTGAAGCCCGGCATGTTACGTCAGTGGGTTCACGGATTCAAGCCATTTGTTGAAGACCAAGTTGTAGGGGCGGCCCTTGTGGCCGCTCCCGCTGTGGCATGACGACCGCAAGGGTCGGCCTTACCACGTGGCGCCAAAAGGTGATTTCTCAAACCTTCGACCATCGCGGTTGGCGCATACATTGATTTGCATGTATGCGCCCATCAGTCCGGTGTACGTTTGACGGTGCCCTGGATACCGGGAGGTTTTTGGGCGGGCCAGCGGTCGCCAACCCCGCAGAAGCGGGGTAGGCACCACCTGCGGATCTTCCTCGCCTGCCTGTCGCGGCTACCAGCTTCAGGCTTTCATGATCGCTTGAATCTGCTCTTCGAGTCGGGGTAGCTTATTCTGGATGATGTCCTTATGCAATCGCCTGGAGGATGTCCTCCAGATACACCTTATAATCCCGGGGCATGAACGGTCTCGTTAAGGATCG
>Ga0187808_10000629_pt1 | contig 11395 bp, 7 predicted proteins | sample NC_wetland_sal_i_5_FD_132427 | JGI IMG/M metagenome (GOLD analysis project Ga0187808, IMG submission 132427) | Wetland sediment microbial communities from Neuse River Estuary, North Carolina, USA - ASW_3 | ecosystem: Environmental > Aquatic > Freshwater > Wetlands > Sediment | place: USA: North...
ACAGGGCACGATAGAACAGCCATGACGCTTACCGATCTGCTGCCGCGAACGACAGAAGGCACGGAAACCGCGCCCGATCCTGACGCCGTCTTCAACGCCTTCGCCGGGTGGGCGAAAGAGCAGGGGCTCGACCTGTATCCGCATCAGGAAGAGTCGCTCATCGAGATCGTCACCGGCGCGAACGTGATCCTGTCCACGCCCACCGGCTCGGGCAAGAGCCTGGTCGCCGCCGGGGCGCACTTCGCCGCGCTCGCGAACGGCCAGCGCAGCTACTACACCGCGCCCATCAAGGCGCTCGTGTCGGAGAAGTTCTTCGCGCTCTGCGACGCGTTCGGACCGGCCAACATCGGCATGATGACGGGCGACGCGAGCGTCAACCCCAAGGCGCCGATCATCTGCTGCACCGCCGAAGTCCTCGCCTCTATCGCCCTCCGCGACGGCGAAGCCGCCGATGTCGGGCAGGTCGTGATGGACGAGTTTCACTTCTACGCCGACCCGGACCGCGGCTGGGCCTGGCAGGTCCCGCTCATCGAACTGCCCCGGGCGCAGTTCATCCTCATGTCGGCCACGCTCGGCGACGTCACGCGCTTCGAAAAGGACCTGACAAGGCGCACCGGTCGGCACACCGCCGTCATCAAGAACGCGGAGCGGCCTGTACCGCTGATCTTCTCTTACCTCGTTCAGCCGCTGCACGAGACGCTGGAGGAACTGCTCACCACCAACCAGGCGCCGGTGTACGTGGTCCACTTCACGCAGGCGGCGGCGCTCGAGCAGGCGCAGGCGCTGATGAGCACCAACGTGTGCACGCGCGAGCAGAAGGACGCCATCGCCGCGATGATCGGCGACTTCCGGTTCGCCGCCGGTTTCGGGAAGACCCTGTCCCGGCTGGTCAGGCACGGCATCGGGGTGCACCACGCGGGCATGCTGCCCAAGTACCGCCGGCTGGTCGAGACGCTGGCCCAGGCCGGCCTCCTCAAGGTCATCTGCGGAACCGACACGCTCGGCGTCGGGATCAACGTGCCGATCCGTACCGTCGTGTTCACCGCGCTCAGCAAGTACGACGGCAAGCGGACGAGGCTGCTGCACGCCAGGGAGTTCCACCAGATCGCCGGCCGGGCCGGCCGCGCCGGGTTCGACACCGCGGGGCGGGTCGTCGTGCAGGCGCCCGAGCACGTCGTCGAGAACGAGAAGGCGCTCGCCAAGGCCGGCGACGACCCGAAGGCACGCCGCAAGGTCGTCAAGAAGAAGCCGCCCGAGGGCTTCGTATCGTGGGGCACGCCCACGTTCGAGCGACTTGTCGCCGCCGATCCCGAGCCGCTCACGTCGAGCTTCACCGTGACCCACGCGATGGTGCTGAACGTCATCGCGCGTCCCGGCAACGCCTACCAGGCCATGAAGCACCTGCTCACCGACAACCACGAAGACAGGCTCAGGCAGCGCAAGCACATCCACCGCGCGATCGAGATCTACCGCGCGCTGCTCGCGGGCGGTGTCGTCGAGCGGCTCGACGAACCTGACGAGCTCGGCCGCTACGTGCGGCTCACCGTCGACCTGCAGTACGATTTCGCGCTCAACCAGCCGCTGTCGCCGTTCGCGCTGGCCGCGATCGAGCTGCTGGACAGGCAGGCGGACAGTTACCCGCTTGACGTTCTTTCCGTCATCGAATCCACGCTGGACGACCCGCGCCAGGTCCTTTCCGCGCAGCAGTTCCGCGCCCGCGGCGAGGCGGTCGCGGCGATGAAGGCCGAGGGCGTGGACTACGAGACCAGGCTCGAACTGCTCGACGACGTCACCTACCCCAAGCCGCTCGAGGACGTGCTCGAGGCCGCCTACGACATCTACCGCCGCGGCCACCCGTGGGTCACCGACTACGAAGTCCATCCCAAGGCCGTGGTCCGCGACATGTTCGAACGGGCGATGACGTTCCCCGAGTACATCCACTTCTACGGCCTGTCCCGGTCAGAAGGCCTGGTGCTTCGCTACCTCGCCGACGCCTACAAGGCGCTGCGGCAGACGGTGCCCGACGAGGCGAAGACCGAGGAACTCGGCGACCTCATCGAATGGCTCGGCGAGCTCGTCAGGCAGGTCGACTCCAGCCTCATCGACGAATGGGAGCGGCTCAGCCATCCAGCAACACAAGAACAACCGAGCAAGCCCGCCACGCTCACCAGCAACACCCGCGCGTTCCGGGTGCTGGTCCGCAACGCGTTGTTCAGGAGGGTTACGCTCGCCGCGCTGCGCAGGTACGACGAGCTCGGCGCGCTCGACGCCGAGGACGGCTGGAACGCCGCCGCCTGGGGCGAAGCGCTCGACGACTATTTCGACGGGCACGACGAGATCGGCACCGGCCCCGACGCCCGCGGCCCGGCGATGCTGATCATCGATGAGGATAAAGCTTCGTGGACGGTCCGGCAGATCTTCGACGATCCGGCCGAAGATCACGACTGGGGCATCTCCGCGACGGTCGACCTGGCCGCCTCCGACGAGGAAGGCGCCGCCGTCATCCACGTCACCGACGTCGGCCAGCTCGGCTGATCGCCGCGATGTCAGCGAGCCCGGACGTCGTCGCCCGGCTGCGCGCCGCCGGGTGCGTGTTCGCCGAAGACGAGGCCCGGCTGCTCGCCGACGCCGCGCACACGCCGGCCGAGCTGGACGCGATGGTCGGTCAGCGCGCGGCGGGCCTGCCGCTCGAGCAGGTCATCGGCTGGGCGGAGTTCTGCGGCCTGCGCATACACGTGGACCCAGGCGTGTTCGTGCCCCGCCGCCGCAGCGAGTTCCTGGTGCGTACGGCGATTGCGCTGGCACCGGCCTGTCCCCCAATACTTGACCTGTGCTGCGGCACCGGCGCGCTTGGCCTCGCGACGGCCGCCGGTCTGGCTGGCGTGGAGCTCCACGCCGCCGACGTCGACCCGGCCGCCGTCCAGTGCGCCCGGCGCAACGTCGAGCCGGCCGGCGGGCACGTGTACGAGGGCGACCTGTTCGGTCCGCTGCCGGAGCGTCTGCGCGGCCGGATCGGCATCCTCATCTGCAACGCGCCCTACGTCCCCAGCGACGAGGTCGCCTTCCTGCCCGCCGAAGCCCGCGACCACGAGCCGCGCACCGCCCTCGACGGCGGCCCCGACGGCCTTGCCGTGCTCCGCGCGGTCGCGGCCCAGGCACCGCGCTGGCTGGCCGCCGGCGGCCACCTGCTTGTGGAGACCAGCGAACTCCAGGCCCCGGCGATGGCGGCGGCGATGCGCGCGGCGGGCCTCGCCGCACAGGTGCGCGGCTGCGAGGAATCCGGCGCTACGGTGGTCACGGCTTCTCTTTTATATTTTCCCGAACGAACCGAGCTTCCTCTCCGGAGCCCCATGACTCCCAAGGTCAGCGTCAACCAGCGGCGGGCCAGGCTGCTGGCCAGGCATCGGCTGTCGACGCCTGCCAAGACCGTCACCGACGCCGTGACCGCGGTCGTCGCGCTGCACGGCACCGATCCGGTGACCGTTTACCTGTCAGCGCGCGCCCGCACCGAGGCCGGCACCTCTGAGGTAGACGAGGCGCTGTATGAGACACGACTAATCGTTCGGACACTGGGAATGCGCCGAACTGTCTTCGTGGTTCCAGCCCCGCTCCTGCCTGTAGTGCAGCGGGCCTGCACTGATGATGTGGCCCGGCGGCTGCGGCGGCAGCTTGAGCGGGACCTGGCGAACGGCGGGGTCGGCGGGACGGATGCGGCGGGGTGGCTGCGGGACACCGAGGCCGGCGTGCTGCGGGCGCTGGCCGCGCGAGGCCATGCGACCGGCGCCCAACTGTCCGCGGACGAGCCCAGGCTGCGGACGCAACTGGTCTACGCGCTGGACAAGAGCTACGGCGGGGCGGCGAACATCACCAGCAGGGTGCTCGTGCTGATCGCGGCCGAAGGGCACATGATCCGCGGGCATCGCCGCGGCGGCTGGTCCTCCGGCCAGTTCGAGTGGTTTCCCGCGAGCGCCTGGCTCGCGGACGGCGGGGGCGCCGACGGCGGGGGCGGGGCGCGAGTGCCGGGCGGGGTTGACGCGCCGGCCGCGCGGGCCGAACTGGCGCGGCGGTGGCTGCTCGCGTTCGGGCCAGCGCCGACGGCCGACTTGCGGTGGTGGGCCGGCTGGACGGGCGCCCAGACCAAGGCCGCGCTGACGGCGCTTGAGATCCGCGAGGTGGACCTCGACGGGCAGCCGGGCGCGGTGCTCGCCGACGACGACGCCTTCGACGATGACCTCGCGCCCGTCGCGTCGCTGCTGCCGGCGCTCGACCCGACCCCGATGGGCTGGCAAACGCGTGACTGGTACCTGGGCCCGCACGGTCCCGCACTGTTCGACCGGACCGGCAACATCGGGCCGACCGTCTGGTGGCAGGGCAAGATCGTTGGCGGCTGGGCGCAGCGGGCGTCAGGCGAAGTCGTGTACCGCCTGCTCGAAGACGTCGGTCAGGACGCGTCGGCGGCGATCGCGGCGGAGGCGGCCCGGCTGGAGTCGTGGCTCGGCGCGGCACGGGTGACACCCCGGTTCCGCACGCCGCTGGAACGCGAGCTGTGCTCGTGAGCCCGGTGAGATGGGTGGCCGCGGTCTGCGTGATCGCAGCGCTGTCGGGATGCTCTCGGGAGGCCGGCCTGTCTGCCTCGCCGTCAGCCACCCCCGCTGCCTCCACCCCCGCTTCCGCAACCCCCGCTGCCTCCGGCTTCGTGTTTACCGTGGCGGGAGTTAATCCCGTGACGGTGAATGGAAGCATGGACACGCACGCGCAGACGCCGAACGCCGACTGCGACAGCGCGACGTTCTCGCGCGACAAGGCGGTAGGCGACGAAGTGGCCACCGGGTTCGCTATCGCCAACTTCCCCGTGGCTGCCTATCTGCTGCGGCACTTCCTCAGCGGCGACGGGACGCGGGTCGATTACCCGGCCGGGTCGCCGATCTCGAAGCAGGCGCTGGCCAGCAGCGCTTTCCAGGCGGTGAACAACGAAGTCCAGGAGGCGATCCTGGTCCGCCTCAAGGCTGGCGCGGCTCACGTCCAGCTCTCCGCCGCGCAGTTGCCGGCGGTCGCGTTCGAGTCCAAGACGAGCGACTTGTACTGGGGGTTTCGCGGCACTCAAGGGCTGACAGTGACCGGAACGGGCGGCCGCGAGAACGGACGTTATCTCGGAACGCTTTCGTACGTCATCTCGGACAGCTATGGATTCCCGGCCGACGATACGCTGGCCGGCTTCGGCCCGCCGATGAGGTACCTGCAGACCGTGTGCGGGGCGCCGCAGCACGCGGGCGGCGCGCACTGGTTCCCCGACACCATCACGGTAACCGTGCCGTTCAGGCTGTCAGCAGGCTAAGGCAGCGAGACGGGGCGGCCTGGCTTGATCATCGTCCCCGGCCGGCAGTACCACGTCATGATCTCGGCGATCAGCCGGCCGGCGCGGACCGCGGGGTCGTCCTCGGCTAGCCGCCGTGCCTCCGGCACGGAGCCAGTGCGGTAGAACGTCAGGCCGCGCAGCGACGGGTCGGGCTGCTCGATGACCGGCCCGTTGGTCACGACGTGACCGGCCGCGCGGAGCATCTCGTGATAGTCCAGGTGTTCCTGCTGGATGCGGTCCAGGGTTTCCTCGGGCAGGTCCGGCGCGTTCTCAGGTCGCCGCAGCAGCACCAGTTCGTATGCTTCAAGGTCCACACGCGATTGTCTCACCGGGAGGCCGGCGGGATGTTCTGGGAGTCAGCCGGGGACCGTTCGGGATAACTATCACTTCCCCCCTTCCCGCGATGTCGATACGATGCGGCACGGCGCGGGCGGTTGCTGGCAGCCGGCGGGCGCCCGAAGGAGGGGATCTACTGTGACCGCCGATGCTCACGCTCCGCTGTACGACCGGGCCGCCGCGGTGTTGCACGGCAACGACGCTGGCGGCTTTACCAGGGCGTCGCCGCACCTGTACCCGCACCAGTGGAGCTGGGACAGCGCCTTCATCGCGATCGGATGGGCGCACCTGGACGTGGGCCGGGCCATGACCGAGCTCGAGGGGCTGTTCTCGGCGCAGTGGGCGACGGGCATGGTGCCGCACATCGTGTTCCGGGCGGGCCCGGACAAGCCCTACTTCCCCGGACCGGAGTGGTGGGACTGCGGCACCGCGCCCGCCGCGGCCTCGCTTCCGTTCAAAACGACCGGCATCTGCCAGCCGCCAGTGCATGCCCTCGCCGTACTAAGGATCTGGCAGCTGACACCGCAGGCGCGGCAGCCGGAAATCCGGGAGCGCGTCAAGGCGCTGTACCCGCGCCTGCTCCACTGGCATCGCTACCTCGCGACACAGCGTGATCCCGAGAAAACAGGACTGGTCACCACCTACCATCCGTGGGAGGGCACGGACAATTCGCCGCGCTGGGACCGCGCGCTTGAGCGGATCAAGGTAGCCGATCCTGGCCCGTACACCCGTCTGGACGTCACGGAGATTTCAGACGCGTCGCAGCGGCCCACCGACTGGGACTACGACCGTTTCCTGTGGCTGGTCGAGCTGCTGCGAAAGTACCGGTACGACGACGCGCGGATCTACCGCGAGTACCCGTTCCTGATCAAGGACGTGTTTTTCAGCGCCATCCTCGTCGCGGCGAACGCCGCGCTGCTCTCGCTCGCCGACGTGGTTGGAGCCGACGACGCCGACCGAGAGCAACTGGCGGACTGGCTCGACCGCGGTCGCGCCGGGCTGGCGCGCCGCTTCCAGGCGGACTGGGGCCTGTGCGTGGACTACGACGTCCGCACCGGTGAGGACATCCGGTTGCGGACGTTCGCCGGATTCGCGCCGCTGTTCGCACGCACCGCCGACCCCGGCCAGCAGGCGATCCAGCTGCGACTGCTGGACTCGGAGGACTTCCGCGGCAACCCGCGGTTTCGCTGGCGGCTGCTGCCAAGCACCAGCCCGGCCGAGTCGGCGTTCGAGTCGCATAACTACTGGCGTGGCCCGGTCTGGCCGATCATCAACTGGCTGCTGTGGCAGTCGCTTCGGCAACTCGGCTACGCCGACCGTGCGGAGGAGGTCCGCCGTGACAGTCTCGGCCAGGTCGCGATCGGTGATTTCGCCGAGTATTTCGAGCCGTTTACCGGTGAGCCGCTTGGCTCCCCGCAGCAATCTTGGACCGCCGCCGTTACCCTCGACTTCTCGGCTTCCTAGGGCGCGTCCGCGCGGACGCAGTAGTACGTGGTGCCGGCCAGGCTGTTGCAGTGCTCGGAGATCCACTGGATGCGCGGGTCCGTGCTGGCGGACAGGGCCACGACCAGGTGGAATTGCCTGTCACGGATGTCGGCTTGAAGCTGGCTCAGCGTGGGCGACGGGATCGTTCCCGTGAAGCCCCCGATTGGAAGCGCTTCCAGGCCGCTGGTGTATATGAAGAGCGACGCGATATACGAGCTCTGCGCCGCGAGCAGGTCGGGAGCGCCGGCCCGCAGCTTCTCCAGGCGCGGTATGGTGACCCGCTGGAGCAGGGCCAGCCGCGCCGGCACCGACGCGGTGAGCGCGGCCAGCCGTGTCGCCTCGAATGGCGTGTCGAAAGCGCTCTCATGGTTGGCGGCTAGCCCGACGGATGCTACCGCCGGTGCCCACAACGCGGCGGCGAGGACGGCGGTCACGGCCGCGGCGGTGAGCGCGGCGCGCTTGATCAGCGCCGAGCCGATGGCCACTACGACCGCCACGGCGCCGACGGCGATGATGGCCGGAACGAGCCATCCAGCGATATGAGCACCCTGCGCGGGAACGAGCCAGACGGCGTAGGCGGTCGTTCCCGCCGAGACGACCGCAAGGCCGATCCGGCGGGCCACATCGCCGCGGAACCGCTTCGTGCTTGGGTCACCGGTTTCGCCGGGGTCACCCGCCTTGCCGGGGACACCGGCGTTGCTGGGGTCACCGGTTTCGCCGGGGACGAGGACGGAGACCGCCGCCGCCGCCAAGATGGCCGCGATCGCCGGAGTCAGCACGGCCGTGTAGTACGTCTGGACATAAGTCGCCGCGGAGAACGTCACGCCCAGTATCAGCAGCCACGCCCCCCACAGCACGAAGCAGGCACGCAGACCGTCGCCTCTCGGCCGCCGCCGGCGGCTAGCGATCCCCCAGAGCGCGGCGAGCAGCGCCGCGGGCAGCAGCCAGCCGGTGTCCCGGCCAAGGTTTCCTGTGAACAGCCGGTCGGCGTTCGCGGGCGCGACGGGGATGGTCTGATCGGGCGCGAGCTGGGACGCTAGCAACTGAACCGGAGTCTGGTCGCCGAAGCGGCCGAACCCGTTGTAGACAAAGACCTGTGCGTAGAGGGAATCGTTGCTGCTCCCGTCGGCGTAGGGGCGCTGCGCCGCCGGGACGAGGGACACCGCCGTCATCCAGGCGAGTGACACGATCCCGACGACGACACCCGCGACCACGACGTGGCGGACTCGTCTGGCCAGCGTCCCGTGACCTTCGAGCAGGTACGCCAGGCCCAGGGCGGGCAGCACCAGCCATGCCTCGATCATCTTCGCCTGGAAGGCGAGCCCTACCCAGAACGCCGCGAGGATGAGCCTGGCCTGCGCGCTCCTTCGGGGCGCGACGATCGCGGCCGATACCGAATCGGCGGCCAGGACAAGCAGCAGGATCATGAGCGAGTCCGAGATGTTGCCGCGGTTCAACGCCACCGTCGCGGGGCTGACGGCGACGACCAGCGCGGCGATCAAGCCGGCATTCCGGCCTGCCAGCCGGGACACCGCGCGGTACAGCACCAGCACTGTGAGCACACCCTCAACCACCTGAGGAAGGATGATCACCCAGGTGTGGAAGCCGAAGGCGCGCACCGCCAGCGCCTGGATCCAGAACGCTCCTGGCAGCTTGTCCAGGCTTGTGGTCCCCGCTGGGTCGAAGGCGCCGAAGATGAAGTTGTGCCAGTTCTCCGACATGCTTCGCACCGCGGCCGCGTAGTAGAACTCGACCGTATCCTGGCTGGCGGACCAGGCATACGACAGCCCCGCCAGGGCGGCTATGACGATAAGCGCGGCACGGCGCAGCCATAGCCGGTCAGCCGGCTCCTCCGGCCCGGCTGCCACCGGTGGCGCTTCCTGCGTGGCCTGCTGGTCCTGCGGTTCGGGAGAAGCGTGCGGTTGGGCAGACACGGCTGTCCCCCTTCAGACTTGCAGGGCGACTTCATGGTGCGAGACGTGCTCATCCCACCCGCTGAGCGCCGCGCGGGCAGCGTCCTCAATGACGGCGAGTTCGTAATCGTCCCCCGCGAACTCACGGACCGCATCCATGCCCGTGAACCAGGTAACGGAGGTGAACGTGACTGTTCCGTTGGCCTCCCGGCGCAGGAGCTGCGCGCCGCGAAAGCCGCTGACCCCCCGCAGATGCTCGCTGACCTCCGTCTCGTAGTGACGCTGATAGTCGGCTGCTCGTGCCTGCGGAGTCCATCCGCGCCAAATCCGCGCGATCATGGACTTATTCTGGCTCTCGCCGTCGCGGCGCGACATGTAATTTCACGGTTTCCGATGCGCGGCCCCCTCCACACAAGGCCCTGAGGCGCTGGTGACGGCCACGCCGCGGCCGTGGTCCATCCGTTACGCCCGTCTGCTCCCGCCGGACGGTTGTAAGGGGCTCAGCGCAGGCATACCGTGCCCGGCATGACATCACGAACCCTGCCCGTGCTGGCCGCGGTGCTGCTCGGGTGTGCGGCGCTGACCACGGTCTTCACCATGCGGCCGGCGGCGGCGGCGAGCTCCTGTTCGGCCGCCTACAGTGTGACCAGCCAGTGGAGCACAGGTTTCGGGGTGTCGATCACGATCACTAACGGGAGCTCGGCGGTCACCGCCTGGACGGTGCAGTATACCTACGCGGGGAACCAGCAGCTCACCGATGGATGGGACGGGACCTGGAGCCAGTCGGGTGAGACGGTCACCGTCACGAACGCGAGCTGGAACGGCAGCCTGTCGGCGGGCGGGTCGACCGCTATCGGCGCCAACTTCTCCTACAGCGGCAGCAACACCGCGCCGGCGACCATTACATGCACGGGCAACGGCGGCCCCGCGCCGACAACGAGCCCGACCCCCACCGCGTCACCGTCTCCCACCCCCACCCCCACCCCGACGCCTACCCCCACCCTCTCCCCCTCACCGTCCCCCACCGGGACGACCGCTCCTAGCTTTAGCCAGACGGACATCAACTCCGCCGTGGCGGCGCCGCTGATCGATTTCGCCGCGCCGACTTCGTCCGATCCGCGGCCGGGCACCAGCCCCACCGACATCATCGCGGCCAAGGTGCTCTACTACCTCGCGCTAGTGGACTTCTACGAGCCCGGTGCCACGGCCACCAGCGGGACGACCGTGCAGAGCGCGCTACTCGCCCAGGTGGCCAACCTGGTCGCGGGCGGCCACGAGCCGGACGCCGACGGCGGGCTCGAGGGCTGGGCGCACGCACCGGTGGCGGAGGCGCTGCTCCTGCTGAAGGACGGCCCGTCGTGGAACCAGGTGCCATCGGCCGAGCAGGCCAAGGTCACCCTGCTGATGGAGGCGCTCGGATTCGCGGGGAACTACACCTACAACGACGCGAACAACTTCTCCTCAGGGATCTGCGGGTTCGGCGATTTCAGCAAGACAAACAACCCGAACTACCAGGACGGGTACGTGGACGTGGAGCTCGCGGCGATTCAGTACTTCGGCGCGCAGGCCTGGGACACGCTGCTGCAGAACTTCAACGACGCGACGTTCACGGCCCAGCTCGACGCGGCGGGGCTCACGAACGCGGGCGGCTGTTACGCCACGGTTGGCTCGGCCGCCAACGCGGCCATCGACCAGCCATTCGTCTGGATGAGCCATCCGGCCACTGACCCGATGGGAATCTGGAACCAGCTCGCGGCGGACACGTTTGACCTGACCGTGACCAGCTCGGTCACTGGCGTGTCGAGCGGCGCGACCGTCACCGCGCACATCGCCGACAACACGACGAGCCCTTATCAGGGGATGTGCTGCATGGGCCACGAGTTCGACTCCACGGACTCCTCGGGCCTGCGCAGCTCGGCGCTCTACGTGTACGAGGGATGGATGAACGTGACCGGCAGCCGGGTTGTGATGTCCGCGCTTGGCGACTTCACCTGCTCCGCCGCGACCAGCGCCGCACAGTATGACGTGGGCAGCCAGGATCTGATCTACAAACTCAACCACGGCTACATCAGCTACGCGCTCAACCAAGACGGCATCCTCGTCGACGACATCGGCGATCCGTCCAGCGATGGCCCGCTAGCCAAGGGGTGGGCCTACGACATCGACGCGTACAACGCGCTTGCCGCGCCCAAGACCTGCTGAGCCGACCTGGCGGTAAAGCGGACCTGCCTGTAATAGTCAGGTAATGGATCATGTAGCGGCGACTCTTAACTATCTCGCCCCCGGGTCGGTGCGGAACAGGCTG
>Ga0187808_10000631_pt1 | contig 11383 bp, 8 predicted proteins | sample NC_wetland_sal_i_5_FD_132427 | JGI IMG/M metagenome (GOLD analysis project Ga0187808, IMG submission 132427) | Wetland sediment microbial communities from Neuse River Estuary, North Carolina, USA - ASW_3 | ecosystem: Environmental > Aquatic > Freshwater > Wetlands > Sediment | place: USA: North...
CGGTCGCGCACGGCGCCGCCCCGGTCGCGCACGGCGCGGCCGCCGTCGCGCGCGCGGAACCCGCCGAGCGCGCCCTGGTCGCGGTGTTCGCCTCGGCGGTGTCCGGGTTCCTGCTGAGATACGCCGCGGACGCGGGCTACCGGGGGCTGCTCGTGGAACCGGACGCGGACCGGGCGGCGGGCGCCAAGATGGCGGGATTCAGCGTCACCAGCGCGATCCCTGAAGACCTTGAGGGCGCCGACGTCGTGGTCACCGACCATCACCGCGACGAGCTTGGCACCGTACTGCGGGACTGCCTCACCACCAAGGCCCGGTGGATCGGCGTGATGGGCAACCCGCGTCACCCGGCCCCGCACATCCCGGCCCTCGAGGCGCTCGGCGTGCCGCCCGGCGACATCGCCCGGGTGCACCGCCCGATCGGCCTCAACATCGGTTCCCGCACCCCGCCGGAGATAGCGATATCCACCCTCGCCGGGCTGATCGCGGACCGCAACTCGCGCCCCGGCGGGTTCGAGTTCGCCTAGAGGATCACCCGCGGTCCGCGGGGCGCCGGGCCGCGACGGCTCCACTCGCGGGGGTAGCCGACCGACACCTCCTCGAACCGCACGCCATCGGCCCAGGTGGTGCGGGGGATGTGCAGGTGGCCGTAGACGGCGGCGACCACGTCGTACCGCCGGTGCCAGTCCTCGGTCAGCGAGGTCCCGCACCAGGGCGCGAACTCCTGGTAGCGCAGCGCCCTGGTGGGCTCGCGCCGCAGCGGCCAGTGGCTGACCAGCACCGCGGGCATGTCCAGGGCGAGCAGCCGCTCCTCGGCCGCGGCGACCCGGGCGTGGCACCACGCGGTGCGCGTCGGGTACGGGTCTGGGTGCAGCCGGAATTCGTCGGTGCAGACCACCCCGGCCGCCCGCGCGACGCGCAGCGCCTCCTCGGCCGTCGCGGCGCCGTCCGGCCGCCACGAGTAGTCGTAGAGCAGGAACAGCGGCACGACCGCGACCGGGCCGTCTTCGCCGGGCCAGACGGGGAAGGGGTCCTCCGGCGTGACGACGCCGAACTTGCGGCAGACGGCCAGCAGTCCCTCGTACCGGCGGACGCCGCGCAACTGGACCGGGTCGGCGGCCGGGGTCCACAGCTCGTGGTTGCCCGGCGCCCAGATCACGCGCTCGAACCGGTCGGCGAGCGTCGCGAGCGCCCACCCTATGTCGGTGAACATCTCGCCGACGTCACCGGCCACGATCAGCCAGTCGGCCGGATCCTCCGGCTGGAGCCCGGCCACGAAGGCCCGGTTCTCCGGGTACCCGATGTGCAGGTCGCTGATAGCGAGCAGCCTGCCCGTCATGCCGTCACAGCGCGGTCTTTTCCCGCCAGGCGTCGAGCACCGAGGAGTCGCCGAACACGGTCAGCGATTCGGCCGTGGGCTCGAGGCGGCCGTACGTGAACAGCAGCAGCGCGGCCACCGGCCCGCGCACCGCCGCGGTCGCCTTCTCGTGGCCCCGCGACCACGTGACGGTCCCGTCGGCGAACCGGATCAGCCACTCACCGTCGGTGTCGCCGTCGGTGTCGGTGGCGTGCAGGTGCAGCGACTTCCCCTCCGGCAGCGATCCTAGGTGGTCCCGCGGCCGATTGGCCGAGGGCAGGTTGGTGAGGAACTCCTCGATGCCGTCCGCCGCGACCACGGGATCGATGTCAGGCACGCCGCCGACCGCGAACTGCGCGTCCGCCCTGTGCACGGTCGTCTCGTGCAGCATCCGCCGCGCCCACCAGCCGGAACGCGATTCGGCGCCCCAGGCCCAGACGGTCTCGTCCGGTCCCGCCGAGCGCAGCGCCGCGATCAGCGGCGCGGCGCCGTTGGCCAGCCAGCCGGGATAAGCCGTCTCCAGGTCCGGCAGCCCCGCTGCCACGTCGCGCTGGCTGACCGGTTCGCTTGACCGGTTCGTGACGATATGCGTCACCCAGCGGTGAACGATCCCGGTGTGCTTGACCAGCCGCGCGATCGACCACTGCGGGCACGTCGGCACCGGCCCGGCCGGGTCGGCGCCGGCGACAAGGGACGCCATCCGGGCGATCTCCGCCTCGGTCTGGTCGCAGAACCATTCGTGCTGAAGCATCTCGCCCACCCGGTCAGGCTACCGGGGAGACGTTACTCGTAGAAGCGCACGACGGACTCCAGGACGCAGACCGGTTTGTCGCCGCCCTCCCGGTCGATCACGCCGGCGACGGTGAGCTGCAGGCCGCCCTTGACCTCCTCGACGTCCACGAGTGTCGCGGTCAGCCTGACCCTGGAACCGACGGGGACCGGGGCGGGGAAGCGCACCTTGTTCAGCCCGTAGTTGACGATCATCGTCGTGTCGGTGACGAGGAGCACCTGCGCCCACATCGGGACGAACAGGGACAGCGTGAGGAATCCGTGCCCGACCGGGCCGCCGTACGGGCTCTCCCGCGTCGCCCGCTCGACGTCCACGTGGATCCACTGGTGATCGTCGGTGGCGTCGGCGAACGTGTTCACCCGGTCCTGGGTGATCTCGAACCATTCGCTGCTGCCGAGCACGGTGCCCTTGAGTGAGGGCAGTCCGGCCATCGTGGTCGTCGTGGCGCTCATGCGGTCTCCTCGGTGGTAGTCGAAAAAGAGAGTAGCCCCGTCGCAGCGCAAGTGCTGAAATTACTCTCGAGGCCCGGAATTTACGGGAGCCACGAGGCGTTCAGGCGGGCAGAGAGCGGGCGCGAGCCCTTAATCAGAGCATGCGCATGGGACTTCCTGCCGAGGGGTTCCTTCGGCACAGGGGACTGATCCTCGTAGCGGCGGGCGGCGCCGCGGCCGAGGCTGGATTGCTCACGCTCGTCGCGCCCGCCGCCCGGCCGATGGCGCCGCAGGCCACCGCCCTGCCCGCGCTCGCCGCCTACCACGACCTGCGCTGGCTGTTCGCCGACAGCCAGTCCTGGCTGGGATTCGCCGCCATCCTCACCGCCGCGCTGCTCGCCAGGTCGGCGGTGGACACGGTGCTGCTGCGGCTGGCCTGGCCGCGGGAGTTGCGGGCGCCGCGGGTGGGCCGCGCGTTCTTCTCCTGCCTGGCGCTCACTTCGGTCGCCTGGCTGCTGCTGTCGCCCGTGGTGACGCTCGCGTTCGGCGTCGCCGTGCTGCCATTCTCCTGGCCGTTCCTCGCGGCGATGCCCATCATGCTCGGCATCGCGATCGCGCTCAGCCACGGCGGCGTGATCGTGGCCTGGTGGCGCAGGCTGCCGCCGCTGCGCGCGGTGCTGTGGCTGCTGGCCAGCTTCCTGATGCTGTCCGTCGCGGCCGGGCTCATCGCGCACCTGGGCACGGCCGCCGCGCTCGGCGTCGCGGCCGTCACCGGCCTGGTCAACGCCCGTGCCTGGTACGGCCTGGCCGGAATCGCCTCCCGGGTCCACCCGCGCACGCCGGAATCGGTGCCCGCCAAAGTGCTGTTCAGCCTGCCGTTCGCGCCGGTGGCCGCCCTGATGGTCATCGTCCTGGCGGTCGGCGTGGTCCGGCTGATGTTCACGGGCACGATCCAGCTGCCGGTGAACACGGGCACGAGCGCGGCCGCCGCCAACGTGACCGGTGGCGCCGGATCGGCCATCGGCGGCGGCGCGGGCCAGGCCGCGTCCGTCCGGCGGATCGCCGACGCGGTGCTGGTGGTCGGCGGCTGGGGCTCATCCTGTTGCGACGAAGCCAACGGGCTGCGCTCCGCCATGCCCGGCGTGACGGTCCGCCAGTTCTCCTACGCCGGCCTTGGCGCCAACGGCATGCCGCTGCCCAGCGGCGGGTCCGCGGACGACGTCCCGCTGCCCCTGCTCGGCGACCGGATGGCCCAGCAGCTGCTGAAGCTGCACCAGGTGAGCGGTCGCCCGGTGGACGTGGTCGCGGAAAGCGAGGGCACGCTCGGCGTTTACGCGATGCTCGACCGCCATCCCGGCCTGCCGATCGGGTCGGTCGTGCTGCTCAGCCCGATCGTCGAGCCTGGCCAGCTCAGCTATCCGTCAGGCCAGGACGCCGCATCGGTGTCCGAGTACGCCCTCGACACGCTCAACCACCTGGTCGGCGGCATGTCGCCGTACGGCCCAGGCGGCGCGGAGCAACTGATCGGCTCGGTCAGCGAGTTCGGCGCCAGGTACTTCAGCGCGGTGACCGGCTCGAGCGGCAAGGACCTGCGCTGGCTCGCGGTGGTCCCGCTCGCCGACGCGGTCACGCTCCCGGTGTGCGAGCTGCCGCCGGACGTGGTCGTGGTACCCGCGTTCCACGGCGGCCTGCTCGGCGACGCCAGCGTCCTGCCGATGGTCAGCGAGTTCCTGGCCGGACACCAGGCCCAGCCGCAGGGCCTGGACGAGGACCATCTGCGCGTCGCCGCGGAAGTGATCACCGGGGCCGCCATGGCGTGGCGCATGCCCGACACGCGTTCCGCGTGCCCCTGATACGTGCTACGCTCAGCCTCGATGCGAGCTTTGCGAAACCTTCAGTGGTGGCGCCGCCTCTAGGCGGTGCCCGAAGCTATGCTGAGCGACCGCCCGGGAAACGGCGGTCGCTTTTTCGTGCCTTCACCACCGCCGGTCGCCGGGCCAGACTGAAAAAGGAGCCCGACAGTGGACACCCTCCTGACGACCGGCGCCGGCGTGACGATCACTCGCACCGCCGAGCCGTTCGACCCGGCCGAACTCGAGCGCATCGCGCTGGCCGTCGACCATCGCCGCGGCGGTGTGCTGAGCTCGGGCATGGAGTATCCCGGCCGGTACAGCCGCTGGCACCTGGCGTACGTGGACCCCCCGGTGGAGATCACCACGCACGGCAGGTACGTCACCGCCCGCGCGCTCAACGAGCGCGGCGAGGTCATCCTCCCGGCCATCGCGGACGCCATGCGCCGGGCCGGTCATGAGCAACCGACCGACCCCGCTGATAACAGCAAGAGGCGTGGCGCTTGCACGGTTGTCATCCCCGAGGGGGAGGGCACGTTCACCGAGGAGGAGCGCAGCCGTCGGCCCACGGTGTTCACGGCGCTGCGCGAGATTGTCGCGGCGTTCGGCTGTCCGGACCCGCATCTGGGCCTGTACGGGGCGTTCGGCTACGACCTGGCGTTCCAGTTCGAGCCGGTGCGGCTGCGCATGGACAGGTCGCCGCGCCAGCGTGACCTGGTGCTGCACCTGCCCGACCAGATCTACGCGCTCGACCGCCGCCGCGAGGAGGCGGTCAGGTACTCCTACGAGTTCACCGTCGCCGGGGTTTCCACGCAAGGCCGCCCACGGGAGACGGCTGACGTGGGAGAGCCAGCCGCCATCGCCGCGGATCAAGTTCCAGAAACCCCCGTCCCGGGGCGTTACGCCGCCATCGTCGAACGCGCTAAGGAGCGGTTCAAGGTCGGCGACCTCTTCGAGGTGGTGCCGAGCCACGTCTTCCGCGCCCGGTGCGGGTCGCCGGCCAGGTTCTACGAGCGGCTGCGGGAGCGGAACCCGGCACCGTACGAGTTCCTGTTCAACCTCGGCGACGGGGAGCAGCTGGTGGGCGCCTCGCCGGAAATGTACGTGCGGGTGACCGGGGACCGGGTGGAGACCTGCCCGATATCGGGCACGATCGCGCGCGGCGGGGACCCGCTGGAAGACGCGGCGAACATCGCCACGCTGATCGGCTCGGCGAAGGACGAGTCCGAACTCACCATGTGCACCGACGTCGACCGCAACGACAAGTCCCGGGTGTGCGTGCCGGGCAGCGTCAAGGTGATCGGGCGACGGCAGATCGAGATGTACAGCCGTCTCATCCACACCGTCGACCACATCGAGGGGCGGCTGCGGCCGGGGTTCGACGCGCTCGACGCGTTCCTGACCCACATGTGGGCCGTCACCGTCACCGGCGCGCCGAAGTCCTGGGCGATGCAGTTCATCGAGGACAACGAGGACGCGCCGCGGCGCTGGTACGGCGGGGCGGTCGGGAAGATCGGCTTCGACGGCTCCATGAACACGGGCCTCACGCTGCGCACCGCGCACATTTCCGGCGGCGTCGCCGCCGTCCGCGCTGGCGCGACCCTGCTGTATGACTCGGATCCGGACTCGGAAGAGCGGGAAACACACATCAAGGCTCGCGCCTTGATTGAAACCCTCCATGAGACGGAACGGCACGCGCTGACTCCCGACGCTCCCGCCGCTGTCGTCGAGGAGCGGCGCCCCACGCGAGTGCTGCTCGTCGACCACCAGGACTCGTTCGTGCACACGCTCGGCGACTACTTCCGCCAGCACGGCGCCCAGGTGACGACGCTGCGCGCCGGGTTCGGCACGTCGTTGCTTGACGAACTGGCGCCCGACCTGGTGGTGCTGTCGCCGGGGCCAGGCCGTCCGTCGGACTTCAAGTGCGAAGAGCTGCTGTGTGAGCTTGACGCGCGCAAGCTGGCGGTGTTCGGCGTGTGCCTGGGGTTGCAGGCGATGGTCGAGCACGCGGGCGGTGAGCTTTCGCTGCTGCCCGAGCCGCAGCACGGCAAGCCGGGCAACATCATGGTGCGGTCGCGGACGTCCCTGTTCACCGGGCTGCCGGCCGAGTTCATCGCGGCGCGGTACCACTCGCTCTACGCGGAAGAGGCGGCGGTCAAGGGCGGGTTCGCGGTCACGGCCGTCACCCCGGACGGAGCGGTCATGGCGATCGAGGACGACGCGGCGGCCCGCTGGGCGGTCCAGTTCCACCCCGAGTCGATCCTCACCGCCGCGGGCCGTTCCGGTCACCAGGTAATCGCGAACGTCCTAGCTCTGGTTACCGAGTGCGATTCGGGGTCGTTACTGGCATGCGGGTTCGCCGCCGGTCGCGTCTGGGCTACCGTAATCCGCACCACAACCCCACGGAGGTTCGCATGAAATCCATCCGGAAGCCCCTTATCGCCATTCTCATCGGCTTGTCCCTGGTGTTCGGCGCGGCCGCGGCGATCTCCACCGCGACGCACTCGACGGCCGCCACCATGGTCGAGTACGCGCTCTAACTTCTGCTGTACGGGGCTGGCACCTTGACGCGGCCAGCCCCGTACGCGTTCCCGCGGGTCTGCGCGCGAGTGGATGAATGTCCCGTTCAGCTTGTGATAGCCCGATGAATGTCCCATCCAGCTGGGTGAAGCGAGCGCTCAGGCCGGTTTCATGCCGGGCGCGGGCGAAGTTACCATCGGGTACAGGTGTGTCGCGGGAAAGGATGGCCGGCGATGGTGGACTTCTCGCTCAGCGATGAGGAACGGCAGGTCCGGGACACGGTCCGGGCGTTCATCGAGCGGGAGGTCATGCCGCTCGAGCCGGAGGTGCTGCGCGGCGAGCGCGCCGGGCGGCCTGGGATCGACCGGTCGGTGCTGCGCGACCTACAGCGGAAGGCACGGCGCAGCGGGTTCTGGGGGGTGACCACGCCGGAGGAGTTCGGCGGGATGAACCTCGGTGCGGTGATGGCCGCGATCATCGCGATCGAGAGCGGGCGCACGTTCGTGCCGTTCCAGTTCGGCGGCGAGGCGGACAACATCTTGTACTTCTGCGACGAGGAGCAGAAGCAGCGGTACCTGCTCCCCACGATCGAGGGCGAGCGGATCTCGTGCTTCGCGATCACCGAGCCGGGCGCGGGCTCGGACGCCAGGTCCATCAGGTCCTCCGCGCGCCGGGACGGCGGCGACTACGTGATCAACGGGGAGAAGACGTTCATCACCAACGGGAACGACGCGGACTTCACGATGGTGTTCGCGGTGGTGCCGGACGCGGGTGTCACCTGCTTCCTTGTCGACAGGGACATGGGGTGGAAGTCCGAGCCGATCGCGACCATGGGGGAGTGGGGGCCCGCGTCGCTGGTGTTCGACGATGTGCGGGTGCCCGCCGCCAACGTGCTCGGCGAGCCCGGCAAGGGCTTCGACCTGGCGATGGCGTGGATCAGGCGGGGCCGGTTCATGATCCCGGCGCGCGCCGTGGGCGCGGCGGAGCGACTGCTGCAGATGGCGATCGACTACGCGAACATCAGGTACTCGATGGGCCAGCCGATCGCGGAGTACCAGGCGATCCAGTGGCAGATCGCGGACTCCCAGGTGGAGATCGAGGCGGCCAAGTGGCTCACGCTGTACGCCGCCTGGCGGGTGCAGCAGGGCATGGACGGCCGGCACGCCTCCTCGATCGCCAAGCTGAACGGCGCGGTCATGGCCAACAACGTGGTGGACCGGGTGCTGCAGATCCACGGCGGGATGGGGTACACCAAGGAACTGCCGATCGAGCGCTGGTACCGGGAGCTTCGGCTGCTGCGAATCTACGAGGGCACCGACGAGATCCAGCGCCGCACCATCGCCCGCAACCTGCTCAAGGGCCACGTCAAGTTGGGCGGGATAGGGGAGTAACTCTCCCTCCCTCGGCCAGGGACGGGCCGCCAGCACGGCCAGGTGCAGTGACATGAGCGGGTCCTCTAGCTTTGGCAGCCCGCTCGTCTCGCCGTTGCGCACCCAGGACCGCACCAGCTCCGCGGTGGCCCCGGCGAGCCCGAGGTAGGCCACGTGCGGGACGGCCGGCCAGTCCGGATGCCGGTCGCGCGCCCGCTGGTGCCACGTCGCGGTCATGTCGGCGAACCGTCGGCATGCCACGTCGAATCGCTCGACGGTGCGGTGCCCCGCGGTCTGCATGTCGATGTAGAAGACCCGGGCGAAGGCGGGCTCGGTGGCGAGGAACTCCAGGAACGCGCGGAAGCCGGTCCGCAGCACGGTCTCGTCCGCGGTGCTCGCGGGCAGCGCGCGGGTCGCGGCCACCACCCGGCCGGCCATCATCTTGCCGCCCTCGCGCGTCGCGGCGAGGAAGCAGTCCTCCTTGTCCGCGAAGTGCGCGTAGAACGCGGCCCGGGACACCCGGGCGCGGCGTACGATGTCCGCGACCGTGACCGCCGCGTAGCCGGACTCGGCCACCGCGGCGATCGTCGCCCCCTGCAGCCGGCGCACCTGAGATGCCCGCACGTCCGGCGCCGGCAGCCGGCTGCGGCCCCTGGGCAGGCCCGGCTTACCGTCGTGCGTCTTGGCCAGGGTCCCCCCTTGCATGGCGTCAGACATGGGCCTAGAGTACGTGGAAAATCCCTAAAGTACACACACGTACTTTAGGCCGTGCGCACGTCACGGCTGATGTGCTGCGGAAAGAAAAGGGGTCGCAGGATGACAGCAACCGTGGACAGCGCCCCGACGGCCAGCCCGATTCAGGGTCTTTGGCGGCGGCAGCTCGACCGCTATCCGGACACGCGCCCGCGGATGACCTATCTGGCCATCGTCGTGCTCGCGACGATCATCCTCTACTACCAGTTCTACATTCCCGCCGCGGTGGCCACATCGATCATCGCCCACTTCGGGATGACCTTCGACACGTACGTGTACATCATCGTGATCGCCAACGCGGTCGGCGCGTTCGGCTCGCTCGCGGCGGGCCTGGCCGACCGGTGGGGACGCGCCAACCTTGTCGCCTACGGGCTGGTCATCACCGGCCTGCTCATCCTGTTCGGCGTGCCGAACGCGACGAACACCGCGACCTACGCCGTCCTGTTCGCCGCGGTCGGGGTTGTCGAGGGGATCATCCTCGTCGCGACGCCGGCGCTGGTGCGCGACTTCTCCCCGCAGCTCGGCCGCGCCTCCGCGATGGGCTTTTGGACCCTCGGGCCGGTCGTCGGCAGCCTGGTGGTCGCCATCGTGTCGAGCAACACGCTCAGCCACCTGACCGCGTGGCAGGACCAGTTCATCATCTGCGGCATCGTCGGCCTCGTGGTGGCCGCGATCGCCGTCGTGGGGCTGCGTGAGCTGTCGCCGCAGCTGCGCGACCAGCTCATGGTGTCCATGCGCGACCGCGCCCTGATCGAGGCCAAGGCCCGCGGCCTTCAGGTCGAAGGGCTGCTGAAGCGCCCGTGGCGGCAGATGGTCCGGTGGGACATCATCGGTTCGGCGTTCGCGATCTCAGTGTTCCTGCTCGTCTACTACACCGCCGTCGGCTTCTTCCCCGTCTACTTCGAAACGCTGCATGGCTTCAGCCTGTCGACCGCCAACAGCATCGGAGACTGGTTCTGGGCGTTCGACGCGGGGGCGCTGATCGTGATCGGGATCATCTCCGACCGGGTCGGCGTGCGCAAGCCGTTCATGGTGGTCGGCGCGGTCGGCGCGATCGCGATGACGATCGTCTTCCTCAACCTCGGCGCCGGCACGACCTACACGACGTTCGCCGTGGTCATCAGCATCCTGGCGGTGTTCCTCGCGATCGGGTTCGCGCCGTGGATGGCGAGCTATACCGAGACCGTCGAAAAGCACAACCCGGCGCTCACCGCGACCGGCCTGGCCGTCTGGGGCTGGATCCTGCGCGCCGTGGTCGCGATCGCGTTCCTCATCATGCCGACCGTGGTCTCCTCGATGACCCCGCTGGTCACCTACGGCTCGACCGTCTCGACGCTGTCCGCCAAGTACGGGCAGCAGCTGGCCACCGGCCTGGCCATCGACCCGGCGACACAGGCCACCCTCGCCGCCAATCCGCTCAACGGCGCCGCCGACGCCAAGGCGGTCGGGGAGATCGCCGCGGCGTTCCACATCAGCCCGGCCGCGGCGACGGCCCGGTTCACCGCGCTCGCGACGGTGCCCAGCGCGGACCTGCTGTACCTGCACGCACACGCCGCGGATGTGCAGACCGCGGCCTCGCAGGCGTCCGGCCAGTGGAAGGACTGGTGGTGGGTCTGCGTCGGCGGCGAGGTCCTCTTCATCCCGCTGATCCTGCTGATGACCGGCCGGTGGTCGCCGCGCCGCGCCCGCGAGGACGCCGAAGAGCACGAGCGCCGCGTACAGGAGGAGCTGACCGCGCTGGGCTCGTGAAATCATGCGATGATGGTGGCGCGGCGCGACGGGGGCTCGAGGCGTCCGCGCTGGCGGATCGGTAGAGGATGGCGCTGGTGGCCGAAGAGCGATCGACACGCTGGTTTCTGCCTGCCCCCGTGGACGACCAGCCGCTGCCGGTGAACATCGACACCGGCAACGCCCACATCGCCCGGGTCTACAACTACTGGCTTGGCGGCAAGGACAACTTCGAGGCCGACCGCAAGGCGGCCGAAATGGTCGTGGAGTCCTATCCGGACATCCGGGTCGGCGTCCGCACGCAGCGCGCATTCCTCGGCCGCACGGTCCGGTACCTCGCCGCCGAGGCGGGCATCAGGCAATTCCTCGACATCGGCACCGGGCTGCCCTCGGCCGACAACACGCACGAGGTCGCCCAGCGGGTGGCTCCGGAGTCGCGGATCGTCTACGTCGACAACGACCCGATCGTGCTCGCCCACGCCCGCGCCCTGCTGACGGGCAGCCGCCAGGGCACCACCTCCTACCTCGACGCCGACGTGCGCGACACCGGCGAGATCCTGCGGGTGGCGGCGGAGACACTGGACTTC
>Ga0187808_10000632_pt1 | contig 11364 bp, 6 predicted proteins | sample NC_wetland_sal_i_5_FD_132427 | JGI IMG/M metagenome (GOLD analysis project Ga0187808, IMG submission 132427) | Wetland sediment microbial communities from Neuse River Estuary, North Carolina, USA - ASW_3 | ecosystem: Environmental > Aquatic > Freshwater > Wetlands > Sediment | place: USA: North...
ACTCATGAAAGCCCTCTCCGACGATCCGGCCATTATTTACGAGGACTGCGCCAACCGTGGGGTTTGGATGCGCGAGAGCCTCGCCGCGGCGAGCGAGATCGAGCGCACGCGCCATGTGCAAGTCTTCGAAATCGCTAATCGAAGAGCGAGTTGACATAAGTTTGCGCGTCGAAGGGGACGAGGTCGTCCATCTGCTCGCCGGTGCCGACGAAGCGGATGGGGAGATTGAGTTCGCGCGCGATGGCGACGACGATGCCGCCTTTGGCCGTGCCGTCGAGCTTCGTGAGCACGATGCCGGTGACGCCCGCGTGGCTCCAGAATTCGCGCGCCTGATTCAGGCCGTTCTGGCCGGTGGTGGCGTCGAGGACGAGCAGCACGTCGTGCGGCGCGCCGAGGACGATTCTCGCGGCGGTGCGCTTCATTTTTTCGAGCTCGGCCATCAGATTTGATTTCGTGTGCAGGCGGCCGGCAGTGTCCACGATCACGGCGTCGGTGCCGCGCGCGGTGGCGGCCGAGAGCGCGTCAAAGACGACAGCGGAAGGATCCGCGCCGGGCTTCTGCTTGATCACTTCGACGCCCGCGCGCCGCGCCCAGACTTCCAATTGCTCGATGGCCGCAGCGCGAAACGTATCGGCGGCGCAGAGCAGCACGCTGGCGCCTTCTTTCTTCAGGCGATTCGCAAGCTTGCCGATGGTGGTGGTTTTTCCGGTGCCGTTGACGCCCACGACGAAGAGCACGCGCGGGCCGGTGACTGCCTGCGGGGCCGCCGCGCCATGCTTGCCGTCGGAATTCGTGGCCGGCGCGGCGAGAATTTTCAGTACTTGATTTTTCAGCTCTCGCTTCAGTTCCTTGGAGTCGCTGAGTTTGTGCTCGTTCACCTGCTGGCGCAGGGCGGCAAGGATTTCCTTCGTCGTGCGCACGCCGATATCCGCGCTGAGCAGCGCCGATTCGAGCTGCTTCAGCAGCTCGGGATTGACGGGACGGTCGCCCGTAAGGATTTGCTCAACCTTGGCGGCAAGCTCCGTGCGCGTCTTGCCGACGGAGTCCTTCAGCCGCTCAAGAAGCGTGGGTTCCGGTGGTCCAAACAGTGTGATCATGGGAGATCCGCACAGCGCTCGGAATCACTTATTCTAGCAGAGGAATCCGGCGCGGGAGAGGCAAGCAGGCAGCTTCAAGCGAGTCAATTTCCGATTATCTGACCAACCGTCCACTGACGGCCCGAGAGGCTCCTCGAGCCCGCTCCTTCGGGCAGGCTCGGACTATTGAAGCTTCGCGTACTCCGCTTTCGCAGCAATGAGGACCGGAATGTCAGGGTCGGCGTCTTTCCAAAGCGCGAGGAAATCTTGATAGGCGGCACGGGTTTTGGAGGTGTCGCCTTGCAAGCCGTAGGCGCGGGCGAGACCGAGGTAGGCGAGTGCGCCGAGCGGACAATTGATCACCACGCCGCGATGGTCAATGAACTTCCGGAACTCTGCGGCGGACGCACTCCCCTGGCCCAGTGCAAGATAGGCCTGCCCGCGCAAAAAAATAGGGTAAAGAAATCCTCCAACCTCGGGGGCCGGGTCTGGTTCGCCCAGTTCGTAGGGAGTTGCTGTCTCGAGAATTTCGACGGCTTTCGATGGGTTCTGGCGATTGAGCTCAAGCGAGGCGCGGATAGTCGGCAGCCAGTAGCCATTAATTGTTGTGTTGAGTGGGCTTTGTTTTTCCAGATCATCTGCCATCTTTTGCGCCCGGTCTGAATCTCCGGCCCTGGCTAGAACCACAGCCGCCAGAATCTGTGTGCCCTGGGTCGAATCCAGAGCCAATGCTGAGGCTGTCTGGCTCCGGGCCTGAACGGCGTTGCCGAACTCCGCTTCCCTGAGTGCCGCGTTCATCTCGCGCCCGGCAGCCGCCTCGTTCTCACCGACACGCTGAGCGGATTCGGAAGCGCGCCGGGAGAGTTGCCGCGCTTTTCCGAGATGGCCGGAAGAGGCTTCGGTGTCCGATTGGAGGGAAAGTAGAATATCGTCCGATCCAGGACGGCCGGCGCTCCAGGCCGACTGGCGTTCCATCTCCGCCGCGTCGCCTTCGAGGAACGCAACGCCATAACGGTAGTAGTGCAGCTTCGGGGATTCCAGATTCCGAGCCAAAGCCCGCTCATAGGTGGTCTTCGCGTCACCGAGGCGATACAAGTGTGAGTAAGCGGAAACGAGGTTGGCGTAGACAAGAGCAGAGTCCGGCTTCAGGCGGAGGGCCTCGAGGAATTCGTCGCGTTGTTTGTCGTATCGGCCTAGGTATCCGTAAATGACCCCCAAGTTGTTGTGGGGCACGTAGTCCGCCGAATATTTTTGGGCCCACTGTTCATAGGCCTGGCTGGCTTTGTCGAGATCTCCGGTGTCCAAACTGTGGTAGTTGGCGGAGATCATCAGCTTTTCTTTGTCGCCAGCCCGGTCGCTCAGGTCAAAGGCTTTCTGGAGATTCTCCGTGGCCGGGCCATATTGCTTCAGGTTCCGATAAGCGAGCCCCAAGGCCATGTAAGCCATGGCGAAATTAGGGTCGAGTTCGATGGCGCGCTGAAAGAGCGGAATCGCGGCATTAAAGTCCCCTGCGTTCAGTTTCTTGTTTCCCAAGGCGTAATTCTGCTGCGCATCACGAGAGTTTGTATTGGCCTGGGCGAGGGGAGTTTCGTGCTCAGGAACAGAAGTGAACGATGCGGCGCCGTTTTCGCGCCATTGCGGCAAGGCATGTGCGTGGCGCGGAGACAGCAGCCAGGCTGCGACGACGAGGCTCAAGGCGGCAGCGATCGCCCCCGGGCGCGCAATCCAACTCCGCGGGAGGATTGGCAACCAGACGAGTTCTGCGAAGACGCAGGAGCGCGAGATGGCTTGCCTATTGAGGGGCTGGGAATCTGCCATTTGGGGCTCATGTTAGGTGCGCTCTGAACCCGAAGTCAACAGGCGGCACTTAGAGGAAGCCAGGCGAGCCATGTCCACTTGCCTGATGAACTCAGTGACCGAACAGCGGCCCGCTGCCAGGAGGAGAGGGGCAGAAGGGGGCCGCAGGCGCGGCCCTCTCTTCAGCAGGATTTGCTTCCCAAATGAGTGTTGGGGATAAAAGCTCCCGCCGTGACAGGAGCTTTTCCCCATCTATGACAATCTATTTGTCGCCTGTTTCCGGCCTGACACAAACGAAGTTGGCCGCATCGTTCGTTGCGCCCGTGCCTTTGTAACGAGTCTGCTGCGGGAACGGGCAAATCGGGCGTGTTCCTCCGGTTGGAAAATTCTCGGCCACGCGGGGGTCAAACGGCGCGCCGCTCGGAAACGGCGAAGCAGTATTTGTGTTGGCGGCGATGATCGCATCCGGCGCAACGCCCTTCTCGACCCACGTGGTGATGGCCCCCAGGAGATTGGCGTTGAAGCTGTTGGTCGCCGGCCCGCCGCCGCAGTGCGCCATGTTGGGGATCATGAACAATCTTGCAAAGTCCTGCGCATGGCCGCGCATGACACCGTCCAGGAGGCCATAATACTCAACCAAATCGACTCCTGAGAAGATGCCATCGTTCACCGAATCGTACATGATCATCTTTCCGTTGTGGTTTCTGAACGGAAAAAGGAAGGGCGATGGCCCGAACGGCGTCCCGGTCATGAAGTCCATCGGACTCTCCGGGTACTGGGGTGTTGACTTGTAGATCGTCGGCGCGTCGGTATCGAAATTGTAGTTGAAGATGAACGCCTCCTGCCCGCCGGGTCCGGCTACCGGCGTGACGACCGGAGGATTCGTGAAGATCATCGGAATCGCACCGGCACCAAGCGTGAGATTAATGGCCGTATTTGTATTCGGCGCGCCGAAAAACGAAACATTCCAAGCCTGCCAGCCCGCGCCAAATGCGGATGGCGGATCCCAAATGCCGGCGTCCCAGAACCAGCTTGAATAAAGCGGGAGCCCGCGCGAGTTCCGAGGGCCGGCATAGATCCTCTTGAGCGCCTCCACCTGAGCCGCGGTCAGGCACTCGCCGCCATGGGGCGTGTTTCCATGAGCGCCGTTGGCGCTGCATGTGTATGCCGCCAGCGCCGGATAGACTTTTTCATTTGTGCACGCCAAATAATTGTCGATAATGCCGTCAACCAAACCATCGAGGGCGTCGCAGGCGCTAAGAATCGCCGCCGAAGCAACTTCCAAGTCCTGTGATTGAAACGTGGGCGGTAAATAGGGCTGGCCGTTGCTATCCGTGGTAGTCGCCAGCGGGGCGAGCTGCTGTTCGTTCCAGGCTTCGGCGACGCCTGCGCGCGGCAGATCGAAGCCGGGATTTCCGGCGACGAGACCGTCGAACATCTCGGGCTCGCGCTGGGCTGCCACCATGGCATCGCGTCCGCCGTCTGAGCAACCCCACAGGTAGGAATATTGGGCCTCCTGGCCGTAATACCTCAAGACAATGAGCTTCGAGATTTCCGTGGTTTTCGCGATGCCGTTGTAACCGTAATCGACGCGGGCCTGCTCGTCGAGGCCGAAGTGCCCCGTACCGCCCGCGTTGTTGTCGTCGTCAATCCAACTAAAGGCGGGATTTCCGGGTGCGTCCTCATGCCCGCCGTCATCGGCGGCAACCGCCCAGCCCTGGCTCAGTTCCGTGCCGGCGCTCCCTTGCGGACTCGCGACGGAACCGTCGGTGCCACCGCCGCCCATCATCTCGAAGCGGCCGACCCAACTATCGGGCAGGTTAAGCTCGAATGCGATGCCGTATACGAAATGATCCGGATCCTGGGCGCTGACGCGCTCGTCAATCACTCCGATAACATTACAGTAATCGCCGTTTGGGCTGGAGACCTCGGTCGCGCTGATGATGCGCGTATTCGGCAAGGATAGATTCGTCAGGCTTGCACAAGTCATCTTGGGAATTGTCGCAGACGCTCGGACTTCCTGGGCGGAAACACCGTCAAAAGGCCAGCTCGCAAGAGCGAGTAAGGCAAACAAACACGATGCGGTTCGCTTCAAATTCATGGTGACGCCTCCTGAGCCATGGAGTAACGGTACTCTCAGCAATCAAGAGGAACGGTCAGCTTGCTGTTGCAGCCACCGACGCAGAACTCTTCCCTCCGAGGAGAATTCATGACCGTCCCAATCGTTGTGAGCAAAACGGCGACAATCTGAATGCGCGCCCCGGTTCCTGTCAAGACTAAAAACGAATGAATTAGCATACCGAAAAGGTATTTATATTAAAAAGGTATGGTCTTGGGGAGGGTTCCGCTATACTCCGCTGCCTCATGGAACTTCATCACCTTCGTTATTTCGTCGCCGTGGCCGAAGACCTGAGTTTCACGAAGGCCGCCAAGCGCCTCAAAATGGCGCAGCCCCCTTTGAGCCGGCAGATCCGTTCCCTGGAAAATGAGATCGGTGTGCAATTGTTCGAGCGGCGGTCCGGCAAGGTCTTTCTGACCGACGCGGGGTGCCGGTTCTTGAGTGGAGTCCGATTGGCGCTGGAACAAGTGGAAGTTGCCGTCGATGTTGCCCGCCAAACAAAGAACGGCGAGTTGGGCACCGTGCGCGTGGGATTCGGGAAGGGGCTGGGCGACGTGGTCAGTCTGGCCATCAACCAGCACATGCGGTTGTTTCCGAAGATTGAAGTCGATGTCAGAGACGTCCTTTCAGGCCATCAGAGCCAAGCACTTTTGACCCGAATCATTGACGTCGGGTTCTCCCACGGACCCGCGACTTCCCTTGAACTCGCGTCGGAGAAACTGTTCAAGGAAAGTCTCTCCGTCGTTCTGGCGCGCTCAAACCCGCTGGCCAAGCGTACGCATCTTCGTCTGAAGGATTTGAGCCATGAGACTCTGCTGCTGATTGAACGTTCCATCTCGCCCCATTTTCATGACCTCGCGCTCGCGCTATGCCGCGACGCGGGACTGAGCCTCAGAATTGTTCTTACCGAATCGACTGTGTACGACGAGGCCGGCGCGATGATGGCGGCATCAGGAAAAGGAGTGGTTCTGGCCGTGGGCAAGAACCCCAGCCACCCGTCGTTTGCCGATCGGCTCGTGGCCCTGCCTCTCCGGGAACCGCTGGCGACACTCGAGGTGCACGTGGCGTGGCGAAAAGGTGAATCCTCCTCGACCGTTCTCAACTTCATCGATACGACGCGGGCTCTGCTGCAACGCGCATCACGGGTCTTCGACATGCGGAATTTCCCGCGCATCGCCCGGCCAGCGTCGGCGCCCACGGTCCGGGGGATAAAGCGCAGGCCATGAATTCAGACTGAATTTTTTGGCCTCTTGCAGAATCGATCTCGACCCAGAACCCGCGAAACGCATCTGCCGGATAGGGCTCGCCGCCAGGCGTGGATGCACGCAGGGCGCATGCGGAGGCGGAGTGTTGGTTGGGCGGGATTCGAATTCTACTCGCTGAAATCGTCTTCCCAGAACTCGTTCTGGCGGCGAGCGCCTAAACCGCGGGGCTCGAGTTCGAGCGTGCGCAACTGCACGCGGCGAATTTTCCCCGAGATCGTTTTCGGCAGCTCCGAAAATTCCAGGCGGCGGATTCGCTTGTAGGGCCCGAGGCGTCCGCGACAGAAAACAAAAATTTCCTTGGCCAGCTCGCGCGAGGGCTCGTAGCCCGGTTTCAGGGTGATGAAAGCTTTCGGTACGGTCCAGCGAATCTCATCGGGGCTCGGGACCACGGCTGCTTCCGCAACCGCGGCGTGCTCAATGAGCGCGCTTTCGAGTTCGAAGGGGCTGAGGCGATAATCCGAGCTTTTGAAGACGTCGTCCGCGCGGCCGACGTAGGTGTAGTAGCCGTCCGCATCGCGCCGGGCAACGTCGCCGGTGCGATAGTAGCCTCCCTCCATGGCCTTTTCCGTTTTCGCGGGATCGTCCACGTAGCCCACGAACAAGCTGATGGGGCGCGGGTCGAGCTTCACGGAAATTTCGCCGTCGTCGGACGCGTTGCCCTCCGCATCGAGGAGCGCGATTTCGTGCCCGGGTGAGGGCTTGCCGACCGAGCCCGGCTTCACTTTCTGCCCGGGAAAATTTCCCAGCAGGCAAACGTTTTCGGTTTGCCCGAAGCCGTCGCGGATGGTGATGCCCCACGCGGCGCGGACTTTTTCGATAATCTCCGGGTTGAGCGGCTCGCCGGCGCTCGCGAGGTCGCGCAGCTTGACGGGGAAAGATTTCAGGTCCTCGAGCACGCACATGCGCCAGACGGTGGGCGGGGCGCACATCGTCGTCACGCCGCAACGAGCCACTTCGCCCATAGTTTTCTTGGCCTCGAAGCGCGCGTAATTGTGGATAAAGATGGTGGCTCCCGCATTCCACGGCGCGAAAAAGCAGCTCCAGGCATGCTTGGCCCAGCCGGGCGAGCTGATATTGAGATGAATGTCCTCTGGGCGCAGCCCGATCCAATACATCGTGGCGAGATGGCCGGCGGGATAACTCTGGTGCGTGTGCAGCACTAGCTTGGGCAGTGCGGTCGTGCCGGACGTGAAATAAAGGAGAAAAGGGTCGTCGGCGCGAGTACCACCGTCGGGAGCAAAGTTCGAGGATTCGGTGTAAGCGCCCTCGTAAGAAATCCAGCCCTGTTGCGACGCGCCGACGGCGATGCGCGTGTAATCGCCTTCGAGGACGCCGAATTTTGGGGTGCTCGCGGAAAAGGCGATGACGTGTTTGGCCTTGCCGCGCTCCAGGCGGTCGCGCAAATCCGCTTCCGTGAGCAGTGTCGCGGCCGGGACAACAATCGCCCCCAATTTCAGCGCCGCCAGCATCACCTCCCAGATGGCGACGACATTCGGGAGCATCACGATGATTCGATCGCCGCGGCGCACGCCGTGGCGCCGCAGGAAATTCGCGACCTGATTCGACCGCCGCGACATCTCGGCGAAACTGAGCTTCAGCTCCGTTCCGTCCTCCTCGATGATCCAGAGTGCGGTCTTCGCATTTTCGCGCGCGCAGCCGTCAAAATAATCGAGCGCCCAATTGAATTCCGTCAGATGAGGCCAGCGGAACTCCCGGCGGACGATATCGTAATCTTCGCGGTGTGCGAGCAAATAATCGCGCACGGCCAGAAATGCTTTCAGGCTGCCGGCGCGCGCCGCGGGACTTGGGTCAATAGGCATGGGCGCTTACTCCGAGCTGCACTGCGCCGCATTCTAGCAGGGTTTTTCGTGGCCGCGGCGAGATTGGCGTCGCAGGGCAATTTCATGGGAGAACACAGATTCGCCGCTGCCCAGGGAAGGGCGCAAGTCACCTAAAGATTTTTCTTGAGCCACGTATCCAGCCGATCGAGACTCGGATTGTAGGAGCGCATGCCAATCAAGAAGAGCACCTCAGCGAGAAGACACGCCGCGACAGGGACGAGCAGCAGGGAATAGCGTACGGCGGCATCAAATCCGAATACGTGATCGGTAACGAGCGCGATGGCCGTCGGCCCGATTCCCAATCCGATCAGATTTACGATCAGCAGATAGACGGCCATGGCTTGCCCGCGCATGGCGTTGGGGACCAGTTCCACGATGGCCGCGGGGATCAGACACGTCGGCATGCAAAGAAAAAACGTGCCAACATAAATCAGGGCCACGACGGCAACGGTGCGAGATAGGAGCGGATACAGAATTCCCGGCACGAACCAGGCAGCGCACGACATCGCCGCTACACGCATGTAGGCGTCTCGACGGCCTCGCCTCATCAGCCACGCGGCGAGTTTGCCTGCCGCGATCATCCCCAGCGAACCGGAGACAATTTGCGCCCCGCCGAGATCAATCCCTGCTTGCGCGGCGCTCATTCGATGGTTGCGAACCAGGAAGGTGATTCCCCAGGCGGACGTCCCGTAAGCCGCCAGCGCCACCAGAGCCATCCCCACAATTAGCGAAAGCAACGTCCTTCCGTTCTCCACAAAATAGTTCCACACTACCTTGATAGGAAGCCGCTCGATTCTTGCTTTTCCTGCAGCCGTCGGGAGCACGCGCGCGCCTTTTCGCGATGGATCGCGAAGCGTGAGGAGAGCCAGCACAAAGAGGATTCCCGAAACTCCCAGAAGCAGGAAAAGTGTCTGCCACGGGCGCACCTCGCCGATGAGAGGCAGATGGAAGAGCTCCCTGGTGCCGAAGGCGCGCAGCAGCAGGCCGCCGAAGAGAAACGCGAATCCGCCGCCGACGTAGGTGGCCATGGTGTAAACGCCGAAAGGGACCGAGCGTTTGGCCGGCGGGAAGGAGTCCGAAATCATGGAATACGCGGCGGGAGAGAGCGTGGCCTCACCGATGCCCACGCCCATGCGCAAGAGAAAAAGTTGCCAGTAGGAGCCGACGAGCCCGCATCCGCCGGTCATCAGGCTCCATGTGAACATCCCGGCAATAATCAATTTCGGGCGATCCACTGAATCCGCGAGGCGGCCAAACGGCAAGCCGAGCATGGAATAAAAAAGAGCGAAGCTAAACCCGATCAGCAAGCTCATCTCCGTGTCAGTGATCCCGAGATCGCGCCGGACAGGCGCCACCAGGAGATTCAAGATTTGCCGGTCAATGAACGAGAAGATGTATGCGCACAGAAGGATTACGACGGTGTACCAGGCCCAAGTCGCCGAAGGGTAATCGCGGTTGATTTCCGTGTGCGGCTCGCGCGTGACGGCGTTTTGAGGGCAGCCCATGCCACTCCTGCATTTTGTTTTGAAAATCCCAGCGAGCCAAGACGCGCGAGCTCAGCTTCGCGCCCAAATTGCAGGGGATGGTATCACTAACCAGGATTGGCCGCGCTAGGGCGATTTCTAAACTTCGACGAGGGTGGCGGTGAGGCGGAGGCGGCCGTCCTTCACCGCGGATTCAAGCGCGGCGACGACCTTGGGGTCGAAGCGCGAGACGGCCAGCGAGCGGACGCGGTCGAGCGCGTATTCGAGGTCCATGGCGGATTGATAGGGGCGATTGGTGGTAATGGCGTCGAGCGTGTCCGCGACGGCGATGATCCGCGCCATCATAGGAATCTGGTCTCCTGCCAGGCCGTAGGGATAGCCCGCGCCATCCAGCCGTTCATGGTGCAGCTCGATGCCGGGAAGCACATCCTTCAATTGCGCCACAGGACGCATGATGTTCGCGCCCTTCACGGTGTGCTGCTTCATCAGCTCGAATTCCTCGTCCGTCAGCTTGCCGGGCTTCTTCAACACGCGATCGTCCACGCCGATTTTGCCCACGTCGTGGAGCAGCGCCGAAATGCGCAGCCGGTCCAGGTCCGCCGAATCAAGCTTGAGATATTCGCCGATGATCATCGAATATTTCGCCACGCGCCCGGAATGGCCCCGCGTGTATGGGTCCTTTTCGTCGATGGCCGCGGCGAGCATGCGGATGGAGCCTAGGAAGAGCTCGCGATTTTCGGCGGCGGCTTGCTTCAGGCGCTCGACGTACTGCTCGATGTCGCCCGCCATGTGGTTGAAAGTTTCCGCGAGTTCGCTGATTTCCGCGGCGCCGCGGACTTCCGCGCGCTCGTGGAATTCGGCGCGGCTGATGGCGCGGACTGAATAGACCAGCCCGCGGATGGGGCGCGTGATTCCCACGGCGAAGAGATACCCGAAAAGCAGCGCGACAAACGTGACGCCGACGACGAAGCTGAGCGCCTGCGCGGTCAGCTCCTTCACGCCGGCATCGATGCGCGCTTCATCCAGGCTGCGCTGCGCGATCACGGCCCAGCGCAATTCCGGAATCGTGCTGTACGTCCCGATCATCTCCACCGCATGCCCGCCCGATTTCTCAGGCTCGGTAAAATGCATGGTTTCGGTGGCGCGCAATTCCTGCGGCAAGTCCTCGAATTGTTTTACGAGCGGAGAAGATAGGCTGACGTCGCGCCCCGGAACCACATCGCGCGTATCCGGGTGCGCCACGATGTGCCCGTGGACATCCACGATGTAAACGATGCGGTCGCGCACGCTGGCATCCCGCAGGCGCACGAGCAAGCGGTCAATCGAAACGACCGAAGCGAGCATGCCGCTGAACTGCCCGTCGGCAAGCAACGGCACCGACATGACCAGCGCGGGGCGATTTTGCTGGCCGAGCGCGAATGGCTCGCTAATAAAATTAAGTCCCTGAATGCTGGCAGTGAAGGCGCGCTTCAGTGCTACCTCGACGAAGGGGTCCGTCTCCGCATGGATGCTGCCAGCGGATTCCCCCTTGGCTTGTTTGTTGACGGCCGTGACGTACAGGATATTGGGATTGTTCTCCACGAAATTTTGCAGCAGGCGCGAAAGCTGCGGGGCGTGCGACGCGTCGTCCACGTTCAGTATCCAGCCGGTCAGCGCGAGCGTCTGGCGCTGGCTCAGCAACTGTTCGCGCAGGTTCGCCTCGAATTGCAGCGTTTCGTTGGCCAGCGACCGCGTGATTTCGTTCTGCTGGACGCGCTCGGTATCCTGCAGCTTTTGCTCGCT
>Ga0187808_10000633_pt1 | contig 11352 bp, 9 predicted proteins | sample NC_wetland_sal_i_5_FD_132427 | JGI IMG/M metagenome (GOLD analysis project Ga0187808, IMG submission 132427) | Wetland sediment microbial communities from Neuse River Estuary, North Carolina, USA - ASW_3 | ecosystem: Environmental > Aquatic > Freshwater > Wetlands > Sediment | place: USA: North...
ACGATGGCACGAATCTCGCGCACAAGCGCGATGTGGTGATCGTCGGGCTCAATCACAGGCTGAATGTGTTCGGCTATCTCTATCTCGGCGAGTTGGGCGGCGCGAAATACGCGGACTCGGGCAACGTCGGCATGCTCGACATCGTCCTCGCGCTCGAGTGGGTACGCGACAACATCGGCCGTTTCGGCGGCGATCCCGGCAATGTCACGATCTTCGGCGAATCGGGCGGCGGTGCGAAAGTAAGCACGCTGATGGCGATGCCGCCGGCGAAGGGCCTGTTTCACAAGGCGATTGTCGAGAGCGGCTCGATGCTGAAAGCAACGTCGCGCGAAGACGCCAACAAATCCGCGGAGAAATTCATCGCCAAGCTCGATATTACTCCCGATCGCATCGACGATTTGCAGAAGCTGCCGATGGAAAAGCTGCTCGACGCGATGCGCTCGCTCACGGGTCCCAACGCGATTCGCCTCGGGCCCGTCGTCGACGGCCGTTCGCTGCCGCGCAATCCTTTCGATCCGGACGCGCCCGCCCAATCGGCGGATGTTCCCATGCTGATCGGCACCAACGGCACCGAATCCTCGCTCCTGCTCGGCCTCGGCGATCCCGCGCTCTTTTCCTTGAATGACGCGGACATGCGCTCGCGCCTCAAGGCTTATCTGCATCTCGACGACGATGTAAGACTCGACAGCATCATCGCGACGTACCAGAAAGATCGCCCCGGTGCCTCGCCCAGCGAAATCTACTTCGCCATCACCACCGATCGCATGATGCGCATGAACGCCATCACGCAGGCCGAGCGCAAAGTCGCGCAGGGCGCCGCGCCTGCTTATATGTACATTTTTGCCTGGCGGACGCCGGTCCTCGACGGGCGCCTGCGCTCGCCGCACGGAATCGAGCTCGCTTTCGTTTTCGACAACACCGACAAAACGGTCGGATTGAACGGCTCCGCTCCGGACGTGGCGATTCTTGCCGACAAAGTAAGCGCGGCCTGGGCCGCCTTCGCGCACACCGGCAATCCCGGCACCAGCGCGCTGCCCGATTGGCCCGCCTACGACGCGCAGTCCCGCGCCACCATGGTCTTCAACGATGAGTGCAAGCTCGAGGATGATCCCGGCCGCGACGAACGCCTCGCCATAAGCGCCCTCCCGCCAGGCGGAATCATGTAGCGAATGGCCCGTTAGCGCGCCCTAGCGTCTGCGTTTCCTATAGCTGGATTTTCGAGAAGAAATAGCTGCCTATGCCAAGCAGAATCCCGGTCATGATGGTCACGACGGCTAGATCGGTTGTCAGGCCGTAAGCAAACACCGTGCTGCACGCGCCGCGCAGTCCGTCTACGCCGTAGCTCAGCGGATTCAGCCGTAGCCCGATCTGCAGCACCTTCGGCAGGCCGGCCGAGGGAAAGATCGCGCCCGAAAAAAAGAAAATCGGCATGATCAGAAAATTGATGATGAGCGGAAATCCCTGCATGTCCTGAAGGACAGACCCGAAAACCGTCCCGATGCCCGCGAAGAGCAGCGAGATCATGAACATAAAAACGATCGCGAGCGGCGCATAGGCCGAGCCGTGGACCCGAAATCCGGCAATCAGGCAAATCACGAATACCACGATCCCTTGCGCCATGGCCACAAGGGCGCCGCCCAGCATTCTGCCGAACACGATCTCGATTCGCGAGACCGGCGCCACCAGCGTTTCCTTCAGGAACCCGAACTGCCGGTCCCAGATGATCTCGATTCCCGAAAACACCGCGTTGAAGAGAATCGCCATCGAGATGATTCCCGGCGAGAGAAAGTCGAGGTAATCCCCGCCGCCGGCCCGCGCGAACATCGCCTTGAATCCGAAACCCAGCGCCACAAGAAAGAGGATCGGCTGCCCGAGCGAACCGATAATGCGGGCGGGTGAGCGGATGTAACGCTTCAATTGCCGCACGCAGAGAATGTAGATCGCCTTCATCGCCGCCCTCCGCCTCGCCACGCGCGTCCCATCATGCGCATCCGGTCGGTCGCGTTCGCCTCTTCCTCGCGAATCGCATGCCCGGTGAGCGCGATAAACGCGTCCTCCAGATTCGGGCACTGGGTCCGTTCTTTCAACTCGCCAGGCGTGCCCTGCGCCACGATTTTGCCGTGGTCGATCATCGCCACGTCGTACGCCACGCGGTCGGCCTCGTCCATGTAGTGCGTAGTGAAAAAGACCGTCACGCCTTCGTCCTTGCTCAGTTGCTGGATGTATCCCCAAATGTGGTTGCGCGTTTGCGGATCGAGCCCGATCGTCGGCTCGTCGAGAAAAAGAATGCGCGGCTTGTGCAGCAGCGCTCGCGCCACCTCGAGCCGCCGCTTCATCCCGCCCGAATATTCCTTCACGAGGTTGTTCTTCCGGTCCGCGAGCCCCACGAACTCGATCAGCATGTCGATGCGCTTCTTCCGCTCCCCGTGCGGCACGCCGTAGAGAATCCCGTGCAGGTCCATGTTCTCGTAGGCCGTCAGCTCGTCGTCGAGGCTCGGGTCCTGGAAAACGATTCCGAACGACCGCCGCACTTGCTTCTGCTCGCGCGTGGGATCGTGCCCGTTCACCAGGATCTTGCCGCTGGTTGGATCGAGCACGGTCGTCAGCATCTTGATCGTCGTGGTTTTGCCCGCGCCGTTCGGGCCGAGGAAGCCGAAAATCACCCCTTCGGGCACCTTGAACGAGATGTGGTTCACCGCGCAGAATTGCCCGTAGTTCTTCACAAGGTCGTGCACTGAGATCATTTCGCCCATTCGTGTTTTCCCATGGCCTGAATTGGCCCACCCGGAGGCGACACAGAATACGATGTATCCACACGCGCGGGCAATTGGTTATAACGGCTAAACATGGCCCAAAGTTACGCGCCAATTCAGCCTGCAGTTTCCTCTTGCATTCCTCTCCGTTTGCGGCCGTTCAGTACCGAGTTCCTTTAATAGCCTGGGCCCCGCCGCAAACGCGTCATTCTGAGGCCGCTTTCTGGCCGAAGAATCCCTCTTCGGCTGTGGCGTCGCCCGTCGCCAGGACAGCGGCCGAAAGAGCGTGGACATTTCGTCCCCCGGATATATATTCGCACGAGCATTCTTGGCACAATCTCAGGGAGGCCCGCAGCGGTGACCACCGTTCGAGAAGCTACCTACGAAGTGCTCCGCGATCTCGGGATGACCACGATCTTCGGCAATCCCGGCTCGAGCGAGCTGCCTTTCCTCAAGGACATGCCTCCCGATTTCCAGTACGTCCTGGGCCTGCACGAGCGCGTCGCCGCCGGCATGGCCCTCGGCTACGCCTTGGCGCGCAACGAAGCCGCCTTCGTCAATCTCCACTCGATTGCCAGCGCCGGAAACGGCCTTTCCGCACTCATCGACGCGCAACTCCTGGAGGTGCCGCTCGTCGTCACCACGGGCCAGCAGGACCGCCGCCAGATTCTCGCCGAGCCTTTCCTCGTGAGCCGCGCGGTCGAGGTCGTGAAGCCGTACGTGAAATGGGCTTACGAGCCGCTGCTACCCGAAGACGTTCCCGCCGCGGTCGCGCGCGCTTATCACCTAGCAATGCTGCCCCCGCGCGGCCCCGTCTTCCTTTCGATCCCGATGGACGATTGGAACAAGCCCTGCCAGCCGGTTGTCGCGCGCCGGGTCAGTCAATCGGTCTCGCCCGATCCCGCGCTCCTCGACGAAGTCGCGCACGCGATTGACGCGAGCCGCAATCTCGCGCTAATCAGCGGCTCGCAGATCGAGCAGGACGGCGCCTTTCACGATGTCGTCGCGCTCGCGGAGCGCCTCAATGCCGACGTCTTCGCCGAGCCGATTGCGCCTCGCTGGGCATTTCCGCGCAGCCATCGCCTGTTTCGCGGCGGCCTTTTGCCCGCGCAGAAACCGCTTGCCGAGCAGCTCGCCGGCTACGACACGGTCGTCATCCTCGGCGCGCCCGTTTTCTTGTATTACGCCTACGTTCCCGGCGACGCCATCGCGCCCGGCACCAAGCTTTTCCAGATCACGAATTCGACGCGCGATGCCTCCGCCGCGCTTGCCGGAACCAGCATCGTCGGCAATATTTCGGTCGCCGCAAAATATCTCGCGCAGCGTGTGAAGCCCGTCGAGCGCAGTGTCGTTCCGTGCCCAAAGCCGCCCGAGCCGCGCCCCGAATATCCGATCACCACCGCATATCTTTTCAGCACGCTCAACAAGCTCCTGCCGCGCGACGCCATCCTTTCCGAGGAGTGCCCGTCATCGAAAGGCGATCTCGACCGTTACGTCCAGCTCGACGAGCCCGGCTCGTTCTATTCCGTCCGCAGCGGAATTCTCGGCTTCGGCCTGCCTGCGGCCGTCGGGCTGCAACTCGCGCATCCGAATCGGCGTGTCGTGTGCCCCGTGGGCGACGGCTCCGCGCAGTATTCGATTCAGGCGCTGTGGTCGGCCGTGCAGCAGAAAGCGCCCGTCGTCTTTCTCGTCGTCCGCAATGGAAACTATTCGGCGCTGAAGGGCTTTCGCGATTTCACGCAGGTCGGGAAAAATGTCCCCGGCATCGACATCCCCGGAATCGACGCGGTCAAAATCGCGCAGGGCTACGGCATGTCGGCACGCGAAGTAGATCGCCCCGAGGATCTCGAGCCAGCCCTGAAAGCCGCGCTCGCCTCGAAGGAACCCTGCCTCATCAGCGTGAACGTCGCCCAAGGCGGCCAAAAAACGATGGGCATGGACCAATCCGTGAACCCGCCCAACTACGGCTAATCAGCCGCGCCAAGCAAGACTTGTCATCCCGAGTGGAGTCCCGTGCGCCTTTGCTTCTCCCGCGCCTTTTGCGGGCACGGGACGCAGCGAGGGATCTGCTCTCTTATTGAACTTGAGGAACCCCCAATTATTCAGCTCACGCCTTGGCGCTAGATGCCTTCTGCTTTTCAAGTTCTTCCATCGCGATCTGGAATCCCGTGTTCGCCACGGGCACGCCCGCATAAATCGCCGCTTGCAGCCGCAATTCCTTCAAATCGCACGGCTCGAATCCATGCTCGAGCGCCGCGCGCACGTGCATCCGAAACTCTTCCCAGCGCCCGAGCGAAGCCATCATCGCGAGCAGCAGCAGCCGTCGCGTCCGCCGGTCGAGCCCCGGCCGCGTCCAGATCGTGCCCCACGCGTAGCGCGCGATCAGCTCCTGAAATTCGCGATTGAAATCGGTGGTCGCTGCGATTGACCGGTCCACGTGCCCGTCGCCCAGTACTGACCGCCGCACCGCGAAGCCTTCGTCAATGGGGTCGGTGTAGTTACCCGGCGCAGCCTTGGGCGCCAGCAGATCGTAAATCGCCGCCGTGAAAGATCGCGGCCGCTCCACATTCGACAGGTGCGCCGCCGGCAAATGCACAGCGCGCGCCCCGTGAATCTCGCGCGCCAGAATCTCGCCGTGTCCCACCCACGGTGTCGCGACGTCTCGCTCGCCGACGATCACCAGCGTCGGCACCCGAATCCTCGCGAGCAATGCCGTATGATCCATATCGCGAATGGCCGCGCAGCAGCTCGCATAGCCCGCTGGGTCGGTCCCCAGAATCACCGCCCGGATCGAGCTCGCGTAGACGTTGCCTTCCGCCAGCGTCTCGGCCGAAAGAAATCGCTGCATCGTGCCATCCGCAATCGCTGCCATCCCGCCTTCGAGCACCACGCGCCGCCGTTCATCCCAGAATGATTTCGGCCCGATGTGCGAAGAGGTATTTGCCAGAATTAGCCCAGTAAGACGGTCGCCGGCGTTTGCGCCAAGCCACTGCCCGATCATCCCGCCGAGCGACAGCCCGCAAAACGCGAATTTCGAAATCCCCAGCGCATCGACGAGCCCGAGCGCGTCCCGCCCCAGCTGCTCGATCGAATAATCTCCGTTCGGCGCGTCCGACGCTCCATGTCCGCGCGTGTCGTAGCGCAACACCTGAAAATGTTGCAGCAGGTCGGGCACCTGCTGCGCCCAGAGGCTCAGGTCGCATCCGATCGAATGCGAAAGGACGATCACCGGCCGCCCGGCATTCCCTTCGAGTCGGTAGAAAATCCGCGTGTTCTCGATCGTCGCGAATGGCATCGCTTCTAGCGTTTCCTGGGCTTCGAACCCTCGCGGCCTTCGCTCACGAGCAGCCGCTTTCGCAGCTCTTCCGCGGCCCCCAAATACTTTTCCGGTGTTTCGAGATCGCGCAGCGCCCTGCTGCCGAGCGCTCGCGCTACCTCCGGAATTTCGCCGAGCACTTCCTTCAGCGTGCGTCCTTCTTCTTCGCTGCGCCGCGCCGCCTCGCCCACAAGTTCCAGCGCCGCGTCCCGGCCCAGCTTGGCCGCCAGAAGCATCGCCGCTTTCTCCGCGAACACGCTGCCGCCCGTAGCCTCGATATTCGCGCGCATCTGTTCAGCGTCGATCTCGAGCCCCTCGGCCGCTTCCGCCATCGACGCAATCGCAAGTCCCGTCGACTGGATCACGCCCGCCACGGTCGGCCATTCCGCCTGCCAGCCGCCCACGCCGCGCTCGTGCTCCTGCACCATGCCCGCGAGAAACGCCGCCACCAGCCCCGGCACGCGATTCGCAGCCGCCAGCGTCAACGCCGACGCGATCGGGTTGCGCTTTTGCGGCATCGTCGACGAGCCGCCGCGTCCCTCGCCTTCCGGTTCGGCCGCTTCGCCGACCTCGCTCTGCATCAGCAAGCTGATGTCGCGCGCCATTTTCCCGAGCGTGCCCGTCAGCACGCCGCACGCCGCCACCAGCGAGGCCAGCCGGTCGCGGTGCGCGTGCCAAGGAGCATCCGGAAAGCCGAGGCCCAGTTCCTTGGCCATCGCCCGCCCCACTTCGAAGCCCTTTTCGCCCAGCGCCGCCAGCGTTCCGCTGGCGCCGCCGAACTGTAAAATCAGCGCGTCCTGAAACGCGTCCTCAAGCCACAGCCGGCTCCGCCGGATTGCCGCGAGCCATCCCGCCGCCTTCAGTCCAAACGTCACGGGCGGCGCCGCCTGCAGAAGCGTTCGCCCCAGCATCACCGTGTTTCGATGCTGATCGGAGAGCCGCTCCAGCGCCGCTTCGAGGCGCGAAAGGTCGGCCGTAAGAATTGGCTGCGCGCGCTTCAGGAGCAACATCAACCCCGTATCGGCCACGTCCTGGCTCGTGGCGCCCCAATGCACCCAGCGTGCTGCCTCCGCATTTGCGGCGCGCACCTTTGCTGTCAGCGCCTTCGCCAGAGGAATGCCCGGCGTGCCGCCGCGCAGCGTTTGGCGTGCCAGCGCAGCCGCATCGAAATTGCCGGCCTTCGCCGCCGCTCGAATCGCATCCGCCGCGTCCGCCGGCACGATGCCGAGGCGCGCCTCCGCCCGCGCGAGCGCCACTTCGAAATCCAGCATTGCCTGCAGAAGGGAATCGTCGGCGAACAGATCGGCCAGCGGGCCCGTGGTTGCGAGAGTATCGATGAGTCGCGCCGGCACGCTCTCTCCTCTCAGACGTCGAAGAATACGGTTTCGTTCTCGCCGCTCAAGTGAATATCGAACCGCCACGCGCCCGGCTGGCCCGCCACCGGCTGTGCCATCAGCGTCTCGCGCCGCTCTTTCGGGACGAGCGCCAGAACCGGATCCTTCTCGTTCGCCGGATCGCCTGCAAAATAAATCCGCGTCGGCAGCCGCCGTAAAATCCCGCGCGCGAGCACGGAAACCACCAGGTGCCGCGCTTGCATCGCGCCATTCGATCCCGGCACGTGCCCCGGCTTGATGGTCTCAAATACGCAGACGCCGTTTTCATCCGTCGCCTGCCGCCCAAAGCCCAGAAAATCCGGATCGACCGGCTTGTCCTGCGGATCGTCGGGATGGTTGTATTTGCCGTCCGCGTTCGCTTGCCAGATTTCAATCAGCGCTTCATCCACGCCCTGCCCTTCGCCGTCGAACATCGCGCACATCAGCTTCACGCGTTCGCCCTTTGTGTTCGGACCCGCGATATGCTCCACGGAATGCCCGCCCGCGAGGCTGATGGCGAAGTATGGCCCCACGGTCTGCCATGGCGTCGGTATCAGGTCGATTACCATGTGATCCGCTATTTCGTCTCGAATGGCGTCGCTTCACGCCCGCGCAATACGACGTCGAATCGAAATCCGAGCGCCCAGTCCGGCTGCGTCAGGTCGATATCAAACTTCGAAATCAGCCGCTGCCGCGCTTTGTCGTCCGGCAGCGAATTCATGATCGGATCGAACGCGAACAGCGGATCGCCCGGAAAATACATCTGTGTCACGAGGCGCGTCGCGAACGCCGTGCCGAAAAGCGAAAAATGAATGTGCGCCGGCCGCCAGGCATTCGGGTGATTGCCCCACGGATACGGTCCCGGCTTGATCGTCGTGAAGCGATAGTTGCCCTGCGCGTCCGTCAGCGTTCGTCCCGCGCCCGTGAAATTCGGATCGAGCGGCGCCGGATGCTCGTCGGATTTATGCCGGTAACGCCCAGCGGCGTTGCACTGCCAGATTTCGATCAGCGCCTGCGGCACGGGACGTCCGTTGTCGTCGACCACGCGCCCGGTCACGATAATGCGCTCGCCGATCGGCTCGCCCTCACCCTGCCGCGTCAGGTCGTTGTCCGTTTCCTGGATGTCGCCGTGCCCGTAGACCGGCCCGGTCACCTCGGAAAGCGTGTGCGGCAGCAGAATCAGCGCATTGCGCGGGCTGCGATGCAGCGTCGAGCGATACGCCGGATACAGCAGCGGCGGCTGCGTCCCCTCCGGATACCGGCGGTATGGCGCGACCACTACGGGCGCGCTTGCCCGCTCGACCGAACTCGATGGCTTGGACGTGATAGCTTCCCCCGGACAACGCCAGCGCCAGTATACACAAGTCCGCCGGACCGGACGCCGTCAGGGGTTTCGCGTAAATCGCGCGGGAAGAACAGATCAGCTCAGCTCGTGAGAGCCTTGCGCATTCGTTCGTACGTGGTCGAAAGGTCTTCCGGCTCGAGGCGTGTCTCGGCCACAACGGTCATGAAATTCGCGTCGCCCGACCATCGCGCCAGCACGTGCAAATGAAGGTGCTCGGTGATGCCCGCGCCCGCCGCGCGTCCGAGATTCATGCCGAGGTTATAGCCGTCGGGATGATAGGTCTGGCCGAGCGCCGTCTGCACGCGCTGCGCCAGCTGCATCATTTCGGTGAGCGTGTCCGGATCGACTGCGGCGAAATCGGCGATATGCGCGTACGGCACGACCATCGTGTGCCCTGAGGTATAGGGAAACCGGTTGAGGATGATGAAGTTCTTCTCGCCTCGCAGGACGATCAGCGTTTCCGCATCGTTTTTTGCGGCCAGCGCGTCGCAGAAAACGCAGCGGTCATTCTTCGACGCATTGGCGATATACCGGTACCGCCACGGCGTCCAAAGATAGTCCATCCGCCCTAGTCCCGCGCGGGCTCGGGCGAACCCGCGGCAGCCCCCGCCGCCTGCGGATTGTTGACGTGATCCTTCAGTTCCTTGCTGGGCTTGAAATAGGGGATCTTCTTCGGCGGCACTTCCACCTTTGCCCCGGTCTTCGGATTCCGTCCCGTGCGTCCGCGCCGCTGCCGCGTGCGAAAGCTTCCGAACCCGCGAATCTCGATCTTGTCGTCGCCTTGCAGAGCCGTGATGATGCTCTCGAAGATTGTCTCGACGACCGCTTCCGATTCCTTCCGCGGCAGTTCCGTCACCCGTGTAACCTCTTCGACGAGGTCGGCTTTCGTCACGGTGTTGTGGTCTTTGTTTTCGCGCTCTCCCGGACCTTCAGCCATCTGTTGAACAGCCTCCTCTCAGCATTCGTGCGTGGGCCGTTTGCGCGCCAAGGCGGGGTCGTCGCACAATCCCTGCATATCACCAAATGAGTACGCCGTCAATGCTTTTACTTCCGGAAACGCCCCACTGTGAGCCTCTTCAGGCCCCGCCCCTTAGCTTGCAAAATCTTCGCCGCGCCCGCCCGGCCAGCCACCTAAGACGACGACTGGCGCTTGGCCATGATTGCGTCGCCGATCGTCGCATTCGGCGATGATTTCGACGACCGAAACGTTTCCATTTCCTGCCGCTCCACCTGCTTCTGCGCGGCGCGATAACTCAAGCTGATCTTTCGCTGCTCCGGCTCGAGCCGCAGAACCTTGAAATCGTACGATTGCCCCGGCGAAAGCACGGCGTTCACTCGCTCGGCGCGCGAGCCCTTCACTTTGCTGTCCCGGTTGTCGCGATCGCCCTTCGGGCGCCGCTCCTCGATCTCGGAAACGTGGCACAAGCCCTCGATGCCTTCGGCCAGTTCCACGAACGCCCCGAAATCCGTCGTCCGCGCCACTTTGCCCTTGAGCACCTCGCCAATCTTGTGCTCCGCGAACCAGTTCGCCCAGATGTCGTTCACCTGCTTTATGCCAAGCGAGAGTCGCCGGTTCTGCGAATCCACCTTCAGCACGCGCGCCTCGATCTTGTCGCCCTTCTTGAATTTCTCGCTCGGATGTTTGATGCGTTCCGTCCAGCTGACGTCACTTATGTGGATCAGCCCTTCCATGCCCTCTTCGATTTCGACGAACGCCCCGAAATCCGCCAGATTCCGCACGCGCCCGCCGACGAGCGATCCCACCGGATATTTCTCCGCCGCCGCTTCCCATGGATCGGGCAGCGTCTGCTTCAATCCGAGCGAAATCCGCCGCTGGTCCGTCTTCACTTCGAGCACCACCACCTCCACGTCGTCGCCCACCTTCACGATTTTCGACGGGTGCTTCACATGCTTCGACCAGCTCATTTCGCTCACGTGCACGAGCCCTTCGACGCCCGGCTCGATCTGCACGAATGCGCCGTAGTCCGTCACGCCCACGATCTTTCCCTGTAGCCGCGTTCCGGTCGGGAACCGTTCCGGCACCGTGGCCCACGGATCGGGCAACAGTTGCTTCCGTCCCAGCGAAATCCGCTGCTTTTCCTTGTCGAATTTGAGGATTTGAACCTGAATCTCATCGCCCGGCTTCACGATCGACGAAGGATGCGGCACGCGGCCCCATACCAAATCACTCACGTGCAAAAGCCCGTCCATCCCGCCCAAATCGACGAACACGCCGTAATCCGTCACGTTTTTCACGTGCCCGTTCACGATCGCGCCTTCCGAAAGCGTTGCCGCCAGCGCGTCCCGCTTGGCTTTCTGCTCTTCTTCGAGGATCGCCCGCCGGCTCACCACCACGTTCCCGCGTTTGCGGTTCAATTTCAGGACGCGCACTTCGATCTCGCGGTCTTTCCATCCCTCGAGATCGTGCACGGGCCTCAGCTCGATCTGCGACGCCGGCAGAAACGCGCGCACGCCGATGTCGACCACCAGCCCGCCCTTGATCCGCTCCAGAATTTTCCCGTTCACGTTCGTGTGCTCGCGATACGATTTCTCGATCCGCTCCCA
>Ga0187808_10000634_pt1 | contig 11343 bp, 14 predicted proteins | sample NC_wetland_sal_i_5_FD_132427 | JGI IMG/M metagenome (GOLD analysis project Ga0187808, IMG submission 132427) | Wetland sediment microbial communities from Neuse River Estuary, North Carolina, USA - ASW_3 | ecosystem: Environmental > Aquatic > Freshwater > Wetlands > Sediment | place: USA: North...
ACCGTGGCGGTCGGCGGGGCCCGCAACGCGGGCCTGCTCGCCGTGCGCATCCTCGGCGCCGCACCCGGTCCCGACGGTGCGGCGCTGCGGGCCCGGCTGGTCTCGTTCGCGGAAGGCCTGGCGGAGGCGGCCCGTGCCAAGGGCGCTACCCTGCGCGACCGCGGCCTAGGCCATTAGCCGTGCCTTTTGCCAAAGCCGCTGGACGCGGGCCCGTTCCTCGGCAACTCTTGGACGGAAGGAATCCGATTTGTTATACAGGGGGTGAGGAGGCGCGCGGTGAGCATCGGCGCCACGCTGGCCGCGGCCCGCCGCCGGTCCGGGCTGACCCTCGGCGAGGTCAGCGAGCGCGCCGGTGTCACGGAACCCATCATCCGGGGTATAGAACAGGACGACTACGCTGCGTGTGGCGGTGACTCCATAGCGCGGGCCCATATCCGCGCCATCGCCGGGGCTGTGGGGGAGGATCCTGTGCCGCTGATGGATGAATACGACGAGAGATGGGGATCCGCGGAGGACGGCCCCGCGGACGGCGGGGCCGTCTCCTCCGGGATGGTCACGACGCTGGCGGAGACCTTCCCGCCCGACCGGCCGGCCAGGACCCGCGAGCGGCGCCGGGTGCGGTGGTCGGCGGCCCTGGGCGTCCTGGTCCTGGCCGTCCTCGGCTTCGCCAGCTACGAGTTCGTGGCCGGCGTGGGCCGTGCGCACCATACGGCCGCCGCGACCACTCCGCGCCCGACCCACGTCGCCAGCCACCCCGCCACGCTGCCGTCGGTCACCCCGTCCGCCCAGGTCACCTCGGCCCAGCCCTCCTTGTCGCCGACCCCCTCACCCACCCCGGTGGCCGCGCGCACCCTCACCCCCGCCAGCGTGGCCGCGTTCGGACCGGCCGGGACGGCTGACGGTGACAACCCGCAGATCGCCGCCCGGGCGCTGAGCGGCGACCCGGCCACGCCCTGGACCAGCCAGTGGTACGCCACCTCGGACCTCAACGGGAAGGGGGGGACGGGCCTGCTGCTCGACCTGGGCCGGACGGTCACGATCACGTCCGTCCGTCTGTCCCTAGCCGGCCGCCCGGGCGCCGACCTTCAGGTCCGCGCGGGTGGCAGCCCGGTCCTATCGGAGCTGCGCTCGGTGGCCCGCTCGTCCGGCGCCGGCGGCACGATCCGCCTGTCCCTCAGTTCGCCGGTCCAGGCCCGCTACCTGCTGATCTGGTTCACCGTGCTGCCGCCCGATGCATCCGGCACCTACCAGGTCAACGTCTACGACATCACCGTCCGGGGCCAGCCCTGACCGAACCAGGCTGTACCACATAGCTGTGGTACATGACATGGGGCGGGTGGCCGAGGGCAGGCGCGTCGACGTCGTGGCCCTCTGAGCGGCTTACGATCGTGGCATGAGCTTGGACTTCCCTGCCTTCGCCCTGTCGGAGGAGCACGAGGCGCTGCGCGAATCGGTCCGCGCCCTGGCCGACGACAAGATCGCCCCGCGGGCCGCCGAGATCGACCGGACGGGCGAGTTCCCCTGGGACGTCTACGAGGCCCTGGTCAGGGCCGACCTGCACGCCGTGCACATACCCGAGGCCTACGGCGGCGGGGGCGCCGACGCGATCGCCGCCGCGATCGTCATCGAGGAGGTGGCCCGGGCCTGCGCGTCCTCGTCGCTGATCCCCTCGGTGAACAAGCTGGGCACGATGCCGCTCATCCTGGCCGCGTCCGAGGAGGTCAAGGCCAGGTACCTGACGCCGGTCGCGCGCGGGGAGGCGATGTTCTCCTACGCGCTGTCCGAGCCCGAGGCCGGATCCGACGCCGCGGCCATGAAGACCAGGGCGGTGCGGTCGCAGGCCGGCTACGTGCTGAACGGCGTGAAGCGGTGGATCACCAACGCGGGGATATCGAAGTACTACACGGTGATGGCCGTCACCGACCCGTCCCTGGGCCCCAACGGGATCTCGGCGTTGGTCGTGGAGGACGGGGACCCGGGCTTCTCGTTCGGCGCGCCCGAGCACAAGCTCGGCATCAAGGGCTCGCCGACCAGGGAGCTGTACTTCGACGACTGCCCGATCCCGGAATCCCGGCTCGTCGGCGCCGAGGGCGAGGGGTTCAAGATCGCGCTGCGCACGCTGGACCACACCCGGATCACGATCGCGGCCCAGGCCCTGGGGATCGCCCAGGGCGCGCTGGACTACGCCCTCGGCTACGTCAGGGAACGCAAGCAGTTCGGGCACGCCATCGCTGAGTTCCAGGGGCTGCAGTTCATGCTCGCGGACATGGCCATGAAGCTGGAGGCGGCCCGCCAGCTCACCTACGCCGCCGCGGCCAGGTCAGACCGCGCCATGACCGGGGAGAAGGTCGATGACCTGACGTTCTTCTCCTCGGCGTGCAAGTGCCTGGCCTCCGACGTGGCGATGTCGGTGACCACCGACGCGGTCCAGCTGCTCGGCGGCTACGGCTACGTCAGCGACTTCCCGGTCGAGCGCATGATGCGCGACGCGAAGATCACCCAGATCTACGAAGGCACCAACCAGATCCAGCGCGTGGTCATGGCCCGCCAGCTCCTGAAGTAGCGGCCTGGCTCACGTTTCCGCAGGATACCCCGGCAGCGAGGGCGGTCCGTACGGCCCGCACGTCACTGCCGAGGTCCCGGTCGTCCTGTTCAGCGGTGTGCCATCCGGTGGCCGGATCGTCCGGTGGCCAGGTGGAAGGCCAGCAGGAGGACGGCGGACCCGGCGATGGCGGTGAGCCAGGTGGACAGGTTGAAGAATCCGTTCAGGGTGTGCAGGTGCAATACCCGGCTGGCGGCCCAGCCGCCGCCCAGCGCGCCGGCGATGCCGATCACGCAGGTGAGGATGAGGCCCTGTGATCGTTTGCCGGGGATCAGCATATTGCCGAGCAAGCCTGCCCCTAGGCCGAGAATGATCCATGCGATGATGCCCATGATCGACTCCTTAAGTCGGTGACGTGCGGGTTGCCGGTGTCTCGTAAGAGGTTCCGGCGGGAGACGCGGCGTGTCGCCGCTGTCCGGCCGTGCTGCGCAAGGTGGCCGGATCTACTGACCGCGGTTATCCGGGCTGCCTACCCGGCGCGGGGCTGGCGCCGGTTGCGGCGCATGATCCGCCGCAGCTGGGTGATCCGCGCGGTCCCCGCGGCGGCCATTACCAGCGCGCCCGCGACGGCGGCGAGCAAGAGCGCTACGGCCAGCGACAGGTGCAGGTGCGCGCCCAGGAAGCTGATGTTGACGGCGTGCGTGTTCTGGATGACGGAGATCAGCACCACGACGAGGGCCGCGGTGCCCGCGATCAGCGCGGTGCGCATGCCGCTGATCCTGGTGCGCAGCCGTCCGGGCTGGGGCGCCTTCGGCGCGGGCGGGGCAGAGCCGTTGGCTGATGGGGGCGGCAGAGTGCTGGTGGTGCCTGCTGGTGATGCTGGTTCGGTCATGGCAGGGCTTCCCTCACGGGCGGGGGGCCGGGTCGCTGGCGACCTGGGCCGTTCCCTGGTGACTCCGGGTAGCTGGCCGCCGACGGCGGCTAGTTCCCGGTGCCTGTCCTCAGCTTATATCGGAAATAGGAAACTAGCAAAATTTTTCTAGAATAAGAAGTAGAAGGTTCCTGACGATGGAGAGCTGGCGCTTCCCTGGCTGGGCGGTGCGGCCCCCTGGCGGCAGCGTGTCCTGGCCAGCCCGGTGCGCAGGATGTCGAGGCCGCGCCGGAGTTCGGCGGCGTCGGCGGCAGGTAGGGCGACTGCGGCTACTTCGTCGAGCCCGCCGTGCTGACCAGTACCGGGCCGCTCTGCGAGGCAGCGATGATCATGTTCGTGATCTCGCCCGTGGTAACGTGGGGTTACCGCTCCGGACCTCGGTGGCTCACGGCGCTTGCCTACTGCGACGCCGCCGAGAGACTCGGAGCTTTTCGATACTGGGACCGGGTAAGACCCGCGCGGTTCGTGCCCTGGTGACGGCCGGCCCGGCGCGTAGCCGGGACGCCGACCCCTATCGCCGGTACGCCGTCGGGCTGTACCGGCAGGCGCTGCTGACTCGCGGCGACCCGGCGCTGGCCGAGCCTGTCGCCTGTGCCGTCCTCGTCAATGAGGGCGCGCTGGCCCGGATCCCGGAGCGCGGCGACGACGATGCACGTGACCGCCGGACCGGGCCGGTCCTGGGGCGCTGCAGGCAGGTAGTAAGCCAGGCCGCCCGTGCAGCGCGCTGCCTGCTCCGGGATTGGGGACGTCAATGTCGCGGGCCGCTGCCTCGGGACCCGCTGAAGAGCAGGAGAAAGTGATGCGGACACTCGGATACGTCACGGCGATCGCCATGGCAGCCGCCGGAATGGCGGCGGGGCTGGTGGCGGTCAGATCGCTGCCGGATGTGCGGCGGTATATAGCGATGAGGAAGATGTAGTAACGCGTGGACAAGAACACCACCGCGGCCTTCCCCGCCCCGCTGATGAACTCCATCGCCGAGCTCGGCTCGTTCCTGGCCAGCGAGCAGGCCGCCGCCAGCCCGCCGCCGCTGGCCGCCGCCAACGGAACGGCCGCGAGCTAGCCGCGTTCGCTATCTGCGGATGCCGCCAAGATACCGGAGGCATGTGATGCAGGACTTTAGCCGCCGGGCCCGGACTGCCGCCCGGCTGCCGGATCATGAGTGAACCCATGGTCGACGCGGAGCTCACCATACGTGACTTCGACGGTCAGGCCGTCGTCGGCTTGCGCGGGGAGTTTAACCTGGCCGACGCCCCCTGTGTCGCGTCCCACCTGATCGCGGCCGTGGCCGCCTGCGGGCCATCGGTCCTCGTGGACCTGTCGGGTCTGGAGGGCATCGGCTACATCGGTCTGTCGGTGCTGCTGCGAGTGCGGAAGTGGACCCGGCAAAGCGGCGGTGACCTGCTCCTGGCCGCCCCCCAGCAGCCGGTGCGCCGGATTCTGGAAGCCACCGGCCTGATCGATGTCTTCGCCGTATATCACAGCGTGGAAGAGGCCGCGAACAGCGCAAGACAGGCCCAGCCGTGGTCGACGGCGGCGCCGCAGCCGCTCCGTGCCCCGATGGTTACCCGGCCCGGCGGCCCACGGCCGGTGTGCCGCACGGCCCGTCACTCGCTGGTCCGGCCGCTGCCCGGGCGCGGAACGTGCCGGGCGCGGCACATGGCGCCTTACCCCTGCGCTAAATGGTGCTCGTTGGCAGGGACGACCGCATGTTCAGCGTGAATATGAGTGCCGGGCGTTCCCGGCGGGCGGTGGTCAGGATTCGGGGCTGGCTCCGGGTGAGCGCCGGGCTGTCTGCAGGCCGCGGAGGAGAGTGTCGAGGCCGGAGGTGAAGCGCTGGTCGCGGTCGTCGGCCCAGGCGTGGGTGCCGTGCGCGGCCAGCGTGGGGAAGCTGCTGGCGGGCAGGGAGCGGAGGAATGCGTGCAGTTGCTGTCTGGCCGCGCTGTCGCGCAGCCGCTGCTCGGCGGGTGAGGCGGGGTCGGCGAGGGCGAAGCCGAGGGTGTAGTCGTAGATCAGGCGGAAGGCCAGGGCGGCCTGGCGGCCGGACAGACCGGCCGCGTGCAGCAGCGCGAGGAATGCCTCGGCCAGGGCCAGGGATGCGGGGCTGACCGGATCACGGGTCTTGAGCAGGGCGGCGATGCCGGGATGGTTCTCTAGGACCGTCCGCAGCCGGTGCGCGAGCATGGCGACCTGCGCGATCCAGGGCAGAGCAGGGTCGGTCCGGCAGTCGACCTCGGCGAGCACGGCGTCGAGGATGAGATCGTGGAGTTGTTCCTTGCTGCGGACGTGGCGGTATAGCGCGCCGGGAACTACGCCGAGGCGGAGGGCGAGGGCGCGCATGCTGAGGGCCTGCGCGCCGTCCGTGCTGATGACCGCGAGGGCCTCGGCGACGACACGCCCGCGTGTGAGCGCGCGGCGGCGGCTCTCCCCGTCGTCCGGCCCGTTGAACCAGAGCGAGCGCGTGTCCGCGTCTTCGGTTTGCCGCCCCGCCATGCCTGCCTCCGGCCTGGCCGTATGATCGTAAACGATGTTCACTGCAATGTCTCCACTGTATCCCAGAACTGAATAGCGTTTACTTGAGCGGCGTGCTCGCGGGTCGCCGGGGCCGCCGGCCGGGCCAGATGCAAAGGCATAACCGCTGACCGTCATGACCGGCTGGCACCATTCAAGGATCTGCGTGCCGCGCAGGCTATCGCGGGTCGATGAGCTTCGAGGGCGAGGTCATCGGCTGGGTCGGCGATCCACCGCCGTCATCACGCCGTCTCGCCGGTAGCCGCCTTGACTGTGAACATTGTTCACTGTAATGTGAACGATGTAGCTCGGAACTGAATAGTGTTCACCTGAGCGGTGTTCTTCCGGGTCGCCGGGTCGCTGGCCCGGCCAGAGGCAAGGGAGAACGACATGACAGTCATGACAGGCTGGGACCTGTTCGAGGACCTGCGCGCGGCACAGGATGAGCTGCTGCGGACGACGCGGGCACGCGGCTGGCGGCCCGGCGGGCAGTCGTACAGCGATGCCGGCACTGCGGTCTGGGCGCCGGCGGTCGACATATCCGAACGCAAGGACGCCTATCTGGTGACGGCCGAGCTTCCGGGCGTCAAGGCCAGCGAGGTGGAGATCACCTTCGAAGACGGCCTGCTGACCATCCAGGGCGAGCGGCACTTCGCGCACGATTCCGCGGAGGAGAAGATGCACCGCACCGAGAGGTTCTACGGCGCTTTCCGCCGTTCGATCACCCTGCCTAGCCACGTGGAGGCCGACAAGATCGAGGCCTCGGCGCATGACGGCGTGCTGCAGATCATGGTGCCGAAGGCACCCGAGGTACAGGCCATGCGCATCAAGGTGCGCGTCGGCCCGGAGCACACCGCCCTCAAGCCCGGCGCAGCGGCTAAGAAGAACGGCAGCTGACGCTAGGCCCCGGCCGCACGGGCGTCACCCGGGGAGCATGACCTTCCTGCCGTCACCGCTCACCATGGCGGTGACGGCAGGAAACGCACGCCCGTCGCGTACGGCAGGGCACTCCAAGGCATCCAGCTTGGTCAGTTGCCCTTGGCTCAGCCCTGTCACAGCCTCGAGCCAGGCGCCGAACAAGCCGTGGTAACACCCTTCCGCAGCTGAAGCCCGGCCGCGGAGCATCCGCACCAGGCGGCAAGAATCCGCACGAATGGCGGGTGATCTGCCTGGGTGATGACGTTTGAGGTTTCCGGCTCTTTCCCCGCTGGAATCCCCCGGCTTAACTGGAAAGTGACAAGTCAGACGGCAAGGTATCGCGAAGCCACGGCGGGGCCAGTCCCCTCGGCCGCGATCCGGCACCAAACCGGCCATTAGCTCATCGCAGCACTAGGAGTCGGTTGTGGGCATCATCGCATGGATCGTTCTCGGGCTGGGCGCAGGCCTGCTCGCCAATATGCTAATCCCCGGCAGGAGGTCACAGGGCCTCGTCATCACGTGCGTGATCGGCGTCGTCGGCGCGCTGCTGGGCGGCTGGGTGGCGACAAAGCTGTTCCACGTGGTCACCCTGCACGGGTTCTTCAACCTGTCCACCTGGCTCACCGCTATCGCGGGCGCGGCTGTCCTGCTGCTGGCCTACCACCTGGTGACGAACCGGGGCAGTGGCCGCAGCCGCAGCAGCGGCCGTAGCCGGTCACGCCGTTGGGCGCACCGGTGAATGAACAGGTCCCGCCCGCGGTCGGTGCTGGGCACCGGCACCTGTTCGCCAACCGTTTCGCAGATTTCTCCCGTGAAACCTGACTCCGCCCGGCTGACGGATCGAGAAGGAAGCTCATGCTGGACGCGGATCGCTTCTTAGCGCGGCCTGCGTGAGTAGTGGGCCGCCGGGCGACCTGCCCGGATGCCGCGGTGAACAGACGCTGGAGTGCGGGTCATGTCGGTGAAGAGCGCGAATCGCAGTGTCAGGGCCTCGGGGCGCCAGGCAGCGTCCAGTCGCTGGCTGCTGTGGCTGGCCCGCGGAGGGTTCGTGGCGCGGGGTGTTACCTATGTACTTATTGGCGTGCTGGCGGTGCAGATCGGGCTCGGCTCCGGAGGCAAGGAGGCCGACCGCAGTGGGGCGCTGCACGCCATCGCCGCACAGCCCGGCGGGGCGGTCGTGTTGTGGCTGCTCGCGGTTGGTTTCGCGGGCATGGCGTTGTGGCTGCTCGCCGAGGCGGCGTACGGGCAGGCAGGCCCAGGGGGGCGGGCCGCTGGCAACCGCTTGGCGGCGCTGGCCCGCGGGATCGTCTACGCCTTCGTGTGTGCAGGCGTCGTCAGTTTCGTGTCTGGCCGCGGTGGCCCGGCTTCGAGCAACAGCCAGGCCACGGACCTGACGGCACGGCTCATGAGCCATGCCGGCGGCCGGTGGCTTGTCCTGCTGATCGGTCTCGGCGTGGCCGGGGCGGGCCTGGCCATGGCGGTGGGCGGCCTGCGCAGGACGTTCCTCAAGCATCTGCGCCTGGCGCAGATGCGCTCGCGTACCCGTAAGGTCGTCGAGGCCCTGGGCGTGGCGGGGACCACCGCACGCGGGATCGTGTTCGGCGTCATCGGAGTGTTCCTCGTCGTCGCCGCGGCGACCTTCGACCCGGCCAAGGCTCAGGGTCTGGACGGAGCGCTGCGCAAGCTCGCCACTACACCGCTGGGTCCGTGGCTGCTGGTCGCCGTCGCCCTCGGGCTGGTGACCTTCGGGGTCTACTCCTGGTGCGAGGCACGCTGGCGCAAGCTACGGCCAGGCTAGGAACACGGAGCCCTGTGGGGCGGTGGGCAACTCCGGGGACGGAACGGTGATCGATGGTGGTCCGGCGATGGCCGTCACCGGATACGGTCGCTACTGGCGGGCAGCGGTGATAGCCGGCTGGCCGGGGCCGCGGCGGCGGCTGTCGAGGCGGGCGGTGGTGGGCCAGCGCATCCGGGTGGCCCAACCGAGGCGTTCGAAGACGCGGATCACGGCGGCGGAGATGTCGACCTGGCCTGGGTCTACGCGTCGCGATACCTGGCCGTCTGGCTCTCCCAGCTAACCCCCGCCGCCCCGTCGCGGGAAACAGCCGGAAGCCGCGAACATCATCACTCAGGCCGATCGCCGCTTGGCTATGGTCCAGGAATAGCGGCTGCACCGGGCGCCTGCCCTGGTGTGATCGGCTATGGTGATGAACCTTGCCCGGATTGCTCATTTCCGTCTGCTCGCGGATGGCCTTTACTGGTGAATAGATATATGTCGGCTGAACGGATCAGCCGGCATATCCAGCGCTGCTGCTCGCATTCACGGATCGTGGCAATGTCTGCTGTCCGCAGGGCGCTACCCAGCGAACATGCCGTCGGAGGCAGTCATGCGTATCGGATCGATGCTAATCCTTATCTGGCTGGTCATCGGCGCCATCGCCGGTGGCCAACGTCACTACTACAGCGGCTCTGACCCGAACTGCGCCCGGACGGGCACGATTATCGTGACGGTCCTTGCGGGCCCGCTCAACTACACCGGCGTGAACCCGAAAGTCGCCTGCAAAACACCGCAGCCGAGCTAGTGCCGTGACTGGCAAGGTTTGCCCCGCCTCGGCACTGATTCCAGCACGATCTGGCGAGATACCTCACCACCTTGCCGTGCCACACCGGGCTTGTGGCTGACCGGGGCCTGCAGGGCTGGTCTGATGATCCGTTCCGGCTACACGAGGCACGCTATTTCTCCGTGGGGCGCCCGACGAGCCTGGTCCGGGACAGTGACCAGGAGAGCTACGACGGGCCCCCATCCGGCACCTCTGGGAGCCTACTGGCGGGCTTGACCGCGACCCAGAACCAGGAGCCACCCGGCTGGCCTGGCCAGCAGCCACCGCTTCGGCCGCCGGATGGAGATTACCGGCCGGACCTGGGCTTGCTTCAGGACCGCCAAGCCCCCCCGCCGAGGCGCCACGGAACGCGCAACACCCTGTTTGCCTCGATAGCCGGCCTCGCCGGCCTCGCTTTGCTGTTCGTTGGCGTCGGGATCGGGGCTGCGGTATCGACTGGCTCCAAACCCGCCCCGGCGTCCACCGTGACCGTCACCGCAGCCGCGGCTCCCGCAGCCACCGTGACCGTCACGGCAGCCGCGGCTCCCGCAGCCACCGTGACCGTCACCGCAGCGGCGGCTCCCGCAGCCGCCGTGACCGGCACTGTGACCGCCCAGCCCACTGCGGCTGACACTAGCCAGCCTTTCGCGTCTTCGGGTGTGCTGATTAACTTCTCCGGCAGCAACATCCGGAACTCGGCACCTTTCATCGTCAACAGCTCGGCGGTGACCGCGAGCTACAGCTACGACTGCTCTGGGTTCGGGGGGACGGGGACCTTCATCGCGGACATGGTTAGCGGCAGCCCAGCGAGCTTGTCCTACGATGACCAGTCGATCGCTAATGAACTCGGCTCCGGTGGCAGCCAGACCACCACGGTCTACCCTCAACGCCAGGGAGGTTCCTATCACCTGGAAGTCAACTCGGATTGTTCCTGGAGCATCACCCTGACAGCGGGCTGAGGCCTGGACCGTCCCCCTGGAAACGGTCCCCGCGCAGGGCCCGTCGGCACTCCAGCTACGCGGCGAGGCAATGAACTCTGGGTCGGTGCCCGTAGCTGGTGCGGCCGGAATCAGCTAGCAGGGCCCGGCAACTCAGACGGGACGCTGGTGGACGTAGCACCATCTCCATGGTGATCCCGGCTCCAGGGCGGCGGCGAGCGGGTGGTCGGTCTCCTCGTAGTGCGCCCTGGCGTGCCGGTTCGGTGAGTTATCCGAACACGCCACCCAGCCGCAACTCAGGCAGACCACGAGGGATACCCGGCCGTCCGTGCGGTCCTGGCAGTCCCGGCAGTGAGCCGACAGGGGTGTGACCGGCTGGAGCCCGTCGAGGTGCTCACAGCGGGGCGCTGAGCCGTTCGGGCTGATGGCGGGCGCGCCTAGGGCGCTGTTCTGGGCGGGGATCATGGCAGGCCCCCTTATCGTGGTGGAGACGCCGGGTCCGGCCGATTGGTATTGGCAAGTCAACCGTGATAGCGGCGCTGCGGAAAGGAGCAACCTGAGCAGGGCCTATCACCAGAACCGATCAGCAGCCGGTCACCAGCGGCCCTCCGATCAGGCGTTCCCACCAGCCCGGGCAGCGCGGAATGTCAACGGAAATAGGCTGGGCGCAGGGTTTGCCTGTCCCGGGCTGGGTAGGCGTTCAGTCGGATTCATCGCTGCCGATTGCGGTGATACAAGTCCCGCGATCCAGCGGGCAGTTGCGAGGAGCACAGCGATGGACCGGACACGGACTTGGCGGCGGGTGTGGAGCTGCGCCAGCTCCGCTATTTCGTAACGCTGGCCGAGGAGCTGCACTTCGGCCGGGCAGCGGAGCGGGAGCACATCGTCCAGTCGGCGCTGAGT
>Ga0187808_10000637_pt1 | contig 11314 bp, 13 predicted proteins | sample NC_wetland_sal_i_5_FD_132427 | JGI IMG/M metagenome (GOLD analysis project Ga0187808, IMG submission 132427) | Wetland sediment microbial communities from Neuse River Estuary, North Carolina, USA - ASW_3 | ecosystem: Environmental > Aquatic > Freshwater > Wetlands > Sediment | place: USA: North...
CTGGCCGTGGCGGTCGCCTACGCCGGGCGGGCCGGGCGGGCCGGGCGGGCCGGGGCGGGCCGGGCACGCGCGTGCTGATGGCGTCTTGCCAGGACCGCGGGTACCCGGGGTACCCGGCGGCGAAGTCACGGAGCCTGCCTACGGCCGTGTCCGTAAGCGCGGTTAGCTCGTAGGTGACCTCGACGTCGCTGTGGCCGCCGGACGGGCTGATCGTGACGGTCACCGTGCCGGCCACGTCGCCCGGGGTCACGCGGGCGTAGCTGATCCGCCTGCCGGGCTCGCGGCTGGTCACCAGCCAGATCGTGTACGGGCCGTGCGCGCGGGTCTCGAACACGGTTCCCGGCTCGGTGTCGTCGGGGGCCGCGGCCGGGAAGCTGGGGTGCCATCCGTGGGCCCAGGCCTGCTCGCCGCGCGGGGTGAACAGCGGGTAGGCCTCGCCGGGCGGCAGCGGCACCGTGATGTGCCCGGTGAGCCGTTCCCGGCCGCTGGTCACGCGGGCTCCTGGAGCTTGTGCGCGTCGGCGGCGGTCAGGGTCAGCCCGTAGACCGCCTTGAGCTGCTCGATCGTGGCCAGCGTGGGCGGGCCGAACGGCGCCTTGCCCTCGAAGGCGTGCAGCACGATGCCCTCAACCAGGTCGCCGAGCGACAGGTCGAGGTATTCGGCCAGGCCCTTGAGGACCTTCAGCGTGTTGCGCTCGATGCGAAGTCCGGTCTGGACGCGCTCAACTGTTACCATAGTACCATGGTAACAGAGATGGAATCACCGAGGGCCGGCAGGTACCGGTGGTCACGGGCGGCTCCGCCGGTCTCGGCCTGGCCATCGCCGAAGCCCTGGCGCTGGCCGGATCGCTTGTAGTGCTCGCCAGTCGGTCGGCGGCGAACCGCGAGCGCGCCGCGGCCCGGCTGTCCGAGCGGACCGGCGGCACCGCCGCGGGGCCCGCCTGTGACGTCACGGACGAGCGCGCCGTCGCGCTCGGCATACTGACAGGCGTTGTGCCGCCCGTAGAAGGCGGCCGGACCTCGCACTAACGGTACCGGGGTCGCGTGGCCGGTGCTGCTGGTACTCAATGGCCATCTGATGCGTGTGAACAAATGGGATTGATAACGCCCTTATTGATACGTGTCTTGTTCTTTCATAGTTATCTCAGCCCATTGATATCGTCCTGCGCGGCAATGTAAAGTTCATCCCGATGGGGGTGGTTTAGAACGTCGTCAGTGAATACCCGATGGAGAACGTTTCACCAAGTTCACATCGGTCGGTTCCCGAGCGACCTTCCGCGGGATTGTCGGCTTGGGCAAAGAGGGGGGAATTGTGATCTGTGCGAATTGTGGTCAGCTGATGGGCGAATCCGACACGTTCTGCGGACGATGCGGCGCTCCCGCCCCGGGCGGGATCGTGCTCAGGCGCGGCGAGGCAGCAGAATCCGCGGTCCCGTCGCCGTTCGACGCCGACGCCGTCTACCTGCAGAAGACGCTGCGCCACGAGCCGATGGAACTCGCTCTCGACGACTCGGTGTCGCTGCGCACGCTGTTCATCATGGTGATACGCGCTTACCTTGCCTGGGGAATCGTTTTCATCGTGCTCGGCATCTTCGGCATCGTCATGCTCAAAGACAGCGACGACCCGGCGCTGTTGATTGTGGCCTTCGTCGCCAGCATTGTTGTCTTCTGGGTTGTGCTGCTTGGCTCGAAGGTCACCGAGCCCATCGGGGAATGGCGGACGCTACTAGCCGACCGCGCGGGGCAATCCGAGACCTACTATCGCACGATCACCGCGGTGCTCCAGCGCCGCGAGCTGCCGATCACTCCGCGGCTTCGAAGGATTGAGCTCAGCACCCAGGGCCGTCCTGTCAAGCACACGATCGTGCTGTCCGAGAACGAGTATCAGGCATATGTGACGGTCTTTCCCTACGGCACCAGCCTGTATGTGGGCTGGCAGATGTGGCGGCGGCGGTCCGGCGGGCAGTTGATCAGGCGCGCTCTGGTCGACCGGGTGACGGCCACCGGCCTCGTCACCGCGATGCTGCGGACCGACCGCGCGCGCGCCGTGCGCGAGGCAGTGCACCTGGCGTGCCGGGAGGCGGTGTACGCGCCCGTGGACGAGGGCCTGCGGGCGCAGGCGCAGCAACTGGTGTTGCCTCCGGTCGAGCAGGAGTCGGCGCTGCTGCTGCCGCAGCAGCCCGCGAGCCCGGCCCTGCCGCCGTCGCCGGTCCCAGTTCCCGCCGCGCCCTCCGCTCCCGCGCCTGCCGCGTCGGCGATCCCGGCTCCGCCGCGGCCAGCCTCGATGGAAACGCCGCATGAGTGAGCCGACGCTGTGCCCGGGACCATAGATCCCCCGCCCGACGCGGCGTTCCTGACCACGACCGACGGCTCGGGCGACTGGACGTGGGCGGGCGTGCGACTGTCCGCCGAAGGGCGGATCGACGCCACCCAGCGCTACACCGACCTGTCCTGGGATGAGCGTCGCAAGCGCCTGTCCGAGGAAGAGACGGCCTGGCTCGCCGCGCAATGGGACGCGCCCGCCCCGGGGAACCGCTTCGAAGTTCGGTTCGTCACCGGTGCGAAGGCGGGGAAGGTACAAGCCGCCTTCCTGGTCCGCGTGCTCGCCGCGACACAAGAAGAGGCCAGGCGTCTGGCCGGAGAGCGGCTCAGGCGCGCGGCGGACCGTAGCGGCGCGCTTCCGCCGCATGTGGGCGCCCGGCCGATCGACGACGAGGCGGAACTGCGGGCCTGGCTCGCGTATCCCGCCCGCGTGGAAAGCCTCATCGAGGTGCGCAAGCACCTGTCCGCTAACCGGATCGCCCGCGGCGGGACCGCGCAGGCTTACGCGGTGTGTCATGGGTTCTTCGATGCGGGGGCCGCGTGGGACGCGTGGTGGCGGAGGTTCGCGGCGCTGCCGTTCCCGGCGGTGCTGAGCATCGGTTTCGATCCGTATGACGCCGACAACCCCGCCTTCCGCGCCATGCTGCGTCGTCGGGCCGCGGACCTGGACGAGCTCGCGAGTCCGGGCGTTCCCTCACCGTTGAACCCCTACCTAGTTCCCCCGGATCCGGCGGCGCAAGCGGCCGTGCCGGGTTACCGCCGGGCTCTTTCGAGGTACGCCGGGCGCTGCTTCAGCGTCCGGGTGGCGTTGGCAAGCGCGCGGCCGCTGCCGCCGACCCTGGTCGAATCGCTGGTCGGGACGGTTTCGAGCACGACAGGAGCGGCCCGGGCGGTTCAGGTCGGTGCCGCGGAACTCGACCAGGCCGTCGCTGAGTTCCGGGCGCTGGGCGCACCGTGGCTGCCCGCGACCTATCAACAGGGTCTGCCGGCCGGGCTTGACGCCCTCGATCGGCTGCTGCATTCTCTGGCGGACGTGCCAGAGGCGGCCTCGGTGCTTGGCCTGCCAGTGCACTGGCCTGGCATGCCGCCGGTCTTCGACCGCGATAGCGGTCCGCTGCCGGCGCAATAGTGCCGGGAGAACACGACAGTCCAGGAGAACACGACACGGGAGTGAAGATGGCGCAGACGTACACGATCGAGTCCGCGGACGAGGATATCCCCATCGATCCGAAACTGTTGCGTGAGCTTCGGGACCTGCTGCGTGCGGACGAGGACCTCGACATCGGCGTCAGCCTGAAAGACCGTCCGCCCGCGCCCGGCGAGCAGGGCGCCCTGCCCGTGGCGCTCGAGGTCATATCGACCGCCGCACCCCTCGGCAAGCCCTTCGCGAGTGTGCTCAACCACTGGATCGACAGGAACAAGATCTCGATCAGGGTAAGCCGCAAGGGCGACGACTACAGCCTGGAACTCAGCGGCGCGAACATCGGCGACGCGGAGCGGCTGATCGCCATGCTGGAACGAGGAAACCAGGCGGAGCCCGGCGATCGTGGCTGAGCCCTCGCCGCAGGTGCGCTGGCAGGCACTGCTTGTGGGGGTGGCGAGCAACGCCCACAGCGAGGATCCAGGCTTCGTGCAGTCGCTCAACAGCCAGGCGGAGTTCGCCCACGCTCTTGAGGGCAACATGCCCGGGCTGAACGACGATGACCTGATCGTCCTCCCCGAGCCGAGGTACGCCCACGAGGTGACCGATGCGATCGCGCTGCTGAACGAGGCGCACGACGAAGCCGGCGAGGCCGGCCTCGTCCGTCCGGGTCTGCTGTTCTACTACTGCGGCCACGGCATGGACGCGGACGGGCATTTGTATGTGAGCATGGTCGAGACGATCGACAAGGACCCGGGCCGACGGCGTACCGGACTCGCGGTGAGCGCGGTGCTCGAGACGATGCGCGCTACGGCGTTCAAGCGCCCTGCCGTGGCGCTGATCCTCGACTGCTGCTTCGCCGGGCTGGCCTGCGAGGAGCCCCAGGCGCAGCGTGCGCATCTGCTCATGGCCGTAGGCCCGGATGTCAAGGCCACGCACGATCCCGGCAGCACCGGCCCGACGTACTTCACCGCCGCGCTGGTGGAGTTGCTGCGGGAGGGCGACCCCGAGGCGGGCCCGTGGATCGATATGGAGACGGCGTACCGGTGGCTGGAGCCGCGGCTGGTCAGGCGGTACGGGAACGAGCGGCACCCGTATCTGCACATCGGCGGCGGCGGCGGGATCGTGCTCGGCCGGAACCGCGCGTACGCCGGCCAGCCCTAGCGCGAGCGCATGTCAGCCGCTAGTCGGGGGCCGTACGCCTGCTCTTCGTCTTGGGCTCAACCAACGGATGAACAGTCGCCACGACACCGTTCGGTAGCTTGCTCTGGAGCCCTTGATCTTTATATGGTCTAGACCATAGGCAGGTACGCAACTGCCTGCCCGGCACAGGGGCCAGGACAGGCGGCCGAGCCGGATCGGACGCGGCCCCGGGCGACCCCCGGGGTACGCGTCCGTGTGCTCGTGTCCGATAATCCTCCCGGGGAAATCGACGGACACGCCAGGACGTTGGACTCTAGTCACGGAGCGGTAACGGTTAGGAGATTGGCGCTGTGAGCATTCGAGTGGGAATCAACGGGTTCGGGCGTATCGGCCGGAACTTCTGGCGCGCGGTGAACGCCGCCAGCGACAGCGACCGCGGCATTGAGATCGTCGCCGCGAACGACCTCGGCGATGTCGCGACGATGGCGCATCTGCTGAAGTACGACACGATCGTGGGCACGCTGCCGGAGCCGGTCAGCGTGTCAGGGGACTCCATCCGCGTTGGCGACAAGTCGATAAAGATCCTCGCCGAGCGCGACCCCGCCCTGCTGCCCTGGGGCGACCTGGGCGTTGACGTGGTGATCGAGTCGACCGGGCTGTTCACCAACGGCCGCAAGGCCGCCGCGCACATCGAGGCCGGCGCCAAGAAGGTCATCATCTCGGCCCCCGCCAAGGAAGAGGACATCACGATCGTGATGGGGGTCAACGACGACAAGTACGACCCCGCCAATCACAACGTGATCTCCAACGCCTCGTGCACCACCAACTGCGTGGCGCCGATGGCGAAGGTGCTGCTGGAGAACTTCGGCATCGTCAAGGGCCTGATGACGACCGTGCACGCCTACACCCAGGACCAGAACCTCCAGGACGGGCCGCACAAGGACCTGCGCCGGGCGCGGGCCGCGGCGATCAACATCGTGCCGACCTCCACCGGGGCGGCGAAGGCGACCTCCCTCGTGATCCCCGAGCTCAAGGGCAAGCTGGACGGCTACTCGCTGCGCGTGCCCGTGCCGGACGGCTCGATCACCGACCTCGTGGTCGAACTGGAGCGTGAAGTGACCAAGGACGAGGTGAACGCCGCGTTCAAGGCCGCCGCCGAGGGGTCGCTCAAGGGCATCCTGTACTACACCGAGGACGCGATCGTGTCCTCCGACATCGTCGGCTCGCCCGCTTCCTGCACCTTCGACTCGTCGATCACGATGGCGTACGGCAACCAGGTGAAGGTGTTCGGCTGGTACGACAACGAGTGGGGCTACTCCTGCCGCCTCGCCGACCTGACCGCGCTCGTCGCGTCCCGGCTGGGATAGCCGATGCGCTCCATCGATGACGTCGAGGTCGCCGGACGGCGGGTGCTACTGCGGTCCGACCTGAACGTGCCGCTCGACATGGCCGGCAGCGGGGAGATCACCGACGACCTGCGGATCCGTGCCAGCTTGCCGGTGATAAGCAAGCTGGCAGGCCGCGGTGCCCGCGTGGTGGTCATCGCGCACCTCGGCCGCCCGAAGGGCGACGACTTCGCGGCGCGCGCGGCCGGCGGCCCCTCGCTGCGGGTCGTAGCGCAGCGGCTCGGCGAGCTCCTCGGCAAGCCCGTCGCGTTCGCGACCGACCTGGTCGGCCCGTCGGCGCAGGCCACCGTGGCCGGGCTGGAAGACGGGGACGTGGCGCTCCTGGAGAACGTCAGGTTCGAGCCCGCCGAGACTTCCAAGGATGATTCGGAACGGCAGCGGCTTGCCGCGGAACTCGCTGCCTTCGGCGATCTCTACGTGGGCGACGGGTTCGGGGCGGTGCACCGTAAGCACGCATCGGTCTACGACCTGCCGATGCTGGTGCCGCACGCCGCGGGCGACCTGGTGACCGCCGAGGTGGAGGTGCTGCGGCGGCTGACCGAATCGCCCGCCAGGCCGTACGTGGTCGTGCTCGGCGGGTCCAAGGTCTCCGACAAGCTCGGCGTGATCGGCAACCTGCTCGGCCTCGCCGACCGGGTGCTGATCGGCGGCGGGATGGCGTACACCTTCCTCGCCGCGCTCGGGCACGAGGTGGGCACGTCGCTGCTCGAGGCCGATCGCATCGACTCGGTCAAGGCGGTGCTCGCCGACGCGGAGCGGCGCGGCGTCGAGATCGTGCTGCCGACCGACCTGGTGGTCGCCACGGAGTTCGCCCCTGACGCGCCGTCGCAGGTGGTGCCTTCGGACGAAATTCCCGCTGACCACATGGGCATGGACGCCGGCCCGGACACGCGCGCGCTGTTCGCGGCCAAGCTGATCGACGCCAGGACCGTATTCTGGAACGGGCCGGTGGGGGTGTTCGAGTTCCCCGCGTTCGCCGCCGGAACCCGCGCGGTCGCCGAGGCGATAACCAAGGTCGACGGGCTGACCGTGGTGGGCGGCGGTGACTCGGCGGCGGCCGTGCGGTCGTTCGGGTTCGCGGAAGGGGCCTTCGGGCACATCTCCACGGGCGGCGGCGCGTCGCTCGAGTATCTCGAGGGCAAGACCCTGCCCGGTCTGGTAGCACTGGAATCGTGAGCTCTGACCAACTCCCGCTGATCGCGGGCAACTGGAAGATGAACTGCAACCACCTCGAGGCGATCGCGCTGGTGCAGAAGCTGGCGTTCACGCTGCGGCCCAAGGACTTCACGTTCGTCGAGGTGGTGGTGCTGCCGCCGTTCACCGACCTGCGCAGCGTGCAGACGCTGATCGACGGCGACAAGCTGAAGCTCGGGTACGGCGCGCAGGACCTGTCGCCGCACTCCAAGGGCGCCTACACGGGGGACATCTCCGGGCCGATGCTCGCCAAGCTCGGTTGCTCCTACGTGCTCGTCGGCCACTCCGAGCGGCGGCAGTACCACCGCGAGGATAACGCGCTCGTCAACGCCAAGCTCCGCGCGGCGCTCGCGGTCTCGATCACGCCGATCCTGTGCGTGGGGGAGAGCCTGGAGGTCCGGCGCGCCGGCGACCACATCGAGTTCGTCCTCGGGCAGCTGGAGGAGTCGCTGGCCGGGGTGCCCCCGGAGACGGTGGCGTCGATGGTAGTCGCCTACGAGCCGATATGGGCGATTGGCACCGGTGAGGTCGCCAGCCCGGACGACGCGCAGGAGATGTGCGGGGCGATCAGGGAACGTATTTCTGCGACCCAGGGCGCCGAGGCAGGCGCGAATGTGCGTATCCTGTATGGCGGGTCCGTTAAGGACGATAACATCGCGCCCATCATGGCCCAGCCGGACGTGGACGGCGCGTTGGTCGGCGGTGCCAGCCTGGATGCCGCGCAGTTCGCGTCGATCTGCCGGTATCGTGAACTAGCTGCCGGTCGTTGAAACGGCCCGCTGACACAGGTACCTCGTTAGTGCTGTAAGGGGAGAGATGGAGATCGCGCTTTCTGTGATCCTGATCATCACGAGTCTGGTGATGGTCACGCTTGTTCTCCTGCACAAGGGCAAGGGCGGCGGCCTGTCCGACCTGTTCGGCGGCGGTGTCTCCTCAACCCTCGGCTCGTCTTCGGTGGTGGAGCGAAACCTGGACCGCATCACCATTTTCTTCGGTGTGCTGTGGTTCATCGTCATCGTTGCCCTAGGCTGGCTCATCAACCACTGATTCTGATGTATCTGCACACGGGACCGGCAGATCTTCTGGTGCAAGTGGCACGCATAGGTTCAACGACGATTCCCGTGACAAGGGGTGGTCTGTGAGTAGTGGCAACGCAATACGCGGAAGCAGGGTAGGCGCCGGCCCGATGGGCGAGGCGGAGCGCGGCGAGGCCGCGCCTCGGGTGTGGGTGGCGTTCTTTTGCTCCAACGGGCACGAGACTAAGCCGAGCTTCGCGTCGGACGCTGCCGTCCCCGAGGTGTGGGAGTGCCCCCGGTGCGGCTTCCCCGCCGGCCAGGACCAGCTCAACCCGCCGGCCCCGCCGCGCGTTGAGCCGTACAAGACCCACCTGGCCTACGTGAAGGAGCGCCGCAGCGACGCCGACGGCGAGGCGATCCTCGCCGAGGCCCTGCAGCGCCTCCGCAGCAGCGTGTAGGTCGGTTCTTTGCGCAAGCGCCCCGGGCGAACGCCCGGGGCGCTTTGCTGTGTCCCCCCATCGCGCTGGTAGTCCGAAACGTCAGGTGCGCACTGACCGCTATGTGAAATTTTCGCAACAAAGTCTTATTCACACCGATCTCACGTGTCACTATGTACGTCTACAACAAGCTTGGGTGTGTCGCGGCGGGGCTGGGGTTTCTAGGCCGGACGTTGCCTGGATCCTGATGCAGCCCGGTGGGGGGACTACGTGGTCGTTCATAACTTTTCCTATGGCCTGCTCAACCCCGTGCTCGGCTACGCGATGTCATGTCTGGGTGCGTTCCTGGGCCTGCGCTGCGTGACCAGGGCGAGGGCGTACACCGGCTTCGGGCGTGCGCGCTGGCTGATTCTCGCCTCTGTCGCGCTCGGCGCGACCGGCATCTGGACGATGCACTTCATCGCCATGCTCGGCTACACGATCCCGGGCCAGCAGATCACCTATAACGTGCCGCTGACGATCGCGTCCATGCTGATCGCGATCGCGGTCGTGGGAGTGGGCCTGTTCATCGTCGGCTTCGGCAAAGGTGGCTGGCTGCCGCTGCTGACCGGCGGTGTCATCGTCGGCATCGGCGTCGCCACGATGCACTACCTTGGCATGGCGGCCATGAGCATGCCCGTCAGCGTGCACTACGACGCCGGGCTGTTCATTATGTCCGTGGTCATCGCGATCGTCGCGGGCACCGCCGCCCTGTGGGCGGGCACCCGGGTCCGCGGCATCGGCGCGACGATTGGCGCGTCTTTGATCATGGGCGTCGCGGTGAGCGGCATGCACTACACCGGCATGGCCGCGATGCGGGTGACCCCTGGCCCGATGACGGCCATGTCGGGCAGCACCGCGTCCAGCTTCCTGGTGCCGCTGCTCCTCGGCGTCAGCCTGGTCACCTTCGTGCTCACGCTCACGATCTCGCTGTCACCGACCGAGGACGAGATCAACCAGGACGCCGTGCTGCAGAACCGGATCGACACCCAGTTCCCCGCCGCGTTCCCCGCCGCGCAGAGCACTGCCGCCCAGAGTCCCGGCCCGGCCCAGAGCCCGGGCACGGCCCAGCGCCCCGGCACGGCCCAGAGCCCCGGCACGGCCCGGCGCTCTGGCGCGAGCGGCAGCCTCTTTAGCAAGCCGCCGCGGGTCGGCTAAAGCGCGTGATCAGGCCAGCCGATGGCCTGGCGGATCGCGTCGGCTGACTCGTCCGGCGAGAGGCTGGTCGTGTCGATGGCCACGCCGCCGACGTCCGACCGGTCGAGTTCCCCCGCGGCTTGCGCGGATCGGCCGGCGACACCGGCAAGGAACTCGGCGGACTGGCCGCGGAGGCGGTCTCCGGGCTCCGGCCAGCTGCCGCCGGCGCCGCGCGACATGATCCTGCGCGTTAGCTCCTCGCCGTTCGCGCGCAGCCGGATCACAGCCACGGTGGTGCCGGGGAGTTCACGGGCGTAGAGCCGCAGATCCGCCCGGCTGGCGATCGTGCCTGTCGCGACGAGATGGGTCGCGCCCGCGGCCCGGTAGTTGCGCCAGATCGCGGCCAGGTTCCGCGCCCTCAGCCGCTGGCCGCCTGGGGCGGCTGCCGCGGCGGGCCGCACAAACCCGATCTGGCTGAGGTCAACGTAACCAGCCGTGAGTCCCGCGGCGAGGCAATTCAGGTAGAAACGAAACCCGATCGTGGACTTCCCCACCCCGGCCGGTCCGGTGATGAGCGCAGCCCGCCCGCCGATTGCCGGCCCCGGCAGGGCGGATAGCTGACCTGAAGCCGCCTCCAGGTGGCCAGCCGCCTCCAGGTGGCCAGCCGCCTCCAGGTGGCCAGCCGCCTCCAGGTGGCCAGCCGCCTCCAGGTGGCCAGTGAAGCCAGGCCAGTCTTTGCACGCGGCGCGGACCAGGTCGGGCACTTCGCCGACGGGGATGTCCGTGGTGTCGACGCAAGCGTCGGCGAAGGTGCTCTCGTCCATGAGACGAACGTCGTCGCTGATCTGTCGAAGCAGCGCGTCCATGTCATCCCGGCGCTCGTGCCTGCCGGTAAACCGCCGTTCGACGCAATCGCGGCTGGCGCGCAGCCGGCAGATCGTCACGCTGGCATCCGGGACCAGCCCGGTCTCTAGGCCTGCCGGACCGAGGACTCCGTTGACGATGACGCACCGCGCGCCGGCCGAGCGCAGGTTCGGGATCATCGCACCGACGTTCAGCGCTTTAAGGTGCTGCCGGCTCGGGTCTTCGGGAGGCGCCGGGTAGCACATGCAGAGCTGATCGCTGTCGGCGAATGCGACGTGCACTCCGGCTCCGGCCAGTTCCGAATACAGCCGCCATGACACGGTCGACTTGCCAACTCCAGCCGGGCCGCATATCCACAACACCGGAATGCTAGTGCCCGCTGTCACGCCGATGATCCCAAGCTACAAATGGCAATCCTTTGCGGGAGGCTCGCAGCCCGGCGCTAATCCGCGAATACCTCGTCGAGGGTCGTCGCCTTCACCGCGCGGTCAAACCAAGCCTCGAGCTGAGCGGTGTCAGCGCAGGCCATGACCTGGTCGTTGAGGGTGGCCGGTACAGTAAACCGAGTGCGGAGGTAGCGCAGCAGTATCCGCGCCTCACCCTCGGCTTCGCCTTC
>Ga0187808_10000638_pt1 | contig 11311 bp, 14 predicted proteins | sample NC_wetland_sal_i_5_FD_132427 | JGI IMG/M metagenome (GOLD analysis project Ga0187808, IMG submission 132427) | Wetland sediment microbial communities from Neuse River Estuary, North Carolina, USA - ASW_3 | ecosystem: Environmental > Aquatic > Freshwater > Wetlands > Sediment | place: USA: North...
CTTCTTTTGAAACTAATTATAAATCTACCTCTAATAATCCCGTTAATCCTATTATTTTTGAGAATAATGCACAACTAGACGCATTCTCGAGATTAAGAACGGTTCAACCACAAACTATATTTGATAATAAGCAATTAGTTGATAATCAACCACTTATTTTTGATGATCAACAAATAAGTGGTAGCGGCACTACCTCTACTTATATAGTTAATCAGGCAACAACACAATTATCTGTTAGTAATGTTACGGCTGGCACACGTGTCAGACAAACTTTTTCTAGATTTATGTATCAGCCTGGAAAATCTACGTATATTAAAATGACCAGTGTTTTGGGCACTGGAACAACGGGGATTACTAGACGAGTTGGATATTTTGACGGATATAATGGATTATTCTTTGAATTATCTGGGACTACTATGAATGTAGCTCTTAGAAGTGATACCAGCGGCTCTCCTGTTGATACCCTGATTCCACAAACTAGTTGGAATTTAGATCGATTTGATGGAACTGGTCCTAGTGGTGTAACATTGGATACAAGTAAAGTTCAAATTTTTGTTATTGATTTTCAATGGTTGGGTTCAGGTAGAATAAGATTTGGATTTAATATTAATGGATCTAATACATATGTGCATGAAATATCAAATGCAAATACAAATAATATAGTATATATGTCTATTTCAAATTTACCGATTAGATATGAAATATCTAATGATGGAACTGGTTCAGCCGCTAATTTATTTCACATATGTTCTTCTGTTACTATTGAAGGAGGATTACAAGAGACTGGTTTAGTATTATCCGCAGATAGGGCGACCATAGGTTTAACCACACATAATGATAGTAATATTTATCCTTTAATAGCAATAAGATTAAAATCAACATACCAAATGGCAACTATAGATCCATTGTTGTTATCTATTGTATGTACATCTGATACCGTATATAGATATTGCTTATTGATAAATCCTACTGTTACTGGAACCTCTTTATCTTTTAGTGGAATAACTAACAGCGCCATTGAAGCTGCCCTCACTACTACTAATGCTACTACTGTATCTGGTGGAACTCAAATTTTATCTGCGTATGTTGATGCAAGTCAAACCCAATCAATCTTAATTTCTGATATACCCACTTATGTTCGCATTGGGGCTAATATTGCTGGTGTCTCTGATATTTTAGTGTTGGGAGTACAGAGAATAACTGGAACTTCTGAAACATTTTATGGTGGAATGTCGTGGAGGGAACAGATTTGACCGAACATTTTGATTTTGTTGATATATAGTGTTTTGGAGGTGCTTATGCACTATTTGTACAGAATCACAAATCAACTTAATGGAAAAGTTTATATTGGTCAAACAGTAGAAGACAAGAGAAGATGGGGCGCCCATAAGTCTTTCGCTAAAAATCCGGAGAGTACGGGACAGTATATCCATCGAGCCATGGCCAAGTACGGTGTTGAAAATTTCATTTATGAAGTTGTTGCTATTTGTCGTACGCAAGAAGATGCCAATTATATTGAAGATCAAATAATTAATCAGTATGATAGTAGAAATAAAGATAAAGGTTATAATTTACGACCTGGTGGAAATACTTGGGATGATGCTTCTCGACAAAAACAGTCGGAAATTTTATCAGAATATTATCGAACGCGCCCTCACCACACAAAAGGGATAAAGCTCTCAGAAGAGCATAAGAAAAAAATAGGAATCGGTAGCAAAGGTCACCCTGTTTCCAATGAACAAAGAAAACAAATATCAAAAGCACTTATGGGCCATGAAGTATCGGAAAAATCTAGGAGACGAAGCTCCGAAGTTCATAAAGGTAAAAAACAATCAGAAGAAACAAAAAAGAAAAGAAGAGAAACTTGCGAAATGCGCAACGTTAATTTTTCTAGTAATTGCGTTTTAACACCAGAAAATATAATAGAAATTAGAACACTATATAATAGTACTAAAACAACATATGATAAGTTGGCAAATCAATTTGGTGTTGCTTCGTCCACCATCTCGGATATTATTAACTATAGAAGTTGGAAAAATATTAAATGAAACCATATTTTGTCTTCAATAATGGTACTATTTCTGCCAGCGGTTCACAAGTATTTACCGGATTTGAGTCCAATGAAATAGTATTGGTCATCAATATTCTCAACGCCCCTACTGGCACTAGCCCTACCTTACAATTTACCATTCAAGAAGTAGATCCCGTCAATCAAGCTACTTCACTAGGCAGTTCCGCTAGCTCTTCCATCATCAATGCGGCTACCGCCACTACCATCCAAATATCTAATAGCGTCAGTAATACCGTTCAAGTATCTTGGACGTTGGGCGGTAGTGCCTCTCCCACCTTTACTGGCGTCAATGTAACACTAGTCCAAAAAATAAGTGGTAGTACCGTTACTTCTAATCAAGGGACAGCTAACACTTTAGCTAATGCTTGGACAACAGAAATCACTGATGGCACTCACGGACCTGTAGCGGTCAAAGCAGCAAGTACCGCTTCTATTGCAACCGATCCTTCTTTAGTTATAGCATTTTCGCCTAATTCACCTTTACCAACTGGTTCCAATGTTGTTGGTGCCGTTACTCAATCTGCTGGACCTTGGACAGAAAATCTTACACAAATTGCCGGTAATGCTATTACCACATTAGCTGCTGGAGAACAAAAAGTAGCTGTAGAAGGTTTAGCTGCTGCTGGTGCTGCTGTATCTGGTAATCCTGTTCAGATTGGTGGTAAAGATCCGAGTGGTGATGCCCAACCGATAGCTTTGGCGTCCGAGCAATCACAATATGTGACGCCTTCTCCCAATCGCCGGGTGGTGCAATCCAATGCGACAGTTACCACCAATGGCTCCGCCATTTTTAGCGCGTATGGCAACAAAGAGATCTCTCTTTTTATCAATATCAAAAATGCTCCAACTGGAACCACCCCCACAATAACATACACCATTCAGGAAGTAGATCCTGGCGATTTGGTCACGGTTGTAGGAACTTCCACAACAGGTTCCGCTATTACTGCCATTGGTACGCAGATTCTTACACTTTCAGTCACTAAATCTGGTGTCATCCAAGTATCTTGGACAGTCACTGGCACGACACCAAGTTTTACCGGCGTCTATGCCACTTTAGTTACTAAATTACCTGGAGTTATGATTGGCGTAGATTCTACTGGTGTTCAGCACCCCCTTCTAACTGATTCCTCCGGTAACCTAAAAACCAATGTAGCCCCTGTTACTGGAGGTGCTATCGCTTTCGGAGATGTCAATTTAAGTGCGGTGACAACAGCTGCTGTCGAAAGAACAGCATATACGGAACAATCAGCTAACTTTACTGGTTCCGTTAAATCATCAAGTGCCAACGATGCGGCGGCAGGAACTGGCGCTCGTACGGTTACTATTACTTATCTTGATTCTACTGGAGCTGGTCCCAATACCGAAACAGTAACTCTCAACGGCACTACTGCCGTTAATCTAGTCAATACTAATCATTGTTTCATTGAAAAGATTGTGGTAACCACCGTTGGATCTACCGGATCAAATGCTGGAACTATCTCTCTCTTTACGGGAGCGGCAGGTGCTGGAACCTTGGTTGGTACTATAGGGGTTAATGATAATAGAACATTTTGGACACATCATTATACACCCACTGGTAAAACAACCTACATTACTGGTACTCTGATTGGTAATAGCTCCACAACCGTGGGGGCTGGTGCCACATATGCCATTAAATCATTGGGTTATGCAATCGCAAACGCTCCAGAAACACAAGTAGGGGATACACTTACTTTATATGGACAGTCCAGTATGACTCCTCGTCTTTATACCACAGCTATTCCGTTGGCTGTAGGACCTGCCAGAGTTCGTATGTATGTAACCACATTATCCGCCACTAATCAAACCTATCGTGCATCCTTCGACTATTATGACCAATGAGGAATAACTAATGAGCGTTAATTTTGGTACTGGTATAACAGTCATTTCAAATACTTGGGTTAATTTTAAAGCTACTGTCATAGCTAAATCTTTATCTATGCAATACTTGGACGACAGCGTAATAACGACAGTTTTCGCTTTTGACGGACCCTCTTTAGCATATTCATGTGTCATATATGATGGTACTGTGCCATATCCTGTAATTAATGCCGGTTATTCTCAAGCTCAAAATGATTCTGATCTTTCAGATTTCCAAACTAATTGGCTACCAAGTGCTAATCAAGAAGCGGCTGTTAGTGTCTCGACTGGTAGTCTTGCTGCCTTAAATGCTACCGTACAAATATCTATGTCTGGTAGTCAGTCAGTAGGTATTCAAATTGCTGCTGGAACTTTTATTGGTGATATTCTAGCAGAAACTTCATTTGATAATGGAACTACTTGGAATCAAACATATTTTAGTCAAGTGGGATCTGGTAATAAAAATGTTGTTCTTGCTTATAGTTCAGCTAATACTGCTGGAGCATATACATTTGTTATGAATGGTGGTGTGGGATTGGCACGTATTCGTGCCTTTGCTTACACATCTGGATCCTGCAATGTTACGTTACGTGCCTCTAACATCAGTGATGAGTCTTTGGAATTATTCACTGCTACACCTGGCACTACTAATCCACCAAGCTTGGCAATTGTTGGAGCTTCAGTTACTACCGCTGCCCCAACTTATACCACTAGTTCGGCAAATGCTCTATCGCTTAATACCTCTGGTGGTTTGAGAGTGGATGGTTCTGGTGTGACTCAACCAGTCTCTGGAACTGTCGCTGCCACACAATCAGGTGCCTGGACAGTGCAACCAGGCAATACTGCTAATACTACTCCTTGGCTAGCCACAATCAATCAAGGCGGCAATTCAGCTGCTGTCAAAGCAGCTTCAACAGCCGCAGTCGCGACGGACCCTGCTGTTGTAATAGCAGTGTCACCCAACAATACGGTGGCTACTACTGCCCCTACTTTAACTAAGGGAACACAAGGAGCTAATGGTTGGTCAGTACAAAACTTAAAAGATTCTGGAAGAACTTCTTTTGTGGCTGTTGCGTCTGCCACCACTGGCGTTACCACCGAAGCCCTTATCTCTTTAACCCCAGTTCGTACAGTGACTGCTGGTAGTGCCGGCACTTCTTTAACAGTAACTTCTGGTAAAACGATGCGTCTGCAAGCGTTATCTTTGTCTATTCGCAACACTACCACTACCCAAGCTGGTGCTATCATTCGTCTTAGAATGAATAGCACGACAGTAACAGCTACTAGTCAAGTGTTCACAGCAGTTGCCACTACATCCCTAAATGCCTTAGCTGGTGGAACTAATTCGGTAAATATAGATTTACCGGATGGGTTCGAGATTTCTGGCACTACCCAATTTGGTATTTCTCAATTATGTTCTACTACTAGTTGTACTCTGGATATTTCACTGATCGGATTTGAATATTAACAGTAAAGTTTATTTTTCAGTTACTAAACTAATATATAGTTGGATATTTAAAATGGAGAAAAATATGAGTGTATCTGCTGTAACTATTCCTGTTCCACCAAATAGTAATGAATCATATTCTATGTTCGTCTGGGTGCCACAAGTGGGTGGTTCTACCGATCCATTAAGTTCTGATTCTAATATGCAATCTCTGTTAAACTTCTGTTCTAATAATGGAGTAAATATTCTTTATCTAGATATGTGGGTCTATCTAGGGGGTAGTAATTTTACTACTTCTCATGCACAAACTTTCCAAAAGTTCATTCATTATGCTCATGCTTCTGGCATTCGCGTCTACGCTCTGGCTGGTAATGATGACTGGCAACATAATCAACAGTGGGTCTTTGGAAATATTGTGAAAAATATTGCCCAATATAACGCTTATTGTGCCAATAATTCTAGTAACACTTTTGGTATGTTTGATGGTGTTTGTTTAGATGCCGAATACTGGACTCAAACTGGTGGTTATACCTCTACTGATGTAGTTGGTATGTGCGACCTGATCAAAGCTATGAAGGTAGCTTTGGATATGCCGGTGGGTTTCTGTCCAACCGTGTGGCTAGCCGATCCTACTAGTGCGGCTCTGACCGTTACCTACGATGGATATACCGGTCTCGAAGGTCAAGTTTTGATGACCGTTGCAGATTTTTGTTGTGTTCAAAACTATTATAATAGCTCCACCACTCAAATCTCTACTTTCCAAAATTGGTTTAATTTCGCCAGTCAATCTGGTCTAGGCTACAATTTCGGATTGTATTGTGTCTCTTTGACCGATAGTGGTTTTGGCTCTGAGTCCTACTGGACCGGCTCTTCTGGTGCTAAGGCTACTTTGACCACTGCTCAAACAGATGTCTCTAATGCATTTACCGCTTCCCCTAATACAAACGCTTGTTTTAGAGGAAATTGCGTGGAACAATATGCTTCTTACAAACAGATGACCTAAAGGTTGTGAGTAGAGAAGTTTGCTGGGCATTTTTCTTGTATATTAGTATGGCAACTATCGCATTTTTCTCCGGCAATACTTTTTTCTCTCAAATGATTAAACTATTTACCAACAGTCCTATTAGTCATTCGGCTATTGGTTTTGTGGGTACAGATGGCAAACAGTATTGGCTAGAGGCTGTAGGTGCCGGGGTGCGTATTATCCCCAGAGAATGGGAAACAGACTTGTATGCCGAATTTCAAGTAATACCCAATATAGATAATGAAGTGGCATTAGCCGAGAAGAAAGTGGGAGAGCCATATGCTAAGCTCACTATTTTAGGTTTTGCTATTATGATTATCGCCAAGTGGTTTGGTATCGGCATTAACAACCCGTTTTATGAAAAATCGGCGGTCGTGTGTTCCGAGTTCGTGGTAGAGTCCGATACTCAACATCTGATTAAAGAGTTTGACGGATTGGATCCCGCTGATATTAACCCAGCTACCTTGTATGCTATTTGCAATCAGGGAAAAAGTTTTAAGAAAATCTTCCCAACCTCATAATCTGATATATATTTAAGGGGCCTTGGCGGGCGAGGTTTTATGATTGGAAACAACATATTTAACAAAGTTGTTAATAAAAGATATTGGAAGCATATATGAAAGCTCTCGTTCATTCGGGTGGTGCCGCCAAAGGGGCCTGGGCTTGTGGTGTTATTCAGCATTTACTCGGAGAACTCAAAATAAATTATGATATTTACACGGGCACGAGCGTTGGTGCTATAAATACTGCTTTTCTTGCAATGTTTAAGAGTGGTGAAGAAAAACAAGCCGCTGAATTATTAAAAGAATGGTGGTTAAAACTTGATAATTCTAAAATATACAAGCCTTGGCCATTTTGGGGGCGTATAGCGGTAGCCTGGCAAAAATCTTTTTATGATAGTTCGCCCTTGCATTCTATTATTAGAGAAAATATAAGTCTTGAAAAGATTAGATCTTCTGGTAAAAAAATAACTATTGGAGCTCTCAATTTACACACTGGAAAATATACTATATTTAATCAAGATAATGATAATTTTATTAGTGCCATATTGGCTTCATCTGCATTTCCAGCAGCCTTAAATCCTGTCAAAATTGATAATGATCTTTTTGTAGATGGGGGTATGAAAGTTATAAGTCCAATAAAATTGGCTATTGAAATGGGTGCAAATGAAATTGACGTGATTACTACATCTCCAGATGTAAGAGACAAAAAGTTCATACAAAATCCCAATATAATAGATATTGTTAGGCGTGCCTTTGATGTATCTACTGATAAAATCCTGTCAAATGATATAGAATTAGCTATAATGCACAATAAATTAGCCGAAGCCGGATTGGATGATAAAAAACTCATTAAACTTCGTATTATAAAACCACACTATAATTTACTCGATAATGTTTTAGATTTTAATCCTCATAAAATTAGAGAAATGATACAAAAAGGACTATTGGATGCAGCCACAAAATATACAATGCAATAATTTTACATTACTAATATGTCTAATACCGTACTAACATACTCCCCTGGCCAAGTAGCCACTGTTTTTTGGCAAATTCTAAATCTAGATGGCTATAGAGTAGATGGTTATGGCGGTGCCCCCGTCATAACAAGAGTTGTCCTTCCTAATCTAACAGTGGCTGCGGGTTATCCAGTTTCCATGAATAGATTTGATGTGGGACTCTATGTTTATTCTTTTACATTACCAACTGGGGCAGCCTCTGTGGGGTCATATTTAGTAGATATACAGTGGTATAATCCAGATACTTTACAATTACAAGAAGATTTTGTTCAAATTGTCGTTAATTCACCGTATGGCGTGTATAGCGTTATTCCAATAGGATAAAGGCATAATTTTACATAGTAAGAGGAGATTCTTCGATGACTAATAACTTTCCTAATATTGGATACGCCACAGTTGGTCGTGACTTTAATTTTTTTCAGAAATTGGATGTTACTGCTAGTACTTTTGGTGGGGCCTCTATTAGTGGCCAGCAACCCGATATGGTTATCACCTTCCCCACCTACAGTGTCATTTTTACTAATATAGATGCTAATCCAAGTGGTACCTTTGTGGCTAGCAAAGTTGTTGAATATTCATTTAATGGACAAACAGTTCATGGAACATTGGGTAGTTGTCCAAGTGATGTAGTTTTAACTTTTAATAATAGAGTTATTTCAGCTATTTGGTTTAGGGTGCAATCTGGTTCTTCTGGTGCTAATATTTCTGTACAAGCCTGGGGTATTAGATAATTAAATAATTTGGAGTAAGTAATGAGTAAGAAACATGATGAATTGAGTGCCTCGGATTTTAAGAACTTTCATGTTCCCGATATTAACATTGATATGTCGGATCCAAATAACTACAGCAATAGGGTTTTGTCAGAACAGGAAACCCGTCGTCGACTTTTGAGACATGCCCGTTTAGTGGGTTGCGAAAAAGATATGCTGCTCCTTTTTTCTAAAGCAGATAAGATGATGAAATCTTGTTCCAATGAAGAAGAACGAAAAGATATGGGAAAGTTATTTGCGACCCAGGTTTACAAATTGCTGGGCGGCGGTGGTGAATTGGTTGTCGATGGCCAGATTGTGTGTAAAGGTTAATTAAGGAAATAAAATGAGTGAAAATAAGTATATTGGTGAGGTATGCTGGTTCGATCCCAAAAGGGGTTTTGGATTCATTTCGTGGGAAAAAGATGGAGTTAAGCAAAAAGATCTCTTCTTGCATTTCTCCGATATTTCTTGCGAAGGATTCAAGACTGTTTTTAAGCATCAAAAGGTATCTTTTGGGCTCGGCGTCAATGTACGTGGCGATCCAAAGGCTATCGACGTGATTGTGTTGAAGAACTAATTATTTCTTCAAGAAAATTTCCACAATCTGAGCGATCAAAGTAATCAAACCGGTGATGAATAAAACTTGCATTCTGAATAAATCTTTATTGGTCTCATCTGTTTGTTTGATAAGCTTCTCTAATTTCTCAGAGTGATCGTCTAGTTTTTTATCTATGTCACCCTGATTGTTTTGGATAGTGTCCAAAGACTTAATGATTTCTTCATTTTGCTCAGCTACTTCAGTTTCAATCTCAATAGCTTTCTTGTTAACCTCCAAAATGAGATCGAGGTCTTTTCGCTTGAGAGCATCGCTTTGTTTTTCGACCATGTGACCTCATTTGCGGGTTAGTTCTTCTTGCGGTTTTTCTTTCTATCCTTAATTTTGGAAATAACAGTATCTACCTTCTCTCCCAATTTTTTATAATCATCAACGATTTGTTCTTCCACCTCGGGCAGAGTTTCGGGAGCGTCCGCCAAAATGATATCGAGAGCTGTATTGAGTTGTTTACGCTGCATGTGATTATCCTTTTTTGATAATTAGTGGTTGTGTATCCATGTTGGCTGTGTCAGCGTTTTCATTTGCAAACTCTTCATCGCTGATTTGTAATTCTTCATATTTTTCTTCTTTAATAACTAAGGTAGATCTTTCACGAGACGGAATATTAGACTCATGATTGATTGGTATGTTTCTTTCTACTGTCATAAGATCAATATACTTACCTTCGGGGACATCGGGGCGATCATGACGGACAAAGATTTTATCACGTTTCACGAAAAGGGAGCCAGATTGGGCTGATTTTTGGAGTTGTTCCATGGTATATTGATAGTGTTTGGTATCCATCAGATTAATAGTTCTAAAAGCAGGAACAGTAAGGTTTAGGTCGGCTAAACTGACATTCCTATTAGAAAAGTTAGTCACCCAAAAGTGATATTGAGAGTATTTTTCCTTAGTTTTCATGATACTCTATTATATCTCTATATTAGCATCAATAATAGAGCATTTATCTGAGGTAATGATGGTTATTAAAGCTAGAGGCGAGCTGATCGACGTCACAGATCAGGTTAATTTAACTGTACAATATAAGGATCCCTTTGGCAATCCCGTCAGCCCGGATACCTTTCCTACAATTTCTATTATTCAGCCAAGTGGCTTAGTGGCCCTAGCACCAACCTCCACCGGCGTGACGCAGGTGTCTCCTGGTCTATTTTCTTTTATTTTTACCATCCCTATCAATGGTCCGTATGGCACCTGGCGAGATGATTGGGTAGCCTATGTCAATGGATATAGGTTTGAGCAAATGTTTGAGTTTATAGTTCTACATACTCAGGTTCCAAGTATCAATTCTGATGGTTATGTTCATTTAGGGGATGATCCTGGATTTAACTATTCTCAACATGCCACCAAAAATATTAACAAACTTGTTAAGTCTCTTAAAGCCAGACTTAATAGTTCAGGTAAAGCCAAGAGTGCTGATGCTTATGGCAATGTTATTTATGTAGATTGTGATATCTTCTCTTACGACATGCTGGTCACTTTTATCGCTACCGCTTTGTGGGATTTCAACCAAGTGCCATACTTTACTTTTTTTGATTTCGACGATACTTCTTTCGTAGAACAGTTCGGGGAAATTTTGGTAGAAGGTGCTACTCTTTATTCCTTGGCTTCTAAGGCTTTAATTGAAAGAGGAAGAGAGTTTCAGATTACCGATAATGGGCTCAATTTCAACCCACCGACAGTTTCTGAATTGATGATGACTGAATATAGTGCATTGTTAACAGCCTATAATGATAAACTCCGCTATATCAAAAACTCACTTCGTCCCAGCCCAAGGGGCCTCGGCGTTTTCTCAATGAATTCGGGTATCAACCCCCAATTTTCGCGTTTGCGCCACCTAAGAGCTCGCAGGCTTATTTAATGTCTTGTTCTTTTTACACCATCTAAAAAGTTCTGTTTAGAACCTAATGGTCGTAAGTTATCCAACGACCAGCATTTCTTAAAATTATCATTTTCCATATTTGTGTATGGAAGAAGTGATTGTGGGATGATATGATCTATTTGCCA
>Ga0187808_10000639_pt1 | contig 11305 bp, 10 predicted proteins | sample NC_wetland_sal_i_5_FD_132427 | JGI IMG/M metagenome (GOLD analysis project Ga0187808, IMG submission 132427) | Wetland sediment microbial communities from Neuse River Estuary, North Carolina, USA - ASW_3 | ecosystem: Environmental > Aquatic > Freshwater > Wetlands > Sediment | place: USA: North...
CCGGCCTGGCCAGCGTCATCGGTGACCTCCCTGGTAAACGGCTCCTACCAGGATGTACCACGAAGCGCAGCCGAACGAGCGGGGGGAGCCAGCCGGGCGTGCCGCCTACTCCCCATTCTGCCACATGCGCATTCGACCCACTCTAGCCGGGCCAAATGCGCAATCGGCAGAGTCGGCGGGGGCGGTGGGGCGAGGGGCGGGGGGCGGGGGGGCTGGCTTGGCGGAGAAAAAAGGGGCCAACCGTGGGGCGGGTAGCGGCGTCAATAACTACTGAGTCCGGGACAAGCGACCCTGTCGCTGCCTTGCGAAGGTGTGGTAGCCATTGATGTACCCCACAGATACCCTCGGGGATGCACGACCGCTTGCTGAAGCTATCGGCTTTGGGGGCGCCGGCGGCACACTGACCGGCACAGCCGCTCAACAAACGTCGTGGGCAGGGCGGACACAGGGAGGCTCGGTGGGCATGGAGGCGGGCGCCGAGACCGGGCCATACGCCACTATCGCTGCTGGCACGGGGGCGCGGCGGGCGCTAGCGGAGCAACTGTTCACTGCCAACTACCCGAAGCTGGCCGGTTGGATCCGGCGGCTCGTCGACGACGACGAGACCGCGCACGAGATCGCATCCGAGGCGTTCGTCCGGCTGCTGTCCAAGTGGACCAGCGTGAACAAGCTAGAGAACCCGCAGAGCTACCTGTACATGATCGCGACGAACCTGGTCCGGGACCACTGGCGCAAAATGGAGCGTGAGCGCCGGGCGATGCGCAACGTGACCGCGGGCGCCGAACATGAGCCGTACTCCGACCCGGCGCAGGACGTTGACGTGCGAGAGCTGATCCAGCAGTTGCCCGCGCGGCTGCGCGACCCGTTCCTGCTGCACTACTATGCGGGATTTGGAGTGCGTGAGATCGCGGTGCTGCTCAAGCGGCCGGACGGCACCATCAAGGCCGACCTTTTCCATGCCAGGGCGCGGCTGAAGGAAGCGCTCGCGGCGAACTCCCACGGCGGCGGAAAGGGGGCGGGCCATGCGGGGTAACGACGAGCACGACCCGCTCGACAGCTGGCTCGGCCAGCAAGTGCGGCCCTTGCCGCCACCGCCAGGGACGTTTGAGCTAATCACCCGGCGGGCGCGCCGCCGCAAGCTACGCAAGCTCGCGGTCACGGTGGGCTCAGCCGCCGCCGTGGCGGCGGCCGCCGTGGTCGTCGTCGTGCCCGGCGGTCTGCTGCTGCACGTCAGCCCCTCCTCGACGGCGAACGGAGTGGCCGCGGGACGCCAGTCGCCAACGACCAGCGGCGGCGGATCGCAACAGGTGACTGGCCACGGGACCAGGACCCCGACAGCACCAGCCGCGCACCCGACCACCCCCAGTCCGGCATCGGGCGGTTTCACCGCACCGCTCGGCCCTGTCCCTGTCAATTTCGCGCCACTGTCGGTCACCTTCGTCAGCACCGAGGTCGGCTGGGGCATCGGGAACGCCGGGGTACCCGAGCACTGTCAAGACGCCAACCCGACATTCTGCATATCGGTCGTGCGCACCGACGACGCCGGCAAGACCTGGCACGGCGGGCCGGCGCCGCGGACCTCCCAGCCGAACGGCTCGGTCGGCGTGAGCGGGATCCGGTTTCTTGACGGGGTGAACGGCTGGGCGTTCGGGCCTGAACTGTGGGCCACGCACGACGCGGGAAACTCTTGGAACCAGGTCCCCACCAGCGGCGCGCGGGTCACCGACCTGGAGACAGCCAATGGGCGGGCCTACGCGCTCTGGGCCATGTGCTCAGGCAATCCCGTCGCTGGCTTCGCCGCGGATTGCACGAGCTACACGCTGATGACCACCACCGCGGACAGCGACAACTGGCAACCCGTCAGCGGCGCGACGAGCGGCCTGACCAACGGCGGTGCCGCCACCTCGGCGGTGCTCGCGCTCACCGGTTCTGTTGGCTACCTGGTAGCGCCGGACGGGACGCTGTATTCCGGGCCGATAGGCGGCACCTGGCAGCGGGCCGGCACCGTCCCCTGCCAGCCGGGGCCGGGCCGCGCGGACGGGCTGCCGCACAACATTATGCTCGCCCTGCAGAACTCGACCCAGCTGGCCGTCGCCTGCACGGGACCGTCGTTCCCGGTCGCCACGGTGTTTACCTCGGACGACGGTGGGGCGAACTGGAGTGAGCAGGCAACCTCGGCCTGGACCGACGTGGCCCGCCCGACCCTGCCCCTCTCGCTCACCTCCGCGCCAAACGGGACGCTTGTGCTCGCTTCGAGTCTGGGCCTTGACGTCCTCCCAGCCGGCGGCTCGCAATGGCAGCTGGGAGGACTTACCGCGACGAATCCCGGGTTCATGTACGTCGGCATGACGACCGACGATCAGGGAGTCGCGGTGCCCATCGACACCGGGCTGCACGAGATCTGGATGACGTTCAACGCCGGACAGACGTGGGCGCCGACCACCCCGATCACGCCGGGCAACTAAGCCGCTCAAGCGCTTTCCGCACACCGGACCCATTACGCAACCCCGGATAGGCGGCCAATCCGTAGCCCGCACGTTATCGACTACTCTCATTCATGCGATATACACATTCTTGTTCACGGGCAGTCTGCGCCGCCACGTAAGCCATAATGACATCTGGTGTTTCCGCTTCCGTTTGGAGCCTTCATGCCACGGTCACGGACGCTTGTCGTCCTCACGGCTGCGTTCGCCCTCATCGGCGCGGCTTCCCTTGGCGTGAGCGGGATCGCTCCCGGGGCCGCGGCGTCCCCCGTTGCCCTGCCGACCCCCACGGGGGGGCAGACCTGGACCACCGCGACCGACACGATCACGATTGACCCCGTCGTCCAGGTGACGGCCGCGAGCGCCAACGGGCAGACGGGAGAGATCCTGTCCGTGACGGCTGACTCCACCACGGCGCTCACGAGCATGACGGTGCACCTGCTCGGCGCCACGTCGGACGCGGACGTGCTTGACCTGCCAATGATCCAGCCCGCCAACCCGCCCGGGTCCGGGCCGAGCACGTGGACAAGCCCGCTCATCAGCCAGGCCAACCTCCCGGGCCAGGCCAGCCTCCCGCTCGGGATCTACAACGTCGCGGTCGACGCCGCCGACGAGGGCGGCTCGTCGGTCAGCTACCAGCCCGCGGGCACGTTCGCGTTCCAGGACACGCCGTCGATCACCCCGAATCCGGCCGACGTCATGATCACCCACGACAACCCGACCCCGACGATCTCCGGCACCATCACCACGCTGGCGCCGGGCGCGACGACCGCGCAGCCGTACGGGGGCCAGGAGATCATGCTGGAGGATTCGGTCCTCGGAGACGTCCCGCTAACCACCACCGCCGGCGGCGGCTACAGCTACACCTTCTCCCACCCCGAGCCTGGGGAGATCTTCAGCATCGTGGTGCCGCCGACCTCGACCCTGGCCGGCGGCGCTACCGTCAGCGGGCAGTTCGACTCCCAGGCCGACCCGGTGGCGCTTTCGGCCAGCCTGAGCGCCTCCTCCGTCACGTACGGCGGCACAGTGACGCTCGGCGGCACGCTCAGCTACCAGCCGTCCGCAAGCTTCCTGCCACTATCCGGCCAGACCGTGCGGATCTACGACCGGCCCGGCGCGTCCACGCCGGTCGCGACGGCCGTCACCAACGCCGTCGGCCACTTCACCGCCACGCTGCCGAAAGAGGCCGCCAGCGTGCAGTGGGTCGTGCAGGCCGGGGGCCCGGCCGCCAGCAAGTACCTGGGGCCGGCGAGCGTGACGCTGCCGATGAAGGTCAACCTGCCGACGGTCGTCAGCGGGTTCGGGGTGGCGCTGAGCGTATTCGGGCAAGTCAGCATCCGCGGCTGCCTGACACTGCCGACCGGCGTCCCCGGCCACGTCCCGTCGCTTTCCGGGCTGGCCATCCAGTACTCGGCAGGCCCGAACGGGCCGTGGCGCTCGCTCGGCAGCCTGCCCGGCCAAAGCGGCGCGAGGTGCGGCAACGGCGGCTGGTCGTTCAGCGGCACGTTCGGTGCCAAGCTCAACTACGCCTACTACCGCGCCTGGTACCCGGGCACCACCGCGGCGGGAACCGGCTACCTGGCCGCCGCCAGCGGCGGGGTGCTCGTGTGGAAGTACGAGGACAGGATCACCGCGTTCTCGGTGTCGCCGCAGACGGTGCACAAGGGCGGCACACTGACGGTCAAGGGGCAACTGCAGTACTACTCGGGCAAGTGGCAGGACTACGCGAACCAGCTGGTGTACATCATCCTGCGGGCGCCCGGCCGGTGCAGCGACTGGTGCTATTTCACGATCCCTCGCACGGACTCCAACGGACGGTTCAGCGTGACGTTCGTGGATCCGCTGTCCGCCACGTGGTCCGCCGAGTACCTCGGCAACTCGAGGCATCTTGCCACTCTGGCGCCGCTCATTTACGCCAAGGTGAGCTGACGGCGCGGAGTAAGCCGCAATCGTTCGGGATGAGTTGTTTAGAAACCAGCGCTGGCGAGGAGCTCTTCGGCCGCCTCGTGCGGGCCTAGCCTGCCTTCCGCCACCCGGGCCGCCAGTTCGTCTGGCACCGCGAGCCGCGCCCTTACCGCGCCGAACGCCAGCGCTGTCACCTCGTCACGCGCCCGCTCGAGCCGCCGCCGGTCCCGTTCCCCGGCTTCCGCCAGCCAGGCCCAGTGCCGGTCTAGCTGGCGCAGGAGCTCGGCGACGCCCTCGCCCGAGGTCGCGACCGTCGTCACGACCGGCGGTTTCCACGGTGCGCTTGACAGCGCGACCATCGAGCGCAGGTCCCGCACCGCGCGTTGCGTCTCCGGGCGGTCCGCCTTGTTCACCACGAGCACGTCGGCGACCTCGAGCACGCCCGCCTTCGCCGCCTGGATCGCGTCACCCATGCCGGGAACGACGAGCACCGCCGTCGTGTCGGCCGCCGAGGCGATCTCCACCTCGGCCTGCCCGACACCGACCGTCTCGATAAGGATTACCCCGAAACCGGCGGCGTCGAGCACCCGGACCGCCTGCGGTGTCGCGGCGGCCAGCCCGCCGAGCTGCCCGCGGCTGCCCATCGACCTGATGAACACGCCGGGGTCGGTCGCGTGGTCCTGCATCCGCACCCGGTCGCCGAGCAGCGCGCCGCCGGAAAACGGCGACGTCGGGTCCACCGCGAGCACGGCCGTCCGCTCGCCCCGCGCCCGGAACTCCCTGACGAGGGCGCTGGTCACGGTGGACTTTCCCGCCCCGGGCGCGCCGGTGAGGCCGATGATCCGCGCCCCGGTCGCCATCGGGGCGAGGTCCTTCATTACCGAACGGACGGCGCTGTCTCCGTTCTCGACCATCGAGATCGCCTTGGCGACGGCACGCACGTCCCCGGCGTGAACCCGTTCGGCCAGGTTAGGCTCTGCTGGCGCCACCGACGTCAGGAGGGCACCCTGAGCAGCAGCGCCGAGCCCTGGCCGCCGCCACCGCACAGCCCCGCGGCGCCGAAACCTCCGCCGCGGCGCCGCAGCGCGTAGGCGAGGGTCAGCGCGATCCGGGTGCCCGAGGCGCCGAGCGGGTGGCCGAGCGCGATCGCGCCGCCGTTGATGTTCACCCTGTCCGGCGTGACGTCCAATTCGCGCATCGACTCGATCGCGACCGCGGCGAAGGCCTCGTTGATCTCGATGAGGTCCAGGTCGGCGACGGTGGGGCCGTTGTTACCGAGCCTTCCCTCCCGTTCGAGTGCCTTCTTGATGGCGTTCGCTGGCTGGGAGTGCAGCGAGTTGTCCGGCCCGGCCACCGTGCCGAACGCGCCGACCTCGGCGAGGATCTGGGCGCCGAGGCGCTCGGCGGCCGCCCGGCTGGCCACGATGACGGCGGCGGCGCCGTCAGAGATCTGCGAGGCCGATCCGGCGGTGATCGTGCCGTCCGCGCCGAACGCCGGTGCCAGCCTGCCCAGCGACTGGGCCGTGGTGTCGGGGCGGATGCCCTCGTCCGTTCCGAACGTCGCCACGTCCTGCTTGAGCTTGAGGTCGACCGGCACGATCTCCTCGGCGAGGATGCCGTCCTTCGTCGCGCGCGCCGCGCGCTGCTGTGAGCGAGCGGCGAACTCATCCTGCTCGGCGCGGGTGATGCCGAGCTTCTTGTTGTGACGTTCCGTGGACTCGCCCATCGCCAGCCCGTCGAACGCGTCGGTCAGGCCGTCGAGCGCCATCGAGTCGGCCATCTCGACCGGGCCGTACTTGAAGCCGCGGCGGGAGTTCCGCAGCAGGTGCGGCGCGTTCGTCATCGACTCCATCCCGCCGGCCACGATGACGTCGTACTCATCCAGCCTGATCAGGTCCGCCGCCATCGCGATCGCGTCCAGGCCGGACAGGCAGACCTTGTTGACCGTCACGGCCGGGGTGGTCATCGGGATGTCCGCCTTGACCGCGGCCTGCCGAGCGGTGATCTGCCCCGCGCCAGCCTGCAGCACGTGGCCCATGATCACGTACTGGACGTCCGCGGGCTGGATGGCGGCCCGGTCGAGGGCGCCCTTGATCGCGAAGCCGCCCAGGTCGGCGGCGGAGAATCCGGCTAGCGATCCGAGTAGCCGGCCGATCGCCGTTCGCGCTCCGCCGATGATCACTGGGTCGCCCATGCCGGCCTCCTCTGTGGTGCTTCGTTGCCTACCTGAAAAGATACCCAGCATGCTCCTGCGTATCGATCATGTGGGCATCGCCTGCCAGTCGCTTGACGTCGCGATCTCGCGGTATGAGTCGGTGTTCGGGCTCAGGGTGCTCAGTCGCGAGACCAACGAGGAGCAGGGCGTGCGTGAGGCCATGCTCGCCCTGCCGGACGGGCCGTCCTATGTGCAACTGCTCGAGCCGCTCGCGCCGGACACCCCTGTCGGCAAGTTCCTCGCCCGGCGCGGCGAAGGAATCCATCACGTGGGTTACGCCGTGCCTGACGTGGTAGCAGCACTGTCAGAGATTGGCGAGAGCGGCGTGCGCCTTATCGACAAGCGCCCGCGGCACGGGTCGATGGGCGCGTCGATCGCCTTCTTGCACCCAGCGGATCTGGGTGGGGTTCTGACCGAACTCGTGCAGCCTCGTTTAGCCTCGTGAGGTGCGCGAAACGTAACCTTTGCCCGGGTAGGTCCGGGACGCACGAGGCGCGCGAGGCCCGTAGAATGCCAGGCAGGCAACGACGAAAGCCGCCAACCGGATTGATCTGGCCGAGAACTCTGAAGACCGCACCAACCGGGCGGAGGCGGAGTAGTGTGCCTGTCACTGGGCGAGATAATCGCCGGAGACCATGATGCAGCGCCTACAGTCCTCCGGAGCCACGGACTTCGGGCTGACGAAGGGGTGGGGCGCATCTTGTGCTGGTCGCCGGCGGTGACCCGGCCGCTGACCCCCGCCTGCCGTTTCCCACGTCTAGCCAGGATTAGGCCACATGCAATCGGATATTGACGCTCAACTGACCAGCTTCTTCGAAGAGACCCCACCGCGCGACTTCGCGAAGGTAATGCGCGGTTACGATCCCCACCAGGTCGACGAGCACATCCGGCAGCTCGCTAACGAGGTTCGCCGACACCAGGAAGACGCGCTGACCGCGCGACGCGATCTCACCGACGCCCACCGGCAGATCCAGGAGCAGGAGCGGCCGACCTATTCTGGTCTGGGCGCGCGCATTGAGCAGTTGCTGAGGCTCGCCGAAGAGCAGGCCACCGAGCTCGTCCAGGCCGCCAGGTCAGAGGCCAACGAGATCAAGGCCGCCGCCAAGGTTGACGGGGCCGAGCTGCGCGCCGCCGCCGAGAACGAGGCCGCCGAGCTGCGGGCCAACGCCAAGCGGGAAACCGACGACGTGCGGGGCGCGGCCGAGCGCGAGGCCGACTCGATCCGCACCGCCTCGCGGCGCGAGGCGGACGAGCTGACCTCGACCACCGAACGTGAGGTCGCCAAGCTGCGCGCGACCGCCGACCACGAGGTCGCCGAGAAGCGCGCCGCCACCGAGCGGGACATCGCCAAGCTGCGCACCACGACCGAGCGCGAAGTGGCGCAGCTTAAGGCTTCGGCCAAGCGGGAGCGGGACGAGATCCTCACGACGTCCAAGCGGCAGGCCGACGAGATGCGGTCGCAGGCGCAGCGGATCCTCGAGGAGAGCGAGGCGCAGCGGGCGCAGGCCGAGGCCGAGTTCGAGATCCAGCTCGCCGCCCGCCGCGAAGAAGCCGAGCGGCAGGAGGCCGAGCGGCTCGCCGCCGCCCAGGCCGCCACCCAGAAGCTGGTCTCCGAGGCCGAGCAGCGGGCCTCGACCGCCGAGCAGCGGGCCGCCAAGGCGTCCGCGCAGGCCGACCAGACCCGCCGCGATGCCGACCAGCACGCACGGCAGCTTGTCAGCAACGCGAAGAAGAACGCCGACCAGATCGTCGGGCAGGCCAAGGCACAGGCTGAGCAGCTGATGTCCGAGGTGAAGTCCGAGGCCGAGCGCCGCCGGGTCACCTCGCAGCGCGAGGTCGACGAGCTGACCAGGCAGAAGGACAACATCGCCAGCCACCTCGCCCAGGTGCGACAGCTGCTCGGCGGGCAGCTCGGCGGGGCGATTCCCGGCATGGACGCGGCTTCGGTCGGCGCCCCTGCCGCCAAGCCGGCGATCACGGAGAGCGCCCCGGCGCCCGCCCCCGCCCCGGCGCCCGCTCCACCGTCGGCCCCCGCGCCCGCCACGGCTGCGGGTGCTGCCGTCCGGCAGGCGGGCAACGGCACCGCGACCGCTCAGGCCGCACGGCCGGGCAACGCCGCTGGCCAAGCGGAGGGCAAGCCGGAAAACGACGAGGACTGGTGGACCGAGTAACGGCATTCGCCTAACGGCTTCAACGGTTCGCGGGATAACACGTGTGGTGCCCCCGGCGGTAACGCCGGGGGCACCACGTGTTTTTGGCGGTTGCGCGCCCTCCCGCACGCGGAACGTGCGTTGACCACAGGTGTCGCACCAGCCCCTTCAGCACGCCGAACGCCACTCCGTTCCTCCCGTTACCGCCACTCCAGCCACTCCCATTTCACTTGCTATACGAGCTGACCACTTGCTACCCATGGTGACCACGTCACCCCTACCCATACCCGGACATAACCGGCGTGAAAATGGTCATGACGTACAGCAAGTGGTCATAACGTATGGCAAGTGGTCATGGCGTATGGCAGGTGCATCAGGCCGTGGAGGTTTGGCCGCCGTCTATGGCTAGGACCTGGCCGGTCATGAACGATGAGGCGTCGCTGGCTAGGAAGACCGCGGGGCCGGCCATCTCCTCAGGCCTGGCCCAGCGGCCCATCGGGACGTTCGCGATCGTTGCCTGGCCGCCGTCGGCAGTGTCCCACAGGCCGCGGTTCATTTCGGTCGCGGTCCAGCCGGGGCAGAGCGCGTTCACCCGCACGCCGGTCCGGCCCCACTCACTGGCGAGCGTCTTCGTGAGCGAGACGACCGCGGCCTTGGCGGCGCCGTAGGGAGCGAGAAACGGCGCCGCGGCCAGGCCGGCCGCGGAGGCGACGTTGATGATCGAGCCGATGCCACGCGCCGTCATGTGCACCCCCGCCGCCTGGCAGATCCACATGGTGGCGTCCAGGTTCAGCCGGAGAACCTTCTCCCAGCCGGACAGCCGCATGTCGAGGAACGGCACCACGAAGTTGGAGCCGCCAGCGTTGTTGACGACGATATCGAGCCGGCCGAGCCGGTCGATCGCCTCGGCCACCACGCCCGCGGCCACCTCCTGCGCGTTCAGGTCCGCCTGGATTTCGGCCGCCTCGCGGCCGAAATCCCTGATCCGTTTGGCGGTCTCGTTGAGGCCCTCGACACCGCGCGCGGTCACCGCGACGTCGGCGCCCGCCTCGGCGAAGGCGACCGCGATCACCTGACCGATGCCGCGCGACGCGCCGGTCACCAGGGCCTTCTTCCCGGCCAGGCTGAACAGCTGCTGGGTCACGGCTCATCCTCCCACTCGGTCGCCAACTCCCCCGACTCGTTAAGCGCGGCCGGGTTGACCGCCCGCGCAACCTCGTTGAGCACGGTGCGAACGTTGGTTTCCCCGACCCACAGGTGCTTGGCCCCGTCGACGCCGATGACCTCGGCCCGCGGAACCCGGGCGAAACGCTGCCGCGCCTCGTCCGGCCTCAGGTAGTCGTCGAATTCCGGCACAAGCGCCACCAGCGGCTTGCCCGATGCGGCCCACGCGTCCAGGTTCTCGTCCGTGGCGCGGCGCAGCGGCGGGGACAGCAGGATCGCCCCCTCCACCTGCGGCAGCGCGCCCCACTTGAGCGCGAGTTCGGTGCCGAACGACCAGCCGAGCAGCCACAGCCGGGGCAGTCCCTGCGCCGCCGCGTAGGCGACGGCGGCCTCAACGTCGTGCTTCTCGATTTCTCCCGCGCCGAACTCGCCGTCGCTCTTGCCCTGCTCGGACTCGGTACCCCGGGTGTTGAACCGGAGCACGGCCAGGTCCGCGAGCGCGGGCAGCCGGTAGGACGCCTTGCGGATCACATGGCTGTCCATCATCCCGCCGTGCGTCGGCAGCGGATGCAGGCAGACAAGCGTGGCGGCCGGCGCACGATGCGCGGGCAGCGCGAGCTCGCCGACCAGCTTCAGGCCGTCCGCCGTCGTGATGGTGATCGGCGTCCGCCTGGCCGGAAGGATCGTCGCGGCCCTGATCTGATTCACGGTTTCCTCTCGGGGTCAGCGTCAGCCGGGGCGGCGCTGCAGGCGTCGCTGCCAGCACACGGTGTGCCAGTGCCGCCGCGACGACGTGCCCGCGTGCCCCGGCCACACCACCACATGTGCGGTACCAGGGTAGATCTCCTGGTCACAGCCGGGGCAGCGGTATGCCTTGACGGCCGCGGCGCCCGGCACCGGGCGCACCACCCAGTCACCGTCCGGCCACTCTTCGATCCGCTCCGGCCCCAGCGGCGGGGCCGGCGCTGCGGGCCGGGGTCGCCGGGTCTTACGCGGACTCATGATTATCCAGATTATCGGGGGTGCGGGGGTCGTCCCCCGCAGGCAAACAGAGCTTATCCGTGTACGGATACTCGCCGACTCGCACTACAGTGACGTTTCGTGCGGCTCGTCATTGCCCGGTGCAGCGTCGACTACGACGGTCGGCTGACCGCTCATCTCCCATCTGCCCTCCGGCTGCTTATCGTCAAGGCCGACGGCTCCGTCCTCGTGCATTCGGACGGCGGCTCGTATAAGCCGCTCAACTGGATGTCGCCGCCGTGCCGGCTGACCGAGCAACCGGACAAGTGGACGGTCACCAACAAGGCGGGCGAGACGCTGATGATCACCATCGAGGAGACGATCACCGACACGTCCGTGGAGTTGGGCACCGACCCCGGCCTGGTGAA
>Ga0187808_10000640_pt1 | contig 11301 bp, 10 predicted proteins | sample NC_wetland_sal_i_5_FD_132427 | JGI IMG/M metagenome (GOLD analysis project Ga0187808, IMG submission 132427) | Wetland sediment microbial communities from Neuse River Estuary, North Carolina, USA - ASW_3 | ecosystem: Environmental > Aquatic > Freshwater > Wetlands > Sediment | place: USA: North...
CAGTGTCGCGGATCGACGCGGTCTGCAGATAGAGCTTGGTCGCCGCAACCAGCTTGGCCTCGACGCGCGTCTGCACCGCCTCGAACGCCTGCCATTGATTGCTCGAGATGAGCTTCTTGCCGGTGGCCCGCTCGGCGAACAACTGTGCCGGCATCGCGAGGAAGGCCGCGGCGCCGCCGATTACCGGCTCGCTGTCGGTGAAGGTGAAGCGATGGCGGTCCTCGGCCAGGGTGGAAAGATTGAGCGTCCAGATTTCGTAGGCGCCGGTGAATCGCGCTTCGTTCGAGTCGCGCTCCGATTGAAAGGACTCGGTCGGCAGGCTCACCACCATCACCGCGTCGAGCCGATCGTCCGCCTCGCCTGCGACGAACCGCTTGACGCAGGCATCGACCCCGCCCGGCGGCTGGATCGGCACCGCCTTCACGTTCGGCAGAGTGCCGACCAGGGTGTCGATGTCGGCTTCGGTCTGAGGCGAGATCGGTCCAATCACGCCGACCCCGATCTTGATCGGCGCCGCGTTCGCGGGTGGCGCGCCTGCGGCCATCAGGATTGCCGCGCCGAGCATTGCCGTAATTTTTCTCATCGCTTAAGTGCTCCGGCGAGTTCGCCGGGCCGAGAGCTTTTCAAAACCTGCCGCGATCTTCAACCCGCCCCCCTCTGTCATCCTCACGAGCCGAGCAACGCGAGGGGAGGAAGGATCTCGCACAGCTGCGCGCCAGCGAAGCCGGTTCCGGTCTCCGAGTCGCTGCATTCGCCTGTGCTCACATCCTCTCCCCGCATCGGCCGGTTGCTTGAGTATCCGGTCCGAAAGCTACAATGTCTAGTTGGCTGCGCCGAAGATTTCTTTGAACAAGCTGCGGCGCCGCGGACCGCGATGGCCGAGCACATAGTCCACATATTGCCGGAGCAAGTCGCCAGCCAGATTGCGGCGGGCGAAGTCGTCGAGCGGCCGGCCTCTGCCGTCAAGGAGCTGATCGAGAACTCGCTCGATGCGGGCGCTCGCTCGGTAAGCGTCGAGATTCTGGGCGGCGGCTCGGCGCTGATCGCCGTCGCCGACGACGGGTGCGGTATGACGCGCGCCGATGCGATCCTTTCGCTCCGGCGTCATGCGACTTCGAAGATTCGCAGCGCCGCCGACTTGAGCGCGATTCGTACGCTCGGGTTTCGCGGCGAGGCGCTCGCCTCGATCGCCAGCGTGTCGCATCTTCGGATGCAAACGCGGCGCGCCGCCGACGATCACGGTGTCGAGCTCGCTGCCGAGGCCGGCAATATAGAGGATACGCGGACCTGCGCGATGGCGGCGGGAACCCGCATCGAAGTCCGCGGGCTGTTCTTCAACACTCCGGCGCGGCTCAAGTTCCTGAAGACGGTCGCCACCGAGCAAGGTGCGATCGCCGAGGCTTTTCAGCGCATCGCGCTCGCCAGCCATCACATCGCGTTTCGCCTGTCCGCCGACGGCCGCACGATCTTCGATTTGCCGCGCGCCAACTCGGTGCTCGAGCGATTCCGCCAGGTCTTCGGTCCCAGGATCGCGTCCCGGATGCTTGCGTTCGACCTCGATCGCCCCGGGATTCGCGCCCAAGGGCTGGCGGCAACCAGCCAGGAGTCGTTTGCCACCGGCAGAATGATCTTCACCTTCGTCAACGGCCGCTCGGTTCGCGACCGAATGTTGATTCGCGCCATCGAGCAGGCCTACCAGACGCTCGTCCCGCGCGGCCGCCATCCGGCGGCGTTGCTGTTCGTCGATATGCGGCACGAGGATGTTGACGTGAACGTGCATCCGATGAAGACCGAGGTGCGATTTCGCAACGGCGGCGCGGTTTTCGACGTCGTTTATCGCGCGATTCGCGACCGATTGGCGGATCAGACGGAAAATGCGCCGCTTGCGACTTTAGTTGACACGTCGGCGCGCGCCTCTGAGGCGCCTACGCCATCCACCGATGACGCCGCGATGGGGCTCATCACGATGGCGCCGCCAGGCGAGGATGCCCGCGCCCGCCAATCGCCCAGCGTCCGCGGCGATTCGGTCGCGAGTCCGCGCGGCGACGCGCCGCTGCGCCTCGTGCCCGATGCGCCCAATCCGGCGTCGTTTCAGCGCCCGCTGAGCCTCGCCTACGATCGCGACGCGCGCAGCGGCGGCGCGGCGGCAGCGGCCGCGCATCCGCCCGCGCCAATCCCGATGTACTCGAAGCTCAGGGTGATCGGACAAATCTTCGCCGGGTACATTGCGCTCGAGACCGAGGAGGGGTTGATCCTGGTCGATCAGCACGCGGCGCACGAGCGCGTCACGTTCGAAAAGCTGCGCCGGGAACTCCGCGACGGCGGAATTCGCACACAGGCGATGCTCGCGCCGGTGCCGGTCGAGCTGAATCCCGCGCGCGCGCCGCAGGTTCATGGCGCGTTAAGCGAGCTTCGCGCGATGGGCTTCGATGTAGAGCCGTTCGGGCCGACTACCCTGCTGCTCAAGGGAGCGCCGGCGGTGTTCGGGCCCGAAGGCGGCGCGAAACTGCTTGGCGACATGATCGAGAGCATGGGCGACAACGAAAGCGGCTTTCGCGGCGGCGGCGAGGCCGGGTTCGAGAATTGGCTCAAGCAGCTCGCGTGTCACGGCTCGGTTCGAGTCGGGCGAGTGCTCGAGCTGGCGGAAATCCATTCGCTGCTCGCCGAACTGGATCGGACCGAGTTCAAGACCAACTGTCCGCACGGGCGCCCGGTGCATATCCAGTTCGGACGCGGGCAAATCGAACGGATGTTTCGCCGATGAGTTTGTCGCTGTTGGAGATTGGCGCGTTGCGGCGACCGGCGAGAATAGCGGTCGGCTTTCTTGTCGGGCCGACCGGAGCCGGCAAGTCCGCGCTCGCGATGGAAGTGGCGGAGCGCACGAACTGCGAGATAGTCAACGCCGACTCGCGCCAGTTTTATCGCGGGATGGATCTCGGCACGGCGAAACCGTCAGCCGAGCACCGCCGCCGCGTACCGCATCACCTTGTCGACGTGCGCGATCCGGGCCAGCCGCTCGACGTCGCGGAGTTCGCACAAATTGCGCGCGCGGCCATCGAAGAGATCGCGGCGCGGGGGCGAAATCCGCTGGTCGTCGGCGGCAGCGGGCTTTATTTGCGCGTGATCCGCGGCGGGATCTTTCGCGGGCCGGCTGCGTCGGCGGAAATTCGCGATCGATTGGCAGAAACGGCGGAAAAGCGCGGCGTCGCGCATCTGCATCGGCAGCTGCGCGAGATCGATCCAGAGGCGGCGAATCGAATTGGCGCCAACGACCTGTACCGCGTGGTGCGGGCTCTGGAAGTCTTCGAGTTGACGGGCGAAACGATTTCGGCGCATCAACGCCGCCATCGCTTTGCCGACAATGGCTACGACACTTTGACCGTGGGTGTCGAAGTCGAGCGAAAAAGACTCTATGCGGCGATCGACGCGCGCTTCGATGCGATGGTAGCGGCCGGGCTGGTCGGGGAAGTGCGCGCGCTCATCGACGCGGGACACTCGCCGGACAAGCCGCCGCTGAGTACGATCGGGTACAAGCAAATCGCGGCGCATCTCCGCGGCGAGATGACGCTGGCCGATGCGGCGGCTATGGCCAAGCGGGAATCGCGGCGGCTGGCCAAGCGACAAATGACATGGTTTCGCCGCGAGCCGGAGATCGTGTGGCTTGACCCGGAGCGCGGCGCTCAGGATGCTTTGGCAATTTTCGAGAAATTTTTTTCCTTGCACAGCAGGCGTGAATCAGATTGAAGGGCGATTCGAACGGACATAAGGCGCGCGGCGCGAAAAGTCGCGCAATTGACCTCGCGACAGCCGCGGCGCCGGGGACCGAGCCGCCGAGCGCGATCGACCGGGTGCGCCTGGCGCGGCATCAGAGCCGGCCGCAGACGCTCGATTATATCGACTTGCTGATGCGCGACTTTATCGAAATTCATGGGGACCGGCGCTTCGCCGACGACGGTGCGATCGTGGCGGGGCTCGCCTATTTCGGGCGCCGCGCGGTTGCCGTCGTGGGTCATCAGCGGGGCCGCTCGACCACCGAGAGACTCAAGCGCAACTTCGGCAAGCCGCTGCCCGAGGGCTATCGCAAGGCGGCGCGCGTTTATGAGCTGGCAGAGCGGTTTGGGCTGCCGATAATCACATTGATCGACACCCAGGGGGGAGAGTCCGGGGTTGGCGCGGAGGAGCGCGGGCAGATCGAGGCGATCGCTCGCAACCTGGAACTGATGGCGCGGCTGACCGTGCCCATCGTTGCGTGCGTGATAGGCGAGGGCGGCTCGGGAGGCGCGCTGGCGCTTGGAGTGGCCAACGCGGTGCTGATGCAGGAGAACGCATGTTACTCGGTGATCACGCCGGAAGGATGCGCGGCGATTTTGTGGCGCGCGGGGAGCGAGGAGAATGTTGCGGCGGCGGCGACGGCGCTGAAGTTGTCGGCGCCCGATTTGCTCGAGCTCGGACTGATCGACGAGATTGTGCCGGAGCCGGCCGGTGGAGCGCATACTGCGCCCGCTGAAGCCGCCCATCTGCTCGGCGCGGCGCTCACCCGACGTCTGGAGCGGCTGCTCAAGCTGAAGCCGGCCGAATTGCGCCGCTGGCGCGAACGCAAGCTGGCGGCGATGGGCTCGCGCTATCTCACGAGCGCCAGCGTGGATAGCGGCCGTCCCGTGAGCTGAGCATTCACTTCATTGAATGTGAAAGCAGGGGTCACCCCTGCGCGAGCGTAACCTTTTCGCGCGGCCGTAGTTTATCTGTTCAGCGAGCAATCGCAGGAGGTCGAGCATGGACACGCAGAGCAGGCAGGCGAGGATCATTCCGTCGATGCGCTATCGAAATGCGCCGGCCGCCATCGAATGGCTGTGCAAGGCCTTCGGCTTTGAGAAACATCTCGTCGTGCCCGGACCGGACGGCACGGTCGTTCACGCCCAGCTTACATTTGACAATTCAATGATCATGCTGTCGTCGGTCGGCGGCGGCATGTTCGGCCGCCTGATGAAGCATCCCGACGAAATCGGCGGCGCCGAAACGCAAAGCGCCTACGTCATCGTCCCCGATTGCGACGCGCATTACGCGCGCGCCAAGGCCGCCGGCGCCACGATGCTGCGCGATGTCCAGGACGAGGACTATGGCGGCAGAGGCTATACCTGCCGTGATCTGGAGGGCCACATCTGGAGTTTCGGCAGCTACGATCCGTGGCAACCGAGCCGCTAACTAGTTTCCATCTGAGAAGGGGATCCAACGCGCGCGGACGCGCTCGGCCCCATTGCTAGTGCATACGTTGAAAAGGGGCGGGCAGTAGGGTAGCCATTCTGGTTCGATGTCATCACGGACGAGCAGGAAGCCGGCCGCTGCGGTCGACACCGGCGCGGAGCCGCCGTCGATTGAGACTCTGCGCGCGCGGATGGACGAGATAAACCTCAAGATCCTGCGGCTGGTGTCGCTGCGGGCAAATCTCGCCCTGGAGATCGGGCGGCTCAAGCACAGCAACGGCGGCGCGATTTATCAACCGGTGCGCGAGCGGGCGATTATCGAAAAGATGATCGCCGAAAACCAGGGGCCGCTCACCGACGACCAAGTCAAGCGAATTTATGTCGAGATAATTTCGGCCTGCCGGGCGCTCGAGCACGAGCCCACAGTGGCGTTCCTCGGCCCGGAGCATACCTACTCGCATGAGGCGGCGCGGATGCGGTTTGGATCGAGCGTCGAGCTGATGGGGCTTGAATCCTTCGCCGCGGTGTTTCAGGCGATTGAGAACGGGCGGGCCGATTTCGGCGTGGTGCCGGTGGAGAACTCGACCGAAGGATCGGTGACGCTGACGCTGGACCTGCTGATCGACACGGCGCTGGTGATAATCGGCGAAATCCTGCTGCCGATTCGGCATTCGATAATGTCGCTGAGCGGCGCGGCGGACGAGGTCAAGCGGATCGTGTCTCATCAGCAAAGCCTCGCGCAATGCCGCGGCTACCTGAGCGCGAATTTTCCCAACTGCGAGACCGAAGCGGTCGCGTCCAATGCGCTGGCGGCAAAGCGCGCGGCGGAGGATTCGTCAATTGCGGCGATCGCGTCGGCCGCGGCGGGCGAGGCGTACGGGCTCAAGGCGATCGCGACCAACGTGCAGGACGTCGCAACCAACACGACGCGATTCCTGGTGATGGGGACGCGGCCGGTCCAGAGGTCGGGGAAGGACAAGACGACGCTGCTGTTCGCGGTTGCGGACCGCGTGGGGACGTTGAACCAGGCGCTGAACCTGTTCGCGCGCAATGCGATCAATATCTCGAAGATTGAATCGCGTCCGCTGCGCGCGCGGCCGTGGGAGTACCTGTTTTTTGTCGACGTTAAGGGCCATCGCGACGACCCCAAGCTGGCGCGCGCGCTCAAGGCGCTCGGGCGCAAGGCCCTATTCTTGAAGGTCTTAGGATCGTATCCTGAAGGCAGGTCGGCCGCTGCCTGAGCCTGGCAGCCGGAAAAGCGTTTGCAACTTTTCACTGGCCGTTCATCGCCTTGACCAAAGTTCAAGATCTCGTATACCCGTCGGTCGCCGCGCTTGCTCCCTACGAGCCGGGCAAGCCGATTGAGGAACTGCAGCGCGAACTCGGAATCAACGATCCGGTAAAGCTCGCCTCGAACGAGAATCCGCTGGGGCCGTCGCCGCGCGCGATAGAGGCGATCAAGGCGGCGCTGCCGGAGCTGAATCGCTATCCCGACGGTGCGAGCTACGAGCTGCGGCGCAAGATCGCGGCGTATTACAAGATTGGAGTCGAGCGGGTATTTGCGGCCTCGGGATCGGTCGAGGTGCTCAACCTGCTGGCGTTTCTTTATCTGCGCCCGGGACTGAACTCGGTCTACTCGGAGCATTCATTCGCGATTTATCCGCTGGCGACGGCGGCCGCCGGCGGGGAGCATCGCGTGGCCAGGACCAGCGACGGATTCTCGCACGACCTCGAGGCGATGGCGGCTGCGATCGACGCCAACACGCGCATAGTTTTTCTTGGCAATCCGAACAATCCGACCGGCACGATTTACCGGCGCGCCGAATGGAAACGGTTTCTCGACCGCGTTCCGGAGAACGTGGTGATCGTCGCCGACGAGGCGTACTTCGAATTCGTGCGCGACCCGCATTATCCCGACTCGATGGAGGACCACGACGATCGGCGGCTGATAATCACGCTCAGGACGTTCTCGAAGATTTTCGGTCTGGCGGGAATTCGGGTCGGATACGCGGTGGCGCGGCCGGACATGATCCAGATGCTGCATAACGTTCGTCAGCCGTTCAACGTGACGTCGCTGGCGCAGGTGGCGGCGATCGCGGGAATGGACGACCGGGCGCATATCGCCAGAACGCTGCAAGTCAACGCCGAGGGGATGGATTATCTGGAAGGCGAGTTCGCGCGGCTCAAGCTGCCGTTCGTGCCGAGCCAGGCGAATTTTTTTCTAGTCGAGGTCGGAGACGGGCGCGCGGTTTACGAGAATTTGCTGCGCAAGGGCGTAATCGTGCGCGCGATGAACGGCTACGGGTATCGGCGGCACGTGCGAATCAGCGTCGGGCTGCCGGAGGAGAATCGCCGCCTGGTCGCGGCGCTCGCCGAGGTGCTGGGCGCGTAGGCAGATGGAGCTATTTCGGCAGATGACCGTTTGCGGGGTGGGCCTGATCGGAGGCTCGCTTGCGCTTTTCGCGCGGCGCGCGGGCCTGGCGGGCAAGGTGGTGGGCCTGGGACGGTCGCAGGCCAACCTGGACGTTGCAGTCGAGCGCGGGATGATCGACCTGGCGACGAGGGACCCGGTCGAGGCGGCGCGCGGCGCCGACCTGATCGTGCTGGCCGTGCCGATACTGACGATGCGCGCACGGCTTGAAAAAATGATCGAGCACACGGCGCCGGACGCGGTAGTGACCGACGTCGGGAGCGTGAAGGGGTACGTGGTGCGCGAGCTGGAGCCGCTGATCACGGGGAAGAGATCGCTGGTCGCGGCGCATCCGGTGGCCGGCAAGGAAACGACGGGAGCGGCGGCGGCCGACCCGGGGCTGTTTCGGGACCGGCGCGTGATAATCACGCCGTCGGCGAAGAGCACGCCGGCGGCAATCGGTAAAATCGAACAGCTGTGGGACGAGACCGGCGCGTGCGTCGAAATGATGGACGCATCGACGCACGACCAGATCCTCGCGCGCTCGAGTCATCTGCCGCAGATAGTATCGAGCGTGCTGGCGGCGGCGCTTAAGGGGGAGAAGGTCGGGGACAAAATTGCGGCGGAATACGGCGCCGGGGGCTTGCGCGATACGACGCGGCTGGCGGCGTCGTCGTGGGAGATGTGGCGCGACATTTTTGCGACCAATCGCGAGGCGATAGCGGCGGCGCTGAAGCTCTACGGCGGGACGTTCGCGGAGTTTCAGCGGCTGGTCGAGGCCGGCGACCTGGAAGGAGTCGAGAAGATTTTCAATCGCGGCAGGGCGATGCGGGCAGAGATCAGGTGAATCGAAGGCGGCCGATAGTTGCCATCGACGGGCCGGTCGGAGCGGGAAAATCCGTGGCGGCGCGAGCGCTCGCCCGCGCGCTTGGGTTTTCGTACCTGAACACGGGCGCGATGTATCGCGCGGCTGCTTTAGCAGCGCGCGCGGCCGGCGTCGGCCCGGACGACGCAAACGCCGAAGCGCGATTGGCGCCGGTGCTGGCGGCGATAAGGATCAAGTTCGATGGCGAGAAGATAATGCTCAACGACCGAGACGTGAGCGCGTTGGTGGACGCGCCGGAAATCGGCGATCTGGCGTCGCGCTTCTCGGCGCTTGGCGCGGTGCGCGCGCGGATGCGCGAGTTGCAGCGCGCGGCGGGCGCGGACGGGGGAGTGGTGATGGAAGGACGCGATATCGGCACGGCGATTTTTCCCGACGCCGAGTTCAAATTTTTTCTCGATGCGGACGTGAAGACGCGAGCGCGTCGCAGATTCGAAGAACTCAAGCGCAAGGGCGCGTCGATCACGGAGCATGAAGTGCTGGAGCAGCTGATCGAGCGCGACCGCCGTGACAGCGGGCGCGAGCTGGCGCCGCTCAGGCGCGCGGAGGATGCGATGGTGATCGATTCAACGAAGCTTTCGGTCGACGCAGTGGTCGCGGCGATGAAAGCGCAGATTAATGCTAGAATCAACGGCGGCAAGGGCTTGAAACGAGCCTAGCCCGGTTGTAAGGATTGCAGCAGCCCTCAAGTCCCGGAAGGTCCCACTAAATGGAGAAAGCTTTGCCTGAACAGATGAGCGGAGGAGAAAATGACTTTGAGTCGTTGATGGAAGAGAGTTTGAAAGCTCCCCGTCCCGGCGATGTGCTGGTTGGAAGAGTGCTTCTGATCACGCGCGACAGCGTCATTATCGACATCAACTACAAGTGCGAAGGGCAGGTCCCCCTCGCCGAATTCCTTGACCATGAAGGGCACCCGACGGTCAAGGAGGGCGACGAGGTTGACGTGTATTTCGAAGGCACCGAGACGGAAAACGGAACCGTGATGCTTTCGCACGCGAAGGCCGAAAAGTACAAAGTCTGGCGCGAACTCGAGAAGGCGTTTCAGTCGGAGACGCCGGTCGAAGGCGTAGTGCTGGGCAAAGTCAAAGGCGGACTGAAAGTCGATATCGGGGTGCCGGCGTTTCTGCCGGGCTCGCATGTCGATATTCGCCCGGCGCGCAATCTGGACCGATACTTGGGGCAGCGCGGCCGCTTCCAAATCCTGAAGTTCAATCGCGCGCGCGGCAACGTCGTGGTCTCGCGGCGCAGCGTGCTCGAGCGCGAGCGCGCGTCGCTCAAGGAACAGACGCTCAAGGTGCTCGAAGAGGGCGTGATCCTCGAAGGCACCGTCAAAAATATTACCGACTACGGCGCGTTCATCGATCTCGGCGGAATCGACGGCCTGCTGCACATCACGGACATGGCATGGGGCCGATTGCAGCATCCGTCGGAAGTCTTGAAGGTCGGAGACAAGGTCAAGGTGGTCGTACTGAAATACGATCCCGAGCGCGAGCGCGTGTCGCTGGGAATGAAGCAGATCATGCCCGATCCATGGACCAGGGTGGCGGAAGCCTATCCGCCGGGCACCCGAATCAAGGGCAAGGTCGTCAGCGTGACTGACTACGGCGCGTTCGTAGAAATCGAAAAAGGCGTGGAGGGATTGATCCACGTCTCGGAGATGAGCTGGAGCAAGCGCGCGGTCCATCCGTCGAAGGTCGTGAATCCCGGCGACCTGGTGGAAGTGCAGGTGCTGGGAGTTGACGAGGCGAATCGCAGAATCTCGCTCGGACTCAAGCAGACCGAGGCCAATCCGTGGGAGGAACTCGCGCACAAGCATCCGATTGGCAGCCGGGTCAAGGGCAAGGTCAAGTCGATCACGGACTTTGGCGTGTTCGTCGAGATCGAGCCGGGGATCGACGGACTGGTGCATATTTCGGATCTGTCGTGGACCAAGAAAATTCGCCATCCGAGCGAAGTGTGCAAGAAGGGCGACGAGCTGGAAGCGACGGTGCTGGGAATCGACGTCGAGAACGAGCGCGTCAGTCTGGGCGTCAAGCAGCTCTCGACCGACCCGTGGAATACGGTGGCTGAGCGTTACCCGCTGAACACGCGAATTCATGGCAAGGTCAGTTCGGTGGCCGACTTCGGCGTGTTCGTGGAGATCGAGGAGGGAATCGAAGGCTTGATCCACATCTCGCAGCTCAGCAACGAGCGCGTCGACAAGCCGTCGTCGCTGTACAAGGTCGGCGACGAGCTGGAGGCGCTGGTGGTGCAGCTCGACCCCAAGGAGCGCCGGATAGGCCTGTCGATTAAAGCGCTCAAGCAGCACGAAGAGCGCGAGGAAATGCAGGCCTACCTCAAGCGCGAGCACGAGGCGGCGCGGTTCTCGATGGAAGATATCCTGAACGAAGAGCTCAAGCTCGACCGCGACGACAGCGAGCGGCGCGCGGCGCGCGGCGGCCGCGGCAACAACAGCTAGGCGAGGGAGCCGCTTCAGGCAAGCGGGGCGCGGACGGCGGCGAGATCGATGACCAAGCGGGGAATCATCGAACAACTACTGGCGCGTCGGCAGAACTTTACGCATCGCGAGTCAGAGACGATCGTCAATGCGATGTTCGACGCGATGACCGGCGCGCTGACGCGCGGCGAGCGGATCGAAATCCGCGGCTTCGGCAGTTTCGCGGTGAAGCAGCGTCGGGCGCGGCAAGGCCGCAATCCCAAGACCGGGCAGTTGGTCAGCGTCGAGGCCAAGCGGATTCCGTTCTTCCGCGCGGGCAAGGAACTCCGAATCGAAGTTAATGGCGCCGAAGAAGCGGGTCGTTAAGCGG
>Ga0187808_10000641_pt1 | contig 11289 bp, 10 predicted proteins | sample NC_wetland_sal_i_5_FD_132427 | JGI IMG/M metagenome (GOLD analysis project Ga0187808, IMG submission 132427) | Wetland sediment microbial communities from Neuse River Estuary, North Carolina, USA - ASW_3 | ecosystem: Environmental > Aquatic > Freshwater > Wetlands > Sediment | place: USA: North...
GCGACAAGGGCATTTTTTTACAGTATCGCTTTTCTTATGCTACTATACCACAAGCATTACGTATCCGTTCGAAATACATGCTCTCCGGCAGATACGGTGCAAGAGAGTTCGGTTTGAACCGATTAGTGCCCCCGAAGTTCTTTAGAGGCAAAAACGTGATGCAAGAAACGAAAAGAACGTTACGTTTTTGGCGAGAACGCGAACGTTGTTTTCTTTTGTTTTAGAGAAGACGTTAACGTTCGTTGGCGCTATGAAGCCCCCCCTGTGTTCTCATTTCGTTCTTGCTCAAGAGAAATGACGTTCACAAGAGGACAGAAGCTGCTTCTACGTTCTTTCCTCTAAAGATCTAGGAGGACAAGTATTCTGGAAATGACCGTTGGCGCCGTGCATAGGGTCGTCGAGTACCAGGGTGCCAGTGGGGATTTATGATGAGGTAGTTGTGCAAGTGGTCTGAGCAATAACAGTACTTATTAGCTCGCTTGATAAGATAGCAATGGCTTTGCATGTGGATGTATAGGTGTTGGTGGAGAGTGTGACAGATAAGGCAGATCAAGGTTAAGAGGAGATGGGGCCTTCAGTGGCCTCGCTTGGGATGAACTTGTTGGTCGACTGCACAAAAGGGAAACGCTTGTCCAAACGAGAGACCAAATGCTGACTAAAGCAGCAATCTACCGAGTTTGTTACTGATATTCCAAGTTGACGTTTTATCTATATGAAGCAAATTGCATGTAATGACGGAAGGGGCATCAAGTGAACCAGCAGAGGCAGTTCAAACCGTTAGGACAGCAGCCTCAATCGTCACCAACACCTATGTGGAGTCCACCGTATCAAGGTACTCCACCTGTCCAAATAGCTGAGATGCCAGCAGAGGCAAGGAGATACCAGCCTAAGGGACCACCAGCGCAAAGCGAGCATCAGTCGATTTGTAGACGTTGTGGTAGAGAATTTGGTTTTCTTGACCGGCTCGGTCACGATAAAAAAAGCCACTATTGCCGTACTTGCAGCAGTCAGATAGGTCAATTACTTCAGCTTTTCCGCGCAAAATTTCTTGAAGTGACACGTTATGGCTCCCTCAACAGTACGGATTGGATGGCGTTACAGAGTCTTGCAGCTCAAGAACGCCTGGATATGCAGGAGGCATTGGCATTTATATACAAAGATGCCGTAGGACTTATAGAGCGGTTTGTAGCGCAAGCAGAGGCGAGTGGTGGTATTACTGACGAAAAAGAGCGCTATATCCTTCACTTGCTAAAAATACTTGCTATTCCAAATGAGTTAGCTCTGCCAATTCTTCAAAGGTTAACCTACTCAAAGCAGCGTGCGAACATTCAGCGTTTTAATCAAGCAGTAGTGTAGGCAGAGGCTAGCGGCAGTATCACCAGTGAAACAATACGTCGGATTTATAAATTGCAGAAAGCATTGGCTATTCCAGATGAGGTAGCTCAGCCAGCTTTCCAATGGCTAGTTGCCTCGAAGCAACGCAAGAACATCCAGCTCTTCAATCAAGCAGTGGCACAAGCAAAAGCTGAGGATGATATTACCGACGAACCAATGCGCCGGATTTTTGAGTTGCAGAAAGCGCTGGCTATTCCAGATGAGGTGGCGCGACCGGCATTCCAGCAGTTAGCTCAAGTGAGGAAAAGTAAGAAAGTCCAGCGGTTTAATCAAGCAGTGGCCCAAGCAGAAGCTGAGGATGATATTACCTATGAGACAATACAGCGGATTTCTAACATGCAAAGATCGTTGGCTATTCCAGATGAAGTAGCACGACCGGCATTCCAGCGGTTAGCCTATTTAAAAGAACTCACTGATATACGGAGAGGCGACCTGCCTACGGTATCTACCAGTTTAGAGTTGGAGTCTGATGAGTTGTGCCGCCTTGAAACACCGGCTACCTATCATAAAGTCAATGCTAGATCCACGACACGTATTTTCGGACGACTCATCGCTACCAGTAAGAAACTGCATTTCCTCTCGCCTACACGAGGTTTTTCGATAAGCTGGAGTACAATTATGCTTGTCGAAATTCGTTCACATCCAGAGCTACATGCCTGAAGTCTTCTATGTTACGGGTCTGGCAAGGATTCCTTCCTGGGACAGCCATTTTCGCCCGAAAAGTCTCTTCCACTCGCGAAAGCTCTAGGATGGGATAATGCATCACCTTCTCCTGTGCCCAAATACCGGCCTCGAGTACTAACGGACCCAAAAACAACAATAAGAAAATAAAACGCCTTGTGGAGCCGATTGAGGTACATGCCTTCTAAGTCTTTGTAGAAATTGTCGTGACCAGATCAAAGTTAGTCATGACGCCTTCTGCAAAGTAAGCATTAATCTCGGCCCCTAATATAAAAATTATGGCAAAATAGTAAAAGAAGATGAGTAGTATAGCGACGGAGCCTACTGCCGCAGCTAGGCCGCTTAAAAAATGCTGAACGTAGTAGGGGAAGAGGATCACGTACAATTGCAGAAGCAAGGCGGCCGCTGCTGCTCCGAGCCAACTTTTGCGAAAGCGAATCTTTTGATTAGGGATAATGATATAAATGGCCTGGAAAAGCAGGTATATCGCTACATACCCCCCTAAAAATTGTATGACAATGGCGGTACTGCCAGCAAATGGGCCCGGCAGAAGAGAGATAGCCAGAGATGATAAGGTTCCTGCGCCTATCGAGACCGGTATGAGCAAAATAAAGAGGAAAAGCATACCGATAGCGATTACATTCTGGGCGATAAATGTTCTTGGGCGTATGTGGTAGATGATACCAAAACAGTCTTCCATGAGGACGAAGAGGCGCGAACCATAATAAATAGCAAACCCAACGGTGATGATCCATAGTAGGCCACTGGCGTTCGACAATTGCTGACTGGCGCCATTGAGAATGGCTGAAATTTGTGTTGATGTTGCCCATGGGAAGATCTTCATGAAGTAATTGATGAGGGTGTTGTATTCTTGAGGGCTCAATCCACCAAGGATGTTCCCAAGAATGGCCAGTGTTGCAGTGAAGAACGGAAACATTGCCATGAGCAAGTTATATGCCAGGGCCGCAGCAAGGCTCCATGACCAATCGTTATTGAATTTGTTCCAGAAGTCCAGCAGGGGCTTCGCGTTTTTCACGGCAGTTTGCACCGGTTCCGGTGCATTCTTTAATACATTTTCGGCCGGTGTCTCCATGTTATCTGCCATCATATCCCTCTCAGCTCTTTTATCATAGCATGTGGAGCGTTATTTGGCGTTTTAGCTCAGACACACTCTGCTTAAAACATGCATAGCGTATCACCTATAATAAATACGACAGACCATCCTGTAGGAGCAACAGGGAAATGAGTATCCAGAAAGGGGCGATCTTTGATGCTGTAAAGCCGACACCAGCTTCAGATACAAGCTCATCCTCTTCACTACTCCCAGCACAAAGCAACAACGCACAAGCCCCAGCGGCTCCATCTGTTCAAGAGAGTAAACAAACTCCTGGCATAGATGGGAGTAGTGCCCCTCCTAACCAGGTTCATAAAGGACCTGAGAAGTAAAAAAGGTTCTACGGGCGAAAATGGCTGTCCCAGGAAGGAATCCTTACTAGACCCCTGATACGGTTGTGGTAGAATGATACGAAGCCCAGAGGCGCGAACTTACGTGAGGCATACCCCTGCCTCAACTCTGTGCCCGCCAGATCTGCATGGTGCTGTCGCCACAATCTCCTCCAGACGTGATAGCATCCTCACGTTGAACCTCTCCTCGCGCACGCAGATTGCTGTATGGGCGGTGGAAACAGAGCTGGCGGAAACGTCTGGGGGACGTTGAGAGCAAGGCTGAAACAGAGTCTTCTACGTAGACATGCCAGAAGTCAATCTCCGTGTGCCAGACTCAAGTTCTCCGTAGTTACCACGATGGCTTATCCACGCATTCCGGCTACAATGAGAGTGTTAGTTGGGGAAGCATTCCCCTAGAGCTTTCGGTCCAGTGCAAATCACTACCAAAGAAAGGCGAAACCAAAACCGAGATCGGACCCCTCATCCCTTGTACATGCAGTGTTTTTGGAGTAGCCGCGAGAAGCTCGGCTATTGCTGACATCTAGTTGTGCTGCATCGGTGCCATCAGGCCTGATGCTCAATCCAACAACAAAAAGGAGGTTTTTGTTATAAAACACCTGAAACACAGCCCTGGCCTCATCCTGATCGTACTCGTAGCCCTCACCCTTCTGTCCGCCTGTGGAGGCAGCGCGACCGCTCCTGCTGCCACCACAACCATCACCGCCCCGTCTGTCGCAGGCGAGTTTGCGACGGTGAACAAAAATGCGGATGCTATCGTTATCTCGACCAATGGGCAGCAGCTCATTGCCTACGCGTGTGATGGGTATCCAAAGCAAAAGCATGCTATTACCTATGCTGTCTGGTTCAAGGGAGCGGTGAGCCACTATGCCGCCAACTTGACCGCTGCCAACGGTTCCCACCTGGTTGTGACCTTGAGCTCAATGGCTGCACTCGGCACGGTGACCCTGAGCAGTGGTCACAGCTTCTCCTTTACAGCCTGGCTCATCCCTGGCAAAAAAGGAGCGAGCCTCTACCGCATTGAGGAAACCATTGCAGGGGTGCGCTACCTGGCGGGATGGATTGTCCCTCCCACGCCAATCGCGACCCCAACTCCTGCGCCATCTGCTCTTGTGTCACTGGCCCTGCTCAGTGGGGGGCTCAACCCATTCTCGCCCGAAATGGTAGGACCCAATCCCGATAAGGGTTCCGTCCGCGGCGGGATCATCAATGAGCAGACGGGGGCGCTCCTGGCCGTGCCGGCCCTCACCGACCAGGAGTTCGCTGCGCGACGGGTGACGGTGTCGAACCTGGGCACTTTCACGATGAAGCTGTGCCAACAAGGGCAGTGCTGAAGAGACAGTGGGATGGGGACCTCCTGAACAACCACGCTTGGGGAACAGGATGGTTCCCATTCATATCAAATCCTGATGATTACTATACATATGGCTATCGCATTCAGTTTGAGAAGCCATTTCGCTGTTACAAGAAAGTACAGTGATTAACCGGATTTGATATCACCTGGTAAAAAACACAGTGGGGTAGGTATTGCAGGTCTTGTGTGGGAACAAAAGGTGGGAAGGATGAGCGTAGCAGTGGGCAGCTTGTTGATTAGCATTTTACTGAGGCTCTGCGGTTAGTGGGCAGAGTGACAGTAGCAAAGCGGACAGGGTCATCATTAGCAAAAACACTGTTGAAGCACCTTATCACTACACATAAAAAGAATAATGCAAGAGACTCCCTCAGGAAAAACAGCCAAATAAAGGCAGCTCGTTTGTTGTATGTGTTGTGTTTTTCAGGTACACTATCTCCTGGCTCCATTGATCTCCGCGCATATTGTCGTTTTTCTGTTGCCCCTTTGTATCTCAGTTGTAGCACAAACATCCCTCCCATTAAAAAAGCAAGACACAGAAAGGAGCGAGAAATGCCATCAAAACAAGGTGATTTGTCCTTGCTTGACCACCCGATTGCACAAGAGTTGCTTCACTCCACTACCTTCGGCATCAATCTGAGCACACAAGCGGGTGCTTTTATCGCTTCAGCAACAGCTGCGGCGAACTTTGGGGTGACGGTGCGCTGGCCTCAGTCCAGCAAGGAAACGACTCCTACCGTGGGCAGCAAATAGCCAGCACCCATTTTGACAGGTGGTGAGCGTTATTCTACCATAAGGGCAGAATCACTCTTCCAGTGCACAAGACTGTCATACTGAACGACCTACCCTTGGTTGTGACGAAGCATACAGGAGGTGCTCGCTCATGCAGGAGTCACTTGAAGCTTCGCTCGTGCGTATACGCACGACGGATGGGCGCGTAGTCGGCGCAGGCTTCCTTGTGGGGGAACACCACCTCCTCACCTGCGCCCATGTCGTCAGTCAGGCGCTCGGTCTGCCTGATCACCCACTCGATCCACCGCAAAGACTCGTCTCGCTTGACTTCCCGCTCATTCCACCGCGCATCCTCCTCACCGCCGGGGTTGTCCAGTGGTACCCTCCACAGCCTGACGGGCGCGGCGATATTGCAGGCCTTGAACTCGAGAGTGATCCCCCTGCCGGAGCAGAGGTGGTCCATTTTGCCCCAGTCGAAGACGTGTGGGAGCATCCCTTCCGCGCCTTCGGCTTTCCCGCAGGCTATGACGATGGCGTGTGGGCCACCGGACGCCTGCTGGGGCGGCAAGCCACTGACTGGGTAATGATTGAGGACGTTAAAACGCAGGGCTTTGCCGTCGTACCCGGCTTCAGCGGCACACCCGTCTGGGATACACAGGCACAAGGGGTCGTGGGTATGGTCGTCGCTGCTAGCAGACCGACGGAGACCAAGACCGCCTTCGTCATTCCACTGGATGTGTTGGCTGCCGCCTGGCCGCTCATCACGATCCCACAGGGTGAGCCCCGCAATCCCTACAAGGGGCTTCATCCGTTCACACAAAAGGATGCGAGGGACTTCTTTGGGCGCGAGCCTGTAGTCGAGAAGCTGGTGGAGATCGTCAGGTCCTTGGTAACAGAACAACTGGCGAAGGTGGGCAGCCAGCTGCTCACCATTCTTGGACCAAGTGGGTCGGGCAAATCGAGTCTGGTCATGGCTGGCCTCCTGCCACAGTTGCAGCGTGGAGTACTTCCTGGCAGTGAGACTTGGCTCTATCTGGACCCGATGGTACCGGGCAAGCATCCCATCGAGACCCTCGTTCTTACCCTTGCTGCGCAACTCCCCGATAGGAGCTTCGCCTCGATTCGTGAAGACCTGGAAGATGAGGCCGCACGTGGGCTGCACCAACTGTGTACGCATCTGCTGAACATCTCCCGGAGAGAACAGCCGGGGGCAAGAGTCGTCCTCCTGGTGGACCAGTTCGAGGAACTCTTTACGCAGACAGAGTCCGAAGACGAACGACAACGCTTCATCAAACTGCTGCTGATGGCCTGCAGCGAGCCGCGCGGGTCACTGCTCGCTCTGCTCACACTGCGTGCTGACTTCTACGACCGTCCCATGCAGTATCCCGATTTGTTCCACTTGATCGATACACAACATCTCTCGTTGCTTGCCATCGAGCCAGACAATCTCCGCCGGGTGGTGGAGCAGCCCGCTGCGTTATCTGACGTGCAAGTCACCTTCGAAGGCGACCTCGTGAATCGCTTGCTCTCCGACATCCAGGGCCAGGTGGGAGCTTTGCCCCTCTTGCAATTCACCCTCGATCAGCTCTTCCAGCGGCGCAGCGGACGCCAGTTGACGCTCCTGGCCTACGGTGAGATCGGTGGCGTCAAAGGGGCGCTAGCCAGACATGCTGAGGAGACCTATACTGCATTACCCTCTGAAGAGCACCGCAGGCTGGCACGTGCCTTGTTTGTGCGCCTGATCGATCCCGGTGCGACCGAACAGGACACCACGCGCCGCCGTGCCCCCCTCGCAGAGTTCACGCTCTCTGACACCACCCAGACTCGCCTGCTGCGAGAGACCATTGATACCTTCATCGTGGCACGTCTCTTGACGGCCAACACGGTCACCGGAACGACCACGATTGAGGTGAGCCATGAGGCATTGATCCGCGAGTGGAAACGCCTGGCAGATTGGATGCATGAGGCGCGCGAGGATATTCCTCTCCAGCAGACCATCAGCAAGGATGTCACACAGTGGGAGCAGCGTGGCAAGGCCAAAGACCGCCTCTATCGCGGCTCACAACTCAAAGAGGCGCAAGTATGGGCCAGGCGCAACCTACCAAGCAGCAATGAGGTGGACTTTCTCCGTGCCGGTGCTGCACGGCGTGTACGTTATGTTGCGAGCGTGACGGTCATAGTGCTCCTACTGCTCTCGACGACAGGGGTAGCCGGTTGGTTCCTTTCCCGCCCTGATCCGACTCATGTTACCACGTCCAATGACGATGGGCCGGGATCGTTACGTCGTGCCATCGCTCTAGCCTCCCCAAAAAGCATAATCACGTTTGATCCTCACCTGCACGGAACGATCTGGTTGACGAGCAGAGACTTGGTTATCGGCAAGCCCTTACAAATCCGGGGTCCAGGAGCTAATGTCCTGGCGATTAGCAGCGGCTCTCATGATTATAAAGTCGAGATAAGCCTCGGCGCTGTCGTCTCCATTTCTGGTCTGACTTTCAACAAAAGCAAGAAGCTTTCCTCCAGCTTCATCTATAATGAAGGCTCGCTCACCCTCACCGACAGCGTCATCTCAGACAACGCGGGAGGAATCTTTAATGATGGGGGCACGCTCACCCTCACTCATACCGCCGTCTTAGACAACACAGCCTCCAGCGATGGTGGAGGAATCTATAATGATAATGGCATGGTCAAGCTCATCGACAGTACCATTACAGGCAACGTGGCTGCAAGTAATAGCCGAGGCGGTGGTATCGCTAATATCGGCGGCACAGTTAGCCTGGTTAACAGCACCGTTGCACGCAACAGCAGTACCGGCAATGGCGGTGGCATCTTCAATTTTGGTATACTCACCCTTACCAATAGCACCATCTCTGGCAATATGACCATCGGTAATGGCGGCGGCATCGCGAATTATAGCCTCAAGAACGTCGCAATAAGTAGCACAGTCACTCTGATCAACAGCACCGTCTCTAGCAATACGACCATCGGTAATGGCGGTGGTATCGCGAATTACAGCTACAATAGCGCCCTGGCAAGCAGCATGCTCACCCTGACCAATAGCACCGTCTCAGAAAACACTGCTTCTGGGAGTGGCAGTCGCGGTGGTGGTATCTTCAATGTTGGTAGCTGGACCAACATCATCTTCTGTACTATATACGATAACATAGCAACTCAGGGTGGCGGCGTCTTCATCGCAAAGAGTTCTACTAACAAGTCCATTCCCAATCAGGTGCAGATACGCAATAGCATCGTTGCCGGCAATCATGCTCAATCTAGCCAGGATATCGTGGGGCCCCTCACTTCATATGGTTACAACCTCATCCAGGACGCTTCCGGTGCAACCTTTGCGCAGAACGGCCAGCATAATAGCGATATAGTGGTGGACACTCACGCTAATCTGAAGATTAACCCGGCGTTGACCGGTAGACCACCCCAAACTCATGCACTGCTCCCGGGCAGTCCAGCCATCGATAAGATTCCTCTGAATGCCTGCCATGTCAATGGTGTCTCTACCGATCAGCGTGGTGTGAGGCGGCCGCAGGGTGCGGCATGCGACATCGGAGCCTATGAGTACATAGCCACACCTTGAACCAAGCCTAAGGATCAATGAATGAGTTACAGCATCAACATACCGCAATAGTTAGGCGCAGGCTAAATCTATTGGAGTATCTTTTTAAAGTCATCCCAGCTGCTATCTGCACCAATACCAGCCCTTACCCACGCAAGCAATAGCACGGTACCATCTGAGTCCTCTTCTGGGACGCTGAGAAGAGCGAGTTCTCTTTCAGGGTCCTGGTTGTTCGCTTGTACTCGGTCCAGTACTTGATTGATCTGCATGGTAGCCTGGGCCAATTCGTGATCTTGGATGTGGCCAGACCTGTCTTGCAGTAGCCTTGCCGTGTTACAACCACGGTTTCTAGACGTAAAACAGCAGACGCTGCCATCGCTGCACATGCAATAATCTCTACTCATGATCATCTCTTCTTTCCCTTCTGCAATAGGCAGAAAGTTCTCAGTCAGGGTTTCAAGCCAAAGCGTTTTGTGCACATCTAAACATGGACGGTCATGCTGTTTTTCTCGCTGAGAAAACGCGATTTAATGAGTAAGACGTCAAAAGCAATGATTTTTAGCGTACGCATCCCTAACATGCTCTACGACGTCGAAGTTGTGACCTCAAGAAAAGTGACCGATTTGAAATGAATGTTGCATCTTTTGTGATCCAATGCGGGAAGCTCATCGAGAGAAACACATCATTCAGATGCAGTCCTTCGCCACAGCACAATAGTGGAGAGAAGAAAGAACACCAGGTGAGGCAGGCTCAACACAGTGGGATACAGGACGTTTCCGAGCGCAGGAACGGCATGACTCTGGCCCACACCCGCAATGACAAGGCTCAAGAGAGCAGGGACGAACAGCACGATCCATTTAGGATAACGCGTCGCAGTACGCAGGATAGTGACGACAACGATGCTCCACATCACCAGATAACAGATCTCAAAGAAGACTGCAAGGGGCAGGCTGAAAACGAGCAGTGTATTTTGCAGTTGCAGCAATGAGGCCTGTGCGGCTCCGCTGACCCTGTGCGCAGCCTGTTCCACCAGGATGACAGACAGAAACGTGCTATGGAACACCGTTCCAATCACAATGCCGTAGGCCATCACCCAAAACAGCACACCAAAGAGCCGGGGTGCTGTTTCTCTCAGGACGGTGCAGACCACCCAGTAACCCGTGATCGCAAGAGGAATGCAAAACACCCCCAGGAGACTGCCGACAAAGACCCGCCATAACGCAATCGTGAGAGGAGCTGGAGTCGTGAGGCTGTAGTTTCCCTGGGGATCGTACTGCAAGATGAGATCGGCAACAACACCGCCCAGGGCCGCAAGGATACTGAAGATCCCCATCCAAAATAAACGCTTACGAGTCACAACCGACTGAGGCCGGGTCAGTTTCAGTTCAGAAATGCTGCTGCTCATACCTGTTTCCTTTCTTTTTGCTGCATCAACTTTTTAGCTTATGGTAGACATTGGGAGATAAGGCTTCCCGTGAGCGGTCTTGAGAGGTGCCAGGCTGTCATCCTGAGCGCAGCGAAGGATCTCTTCGTGCGGCGAGCCAGACCCTTTGCTGCGCTCAGGGTGACAGGCCTTCTCTCCCAATGTCTGAGCTTATGGTACGGAACACTTCTGCATTGACACGCTTCCTCAGTCCTCCTCATGCTGCTGATCGGATATGCGCTGTTCAAGAAAGTCGAAGTGGGGGGTGTATCGCTTTACGTCTTCCGGTTCCACCACCTGCCATAGCACCCGTTGGAGCATAACAGGGTGCTCATTGGACACGCGAAGAAAGTAATATTCATTGTTCCTCTTTGTTATTAGTTTAATAATAACAATATAGACAGCAAAGTGAAAACCGTCAAGAGGGGGAAAAGAGATAGCAGGGCAATTTAAAATTCGCCATATTGGCAGATAGATGGGCGTCAAAATTTTGCACGAAGAACGAGGCCTCACCCAGCCTCCAGGGCGACCGCAAGGGTCGCCCCTACCATAGACGGAGCGGTCACCGAAGGTCGTGTATGGTAGGGGCGGGGCTTGCCCCCGCCATGACCCTTGCGGTCGCCATGTAGAGCTTTTCCGCAGGATGTCATGGGATGTTGTGCGCGCATTCTCGCC
>Ga0187808_10000642_pt1 | contig 11275 bp, 9 predicted proteins | sample NC_wetland_sal_i_5_FD_132427 | JGI IMG/M metagenome (GOLD analysis project Ga0187808, IMG submission 132427) | Wetland sediment microbial communities from Neuse River Estuary, North Carolina, USA - ASW_3 | ecosystem: Environmental > Aquatic > Freshwater > Wetlands > Sediment | place: USA: North...
CGCGGCCTGCAGGCCGTGGAGCGGTTCAATCAAGCCCGAAGCATCGCAGGCGCATTCGACGCCAATGTGCCCCGGGTTTACCGAGTCCAGGGCGGCGTGCCGCCCAAGGCCAGTAGGGTCCGGATTGGGATCGGGTCGGGTGGAGAAATGCAGGTTCAAGGAAAGGACATGCTGCATGTTACCTTTGAGGATGCTGGCCACGCTAGGTATTTTCAAGCCAAGCGCCCCGGATCAGATATCCTATCGTTCGAAGTCGACCGCAGCGTAGTAGGTCAGGTCAGGACCTCCGCCGTACGGCAGGCGCAGGCCAGAGCATTCCCGGGAAGTCCGCAAATTGATGACCCTACCATGACTGCGAGCGCCTTTGGCCTGCCGCGGACATGGCAGCAGCAGTTGACTGCTGCGGCGGTACCCGGGACAGGCGGCGTCGGTGGCGTTGGACTATTGAACAACCAGGCCGCCTTGCTGACCGGAGTCGCGACGGGAGCCACCAGCATTGAACGGTGATGAAATGCCAGATACCGAGTCTCAGGTCGAGGAATGGCTCGGCGTAGTGCAGTATCAGAGAACATTCTATGGTATCATCGGGATTGTCGCAGAGTTTATCCTAGATTATCATGCGTACGATCCGACGTTCGACGAAAGCGCGGGAGCTGCGAATTTTCGCAACGGCTTGCTAACCGTAGATGTCGATAATGCTCAATCATTTATTAGTGCTCTGAACGGACGGCGGCTAACATCGGCGGATATCGATAGTTTTATCCGGGCTCCGACAGAACCGGATCTAATGGTTTTCATTGACTTCGATGCCAAACGCTACGTTCACTCTTATCACGATATGCTACTGGAAAAGTATGTCCCGAAAGGTTGGAAAGGCGTGCTCGGTGACCCACGTCAGGAGTTGAGACTCCGGACTCGTGATGGCTTAACATAGGCGCGCACGTCCGTTAAGGGCCGCCTCGCCCCGGTAACTGATCGGACCAGCGCCAGCGAACAACGCGAGCGCCTCGATCGCCGCCGCCAGCGCAGGATCCGAGGGCGTTCCGGGCTCGGCGAACACTGCCTCGATCACCAGCACGCCCCGCCGCCGGTCCATCCGGGGCACCACCCGCCGCCCCGGCGCTTCAGAACGTCGGCGACCAGATGCCGCCGGGGTCGTCGTTCACGGCGACCATCCCCAACTCAGCGCGCAATTCGAGACCACGAGCGGCGACAAGAAGAGCGCCAGCAATCTGTCCCGCGGCTACGCCGCGGTCCTGTGGGCGGTCCGCAGTAGACTGCACTTGAAGGTAGGCCGTCAACAATCGTGATGAGGTGACCGCTTGGCCCGATCCGATTCATCTCAGCGGCGGCCCTGTCCAACATTGATATGCTGGCGACTTCGTGGCTGATACTGACAATCGCACGAGTCCCCTCCATTTTTTCTTGCGCGAGGAAGTCCAATTCGATGGATTGGCTCTTCGCGATCCGCTTACGGGAAACGTGCACCGGCTCTCTGAGTGCGGGCGCGCGATCGTAGGCATGTTGCATGCGGGGCCGACGGCCCACGAGGTTATCGCTGCGGTAACCGGGAACGGGCGGTTCGACCCGGCAATGGTGGAGCGTGAGATCCGGCAGATTATTCTGCTCGGGCTATTTGAGGGTACCTGTTCCGGTATCCGGGCCCGGCTTGACCAGGTACGGCGCGGAGAAATGCCTGCCGTGCGCGTACTGGATGGCAGCCGCTTCCTGTGTCAGGGCTCGGGCGAATGCTGCCGGGGATATGTATTCGGCCCGATCAGCCCGGAAGAGAAGTCTCGCATCGAGGCACTCAACCCGCGCCAAGCGCTACCGCAAGTTGGCGATCGGCAGCTTTTCGAGGCAATGGACGCCGGTTCCGGCACCGGGGACTACAAGCTCGCGACGATCGACGGCATGTGCGTGTTTCTGGACGCGGGCATGCGGTGCGGCCTTCACCGGGCCTTTGGCGCGACGGCTAAGCCGGCATTGTGTCAGCTTTATCCGCTGGCGGTGGTCGCAACAATTGACGGGCTGAAGATATACGATCGCGGGGAATGCGCCACCTTCGCGATCAGCGCACAACAAGGAACGCTGCTGTCCGATGAGCTTCCCCGAATCCGCGCCTTGGCCGACAGGGAGGTCTTTCATCCCGCTACACGGTTTTACCGTTCCTGGACCTGCGACTACGGGCTCGTGCTGGCGCTGGCCGACCGGCTTGATTCTGATTTCCGGTCGCGACCGCCCCTGCAGGCGCTTCACGCCATCGGCCATGTCGTGCGCGGGTTCATCCTCGCGTTGAAGAGCTGTCCGTTCGAGGAAGGCCAGCCGGAATCGGCGGTCAGCCGCGCGCTGGCATCCCCGGCTGGGGAGTTCCGGCCGCCTGATCAGTCTGTGGCCGCGAATGCACGGGCCGGGGCGCAGAAATTGATGACGCTCGCATCAGGCCTGGCCGAGCGAACCGTGCCGTCCGAACGTCACGCGCCCTTGTTCGTCCGCGCGACATCGCTGCTGGCCGAGATCTGCGGTCATGTTCTCGACGGGCGTCCGCTCTCGCCAGCCAGCGAAGCCGCCCTGGCGGTGGCAACTGACGCCGAGACCGACCGGGCCCTCGCTTTGTCTCTCCGGCATCAGGTCTTCGGCCGGGACCTGCTGCTGAACGGCTGTTTGCCTGCGGGCTTGTTGCGGATGGCCCTGGTGGTTGTTCTTTCGCTGGCCGGCTCGCGCCTCCTCGCCTGTGATGAGCGCTCGGAAAGGGTGTCGCCGCGGCAGCTGAGCGTGAGTCACATGACCGTGAAGAGAATGCTGAATCGGCCTGAGCCTTTCCGTCTCCTCCGAGCGAACGGCGAGCAGGCTTGGCCGGTCCTCGACTCGCTTCCGCTGCTGGCGGGCGCCTTGGATAACCGCCAGTCCGCGGGCTCGGCGGGTTCGGGTACCAGCAGCATTTGACGAGACCCTGCGTTCAGGGCTTGAGCTCGATAATCAGGACTTCGTGTTCTGAGTCTTCCATGAGCTCAATGTCGTGCTCGGAACTCGGCCTCCAGACAACATCCCCCGCCCTGCGGATGATGTCTTCACGGCGGCCGCCCTCGGTGCGCGCTATGTGGGCATCCTTGAGGTACACGACCAGCCGGTCAGCCCGCCGCGCGGATGATACTGGTCCTGGTCCGGAATGCTTGATCCGGCGGACAGTCACACGGTCGTTATCCAATACGACATCGGCATTCGCTGCTGTCATGCTGGCTCTTTTCCTTTCCTGCACGGTGAACTGAGCGCTGAAACCCGCCATCAGGTCCCGGCCATGCCCACGCTTGTTCTGCGGCTGCGGGGATTCAGCGATCGTGGTCCGGATCGCGGCCGAAGCGGGTCGGCCCACGCAGGACGACCAGCCGGAGAATGTCGCGGTGACCGCGCCCTATGGTGAGCTTCAGATGAGATCTTTCCAGCCTGGCTGTCTCGGCCAGGTCGCGGATGGCTTGTTCATGACTGGAGAATTCGTGCCGGGCGCCCGTCTCGGTTTCGAGCAGGATGCCTTGGAAGTCCCCGAAGTGATCGTAGATGAGCCCTTCGATCTTTCCCTCGATGTACTCGACGTCGCCGTCATGATGGCGCGGCGGCCGGGGAGACGGTTCTGGCAGGCCGGGCACCCACCCGACTGGCGACGGCAAAATCGTGCCTGGATCGCCCCCGAAGCCTTGCACCCGTCCGGCCACGTACTCGATGTAGCGGTTCAGTACCGGGAACCACCGCTTATCCGTTGGCATAGTCAGAGCCATCGAGCGCAAGGTGGCCAGCAGCCGCTCCTCGCTGAGCAAGATGGCCTCCTTCGCCTCGATGTTGACCACAAACTGAAAAGCACCCACTACCTGGCGCCAGGCGGCGCGCTCCTCAGCGGCGGCTGGCGCCTCAGCGGCGGCTGGCCGAGCACCCGCGCGCCGGGCGCGCCTGGCTGCCGACGGGCGTGCCTGGATGATGGGTGGCGAGGCCGCTCGGGCGTCGGTCAGTTGCCGGACGGTGATGGCGTACTGATCGCCTCTGCGGCTTCCCGGCGGCAAGGTGACCGTCAGTAGTCCGGCGGCTCCCGCGGTCCCGACGGGAAGCGGGATGAACGTGACGCCTTCGGCGTCGAATCCGACTGTGTGCTCGTCAACTGCCGCGGTGCGCTGGGCAGGGTGGAGGCTGTCAGCTAGGCTGCAGATTTCTGCGGCGCTCAGGGCAGGCAGGTAGAGCTGGCCCTGGCTCGTCTCTGGCGTCTGGCCCCAGAAGATCATGAGCTCGCCGGGGCTGAGCGCGTCGGCTTGCGTCGGTTTGACCTCCACCGGGTGCGTCATCCGGCGCGATGCCAGGACACCGGGGTTGGGTCCGTCGATCCAGGCGATGTTCCGCTGGGCCAGCTTGTCAGAGGTGGCAGACGTGGCGTTGGGTATGACAGGTGCATCGTCGTAACGGATCTCGGCGATCAGGCATTGATGCGGCGCGGCCAGGATCGCATCCCGGATCGAATGCAATGTGTGGTTGGCGTGTTGGCTGGTCCACGGACCGTCGAAGTTCCCAGCCGGAGGGCTCAGCGGCAAGAATTTCTGCTGTGGCTGATTGATGTCCAGCCAGCAGCCGAAGTAGCTGTCGACCTCTACCCCCGGGACGATGCTGATCGTCTGGGCATTCGGAGGGTCGCCCTGGTTGTGCATGTCCGCAGGGGCCGTGAGGTTGATCCGCGCGGTAGCGAAGCAGGGAATCGTCACGTACTCGGGGTGGCCGAGATGGTCGTTCTGGACGCCGAGGAGGGGGATCTTGCGGCCATGCGGCGTACCGTCGGTAGCGAACCTGTAAGTGGTGTTGGGATTGAAGGCGCTATTGGTGCTCTGCGCCTGGAACAGGCGGAAGAACACCCGCACCGGTGATGGTGTCGGGCCGGCGGTCTTGCCAAGGATCCGCACACGCGCAACTGCAAAATTGAATACCTTGTGTCCGCTGTTATCGGTGGGGTTGAACTCCAGCGCTGAGCCCGCCTCGTCCTGGGTGAGTCCGTTGAAGCTGTCAGCGCCTACCGTGCCATTGTTGGCGTTCAGGTTCGCGATCACCTGCGCGATGAATCCGGGTGCATCTGCCTCATTATTCGACATTGCGACGCCGAACCGGATCGAATTTGCGCTGACCTTGAACAGCCGGAGATCGAAGCTCAGCCACGTTGGCTGCGTCGGGTCGCTGGGATTGACGTCGATGAAGAACGGATCCTCTCCCGTGGTGAGTTCGATTTGAGCGCTATTCGAGGGAACGCCGGCGGCGGTCACCGAGCCTGTCAGTGTGACGAGAGTGGAACCGACGGGAGGATGGGCGCTGGCCAGCTTCCTGAACCCTTGGTCCCCGGTGAACGAGATGGTGAAGGGGAAAAGAAATTCCTGCGGCTCGTCTGGGAGGGAAGCGTCCTCCGGGACCACCGGGCCCGTGAAGTGGCCGGGATTCAGCATGTTCTTGAGGGCAGTGATCTCGGCGGCGGAAAGCGACGGATCGAATGCTGCCGTCACGGACGGCGGGTGCGGTGGGGAATTCAGGTTGCCGGGCGTCAGGCCCAGGTCACCCGGCAGGACTCCGCCGACCGCGATCCAGTACGCCGGGGTGAAACTGGCTACGCTTGTGGCGGTCGGCTCCTTGGCGTCAACCTCGTCCTGGCCGAATGTGGTACGGTCCATGATGAAAGTGAGCGATTTAACGGGCGCCGGGAACTGCGTGAACGCCATGAAACCTTTAGAGGTAGCGCAGAAGACGCTGTTGCCGCCACCCGTGATCGGCGCGAAGTGCGGGATTTCCTCGGTCACGTCGTTGTGAACAGTAGAATCGTAGGCGACCGTTCCGGTTACAACGTCGTAGGCGCGCATGGCACAGTTGTTGAGATAGTTGCTGTTTGCCGAGGCGGGGTCACCATCGATGATCCAGGCCAGGCCGGCCAGGCTCGGTGGTGCCGACGGATCCGTCACTGGGTTCGCTATGACGGTGGGGGATCCGAACGAGTCACGCAGCTGCGACGGGGCCTGCCAGAGTTTGGTGAGTGTCGGCGGCGTGACGGTGGCGTCAAGCTGGAAAGAGGCGAAACCGCCGAGGGAACCGTTGGAATCGGCACCGACAATCAGTATGTTGCGTCCGTCCGGTGTTTGCATAAGGGCAATAGCGACCTTTGTGTCGTTGCCTCCATGGGCGAGCGCGTCGGCAAAGGTCTCACGCAGGAGCGGCGTGGTATAGTGACCGAGGTTATCGGCGTCGAGGACGAAGATGTCACCGTCCTTGGGAACGAATGCCACGAGCTGGCGGCCATCGATCGCGGGGAGCACAACCGGGCTGGATCCGCCGAAGTCGAAGTCTGCGCCGTTCTCAGCTTGAGTGAAGTTCGATCCCTGGAACCAGTCGAGCACCTCAAGCTTCGGGGTGGACCCGGAGATTGTCACGCCGAGGTGTACCAGCGCTTGAAAGTAGTCGCCGATGCTCCCCGGGCCGGCGGCGGGCAGGTTGTTCCAGTATGAGTTCTGGATTCCGGTTGCATTTCCGGTCAAAGCATAGACGGTACCGTCGGGTGCTGCCGCGACTCCGCCCGGCCCCCAGATTCCGCCACCGAAGACCCCCAGTGTGTTCGACGAGTTGAGCGAGATCATTGGCTGGTACAGCTGCTGGGTCAAGTCAGCGGTGTTGATGGCAACGACCCACCCGTAATAATCACCGACGTCATCGCTGTTGTAATCGGCGAAGCCGAGCCATAGCCAGCCGTCCACGAAATTGATTGCGGTGCGCTGATCCTGGGCATCGGGATTGAAAGTCGGGCGGCCTGGTGCGCCGGGATCCACTAGCTGCTGATCAGCCGTGATCTGGCCTGTATCCAGGGATAGGGTGAAGATGCTGTACCTGCCTTTGCCGGATCCGTTGTCCCACATGGCTACCACAAACATCCGCCGATTGGCAGTGTCCGCTACGGGCGTGCCGCAGACGCCGATCGGAGGTGCGATGTTGCTGGTGGCCCGGGTCATCGGCGTGATTCCCAGGGATGTATGCCAGAGCGGTGTGGCGCCGGAGCCATGGACCAGAAGGTCGCCCTCGGCGAAGCAGAATATCTCGTTGGTTGTCGTGGCGACTAGCAGAAGGGTGCGTTTTTGCCCGGCGTGAGGTCCAGCGTCGAATAGCCAATTCTCCAGGACGAGCACGCCTGCGCGTACCGCGCGGTTGAAGGTGGTCCCGTTGATCGTCGTCGTCCCCAGGTCGATAGAAATCTTTCGCCACGGGTTCGTACTGATGGCGAAGTCGGGGTTAGTTCCTGTGCGAGCGGTATCGTCCCGCAGGGTTGCAGTGGAGCTCATGGCATTTCCTTAATGGAAGGAGGACGGCTGGTCATATTCGGCTGAGCCGAGGGGCGCTGCCGCTCCGGCGATCTGCTCTGCGGGTGCCGATTGGACGACGCTAGAAGGCATCTGGAGCGCGGGGAAGCGGCTGGTCACCCGTGACCTAGCGGATGTCCGGTATATCAGCGGCGGAGGAGCGTCGGCTTCGGCCATGGCGGCGTCTACGGTGTCGTGGCGCGAAGAGTACTGGCACACGGGGTCTGTGGCTGCGGCGTCGCCGAGGAGCTGGTAGGCCTGGCATCGGCAGCCGCCGAAATCGGTTTCCCGCGCCGGACAGCTGTGGCACGGTTCGGGCAGCCAGGAGGTACCGCGGAACCGGGTGAAGGCCCGCGAGTGGGCCCAGATGTCCGCGAGCGGTGCGTCGTTGATGTGGGGTGGTTCCAGGTCATGGATAACGGTCGCGGCTGGGCAGGGCAGGACGGTGCCATCGGGCGTGATGGTCAGCTGGCGGCTGCCCCACCCGTTCATGCAAGGTTTGGGGGTCTTCTCGTGATAGTCGGAAGCGACGTAAAGAATCGCCAGCTGGGGGTGACGGGTCCGGGCGGCATGCACCATAGCCTCGTTCTGCTGCACCTGCTCGGCGGTGGGCAGCAGCGCGGCCCGGTTCCGCAAGGCCCAGCCGTAGTATTGCGCGTGAGCGAGTTCGAGCCGGTCTGCATCCAGGCTGGCGGCTAGTTCGGCGAGCACCTCGATTTCGGCAGCGTTCATCCGGTGCAGGACGACATTGATGGTCAGGACCATGCCAGCCGCCCGCACGGCGGCTGCCGCTTGGAGCTTGCGCTGGTGAACCTTGGCGCCGGCCACACGGTCGGCGGCAGCCGCCCCAGCACCCTGCACGCTCAGCTGAACGTGGTCAACGCCGGCGTCGGCCAGCGCACAGGCCCGGGCGGCGGAGAGCCCGACTCCGCTGGTGACCAGGTTGACATACATGCCCAGGGAGCGGGCTCTGGCCGTAAGGACCTCCAGGTCCCGCCGCAGCAACGGCTCGCCTCCCGACAGATGCGCCTGCAGCACGCCGAGCAGGCGTGCCTGGCTGAAGATGTCCAGCCACATCGAGGTCGGCAGTTCCCTGGCCGGGGCTGTCAGCTCGAGGGGGTTTGAGCAGTACCAGCAGTGCAACGGGCACCGGTGGGTAAGCTCGGCCAGCATTCCCAGCGGCAACTGCAGCGGACGGCCTGGTCCGGCAGCGCCGGATGCCGCGCCAGCGGCTCCTGCCCGGCTATCAGGGGGAGCTAGCGGCTGGCTTGCGGCTGGAAGCAAGCCGGAGCTGGTCGGTGTGAGCTCCACTAGCCGCGCTTTTTCCAGTCGGCTCAGGAGGGCAACAATGTCCTCCTGGCGCACCTCCCCGAACCGGCGGGAAAGCGCGCGGGTGATGCCACTCACGCTGGTTCTGCCATCGACCAGCGCCAGGGTGGCCCCCGCTGTCGTGTTGAGCAGTGCTGCGCCCTCCGGGTGCAGCAGCGCATCTTGGTCCCGGATCGGATCGCGGCAGAGCCGCACGCCTACGTGCAGGCGGGGGGTGATCTGATGCCAGTCCGCCGGCGCGTGAGAGTTACTGCTCATGTCGAGCCGCTAACTGATCCGCGGCTGCGTGCTCGATACCGTCGAGAAGAGCCCACAGGACATCGCACTTGAAGGCGAGCGCGTCCTGCGCGGCATCCTGCTCGTCCCGGGTACGGCAGTGCGAAAGTACCAGGTCCAGAGCGACCTCCGCGTCGCTCGCGGCAGCGCTGGTGCGGGATTCGAAATAGGCGTAGCCCGCCGGATCGATCCACGTATAGTGCTGACGCATCGCCGTCACCCGCTCACGCATGAGATCAGGGGAGAACAACTCGGTCAGTGACGCCGCGACCGCCTCTGGCCACGGCCGCTCGCGGGCGAACGTGACATAGGCGTCCGTGGCGAACCGCACGCTCGGGGCGACGTACCGTTCCGCGATGACCTCCTCGCGGGTCAGGCCGGCCGCTTCGGCGAGGCGAAGCCAGGCCTCCAGCCCGCCCTCTCCCTCGCCGGAGCCATCCTGGTAGACGATCCGGCCGATCCAGCGGCGGCGGACCTCAGGCAACGGGCAGTTCGCGAGAATCGCGGCGTCCTTGCGCGGCAGGGCCGCCTGGTAGCACCACCGGTTGGCAATCCAGCTCCGGATCTCGCGCTGGCTGAGTTCCCCCTGGTGCAATCGCGTGTGAAACGGGTGCTCCCGCCAGTACGAATCTCTCTTGGCGTACAGCGCCTTGGTGAATTCATCCTTATCCAACGGCAGCTCGGCCATTACCGGCTCCTTTTACAGCTGATATTCGGCGCCGTCGACGGCAACTGCCGCGCCGGCGTAGCGTACCTGCTCAGACGCGGCGGAGTGCTCGGCAAGCAGCGGGTTGGTGTTGTTCAGGTGGGTGTAGACCACCTTGGCGCGGATGGCCGGCTCAAGCTGTACGAGGCTCCCGTCCGGGCCGCTCACCGGCAGATGCCCGAGCTGCCGTGCGCTGCGCGGTCTTCCGGACATCGCCAGTTCATCATCAGAGAAGAACGTGCCGTCCAAAAAGATCAGTGAGCAGGCTCGGCACGCGTCCAGCAGCGCGGTGGTCAGCGCCGGAACGCACGGCGCGTAAACAAGGCTCCCGCCGCGCGGATCGCTCACCTCCAGCCCCACTGCCGCGTCGGCCGGCACCAGATCCGCGTCGGCATACGCCGGCGGCTTGCCAGAGCCCACCGGGATCGCCCGGGCGCGCAAGCCGGACGGACACGAAGGATCAAGGGGAAACTCGATCCCGACAGGAATCTCTCGCCACTCCACCGTCAGGTATCCGCCGAGCAGGCGCAGCAGCCCCGCGCCCTCCAGCAGCGAGCGCACGCTCGCCGTCGCCGTGACGGTCAGCGCCGCCGCCTGGCGTAGCATCAGCAAGCCAAGCGTATGGTCAAGCTCGGCGTCGGTGAGCACAAGCTGGGCAAACGGAGTCTCCCGTGCTCCCCCGCGCGGACGTGTCGCCGGGCAACGCGACAGCTGGGACGGCAGCTCCGCTGGGGCATTCAGTATTGTCCACGCTGCCCCGTCGGAACTGACCGCAACCGAGCAGCAGGTGCGCGCGAGCTTTGGATCGCGCGCCGCCGCGACACAAAACTGGCACCCGCAATCCCACTGCGGCACACCGCCGCCTGCCGCCGAGCCCAAAACCCGTACTAACATCCGCGCAGGTCCTTCCTAGCGGCGCAGGGCGTAGGCGGTAACCTCCATCGCGGTCTCGAAATCCTGAAAATCTGGCGGAAACCACGCCAGCCGCTCAACGACCTGCGGCTCATCCTCGTGATCTCGGGGCGGCTCCCCTGCCGCAACTCGATCGGATCGCATCGTTCACCACCAATCAGCACTGCTACCAGATCGATACGCAGGCACGTCCAGGCAGATTCTCATCTGGCACTCAGTATTCTCTCATCTGGCACTCAGACTTTCTCATGTGTTCCTCGTCCCGGCAAGAGGTAGCGGCAAGATTCCCATGTACTCGTCATGGCGGTGATCCTCAGCTTGCTGGCCGGGTCACCTCGCCATGGCTGTGGCCGCGGGGTGCCGCCCTAGAGGGCGGCTAGCGGGGTTTGCGGCCCCAGGCTGTGATCATCAGGGGGTGGTTGGCGATGAAGGCTGGGTCGCGCAGCAGCCGCTGAGCGGTCTGGAGGTCGATGGCGGTGACCAGGCCGGCATCCACCAGGGAGGGCCCGACCTGGTCGGGGTTGGCCTGCTGCAGGACCGCTTCTGGTGAGCCTCCGTGGTATATCACCAGATGCAGCTGGTGACTGGGGGCTTAAGTTCTCACCATCCGAACAAGGTATGGCCCCTTCCAGAGGCCCATAATCACGGCCGTGATGTGACCAATAGCTGGCACCTCGAGCACGCCAACTTCAGCACC